>FTIH01352922.1_pt1 | contig 48503 bp, 36 predicted proteins | sample 1658451 | NCBI WGS metagenome assembly FTIH01 (sample SAMEA3914826, study PRJEB12502) | metagenome | biome: forest; material: soil | place: Canada | collected 2011-07-03 | depth 0.3 m
CCAGCCGCGCCGCAGCAGCGCGCTGGGGGCGCCGCCTTCGACGCGCCACTTTTCGTGCGCTCCGGTCTTGGCGTTCACGACGTCGATGTGGATCCAGGAATGGGGGTTGACCCATTCGAACTTGATCACATCGCCCTTCAGCGTAACGGGCGCGTTCTGGTCGAATTCCGCGCCGAACGAGTGGTGGGCGAACGCTGCGCCTGCCCCGCCGAGCGCCAATACGGCGCCCATCAGTGCGGCGCGCAAAGTTCTCTTACCCATGGTGTCTCTACTCCTTCATATTCCTAGCATTTCGATGCGTTGAGGCATCCCTGACGCTATTTCGTGTCTTTTTTCGGCATGACGTCGCCGTACACCAACTGGTCCGCGTACGGCACGCAGTTGAATTCCATAAGCTGGGCGTTCGGCTCCACGTGCCGGTAAAGGGTCATGGAGATCTTCCACGGCTTGGAATAGACCGCAGGATCCTCGATCACCGCCTCATAGGCGATATGATCCGGGTCCTTCAGCGTGAAGCGCTCGGTCACCGACCCGGTCGGCGTGAGATAGTCACCCACGCGGTCCAGCCAGGTCATGCCGTTCTGTCCGAGGGTCACGACCTTGAGCGTGTTGCCTTGCCAGGAGCCGTAGGAGGTCCCCATCCAGGTGTCGATGGGCGGAACCTCGACATCCTGCATGTGGATGGCGCGATTGGCCGAGGCGTATTCATAGGCGAACAGCATGTCGCCGCCGCCCTGAATGATCTGGAAGGCGTGGTTCATGTAGGTCGCGCGGGGGATGCCGGGCAGATAGCAGGCTGCTTCGGGGTCCGCGGACGGGGCGCTCTTCTGGTTATTTTTGCGTTGTTCCAGGGCCTCAGGCAGGTACGGGATCTTTCCGCCTTCCACCACGCCCATGCCGGCCGGAACAGCCGCGATCGCCCCCAGCTTGTCAGGCGCCGCCGGCGCTTCCTGGCCGTCGTGCGGTTCCAGGTTCCAGTTCGCGCCGTTCATGACCTGCCAGATTCCGTTCAGGTTCGGCTTGCCGCCGATCCGAGCAGGTTCTTTTGCTAGCGCCCCGCCCGCCTGGACGAGCACGATCGCCGCCACGGCGGCGGCCAACTTCCAAGATCGCTCCATCCGATGTGTTTCCTCTCCTTCAGATTCCCGTCAGGGAAACGAATGCCCGATTATCGCGCCGCCAGCGTTGATAGCGACAATTTGTTTTCCGCTGCGGCACTTATAGCCATCAGTTTGGCGATGGCGCTATTGCAGAAGTTCGCTCCCAGCCGCTATTGACCCCCTGGCGGTGACGCAACGGCTGCGCCACCACGCCTTTGCGCCATACCCTAGGGAGGGTTAGTTCTTTTCACAACGGCGAGTCGCTCAACGCACCCTAGCGGAATCTTCGCTGCGCCGAGACCACACACACAAAGAATAATGGTGTAGGACCGCGCCGCCGCGCCCGCTCCTGCACGTAAGGGACCCTGGTTACGATGCCATCACTTGGCGATTTGATATTTGCGCTAGCTCAATGGCTTCGCACCACGCCGCTGGTCGAGGTCTCGCGGTGGATTTCCAAGACGCAACTCAGCGAGGTGGTCCAGGCCAATTTCTGGACCATTCCGACCGCCCAGACCATCCACATCCTCGCCATCGCGGCGGCGTTCGGTTCGGTCGGCATGATCAACCTGCGCATCCTCGGCGTGGCGGGCGTGAGCCGCACCATCCCGCAGATCGCCGCGCGCTACGTGCCTTGGATCTGGTGGTCCCTGCTGACCCTTATCGGGTCGGGTATCGTGATGATCATCGGCGAGCCGATCCGCGAGCTGATCAACCCGTGCTTCTGGATCAAGATGGCCCTGGTCGTGGTCGCCGCGATGGTCGGCCTCGGGTTCCAGGCCTCGGTGCGCCGGTACGGCGACTGGTGGGGCGCGACCCCTGAACGCCGCGGCGCCATGCGCGCGGGGGCGGGGGCGGTGATTGGTCTATGGTGCTTGATCATGGTGCTGGGGCGCTGGATCGCCTACGCGCCGATTTGAGGGGGGAAGGATGATTTTCGAAAAACTCTGGCAGGGTCTCGAAGCGTCTCCCGTGGGCGACTTCGTCGCATCGTCGTCCTGGGCCTTCCCGACCCTCGAAACGGTGCATGTGATCGCCATCGTCACGGTGCTGGGCTCCATCGCGGTGATGGACCTGCGCCTGCTCGGCCTCGCCTCCACGGAGAGCAAGGTGACGGAGATCGAACACGACACGCTGCGCTGGACGTGGGGCGCGTTCGTGCTCGCGGCAGTGACGGGCCTGTTGCTGTTCGTCAGCAAGGCGACGAGCTACATGGTCAATCCCTTCTTCCTCTGGAAGATGGTCCTGATCGCCCTCGCCGGCGTGAACATGGCCGTGTTCCACATTCGCACCTGGCCGTCCGTCGCGACCTGGGACATCGGCCGCGAGGCGCCGCGCGCCGGCAAGATCGCCGCCGGCATGTCGCTGGCCCTGTGGGGGATCGTCGTGTTCGTCGCCCGCGCGATCGGCTTCACCCTCGACAAGTACACCTGAGCGCAGGCGCAGATCCCTGTGATGGCGGGGCCCCCGACGCCACGCGCTCGGGCCGCCCCCCCAAAATGCACCGTCCGCCTGTCTACTGCGGCAGGGCGAACGCCATGTACTGGTTCGGCCCGGGCTTGGGCATGCCGAGCTGGTTGGCGAACTCCCCGTTGCCGCCGACTGGGATGACGATGAACTGGCGCCCGCCGGCCTCGTAGATCGCCGGCACGCCCTCGGTCGCGGCGGGCAGGTCGAACGACCACAGCACCTTGCCGGTCACCTGATCCCGGGCGCGGAACTTCCAGTCGGACGAGGTGCCGGTGAACAAAAGGCCCGTGGCCGTGGCCACCGGGCCGCCGCGGGGGAAGTGGCTGCCCGTGCCGGTGATCCCCTTGTCCGCCAGCGTCATCATGTCGCCGTCGGGGACCTGCCACATCATGCGGCCGGTGTTCATCTCGTAGGCCGTCAGCGTCGACCAGGGCGGACCGATGGCCGAGAGGCCGTTGCTCTGCAGCATGAAGTCGACCGGCGACCGATAGGGCTTCACGTCGCCGCCCGCGTTCGGCATCTCCTTGAGGGACTGTGGGCGATCGTCGAGAGTCATCTTGATGACCATCGGGACAGACTTGGAGACCACGAAGTAGCGCTGGTGCAGCGGATCGACCGCCGCCGTGCCCCAGTTGCCGCCGCCGTTGTTGCCCGGCATCTGGATCGTGCCCTGCAGGCTCGGCGGAGTGAACAGGCCCTCGTTGCGGTGGGTCTTGAAGATTTCACGGATCTTCGCCTGGTCCGCTTCCGGAATGTAGGGGTTGATGTCGGCTTCGGTGAAGGACTGACGGGCGAAGGGCCTGGGCCAGGTCGGGTAGGGCTGGGTCGGCGAGGCCTTCTCGCCGGGGATGTCGGACGCCGGAACCGGAAGCTCCTCGATCGGCCAGATCGGCTTTCCCGTGCGGCGGTTCAGCACATAGAGGAAGCCCTGTTTGGAGGCCTGCACCAGGATGGGGACATCCTTGCCGTCGCGCTTGATCGTCAGCAGCTTGGGCGCCGTCGCCAGGTCATAGTCCCAGATGTCGTGGTGGACGGTCTGGAAGTGCCAGATGCGCTTTCCCGTGCTCGCGTTGAGGGCCAGGATGGTGTTGGCGAACAGATTATCGCCGGCGCGGTTGCCGCCGTAGAAGTCGTAGCGCGCCGTCCCGGTCGGGATGTAGATGATGCCCAGCTCGTTATCGATGGTCGATTCCGACCAGTTGTGCACGCCCCCGACCTTGTCGTGGTCCGCCTCCGGCCAGGTGTCCGCGCCGAACTCGCCCTTGTGCGGGACCACGTGGAACACCCACGCCAGCTTGCCCGTGCGCACGTCATAGGCATGGATGTCAGCCGGCGAGGACGCGTAGTCGTACGCGCCCGCGGGCAGGGACATGATGATGAGGTTCTTGTAGATTCGGCCCGGGTTGTCGGTCTGGAGCGGACGGATCTTGCTGATGTCGCCCTGCAGGCCGACCCGGATGTCGACCTTGCCGGCGTCGCCGAAGGTCTTGATCGCCTCGCCCGTATCGGCCGAGACCGCGTGAAGCATGCCGTCGGCGAGGAAGAGCAGCCGGCGGTCGCGCCCGTCCGCGCTCTGCCAGTAGTTCATGCCGCGGCCGCCGATCCGGCCCAGCTTCGCCTGGCGCCAGAGCTCCTTGCCCGTGGCGGCGTCCAGGGCGACCAGGGAATTGCCGTCCGCCAGGACGTACATGACGCCGTTCACCACCAGCGGATTGAAGTGGTAGGCGCCGCCGACCCCCGTCGGAAAGGTCCAGGCGACGCCCAGCTTGGCGACGTTGGCCGGGGTGATCTGATCGAGCGCGGAGAATTGAGAGGACTCAGTGCCGAGGTAGGATTCCCAGCGCTTGTAGTCGGGGCCGTCCGCCGCATGCGCCATCTGGGCGCTGGCGGCAAGCGCCAGGCAATATGTTGCGATCGTCAGCCGGCTCGCGCCGACGCGCAAGTTTCGGCGGCGTCCTGACGGCGTATGCATCCTGTTGTTCACTCCCGGTCCCTCACCCTGACGTCCAGATCGGCCGATTCTTGAGTGCGGCGCGTTGACGGCATCTGCCTAACCGAGATTTGGTCGTTGTGGAATCAAAGGTGTGAGGATCGGGGCCCCTTGAGCCCGGCCTCGCGGGCCTGCGAGGGGTATTCGCAGCCCGGCCGTATAGTGCCTATGCGCGCAGCCGGCCTTGCAGACTTCGCCGAAGGGATCGCCTAAGAGGTCTCCGGCGCAAGCAGAGCTTGCGCGTGGCGCGGCCGACCAGGCCGAGCGCCAGCGTGGAGGACCCGATGTTCAAGACAGTCAGCGTCATCGCCCTCGCTTCAGCCGTGCTGCTGGCGGCCGGGTGCGGCCGGAAGCCGGCGCCGACGGTCAACGCGAGCATGACCCAGGTGATGGCGCCACAGGCCCAGACGATCTGGGACATCACCAGCCACGCGTTCAACGACAAGGGCGACGGTCTGGACGGGTCCAAGATATCGGAGGCCGACTGGGTGAAGCTGGCGGACGCGGGCCGGCGGCTCCAGGAGCGGGCGATGGTGCTCGCCAAAGCCCATCACATCACCGCGGCCGCGCCCGGCGAGATCATCATGGGCGGCGAGGCCGCAGGCGCGCCGAGCCCGATCGGCCACACCTGGGACGCCGCCAACGCCAGCAAGGTCCAGGGCTTCATCGACGGCAACCCGGCGCTCTTCGCCCAGCGCGCCCAGATATTGGCGGAGGCTGGAGCGGCCCTCGCGAAGGCCGCCCGCACCAAGGACGTCCGCACGGCCTATCAGGTGTCCAGCAACCTCGATGAGGATTGCGACGGCTGCCACAAGCCGTTCTGGGGCACGGACGAGCCGCCGCCGTTCCCGCACTGATCCCGGCGCCGCGACGCTGCGGCGACCTCAGCGACCGCCCGCCGGCGGAACCGGTCCACCCAGATCGGCCGACCATACGGCCCTGAAGATGGCCATCAGCGTCGGCAGGAACTCCGGCGTGTTCAGGGTCAGCGGGCCGGGATTGTTCGTCATCTGGTTGTTGATGACGCTGTTGAAGACCTGGAGCGCGATGCGCAGCCGATGGACTTCGTCCGGCTGCATCGGATGGCCGCGGATCTCCCCCAGGCGCACGGCCATGATCGCGGGACGGCGCTGGATGAAACCCTGGTACTGGGCCCAGAAGCCGGGGTTTTGCGCCGACTTGCGCAGCGCGGCGTGCCAGAGATTGCGGTTGCGCATCAGGGCTTCGTAATTGTCCGCGAGCACGGCCTCGAGCAAGCCCTCATCGGATCCTTCGGCCAGGAGCTTTTCCAGGCTGCGTTCCCGGCTGGTCATGTAGGTCGACAGCAGGCTGGCGAGGAAATCGTCCTTGCTGCCGAAGCGTTGATAGAACGCGCCGACTGAGCGCTCCGCCCGCCGCGCCAGGTCCGCCACCGACAGCTCTTCGAACGTGCAGGTCTGCAGAAGGTCGAGCGCGGCCTCTACGAACCGTTCGGCCGTGATCCGGCTGCGGCCCTGATGGACCGCGGGCAAAGCGAGCCCAACTGGCGGATTGACATCAAAAGATGAATCCGTATTCATATTCATGTTTATGCCCGACCCGACGGCGGTTGTCGAACTGGATGCCACGGCCGGGTTTGGGGGGAAACCTAAATTGCGGACCAGCGGCGCCGGAGCGTCCGGAGAGCCGCGGGGACGGCGGGGCCAAGCGGCGACGCCGAAGAAGGGGGACCAAATGTCGATCAGCAACGTCACCAGATCCGCGCCCATCGGGCGACTCGCCCACCTGGCCCTCACCTGCGGGGTCAGCGGGGCCGCGCTGTTGTTCGGGAGCGCGCCAGCCTTCGCCGCGGACACCGCGCAGCCGAACGCCCAGAGCGCCGCCGCCGCGGTCCAGGAAATCGTCGTGACAGGGTCCCACCTTCGTACGAACGGCATGACGACCGCCGTTCCGGTCACGGCGGTCACCGCCGTTGAACTCAAGGCCATGGCTCCAGGGAGCCTGATCGAGGGCGTGACCGAACTGCCGCAGTTCTACAACAGCCAGACGCCGGCTTCGCCCGCCAGCTGGTTCACGCGCGCCGGTTACGGCAACCTCGATATCCGCGGCCTGGGCGTCAACCGGACCCTTACGCTCCTCAACGGACGGCGGGTGATTTCCCAGACGGCGTTCGGCGGCGTGGACGTGAACATGTTGCCGCAGGATATGATCAAGAGCGTCGAAACCGTCACGGGCGGCGCCTCGGCGGCCTATGGCACGGACGCCGTCGCCGGCGTCACCAACTTCATCCTCGACACCAAGTTCAATGGCCTGCGGATCAGCGCCCAGGGGGGCGAGACGACCCGCAGCGACAGCAGGAACTACGATGTCTCGGGCGCCTTCGGCATGCGCCTCGGCGACAAGGGCCACGTGCTGATCTCAGGGGAAATGTTCAAACAGGACGGGGTGCACAATTACAAAGGCCGGGACTGGTACCAGGCCTGGGGCACGGTTGTCGGCCCGGGCAATGAATTGCTGATCCGTCCGAATGTCGTGTCCCGCGATTCCACGTTCGGCGGACTGATCTTCGCGCCGGGTACGCCCCTGAACGGCCTCGCCTTCAATCATGACGGAAGCACCTACCACTTCGTCACCAGCGACACCTCGTCGGGAACCCTGGGCACGCCGCCCGCCCGCCAGTCGATCACGAACGGGGGCAGCGGGGACGATCTCGGCGGCCAGGTCCAGACCATCTATCCCGACGTCAAGCGCAACAGCCTCTTCGGCTACGTGGACTATCAGCTGACCGACAACCTGACCGTCTTCGCCCAGTACATCCGCGGCTATGAGGGCACCTTCCGCTACAACACCCCGCGCGGTTCGCTACAGGGCACTCCGACCGCGATCACCATCTTCAGCGGCAACGCGTTCCTCCCCGCCTCGATCCAGCAGATCATGACGGCGAACCACATCGCCTCCTTCACCCTGCGACGCACGGGCGGCGCCGACGACATCGGCGCCGACATGTCCCTGCGCGACACCAGCGTGATGAATTCGATCACGGCCGGCTTCGACTGGGACATCCACAACGGCGGCCTGTTCAATGGCTGGAAGGTCGACGGCTATTACCAGTACGGGCACAACACCCGGGACGGCTACCAGATCGGCCTTCGGGTCGACCGGATCTTCGCCGCGGTCGACGCCGTCAGGGATCCAAGCGGCAACATCGTCTGCCGGACCACCCTCTCCGCCAGCCCCATCGCCGGGTGCCAGCCGCTGAACCTGTTCGGCGCGGGCGCCGCCAGCGCCGCGGCGGTCGACTGGGTCGTCGGCAACGACCCCGGCCAGAAGATCACGACGCCGCTCTATTTCGCGGGCAGCGGCTTCACGCCGGGACTTTCGGACTCCTACACCTCGCAGGAAGCGAAGGTGACGATCACCACCATGAACCAGCACGTGGCCGAGCTGTCGATGAACGGCGAGGTCTTCAAGGGCTGGGGCGCGGGACCGATCACGGCGGCCTTCGGCGGCTCCTACCGCGCGGAGAGCATCCTGCAGATCGTGCGGGATTCGACCAACGAAGCGTCCAACCACACCAGCGGACATCCGGTGCTGTGCAACGGCGACGCGGCCGCCATCGCGGCCGGCCTGCGCGGCGTGAATCCCCCGGACTGCGCCAACACGGTGGGCATCCAGTACTCCAAGGTCTCGAACATCCTCGGCGACATCAACGTCAAGGAAGCTTTCGCCGAGACCCAGGTCCCGATCATCGCGGACGCTCCCTTCATGCGCCTGCTGACGGTCAATCTGGCGGGCCGCTGGGCCGACTATTCGGGCAGCGGCGGGGTCTGGGCCTACAAGGGCGGCGTGATCGCGGACATCGTCGACGGCCTGCGTCTGCGCGGCACATACTCACGCGATGTGCGCGCCGCCAACCTGTCGGAGCGCTACGACAAGACCGGCGGGGTCTCGACCATCACCGACCCCAAGTATCCGGGCGACGGCACGATCACAGTCACCAGCTTCTCAGGCGGAAACCCGAATGTGCGGCCTGAAAAGGCCGACACCTTCACGGCCGGCGCAGTGCTGCAACCCTCGTTCCTGAAGGGGCTCTCGGTCTCGACCGACTGGTACCAGATCAAGATCAACGACGCGATCGGCCAGCTCGGCGCCCAGGCCGTCGTCAACCAATGCCAGCAAGGCGCGGCCGACCTTTGCGCGCTCATCACCCGCGACCCGACGACCGACCGGCTCGTGCTGGTCGGCAACCTCTACGTCAACATCAACAAGGCGATCGTGAGGGGCGTCGACCTGGAGACCACCTATCACCGCGACATCCACCTGTTCGGCGGCGACGAGTCCATCAGCGCTCGGGCGTTCGGCAGCTGGCTGCTCGAAAACTCCCAGCAACTGAACGGCGCCGCCAAGATCGATCGTGCGGGTCAGGTGGGCATCCAGCAGTCCGACGGCGTCGGCTACGCCCTGCCCAGCTTCAAGGCGACGGGAAACCTGACCTACGCCAGGGGCGGGCTCTCGGTGTTCCTGCAGGGCCGTTTCATCAGCAGCGGCACGCTGGAGAACGCCCTGGTCGCCGGCAAGGATATCGAAAGCAACACAGTACCCTCCGTCTTCTACGCCGACCTGCGACTGGGCTACCGGTTCCACCTCATGAACGGCGGCAACATGGAAGTGTTCACCTCCGTCACCAACCTGCTCGACAAGGACCCGCCGATCACGCCCTATTACAGCGCATTCTCCGCCTATGCCGTGCAGGACAATCCCGCCCTGTACGATGTGCTGGGCCGACGGTTCGTCGTGGGCGCCAAGGTCGCGTTCTGACGGGTCCGGCCTCGGCGAATGGCAGGGCCGCGCGGCAGACCGTGCGGCCTTGCCCCGCCGGATCGATCGGGCTCGTGAACCGCCTTATCTGAGCTGGCCCCCAACCCGTGAGTCACCGCCCGATGACACCGCCGCGCCGCCGCGACCTTCTGAAGGCCGCCGTCACCCTGCCGGTCCTTGGCGCCCTGCCCGTCGCCGCACGCGCCGCCGAGACGGGGGCCACCAAGCTGATCATCCTGGGGACGCTAGGCGGGCCCTCAGTCGGGCGGCCGCGTTACCAGACCTCGCACGTCCTGCTGCACGGCGGGTTGGCGCACGTCGTGGACTGCGGCTACGGCGTGACGGAGCAACTGGTCCGCGCGGGGGTCAGGCTGCAGGACATCCGCGACATCTTCATCACCCACCATCATCCCGATCACAACATCGAGCTCGGAACGCTGATCTATTTCGCGTGGTACGCCGGGATGGAGACCCCGCTCAATCTGTACGGGCCACCGCCCCTGAAGCGGATGGCCGCCGACTACCTCAGGGCCATCAAGCCGGACGTGGACATCTGGCTCGAGGACATCGGCCACAAGCCCATGGGGCCGGTGACGGCCCATGAGATCTCGTCGGCCGGACGGGTGGCGACCTCGCGGGACATGAAGGTGACGACTGCGCTTGTGAACCACCCGCCGGTGGTGCCGGCGCTGGCCTATCGCTTCGACTTCCCGGACCGGTCGATCGTGTTCTCCGGCGACACCACGCCGATGGAATCGGTGGCCCTCCTCGCCAAGGGCGCGGACGTGCTGGTGCACGAGGCCATGTACGTCGAGGCCATGCAGGGTGAGGCGGAAGCCGCCGCAAACCGCACCTCCGGCGGCTCGGCCATCGCCGCGGATCGGGACAAGCTCCTGGCCCATTTGATGCGAGCGCATTCGCCGGTGGAGGAGGTCGGCAGGATCGCCGAGGAAGCCGGTGTGAAGACCCTGGTCCTGTCCCACCTCGTGCCCATCACGGGCGTTTCCGACGATCAGTGGAAGACCGCGGCCGGCAAGCGCTTCAAGGGCGAGATCATCGTCGCGCGCGACCTGATGGTGATCTAGATGCCATCGGGACGCCAGGTCGAGCGGCCGCCCCTGCGCCCCGACGAAGCCAGGAGTTAGGGATGTCCGAGAGCCTCACCTCCCGCCGTTCGCTGATCGGCGCTGGCGGCGCCCTCGCGGGTCTCGCCCTCGCTCCGCGAGCGAGCCGGGCGGCCGAGAGTCGGCAGCCGAACATCCTGTTCATCCTGGCCGATGACCTCGGTTACGCGGACGTGAGCTGCTACGGCCGGCCCGACTATAAGACACCCAACATCGACGGGCTCGCCGCCAAGGGCGTGAGGTTCATGCAGGCCTACGCCAATTCGGCGGTCTGTTCGGCCACCCGCGTGGGGCTGATGACCGGCCGCTACCAGAACCGCCTGGCGATCGGCCTCGAAGAGCCCATGGGCCTGCGCGACGTCGGCCTGCCGCCCGAGCACCCGACGCTGCCGTCACTGCTGAAGAAGGCCGGCTATGGCACGGGCCTGATCGGCAAATGGCACCTGGGTTCGCCGCCCAAGTACGGGCCGCTGGTCAGCGGCTACGACCACTTCTGGGGCTTTCACGGCGGCGGGCTCGACTATTTCGACCACACCAAGGATACGGCGGACCTCTGGGACGACGACCGCCGCGATCCCGAGCCCGGCTACATGACCGACCTGATCGGCCAGCGCGCGGTGCAGATGATCGACCATTTCGCCGACGCCGGGCGGCCGTTCTTCCTGAGCCTTCATTTCAACGCGCCGCATTGGCCGTGGGAAGGCCCGGACGACGAGGCGGAATCGCGTCGGCTGGCCACGGTCAAGAGCGGCATCCTCGCCTTCGACACCGGCTCGCAGAAGACCTTCGCGGCCATGGTCACGCGCATGGACGATCAGATCGGTCGCGTTCTGGCGACGCTGAAGGCGCGGGGGCTCGACCAGGACACCATCGTCCTCTTCACCAGCGATAACGGCGGAGAGCGCTATTCGGACAACTGGCCGTTCACGGGACACAAGACCGAACTGCTGGAGGGCGGCCTCAGAATCCCCGCTGTCGTGCGCTGGCCCGGCCATATCGCGGCGGGGACCAGCTCCGACCAGGTGATGATCTCCATGGACTGGCTGCCGACCTTCCTGGAGATCGCGGGTACCGCACCCGATCCGGCCTATCCGCCCGACGGCATGAGCCTGACGGCGGCGCTGCACGGCGCGGCGCCGGTCAAGCGGACCCTTTGCTGGCGCTACCTGAACCTGGCCCAGGAAGCCTGCCGCGACGGCGATTTCAAGTACCTGAAGATCCTGGAGAACACCTTCCTGTTCAACGTGGTCGAGGATCCGCTGGAACGCGCGAACCTGAAGACCCGCCTGCCGGAGATCTATGCGCGGCTGGTCGCCGAGTACCGGAAATGGGACGCCTCCATGCTGCCCCTGGACCCCATGGCGTCGACCTGGGGCTTCACCGGCGCGCAGGCCGCCGATCACTTCGGCATCAAGACCAACCGGACTCTGGACGACTGAAGGTCCGCCGCCGGCCGGGCGCCGGCGCTTCAGGCGGAGGGCGGCGCCGAGATCCCAAGGCGGGTGCGAGCGGCGATCATCCCGAACCGGTCGAGCTGCAGGGCCGGGTGGGTGTTGATCACCGCCAGATTGCGGAAGAGGCGCCCGATGGGCTGGCCCTCCTTGGCCGAGGCGCTGGTGCCGGCGGTGCGATAGATCAGCTCCACCGCCTCCCAGGCCAGCCGCAGGCATTGCTGCTCGATCAGGGTCAGGCGCTGTTCGCGCTCGTCGTCGAAGGGCGCGCCGCCCTCGGCCTCCTCGCGGGTGTAGTCCATGAACTCCTCGCCGGCCCGGACGAGGGCGGCCCCCGCGGTGGCGACCAGCGCCAGGGCCTGGCCGTAGTAGCGCTGGAACTCCGGGTCCTTGGCGCGCTCCAGGAACGGCGCAAACTGCGACTTCTTCGTCATCAGCAGCCCCTCGTAGTGGTCGAGGGCCGCGCGCGCCGCGCCCACCGCCACGGCGACCGCCTCGCCGATCAGGAACGGACCGATGCGGGCCGCGTACATCGGGTTGGCGTAGTGGCGCGGACGGCGCACGGCCTCGGCGCCGCGGTTGGGCGCCACCGCATGCTGAGTCCGCCGGGCAGGTACGAAGACGTCCTGGGCGACGACCTTCTTCGAGCCCGTGCCCCGCATGCCCATGACCTGCCAGTCGTCTTCGATCGTGAACTGGCTTCGATCGAGCAGCATCTGAATCGGGGCGCCCGGGCCATCGGCGCCGTCCTCGCGGGCCAGGGCCAGGCCCATGAAGTGGGTGCCATGATCGCACCCCGAGGCCGAAACCCAGCCGCCGGTGATCCGGTAGCCGCCATCGACCGGGACCGCCGTCCCGGGCGGGCCGAAGGACGCCGGGCAGCGGAACTCGCCCCGCGGCCCATAGACCTCGGCCTGGCCGGCGGGATCGAAGCCGGCGATCAGGATGGGGTGGCCGGCGGTCAGGGCCAGCACCCATCCGGTCTCGGTGCAGCCGCGCGCGACCTCCATCATCACCTTGTAGAAGGTGGGCACGTCGAACTCGTAGCCGGCGAAACGGCGAGGCTGGACGATGCGGTAGAAACCCTGGCGGATCAGCTCGGCGTTGACGTCATCGGGAACCTTGCCGAGGGCCTCGCAGTCAGCCTGCCTGGCCCGGAGCAACGGCCTGAGAGCGATCGCCCGTTGCAGCATGTCCCCAGGCGTCAGATCGGGCTCGGGAGTCGGAATGTCGGCAGGCGGCTTGGACCTCATGGCCTCGACCTCTGGGTTCCGGACGCCATCACCGCTCATCCCGGGGAGGACTCTGGATCCCGGCCTTCGCCGGGATGAGCGGTTGATTTTCGTTGCCCGCGAACGCCTCGACCATGCCGGCGAAGGCCTGGGGTTGTTCGTAGGGGGCCATGTGGCTGCCCGGGATGATCCGGGCCTGCGCGCCTGCGATCGCCGCTTCGAATTCGGCGCCATAGCGGGATGGGACGAAGGCGTCGTCCTGGCCGAACAGCACGAGGGTCCGGGCGCAGATGCGGTGCAGCCTGCGGCGCAGGCCCTTGTCCGGGATCGGCCAAGTGTAACGCGCCACGGCGCCGACGGCTGTGACGGTCTCGTACAGGGCCTCGGCGTCCGGCAGCGGCGGCGACTCGGGCGGGGGCTTGCTCGACCCGCGCCAGAGCAGCTCGTCGATCCGGCCATAGGGCCGCGCCAGGAGGTCCTCGACCGGGTAGGCGTCGGTCCACAGGCCCATGGGAGAGGCGAGGACAAGACGGGCGACGCGCTTTGGCGTGTGGGCGGCGATTTCCGCGGCCAGCATGCCGCCGAAGGAATGGCCCACCAGCGTCAGCTGATCCAGCCCAAGCGCCTCGAACAGGCTGTCGTAGTGGAGGGCGAGATCGTGAATATCCCGAAGATCGTCCAGCTCGGCGAGGTCGGCGCGGCCGGGAATCTGCGGCGCCACGACGGCGAAACGCTCGGCCAAGGCCCCGATGACCGGATCGTCGGCCGCCGAACGCCGTACGCCGTGCAGCCAGACCATCGTCGGGCCGTGTCCGCCCGTGAGCACCTCCTGCTCGGGGCCCGCCTGCATCGTGATGCGCCTGGTGGTGAACCCGTCCATCCGCGCCTCAGGCGATGGCTGGAACGGGAGGCGTCGCCGCCGGAATGGCCGGGAACCATCGGTCCTCCCACTCGGCGAAACGTGGGCGCAGCCTGGGGATGATGTGCCGGGCGAACTGCTCGGTGTTGTAGTTGGTGGTCGCCTTCGAGAGGTTGCCGAAGTGCAGCAGCGTCATCAGGTGGCCGACGTGCAGAGTGTCACAGACGTCGTGCAGCTGTTCCAGCACCTGCTTGGGATTGCCCACCAGGATGTAGCCCTCGTCGACGATCTGCTTCCAGGTGACGCCGGAGCCGAAGCCGCGTCCCACGGCCTGCAGGACCTGGCTGCCGATACCCCGCTTGACGCTGGCCGCGCTCTGATAGCCCGGCGCGTTGGCGAACCCGCCGTAGATGTGCATGCACCGGTCGTAGAAATAGAGCGCCGCTTCCGAGTAGAGCTCCTCGGCGTGGGCTTCGTCCTCGGCCAGGGCGACGAACTGCAGGAAGGCGGCGCGGTAGGGGTTCTTGTCCCGGCCTCCCGCTTCAACGGCGTCCCAGTATCCGTCCATCATGGACCTGGCGCGCTTGTACCCGAAGTAGGACAGGTAGGCGTAGAGGTAGTCGTGCTCGACGCACCAGGCCCAGGTCTCGTAGCTGCCGCCGCCGGGGATCCAGATCGGCGGATGCGGTTGCTGCATCGGCCGCGGCCAGGGGTTCACGTAGCGCAGTTGGGTGTGCTTGCCGTTGAAGGCGAACGGCTTGTCCGAGGTCCAGGCGCGGGTGATCAGATCGACGCCCTCGTAGTACTTCTCCCGCGAGGTGGTCGGGTTCTCCCCCATGCACCAGGCGGTGTCCATCGGCGTGCCGACCGGGAAGCCCGCCACCAGCCGTCCGCCGGACATGACGTCGATCATCGCCATTTCCTCGGCGATGCGTATGGGCGGATTGTACAGAATGACCGAGTTGCCCAGGATCACGATCGCGGCCTGGCTGGTCCGCCGCGCCAGGGCCGCCGCCATCAGGTTCGGTGACGGCATGGTGCCGTAGCCGTTGGAATGATGCTCGTTGACGCAGATTCCGTCGAAGCCGACCTGGTCTGCGTATTCGAGTTCGTCGAGGTAGTCGTTGTAGGCCCTCTGCCCCACCGCCGGGTCGTAGATCTCCCGCGCGGGCAGGTCGACCCAGACCGACCGGTACCGCTGCTTGAGGTCCGCGGGCAGGTCCGGATAGGGCATCAGGTGGAACCAATGGAATTTCATCGATCCGCTCGGCTTTGAAGGGCCCGCAGCCTGTCAGAGTTGCGATTGGGCGTCGACCCGTCCGCCGCCGCCACCATGTCAGTGCGGCGCGTCCACCGGCGCGGGCGCCGGACGCCCGAGGATGAGATCCGCCGCTTTTTCGGCGACCATCACCACACCCGCATTGCTGTTGCCGGCGACCGGATCGGGGAACACCGACGCGTCGGCGACGCGCAGACCCTGAAGGCCCCGGACCCTGAGCTCCGGGTCCACCACGGTGTCCGGTCCTGATCCCATGCGGCAGGTGCCGGACGGATGATGCACCGTCACCGACGTGCGCCGGATGTGGTCCATCCAGGCGGCCTCATCCTGGATCCCCGCGCCGGGCAGGATCTCGTGCGCCTGCAGACCCTCGAAAACGGGTGAGGCCAGGATGCGCCGGCACAGTTGCAGGCCGCGATAGACCGTCTGGATATCCTCGGGGTCCGAAAAGAAGTTCGGGTCGATGGCGGGGGCTTCCCGCGGGTCGGAGCTGGCGAGCGTCACCCGGCCCCGGCTCTTGGGGCGCACGTTGATGGAGATCATGCCGTACCCGTGGCCGAACGGGATCGGGAAGCCCGATGCGTTGCGGTGGGCCGGGATGAAGACCAGCTGCAGGTCGGGCCGCTCCAGATCCGGCCGGCTGCGCACGAAGCCGTGCCCCTCCAAGAGGTTGCTGGCGATGGGCCCTTTGCGCGCCAGCAGGTACTCGGCGATGTTCCAGAGGTCGCGCGGCAGGGCGCGCCAGGACAGGCCGTAGGATTCCGGGCTCTTGGTCCGCATGGCCATGGCCGCTGCCGGATGGTCGCCGAGGGTGCGTCCCACGGCGGGCAGGGCGTGGACAGGATCGACACCGACGGACTTCAGTTCCTCCGGATCGCCAACCCCCGAGAGCAGCAGCACCTGCGGGGAGCCATAGGCGCCGCCGCACAGGACGACCTCGCCGCGGCAGGCCAGTCGCCTGCGGGCGCCGCCCTGGTCGATCTCGACTCCCACCGCGCGCTGGCCTTCGATGAGCACCCGGGCGACCACCGTGTCGGCCAGGACCGTCAGGTTAGGCCGCCGGCGCGCCGGATCGAGGAAGGCGCTGGCCATGGAGACCCGCAGTCCGTCGCGGATGGTCGCCTGCCGCGGCCCGAAGCCTTCCGGGTCGGGGCCGTTGAAGTCGCGGTTGCGCTTGAACTGGAGCGAGTCGGCGCCCGCCAGGAAGGTGTCGATCAGGGGGTTGTTGCGCGGGATGTCGATGACGGTCATCTCGCCGCCGGTCCCGTGATAGGGGGAATCCCGCCAGACCCGGTTGTCTTCCGAGCGCTTGAAGTAAGGCAGCACCTCGGCATAGCTCCAGCCCTTGGCGCCGTGGACGCTCGACCAGTCGTCGAAGTCGCGCGGATGGCCCCGGAAATAGACCATGCCGTTGATCGAGCTGGACCCGCCGACCACCCGGCCCCGGGGGATCAGGATCCGGCGGTCGCCCGCGCCGGCCTGGGGAACCGACGCGTAGCCCCAGCTGAACCGCGGGTCGCCGATGGCGGCGGCGACCGCGGCCGGGACCTTGATCTTGTAGCTGCTGTCGGGAGGCCCCGCCTCGATCAGGCAGACCCGATTCTTCGGATCGGCCGACAGGCGGTTGGCCAGCACGCATCCCGCCGTGCCGGCGCCGACGACCACATAGTCGAAACCGTCCCCCTCCTGCACCGCCATGGGATCAACCCGCCGCCGAGGAGACGATGTCGCAGATGCGCTGGAAGCGCACGATGTTCTCCCCTTGGTTCATCACCCCGGCGCTCAGGAACGCGAAGGTGACCTCGCGCACCGGATCCACCCAGAACAGGGCGCTGCCGGCGCCGTAGTTGCCGAAGGTCTGGGGTGAGCAGAGCGTGCCGTAGATGGCGTGATGGACGCCCGTTCCGCGCAAGGCGAAGCCCAGGCCCATGTAGGCGGGGAAGGGCCGCCAGCCGGCCCGGTTGGCGACCGACTTGTAGAGTTCGTTGGGCTTGTCTCCGGTCCAGTTGCGCGTGGCGAGCTCGATGATGGCCGGCGAGAGGATCCGCGCGCCGTCGAGCGCGCCGCCCAGCCTCAGCATCTCGGCGAACCGGAAGAGGTCGGGCGTCGACGACACCGCCCCGACCCAGGGCATTTCCGCCTCCTCGTCCTCGAAGGCTCCGTTCGTGCCTGGCACGCGCGAGCTCAGGTGCTGGGTCGGCGAGTTGGGGCCGAAATTCGGGATGACGTGGCGATCCTTGAGGTCCGCCCGCCGTCCGATCGCCGTCGAGGTCAGCTTCAGCGGCTCAAGCAGATCCTGGGTGGCGATCTGGCGATAGGTCCGGCCCTCGGGATCGGTGCGGCGGACCATCTCCCCCAGCAGGGCGTGGTGGGCCAGGGGCGAATAGTCGACCCGCTCCTGCGGCGCGGCCGTGGCGTGGACGTTCTCGCAGATGGCCTGGATGATCAGGTCCAGCTTGTCGATGTTCATGCCGGCGCGGGGCGTGAAGACGCTCGGCAGGCCCGACGCGTGGGTCAGCAGATCGAAGACCGTGATCTCCTGGCGAAGTCCGCCGGAGAATTCGGGGATGATCTCCGAGACCTTGGTGGTCAGCGTCAGCTGTCCGCGTTCGATGGCGCGGAACACCAGCACGTTGGTCAGGGCCTTGGTGGTCGAGAAGATGCTGAAGACCGAGTCGAGCGCCAGGGGCTTGGTCCCCGCCTCGCCTTCGGCCCCGATCGCGGCTTCGACACCCACCTCGCCTGCCCGGGCGGCCTTGATCACGACGCCGAAATAGCGCCCCCGGCGGATGTCGTCCTCGATCACCGACTGGACCTGATCCACCAGGTCTGCCCGCCATGCCCTGTCGCCCATCGGTATCCTCCTTCGATTGTCTCTCGTGATTCCGTCGGCGGCGGGGACGCCGGGACGGCGTCCTGTTCCGGCGCCGACGGGTTGATAGCTGATCCGTCGCATCGGTGGGAGCGGCCCGCCCACCCAACGTCCAGATCGCGCGCGTCCCAATGTCAGGGGGCGCTAGCGTCCTGATGAGTTTCGAACTGGATGCCGCCCCCGGAGACGTCCAGATCGCCCAGGACATCCTTGCGGGTGAAATGGCGGATGTCGTCGAAGCGGCCCTCGCGGAACTTGTTGATGATGCCCTGGTCGCCGATATGGCCGCGGCCGACCGAGATCAGGTCGAACTGGCGGTCGTTGAAACGGCGCATGAGTTCCGCGAACCCGGCCTCGCCCGTCGGTTTGGCCTCGCGGTCGAAGAAGTTCTCCATCACGTCGATGTCCAGCCCGACGCTGCCCACCGCGATGACCGGCGCGTCCGTGAGCGCCTTCGTCCAGCCGGCGACGCCATGGTCATGGCCCGGCCATTCAGGCGTCCAGAACCGGCGCGCCGAGGCGTGGAAGACATCGACGCCCGCGGTCCGCAGCGCGGCCAGCATGATCTTCAGATCCTCGGGCGTGTCGGCCACCCGGGCGTTGTAGTCGATCTCCTTCCACTGGGAAAACCTGAAGCCGATCACGAAATCCGGCCCCGTCGCCTGGCGCACGGCCGCCACGATCTCGGCCGGGAAGCGCACCCGGTCCCGGATGTCCGGTCCGCCATAGCCGTCGGTGCGCTGGTTGGTCCCGGCCCAGAGGAACTGATCCAGCAGGTAGCCGTGAGCGGCGTGGATCTCGACGCCGTCCAGGCCGATCTGCCTGGCCAAGAGCGCGCTCCTGACGAAACCGGCCTTGATGTCCTGCAGCTCCTGCGCCGTCGCGGCGCGGCCGTTAGGCTTGGTCGCGCTGGCCAGGCCCGAGGGACTGAGCGTCGGATAGGGCGCCCACGGCCCTTCCCCACCGTCCTCGCGGATCGCGCCCTCGTGCCAGAGCTGCATGAGCATGGCGCCGCCGGCCGACTTCGCCTCGGCCACGCAGCCGGCCCAGGCCTCGGCGGTATCGTCGTTGATCCGGACGAACAGGTCGTTGCGCGTTGAGGACGTATGATCCACCGCGCAGGATTCAGTGATCACCAGACCGACGCCGCCCTCGACGCAGCGGCGGTAATAGTCTCCGAGCGCCGGAAGCGGACGCCCGCCGGCGCACCACTGGCGCTGCATGCCGGGCAGGACGAACCGGTTGGGCAGTTCGAGCCGGCCCAGTCTGAAAGGCGTGAACAGGGACGACAGGTCCACGCGAGCCGTTGTTGTGGTCATCAGTCGCCTTCTATGCCGGTGCGGCCGGGCCGCTCCACGGCGACATCACTTTCATCGGAATTGGGTCCAAGCAAGGGCTGGACACGGCCGACCCGTCCGTTTCTCCTCGGCGGTCGACGCCCACGGCGGCGACCTGTCCTCAAAGGAGGGGGAGATGACGCACCCCGCGCCGCGCCCGATCGACGAGATCGTGAGCTACCATGCCCACGTCTATTACGACCCCAAGGTCACGCGGGACCAGGCCGAGAGGCTGCGCGCGGATGCCGCCGAGCGTTTCAGCGTGCGACTGGGGCGGTGGTTCGACACCCCGATCGGCCCGCACGGCCAGGCGATGTTCCAGATCGCCTTCAGGACGCCCCTGTTCCCGACCCTCGTGCCTTGGCTGATGCTCAATCACGGCGATCTCAGCATCCTGATCCATCCCAACAGCACAGACCAGCGACAGGACCATCTCCGGCATGGCCTGTGGCTGGGACCCCAGGTGCGGATCTACGGCGAGCGGCTGCCGGAGGGCCGGCTGGAGGACGACGAACAGGAGCCCAACACGACGCCGCATCTGGGGCCCTGAACTGCGCGCGGGACGCGCCTCATGTCAGTTGTAGATGACGGTCAGCTTGATGCTGGACGGAACGTAGGCCGTCACGCAGGTCGACTCCGTGAAGGCGTCGAGGTTCTCGTCTTCGCCCAGCAGCACGATGCCCTGGTTCGCGTCCTCGGGGCTTGAGGCCCACTGCCTGACGATCGAAGTGACGTCGATGGACACGTCAGGTCCCTGGCTGGGGCCTGGGCGCAGAACCGCCGCCGCTCCGATCCAGTCTGTGTATTTCCACCACTTGGCCGTCCCCACAGCGACGACGGCGGCGCAACTCGTGGAGTGATCGCTCGCCGCACTGTGTTCGGGATCGGCGGCGCCGGTCCAGGACGCTTCCGTTTCAAGGCCTAGCCTTGCAGACACAATGTTCCGGCTGTGAACAGATGAGAGATCGAACAGCAATCCCAACCTGTAGATGACGTTCGAGCTCATATCCCCGAACGTGAATTTCCTGGTCTGATGTGAGTAGCCGACATCGGGCGATCCGCTCGGCTTGTCGTTGGTCGCAGCGCCGCCCGCGATGAAGTTCTCGTCCTTGCCGTGGCTGCGGTTGATCGAACGCAGGTTCGTCGGCGACAGGGTGAGCGTCTGCATCAGGCGCGCCTGGCCGCCGCAAAATGGGGGACTCAGGCCGGACTCGTCCGTCGGACTGAAGGCGGTCACGGCATAGCAGGCGTTGGCGTAGCCATCCGCGGGCGGCGGATCGACGATGTAGATGGTCGCCGCTGCGCCATTCGCCTGGGTCGCGACCAGGGTGCGCCCTCCGCCGTCGACGCGGTAGACGTGAAACCCGCTGATCTGAGCCATGGCCGGATAGGTCCAGACGAGCGCCAGGTCGCCCTTGGGCAACAGGGCCTTGCAGGCCAGGCCGCCGCCCAGGCCGCCGTGGGCGGAGCAGACCGTCGGGTCCGTCGCGCTCGCGAGGCTGGTCGGGACGGGCAGCTGCAGGGGGTAGCGGAGTCCGGACGGTTGCATCGCCGCCGAACCCCCGCTCGGAATGGGCCGTCGGACGGGCCCTGGGCCCGTTCTGACCTGCGCCTGCGCGCCGGCCGCGACGGCCAGGACGAGGGCCATGCCCGTCAGGGCTCGTGGACTGCGCATCGCCCGCCTCCGATCCAGTGCTGGCGGTCCTGCTCACGGACGATCCGTCACCCGTGCATGGTCCGCCGAAGTCCCGCGCGAAGTCCGGCCTCGCCCGCACATTGTGAGCCATTCCCTTCATCCGCGCCTCCTCAAAATCGCTGGACCGAAACGAGGATGGCCACGGTTCCGCCGCGCGCTATGGATGCAATGCGGCGTCTGTGCGTATCCTCACGGGGCTGAGGCAGCGGGAGCCGCTGGCGGCCCGCGACACCAACGAAGGAGAGCGGCGTCTTGAAGATCATGTTCCCGGTGATCGCGGCTTGGCTGATGATGGCCGTGGCCGGGCCGTGCGCGGCGAGCGGCGACAAGGCCGATGGCCACAGGCTGAGCCAGTTCCTCGACGGACTGCAGGTGGAGAGCCGCTGGCCGGCAGGCGTCCACGTCGACTGGCAGACGGGGATTCCCGATGGCAAGGCGGAGCACTTCGAGGGCAAGCACACCCACTGCAGCGCCTTCGTGGCGTCCGCCGCCAAGCAGCTCGGGGTCTACATCCTGCGGCCGCCGGAGCACGGCCAGACCCTTCTGGCCAACGCCCAGTACGACTGGCTCATGGAGGCCGGCGCCTCGCAAGGCTGGCGCCCCGTTTCTGACGGCTACGAAGCCCAGCGCGCAGCGAACCGCGGGTATCTGGTGGTGGCCGCCTACAAGAACCATTCCGACAACAAGCCCGGACACATCGCCATCGTCCGCCCCAGCGGGCGCATGCGCGAGGCGATCCTGTCGGAGGGGCCTGAGATCATCCAGGCCGGGGGACACAATTACAACAGCACGACCCTGCGCCACGGCTTCGCCGACCACCCCGCGGCCTGGCGCGACAACGAGGTCCGCTACTACAGCCACGACCTGCCTTGACCGGGTCGCTTTCGCCGACCTGATCCGCGGCCGGAGGGACCATGAACCTGTTCACCGGCGTGATGGCCGCCATCCTCGTTCCCCTTGTGGCTGTGGTGGGATTCGGCGTCCTGTGGCTGGCGTTCCGCTTCAAGGCGGTGCGGGCGAGACCTGTGCTCTTCGTGATCCTGGCCCTGGCCGCTGCGGCGGCGGTCACGGTGGGCGCGGCCCAGATCTCCGCCGCCGGCGGGCGTCCGGCCAAGGCGCAGGTGGTCAGCAAGATCGATCGCCTGCAGTGGGGGCGAAACGCGCTGATCCCCGCGGTCATGCACCGCCTGACGATCCTCGCCCGGCTCAAGGAGGCCGATGGCCCGGAGACGACGATCAACGACATCCAGATCGATGTCCCCGGATCCCGGTTCGACCGCCTGCACGAGGGGGACATGGTGGATGTGCGGGTGTCCGCCGTCGGCCCGTTCAAGACTGCGCACCTGGCGGGCGGCGGGACGTTCCTCGACCTGGCGCCGGAACGGTCGCGCGGGCTGATCGGCCTGCTGGCGGGCCTCGGCGGCCTTGCCGCGACCGGGGCCCTGATCCTCGTCTTCCTAGGCGGACGCCGGGCAAAGGCCGCCGCCGGCGCCGTGATCGTCCTGGAAGCCGGCCTGGCCGCCCTGGCGCTGCATCCCTATTGGGAGAGCCGCCCGGCGCGGGCCCAGGCCGCCGTCGTCAGCGTGCGGCGGGTCGACCAGGCCCTGGTCACCACCGACTTCAGCTCAGGCCACACGCAGAACGTCCGCCTCAGCCAGCCGTACGACGAGGCCGAGCTCAGCCTGATCCCCGCGCCCGGCCAGGACCCCGTGCGGGTGATCGACCGCATCGACGCCGGCAGCGCGCCCGTGCAGGCCGGACAGTCGGTGGCCGTGACCTTCGATCCATCGGCGCCCAGGGAGGCGCGCATGACGGGCGGACGCCGGACCTACGGGTTCCGCTCGACCTTCACCTATGCCCTCGGGCCTCTGGCGGAGCTGGCGGCGGGCGCGGCGGCCTTCATCGGCCTGCTGCTGTTCCTGCGGGGCCGCAGGGCGCGGCCCAAGGCCGCCAGCGCTAAGGCGTCGGACCATGCCTGAACCGCGAAACGTAATCGACGCCAAGGGCCCATCCCGCCAGCCGCGGAGCCCTGCTACAGAAGGTCACGCAGCCTCGAAGGAATCGCCCATGCGCAACATGTCCCTTGGTTTCATCTGCCTCTCCGCCGCCCTCGGCGTCGCCGCCGGAGCGGTTGCGGCCCCGACCACGCCCTATTCCAAGCCTGGCCTCTGGGTGCTGCAGCAACAGATGACCAAGTCGAAGTCGACCTTCGACACCAAGCTCTGCATCGACAAGGCCACGCAGCAATACCTGATCAGCGCCGGCCAGAGCACCCAGAAGTCCATGTGCAGCCGCCAGGACACCTCGGTGTCTGGTTCGGTCGTGCGCACGGATTCGGTCTGCAAGATCGGCGGCTCGACTCTGACGTCCCACACCGAGATCACCTACATGGGCGACAGCGGCTTCCACGGCGTGACGACCGGGCACTTCGCGCCAGCGTTCATGGGAACGACGGATACGCGCTCGACCCAGGACGCCAAATGGACGGGCCCCTGTCCCGCCGGGATGAAGCCCGGCGACATGTTCGGGCCGCACGGGATCAAGCTGCACATGGGCCCTGACGGACCCCAGCCCCTGCGCTAGTCTTCAGCGCGAGACGTGGAAGCGCCGGATCGAGGACTTGACGCCCGACGGCCGGTGCGGGGACGCGCCAGGATATCGGCCTGAGGCGACGGCCATGTTCGGCTGGTCATAGGTGGTCAGTCTAATGTCGCGGACCTGTTTGGCCAGCAATTTGGCGAGCTTGCGCGCATGGGCCTCTGTTCCTCGAATTCGCGCGACCCGCTCACCCTGGCGCCGCGGGTCGTAACGGTCTCCTGCAACGCTTGCGGTCTGGAAAGCGGCCCTATCTAGCGACTTCAGAAAAGGAGTCGTCCGTGCGCGCTTCGCCAGACTTGATCGCAATTCGACGCAGCGTCGATCTGATCGGACGTCTGTCCGACGGTATCGTGCGCCTTGGGCCGTTCAGCATCGGCATTGACGGAATATTGAGCTGGATCCCCGCCGTGGGCGAACTCTACAGCACCGCCGCGGCCGCGTTCATCCTGGCCCAGGGGATCAGGGCGGGCGTGCCGGTTGGGACCTTGCTAGGCTGCGCGGCCTTGATGGGCGGCCGCACTCTAATCAGCGCCGTTCCATTGGCCGGCCCTGCGATCGCGGACGTGTTCGTCGCCCACCGGTGGTCGGCTCAGATCATTGTCAGGGCGATCGACGCCAGGTTGGCGCGCAATCCGAATACAGCGGACCAACGTTCTCGTGGCCCAACGTTCGGCTACGGAAGTCCCGTTTCGGCGTGAAGCCCGTCGGACGACCTGAGGTCGCGGGTTCAGCCAGGGAATCCGTCGTCAAGGGGACCTCGTAGGTCCAGCCGAAAATCGATCGAGATGCCCGTTGGCCAGGTTCATTTGGAGTTCCCACGATGCCTGAACCCCTTCCAACAATCGGAAACGTCCGCCACCGTCGGGCGGTCGGGCGCAGGCCGCTACGTGCGCCGCAATGCGCGGTGCGGGTGGCGCCGCCACGCTGATGCCCCGGCGCCGCAATCCATGGCTCGGCATTGGCTGGAGCGCCTGGTCGCTCGGGCTGGAGGCGTCGACGGTGATCGGTCTTCGGACGATGAAGATCGCCGGCGGTGGCGCAGCGGGCGACGCCGAGGCCCGTCGCATGGTCAGCGAAAAGGCCGACGCCGCCAGGGCCCTGCAGACCCTGGCCCTGACGGGCCGCCTGGGACTCGCCCCGCATACGGTCGCCGCGAAGACCTTGGCGCATTATCGCCGGAAGGTGAGGGCGAACCGGCGACGCCTTTCGAAGCCGTGATGGGCGAAGGGGAGCCCGGCCGAGATCAACGCGTGGTCCTGCGGCGACGCCTAGCGCCCCAGAGGCGCCTCCTGCGCCAGGTCGTTCCGGATCGTGGTGGCGGCGACGCCAGCCTCTCCCATTGCGTGGCTGATCTGATCCAGACCGATCACGACATCGCCTGCGGCGTAGAACCGCGATACCGTCGTCCGCTGGTGCGCATCGACCTTGATGGAACCATCTTCGGCGAGGGGATCAACGCCGCTCGGCTCGCGCCAGCGTCGATGACCCGGATTTTGAGACGAAAGCGCGCCAGGTAGATCGCCGCCGTCAGGCCAGCGGGCCCGCCGCCGAGGATCAGGCAATCAGCGACGTCGCTCATGTCATTCGGCGGCCGGAATGGACGCAGACGCGGCGCTCCATCCGATGAAGCCGGTGGCGCAGGCGACCCGGACGGTCATGCCCTATCAGTCCTTCGCTGGGCGGTCCTGGCGCCTTGGCTCGGCGCCGGTCTGGTAGACGGATCCAGGGCCTTCCTCGCGACTGCAGCCTCCTCGACTGCGGCTTTCTTGCGCTTCCACGGCCTCAGGGAATCGCGGGGCCCAACAGGATCACCGAGGTGGAAGGCGGCGATGAACGCGGCCAGCGGCCCCAGGGGTTCCAGTTCGATCGGCCGCAGGCGGCAATAGCCATGCGTGCGCATGATTTCCAGCGCTCCCCCGGCGCTCCCGGTTGCCTGGATGGCCTCAAGCAACGGCTGTTCGGCGCAGCCCAGCCAATGCGCGAGGAGCTTGTTGCGAAGGTGCGTGATCGCCGCGCGGTTGGCCGCCGAGGCGGGGCCGGCCGCCTCCAGGGACAGATCGCATTCCGTGTCGAAACCGAACGAGCGGTTGTTGATGTTGGCCGACCCGATGCGGAGCAGGGTGTCGTCGATGATCGTCAGCTTCGCGTGCACGATGATCGTCCGGCCAAGCGTCGTCACCGGGCTGTAAGCGTGGAAGCGGCCGTGGCGATCGGCGGCCGTCAGCGTCCGGATGAACGTGAGCCGCGTCCGGTCCATTGTGACCTGGTCGAAGTAGCTCGGGGAATGCTGGGTCGAGACGAGGATCACCTCTGGCCCCTTCGGCTCGGCCAGCCTCTTGGCCAATTCGGCCGCGATCAGGGGCGAGGTGAAATACTGGTTCTCCATGTAGATGCAGGATTTGGCGGCCCGGATTGAAGCGACGTGCAGGGCCTCGATTTCCCGGACCTGGCCGTAGTCGCGCCAGGCCGCGATCGTCCTTGAAACGCCGACATTCATGTCAGTGAAGGCCGGCTCGATCTCGCCCGGCCACCTGGGGGTCCGGACCGGCGGGCAGGCGTTCAGCGTCTCGCCGGTCGCCCTCCGCCAACGGTCGCGGAAAAGGTCACCGAGCGCCCGTGCCGCCGGACCATCGACCAGGCCCATCACCTCGTGTCGGCTGTCGAAACATTTGTTGTCTCGCCTGGTCCTTTCCCGGCGGGGATTGTCGTCCAGGTGTTCAGGGGTGTCCCAGCGATCCGGCCCAATATCCCCGCCCCCGCAGAAGGCGATGGCGTCGTCGATGACGATCATCTTCTGATGGTGGCAGGCGCCGACGGGAAGCTTGCCATCCAACACGAACTTGACCTGGGTGCCGGCGAAGGCCTTGCGATCCACGAAGGGGAAGAAGTGCTGGGTCGCGGCGACCGGCATGGCCGACTTCCAGCAGAGCACCCTCACGTCGATGCCCGGGGTCTTCGCCAGGGCGACCAGGAAATTTCCGATCCTGTCGGAGTCCTTGCCGCCGCCGCCCGGCTCGGGATGGAACAGCGTGTTGGCCTCAAACGCCCAGTTGAGAAGATGGACGCAGTGCTTGGCGCGGCTCATCGCGTCCATGGCGGCGTCGAAATAGGCTTCCATGTCGATCAGCAGCGCCGCCCGAACGGCGGTCTCCTTGCGCCAACAGGTCGTGCCGGGCGTCAGAAGCAATGTCGTCTCCAAGGGCCGTCAGACTTCAACCCATGGCCGATGGCCAGCGTCCGATCCTAATTCGCGGCTTCACTGGCCGTTCCAGCGATGGGACCTTGGATCGCAATTCGCGCGGGAGCCGGCTAGGGGCCCGCGGCGGCGACATGGCCATCGCGGTTGGAAGACACCGACGGCCTTCGCCCTTACGAATTCGGTCGTCCCATGGCATGCCTGCGCCAGCAGAGAGCACGTGCTGGTGTTACATGACCCGGCGTTCGCAAAGGACCTCCGATGAAAGACTGGACCCTTCGCCTCAACCCCCTGTCCCTGATCGCCGCCGCCGCTGTGGCGGCCGGCGTGGGTCTGGCGGTCTCCGCCCAAGGCCAGATCACGAGCCGGCCCCAGGCGCCTCCGGCCCTGGCCGGCACCGCCGCCTTCGATCCCGTGAAATTCCAGCAGACTCAGATCAACGCCCTCGAAGCCAAGCTCAAGGCGCAGCAGGCTCAGATCGACGCCCTGAAGGGCGCCATGGACGAGCAACGCGCCCAGCGGGTCCCCTTCGGCTACTCCGCCGCCTTCGGCACCAAGGCGGTCTTCCTTGCGGAATCCAGCGACGTCGCGGTGACCTACTACGTTCCGCTCCACCATCACTGACGAGGAGTCAGTACGGCGCCAGGCCGTCCGGTCCCACCGCGGCGATGTGGATTTCGTAATAGGACCGGCAGACGTCATGGGCGGGCACGGTGACCTCCGAATCGCCGCTGACGAGCTTGCCGGCGTTGAAGTTCTGGTTGAGCCGCTGGCTCGAGTGGCTGCGGTAGACTCCCCAGTTCACGACGATGCGGCTCTGCGAGACCGAGACGATGCCGTAGGGGCCGGCGTACATCGTGTCGCCCGGCATGCCCTTTTCGTCGTGGCCGGAGTCGCTGGTCTGCGGCAGGGTCAGGTAGAGCTGAACACCCGTGACCTGCCAGCCGTTCTTCAGGGCGACGTTGAAGCCGTCCGCGCCCGGACTGGCGCAGGTGACGTTCCCGCCCTCCATCGTGCGCCCGACCTGGCCCTGGCTTGCTAACTGATAGTCGTCCGGCCGCCAGACCTCGTTGGGCGTGATCTGCATCACACGCGCCAGTTTCGGGTCGGTGTAGCTCAGGTCCATCTGCACGCGCCGGGCGACGAAGCTCGACAGGCCGGTGCTGTAGGAGAGGCCGATGCTGGGCGCGACCCTTAGCGTCACCTTGGTGTCGAACACCCCTCGCGTGGCGTCCGGCACGCTGGCCAGGATGCGCTCGTCAGTCCAGGAATCCACGGTCAGCGCCAGGGCCCCGCCAGGGAAGCCCGGGGCCAGGAGGGTCACGGTTCCGCTCTGCGTCGTGAAGCCATACCCGCGGATCTCGTAGCTTCCGCCGGGCGTGAAGGTCGCCCTGGCCTTGCCGTTGATGGCGTGGATGCCCGGCTGATGTGCCAGGACGTCAAGACTCGCCTGCGGCGCCTCGCTCACCCTTGGCCCCCGATGCCCCAAGGCGACCTGGGTCGCATTGAATCCGCCCGACGGCGCCGATGAACCGACATAGGCCCTGGACTCCTGACGGATGGCGTCTGGTTCGGCCAGAAGGGCCCGGGCGTCGGCCAGAGTCGAACTCGCCGCCAGGACCGGCCGCCCCGGCGGAGGGGCGGCGGGCGGTTGCGTCATGGGCCTGACCGGCCCGGCCGCGGGCCTCTGCATCACCGTCGACGCGGCGGCGCGGGCACGGACCTGAGCGGCGCACGGCGCGACGTGCTGGACGAGGACCAGGGCGGCCGCCCCCGCGATCCCGATGAAGCCCTTCGTCATCCCGCCATCTCCCCGCCCCGCGTCCAAGGCCCACAGGATAACCACGAAAGCCGGCCGCCTGTCAGGGGCGCCGGCGGCGATGGGCCTCAACCGTCGCTGGCCGGCAGGGTGAAGCTGAAGATCGCCCCGTGCGGCGTCGCGGGCGCCGCCCAGAGGCTGCCGCCGTGGGCCTCCACGATCGAGCGGGAGATGGACAGGCCAAGACCGGTGCCGCCCTCCTTGGTCGTGAAGAACCTGTCGAACAGGCGATCCGCCGCCCCCGCGGCCAGGCCCACGCCAGAGTCCCGGACCTCCGTCAGCACCTGTCCGTCCTGGAGGCGCCGTGTGCGGACGGCGAGCAGCCGCGGCCAACCTTCAACCGCCTTCATCGCATCGACGCCGTTCTGGATCAGGTTCAGCAACACCTGCTGCAACTGTACGCGGTCCCCGCGTACGAGCGGCAAGCCATCCTCCAGCTCGGTCCGCACGATAACGGACGCCGCCTTGCGCTGGTCCAGGGTCAGGGCCAGGATTTCGCCGACGATGTCGTTCATTGAGAGCGCCGAATAGGAGGCGCCGTCTTTGACCATCACCGCGCGGATGCGCTTGATGACGTCGTTCGCACGGTTGGCGTCCCGGATCGTTCGCTCGATGGCGAGCCGCGCCTCTTCGATGTTGGCGGGGTCGTGGGACAGCCATCGCAGCGAGGCGTCGCTGTTGGTGACGATCGCGGCGAGCGGCTGATTGATCTCGTGGGCGATCGAGGTGGTCAATTCTCCCAGGGCGGAGATCCTGACGACGCGCGCGAGGTCAGCCTGCACGGCGCGAGCGGCGTCTTCAGCGGTCTTGCGGTCGGTGATGTCGATGCCGATGCCCACCAGGCAGGTGCGCCCTTCGATCTGGACCTTCACGCCCGTGAAGAAGTAGGGGCTCAGCCGACCGTCAGCGGCGGCGAAGTCCGCTTCGATCGTGGCCTCGCCGTATTTGAACACGTCCCCGATGGCGGTCCGGATGCGCTGCTGCTCGGGCCCCTGGAAGAAGTCGGTTGGATGCATGCGCGCGATCTCCTCGCCGGTTCGGCCGGTCACGCGTTCGAAATTGCTGTTCCAGCGCAGGAAGACGCCATTCTCGTCGTACATGTAGAGAACGCCCGGCAGACTCCTGATCATCGCCTCCGAGAAATCCCGCTCGCGGCGCACGGCTAGTTCCGCCTGGCGGCGCGCGTCTTCCGACGCCTTCAGGCGCGCCCGGTCCGCATCCATCTTCATCGCGAAGCCGAGTTCGTCGGCCAGTTGCTGGAAGAGCTCCATCTCCCGCGAGCCAAACGCGTCTGGCCGCGACGCATAGACGAGAAGCGCGCCGACGACCTTGCCGTCGGTCTTGAAGGGGACGGTCACGCTCGAGCGGATGCCAAAGCGCTCGCCGCGTTTGCGCCAGTCGGCGTAGATCGGATCGAGCCGTGCGTCCTGCATGATGTGCGCCATCCCGGACCGGATCGCGCGTCCGGTCGGCCCCAGGCCCTCGGGCACATCCGCCGACCAGCTCACGTACAGGCCGTCCGCATAGCCGGAGGCGCTACCCGCCCAGGCGAGCCACCGCACCGGCTTGCCCGGTGCATCCTCCGGCACGCCCACCGAGGCCAATATGTAGGGGTCCTGCCCCGCAATGCTCTCGCAGACGCGGGACATGAGGCTCTCAGTGCTGTCGAACCGGACGAGCGCAGCGGTCGAGGCCGCGTAAGCCGTCAAGGCCCAGTTCAGGCGCCTGAGCTGGCGTTCCCGCGCCACCAGGGCGTCAAACCGGGGGCTGCGGCCAGGCGGTGGGGACGGCCGGGCGGCCGGCTCGCGGCAGCGAAGGCAGAGGATAGCCGGCGCGCCTTCGGCCGGCGGCCGCACGCATCTGGCGGATGCTCGGCAGGGGATCTGCGTTCCGTCCGGCCGCTCGAGGACGACGGCGGCGGTAACAGTTCGACCGCCGTCCAGGGCCCGCCGCAACAACCGCGCGCCGTCACCACCCGACGGTGAGATCAGGTCCGCCAGCCGCCGCCCGGCCAGCCGGCCGCGGGCGATCCCGAGCCGCCGCGCCATCGCCGCATTGGCGTCCAGCACCACGCCGTCCGGCTGCAGCAGAATCGCCGGCTCGTCCAGGACGTCGAGCAACAGGCGCAGGTGGAGCGGTCTGGGATCGCCTGAACGCGCCAATGGAATCCTTCCTACGGCATGTTGTTTCGCCCGCGCCTTGACCGGATCGATAGCTCTCTCCGCCATCCACGCCCAGCGCCAATCAGGCTGCCGCCGCCGGCCGCCAACGCCCTAAATAGCGGCGGCGACGAACAATCGGCAGGCGCCTTCGGACACGACGCCTGTTGATCCGCGCTAATCGGTCCCGCAAACGTGGCCCTGATGGCTGTAATGAGTCGCCACCGGGCCACAGAGGGCGGCGGACCGCTTCCGCAGGGCGCCTGCCGGTCGGCGCCGCCGCCTACAAGCTGTACAGTCGTGGCTGACGTTGCGCCGCCGGAACCATGACCATGCCCGCACCCCCGCCGCCCGCTGTCTCCGCCGGCATCACCTCCCGGATCGCCCTGCCATCCGAAGAGGAGGACGTGGCCACCCTGCGCCGCGCCCTAGTGGCCAAGCTGGCCTACGCCGTCGGCAAGGACCCGATCGTCGCCAGCAACCACGACTGGTTCATCGCCACCGCCTTGACCGTGCGCGATCGCATCGTCGACCGCTGGTTCCCCTCGACCCGGGCGATCTACAACGAGAAGCGCAAGCGGGTTTATTACCTCTCGCTGGAGTTCCTCATCGGCCGCCTCCTGGCCGACTCCCTGAACAACCTCGGCCTGACCGAGACCATGCGCGCGGCCCTGAACGAACTGGGCGTCGACCTGGAACGGCTGCGCGCCATCGAGCCTGACGCGGCCCTGGGCAACGGGGGCCTCGGACGCCTGGCGGCCTGTTTCATGGAGAGCATGGCAAGCCTGTCGGTGGCCGCCTACGGCTATGGCATCCGCTATGACCACGGCCTGTTCCGCCAGCTGATCACCGACGGCTGGCAGTCGGAGGTCCCGGAGAACTGGCTGGCGTCCGGCAATCCCTGGGAGTTCGAGCGGCCGGAGGTGCTCTATCACGTGGGCTTCGGCGGCTCCGTCGAGCAGACCGAGGATGACCAGGACGTCAGCCACTGTCACTGGAAGCCGGCGGAAACCGTAGAGGCCCAGGCCTTTGACACGCCGGTGGTCGGCTGGCGCGGACGGCACGTCAACACCTTGCGCCTGTGGTCGGCCCGCGCCCCCGATCCGCTCGGCCTGGAGTCCTTCAACCGCGGCGATCACATGGGCGCCCTGGCGTCACAGGCCCGCGCCTCGTCCATCACTCAGGTGCTCTATCCCAGCGACGAGACCCCGGCCGGCGAGGAGCTGCGCCTGCGGCAGGAGTACTTCTTCTCGTCCGCCGCCCTGCAGGACATCCTGCGCCGCCACCTGCGCCAGCATGACGGCGACGTCCATAACCTGCACGAACACGTCGCCGTCCAGCTGAACGACACCCATCCGGCCATCGCCATACCGGAACTGATGCGCCTGCTGGTCGATGTGCACGGCCTGGGCTGGGAAGAGGCCTGGAGCATCACCAGCCAGACCTTTTCCTACACCAACCACACCCTGCTGCCGGAAGCGCTCGAGCATTGGGGCGTGCCGCTGATGGAGCGGCTGCTGCCGCGCCACATGCAGATCATCTACCTGATCAACACCCTGCATCTGGAGAAGCTGAAGAAGGAGGGCAAGATCGACGAGAGCGAGGTCAGCGCGGTGTCGCTGATCGACGAGAACGCGGGCCGCAAGGTGCGCATGGGCTGGCTGAGCTTCATCGGCGCGCACAAGGTCAACGGCGTCTCGGCCCTGCACACCGAGCTGATGCGCCAGACGGTGTTCTCCCTTTTCAACCGGATCTATCCCGACCGCATCGTCAACAAGACCAACGGCGTCACCTTCCGCCGCTGGCTGATGGAGGCCAACCCGGGCCTGACCCGCCTGCTGGTGGAGACCGTCGGGCCCAAGGTGCTTGACGATCCCATGGCGCTCTCCGAATTCGCCGCCTTCGCCGACGACGCCGGCGTGCACGAGCGCTTCGCCGTGGTGCGGCGCGAACGCAAGCTCGCCCTGGCGCGCCTGATCTCGGACCGCATGCACATCCGCGTCGACCCGGACGCCCTGTTCGACACCCAGATCAAGCGCATCCACGAGTACAAGCGACAGCTGCTGAACATCCTGGAGACCATTGCGCTCTATGACGCCATGCGGGCCCAGCCCACGCGGGACTGGGCGCCCAGGGTCAAGATCTTCGCGGGCAAGGCGGCGGCGAGCTACCACCGCGCCAAGCTGATCATCAAGCTGATCAACGACGTGGCCCATGTGGTCAACAACGACCCGACCCTGCGCGGGCTGCTGAAGGTCGTGTTCCTGCCGAACTACAATGTCTCGCTGGCCGAAATGATCATCCCGGCGTCGGACCTGTCAGAGCAGATCTCCACCGCCGGCATGGAGGCGTCCGGCACCGGCAACATGAAGCTGGCGCTCAACGGCGCCCTCACCATCGGCACGCTCGATGGCGCGAACGTCGAGATCAAGGAGCGGGTCGGCGACGACAACATCTTCATCTTCGGCCTGACCGCCGACGAGGTGCTCGCGCGCCGCGAGGAAGGCTTCGGCACACGCGAGATCGTGGCGGGTTCGCCCATGCTGCAGCAGGTGCTCGACCAGATCACCTCCGGCGTCTTCTCACCCGGCCAGCCGGACCTCTATCACGAGCTCGTCGGCGGGCTTCTGGCCCACGACCATTTCCTGGTGCTGTCGGACTTCGAGGCCTATGTCGCCAAGCAGGCCGAGGTGGCGGCCCACTGGCGCAATCCGGCGGCCTGGCGCCGCTCCGCCCTGCTGAATATCGCCAACGTCGGTTGGTTCTCGTCGGATCGAGCCATCCGGGAGTACGCTGAGGACATCTGGAATGTGCCGGTGCAGAAGACTTGACGCTGCGGACTGAAGCGGGATGGCGGCTCGGGCCTGAAGAGACCGCCGCCGTGGCGGCCGCGACGCTCGGGGATCCCTTCGCCGTGCTGGGCCCGCATGGTGTGGCGCAAGGACTGGCGATCCGGGCCTTCGCCCCGCACGCCGAGACGCTGGAAGCCCGCGCCGATACCGGACGCCTGATCGTCCGCCTTGAGAAGGTTCATCCGGAGGGCGTCTTCGAGGGCCTGGTCAAGGGGCGCAAGGCGAGCCTCCCCTATCGGCTGCATGCGGCCAACGCGGGCGGCGACTGGACGTTCGACGATCCCTATCGCTTCGGCCCGGTGCTCGGCCCGACGGACGACTACCTGCTGGTCGAGGGCACCCACCGGCGGCTGTTCGAACGTCTGGGCGCCCATCCGATGGTCCATGAGGGGACCGACGGCGTGCACTTCGCCGTCTGGGCGCCGCACGCGCGGCGCGTCTCGGTGGTAGGGGATTTCAACGCGTGGGACGGCCGGCGCGCCCAGATGCGCAAGCGGATCGACAGCGGTCTGTGGGAGATCTTCATCCCCGGCGCCGGTGAGGGGGCGGTCTACAAATACGAGATCATCGGCGCGGGCGGGGAGCTGTTGCCCCTGAAGGCCGATCCCTTCGGCTTCGCCTCTGAACTGCGTCCGTCGACCGCCTCGGTGGTGGCGCGCACCGACGGCTTCACCTGGCATGACGCCGCCCACCTCGAAGCCCGGCGCGCCGGCGATCCGCGTCGCAAGCCGATGTCGACCTACGAGGTCCACCTGGGGTCCTGGCGCCGCCGCAGCGACGGAGGCTTCCTGTCCTATGACGAGATCGCCGACGCCCTGATCCCCTACGCCGCCGACATGGGTTTCACCGACATCGAGCTGATGCCGGTCAACGAACATCCGCTGGACGATTCCTGGGGCTATCAGCCGATCGGCCTGTTCGCCCCCACCCGGCGCTTCGGCGATCCAGCCGGCTTCGCGCGCTTCGTGGACCGGGCGCACCAGGCGGGGCTTGGCGTCATCCTGGACTGGGTGCCCGCCCACTTCCCTGTCGACGAGCATGGCCTCGCCCACTTCGACGGGACCGCGCTTTACGAACATGCCGATCCCCGCCGCGGCTTCCACCCCGACTGGAACACCGCCGTCTACGACTTCGGGCGGCGCGAGGTGGCCAACATGCTCCTGGCCAATGCGCTCTACTGGCTGGAGGTCTTCCACATCGACGGCCTGCGGGTGGATGCGGTCGCCTCGATGCTCTACCTCGACTATTCGCGGAAGGCCGGCGAGTGGGCGCCCAATGCCGAGGGCGGGCGCGAGAACCGCGAGGCCGAAACCTTCCTCAAACGGCTCAACACCCTGGTCTATGGCGCGCGGCCGGGCGCGGTCACCATCGCCGAGGAATCCACCAGCTGGCCGGGCGTCACCCTGCCCGTCGACGTCGGCGGACTGGGATTCGGCTTCAAGTGGAACATGGGCTGGATGAACGACACCCTGGCCTACATGGCCGAGGACCCTGTCCACCGCCGCTATCACCACGACAAGCTGACTTTCGGCCTGCTCTACGCCTTCAGCGAGAATTTCCTGCTGCCCCTGTCCCACGACGAGGTGGTTCACGGCAAAGGCTCGATCCTGGGCCGCATGCCCGGCGACGACTGGCGCCAGTTCGCGGGGCTGCGCGGCTACTATGGCTTCATGTGGGGTTACCCGGGCAAGAAGCTGCTGTTCATGGGCCAGGAGTTCGCCCAGCGGCGCGAATGGAATTTCGCCGCCGCGCTCGACTGGGGGCTTCTGGACCACCCCCCTCACCAGGGGGTCCAGAGCGTCGTACGCGACCTGAACCGCGTGTATCGCGACAACCCCGCCCTGCACGCCCGCGACTGCGAGGGCGACGGCTTCCGCTGGATCGTGGTGGATGATCGGGACCAGTCGGTGGTCGCCTGGATGCGCTTCGGCGCCTGGGGAGATCCGTCAATCGCCGTGATCTGCAACTTCACGCCGGTCCCGCGGACCGCCTACCGGATCGGCCTGCCCGAGGCTGGGCTTTGGCGCGAGATCTTCAATTCCGACGCGGTCGAATACGGCGGCTCGGGCCTAGGCAACTTCGGGGCGGTCGTCGCGTCGCATGATCCGGCGCATGGGTACGAAGCCTCCGCCGAGATCGTCCTGCCGCCCCTGTCGACCCTTTATTTCAGGCGCCAACCCGATGCATGACGATCGACAGGCAATGATCCAGTCCGTGGAAGCTCGCCCATGACCGACACGACCAACATCAGTGGACCCCTGTGCCGGCAGGCGATGGCCTATATCCTGGCTGGCGGCCGGGGCAGCCGGCTCCTGGAGCTTACCGACGTGCGCGCCAAGCCTGCAGTGTTCTTCGGCGGCAAGTTCCGGATCATCGACTTCGCCCTGTCCAACGCCCTGAACTCCGGCATCCGCCGCATCGCGGTGGCCACCCAGTACAAGGCCCACAGCCTGATCCGGCACCTGCAGCGCGGCTGGAACTTCTTCCGGCCCGAGCGCAACGAGACCTTCGACATCCTGCCCGCCAGCCAGCGGGTCTCCGCCGAGAAGTGGTACCTCGGCACCGCCGACGCCGTGTTCCAGAACCTCGACATCATCCAGGAGTACCAGCCGCGCTTCGTGGTGATCCTGGCCGGCGACCACGTCTACAAGATGGACTACGAGCCCATGCTGCAGCAGCATGTGGAGCAGGGCGCGGACGTCACGGTCGCCTGCATCGAGGCCCCCCGCAAGGAGGCCTCCGGCTTCGGCGTCATGCACGTGGACGCCAAGGACCGCATCCTCGACTTCCTGGAGAAGCCCGACGATCCGCCCGCCATGGCCGGCGATCCGGACAAGTCCCTCGTCAGCATGGGCATCTACGTCTTCGACACCAAGTTCCTGGCCGACGAGCTGAGGCGCGACGCGGCGGATCCGGACTCCAGCCATGACTTCGGCAAGGACATCATCCCGAGGCTGGTGAAGCAGGGCAAGGCGGTGGCCCACCCGTTCAGCCGTTCCTGCATCCGCTCGACGCCGGGCGGGCCCGCCTATTGGCGGGACGTGGGCACCATCGACAGCTACTTCGCGGCCAACATCGACCTGACCGAGGTGGTCCCCGACCTGGACCTCTATGACCGCACCTGGCCGATCTGGACCTACAGCGAGATGAACGCCCCCGCCAAGTTCGTGCACGACCATCCTGGACGGCGCGGCTCGGCCACCGCGTCGCTGGTATCCGGCGGGTGCGTGGTGTCCGGCTCGACCGTCTGGCGCTCGCTGTTGTTCAACGACGTACGGATCAATTCCTATGGCGCGGTGGAGCTCGCGGTCGTGCTGCCGGGCGTGCAGATCGGCCGGTCCGCGCGGCTGCGCAACGTGATCGTCGACCGCGGCGTGCGGATCCCGGATGGCCTGATCGTCGGCGACGACCCGGTGGCGGACGCCCGCCGCTTCCGCCGCTCCGAAGGCGGCGTCTGCCTGATCACCCAGCAAATGATCGACCAGCTGGCGAAATGAGCCGGACGGAGGTCCTTTCGGTCGTCTCTGAGATCTATCCGCTGCTCAAGACGGGCGGCCTGGCCGACGTGGTCGGGGCCTTGCCCGGCGCCCTGAAGGCGGAGGGCGTGGCCGTCCGCACCCTGGTCCCGGGCTATCCGGCCGTGACCCGGCGCGTGCGCCGCGCAGAACCTGTGCACGCCTACAAGGACCTGTTCGGCGGGCCGGCGCGGATCCTGTCGGCGCGGGCCGCCGGACTTGACCTGTTCATCCTGGATGCGCCTCACCTCTATGGCCGCCAGGGCGGGCCTTACGCCGGGCCCGACGGCAAGGACTGGCCGGACAACGCCATGCGCTTCGCGGCCCTGGCCAGAGCCGGCGCCAGCCTGGGCCAGGGCCTCGCGCCCGCCTACGTCCCCGACGTCGTCCACGCCCACGACTGGCAGGCGGGGCTCACGGCGGCCTATCTGACCTACGGCGGCGGCCCGCGGCCCGGCGTGATCATGACGGTGCACAACCTCGCCTTCCAGGGCCAGTTCGACCGGCGGCTGCTCGCGGCGCTGGGCCTGCCGGCGGCGTCCTTCACCTCGGACGGTGTCGAATACTATGGCGACATCGGATTCCTGAAAGCGGGCCTGCGGCTGTCGGACCGGATCACCACCGTCTCACCCTCCTACGCCGCCGAGATCTGCACGCCCGAAGGGGGAATGGGCCTGGACGGCCTGCTTCGCGGCCGCGCCGACCGGCTGAGCGGCATCCTCAACGGCATCGACGTGCAGATCTGGAACCCGGCCGCCGATCCCCTGATCGCCGCCAGCTTCGATGCCGGCGACCTGGACCCCAGGGCTCTGAACAAGGCGGACGTGCAGGCGCGCTTCTGCCTCGACCCGGAGCCGGACGCCCCGCTGTTCGGCGTTGTCAGCCGCCTGAGCTGGCAGAAGGGCCTGGACCTCCTGCTGGAGGCGGCTCCCGCGATCCTCGCCGAGGGCGGGCAGCTGGCGTTGCTCGGTTCCGGCGATCCCGACCTTCAGGCGGGCTTCGCCGCCCTGGCGGCCGCCCATCCCGGCCGCGCCGGCTGCGTCTTTGGCTATGACGAGGGCCTGGCCCATCGCATCCAGGCGGGTGCGGACGCGCTTCTGGTCCCATCCCGGTTCGAGCCCTGCGGCCTGACCCAGCTCTGCGCCCTACGGTATGGCGCCGTGCCGGTGGTGGCGCGGGTGGGCGGCCTCAGCGACACGGTGATCGACGCCGGACCCATGGCGCTGGCCGCGGGGGCAGGCACGGGCGTGCAGTTCGCCCCGGTCAACGCGCCTATGCTGGAGAGCGCGATCCGGCGGGCCGCGGCGCTCTACCGGGACCAGGGCGCATGGCGGCGACTGCAGGCCAACGGCATGGCGACCGACGTCTCATGGCGGGAGCCCGCCCGCCTCTACGCGGCGCTCTTCCGCGGCCTGATCGCCGAACGCGCGGGCTGATGCCATGACGAAGGGCCCGGCCGCAGCTGTGACCGAAGGCTCGCCCGAACCCCTTGGCGTCGTCCTCACCGGAGAGGGCGTCAATGTCGCGGTCCACGCACCTGATGCTGACGCCGTCGACGTCTGCCTGTTCGATGGGGCCGGCGAGACGGAACTGGCGCGCATCGCCCTGCCCGGACGCACGGGTCCAGTCTTCCACGGCCACATCAGCGGCGTCGGCGCAGGGGCGCGGTATGGCCTGCGCGCCCATGGCCCATTCGATCCAGCGCGCGGTTTGCGCTTCAATCCGAACAAGCTGCTGGTCGATCCGCATGCCCTGGCGCTGGACCGTGCGTTCAGCCTGCATCCCTCGATGTTCGCCTACCGGCTGGATGCGCCGGACGGCGGCGCGTCCTTCGACGAGGCCGACAGCGCGGCCGCCATGCCCAAGGCGATCGTCGTGCGTGCGCCGGCCAGCCCGCCCGCGCCGTCCCTGGGCGTCCCGTGGGGCGAGACGGTCATCTATGAACTGCACGTCCGCGGCTTCACCAAGACCCATCCGGATATCCCCGAGGCGCTGCGGGGCACATTCGCCGGCCTTGGCCATCCGGCGGCGATCGCGCACCTGCAGCGCCTGGGCGTCACCGCGGTCGAGCTTCTGCCCTGCGCGGCCTGGATCGACGAGCGGCATCTGCCGCCCCTGGGGCTGAACAACTACTGGGGCTACAACCCCGTGGCCTTCCTGGCGCCTGACCCGCGCCTGGCGCCCGGCGGCTGGGCTGAGGTCCGCGCCGCCACGGACGCCCTGGCCGCCGCGGGGATCGAGACCCTGCTGGACGTCGTGTTCAACCACTCCGGGGAGGGCGACGCGCTCGGACCCACCCTCTGCCTGCGCGGTCTGGACAACGCCGGCGTCTATCGGCTGCACCCGCAGGACCCCGCCCGTTACATCGACGACGCCGGCACGGGAAACACCCTGGCGCTCGACCGGCCCGCGCCGTTGCGCCTGACCATGGACGCCCTGCGCGCCTGGCGCCGGTATGGCGGCGTCGCCGGTTTCCGGTTCGACCTGGCCACGGTGCTGGGCCGCCGCGCCGAGGGCTTCGATCCCGCCGCGCCGCTGCTCGCCGCCATCGACCAGGACCCGGAACTGAGGGGGCTGAAGCTGATCGCCGAGCCCTGGGACTGCGGGCCAGGGGGCTACCAGCTTGGCCGCTTCCCACCGGCCTGGGGCGAATGGAACGACCGGTTCCGGGATACGGCGCGGGGGTTCTGGCGCGGCGACGCGGTCTCCCTCGGCGACTTGGCCCGCCGCCTCGCCGGATCGCAGGACCTGTTCCCCGGCCGCCGGCCCTCGCGCAGCGTCAACTTCGTGGTCGCCCACGACGGCCTCACCCTGGCCGACCTCACCGCCTATGAGGCTAAGCACAACCTGGCGAACGGCGAGGACAATCGTGACGGCGCGGATGACAACCGGTCCTGGAACAACGGCGTCGAGGGGCCGACGGACGACCCAGCGATCCAGCAGTCGCGGCTGAGGGACCAGCGGTCCCTGCTCGCCACCCTGATGCTGTCCCGCGGGACCCCCATGCTGGCCATGGGCGCCGAGCTCGGCCACACCCAGGGAGGCAACAACAACGCCTACGCCCAGGACAATGCGATCGGCTGGCTCGACTGGACCCGCGCCGACAGGGGCCTTGAGGCCTTCGCCGGCAGGCTCGCAGCCATCCGCAAGGCGCACCCGGCCCTCCGCGCCGACCGGTTCCTGAGCGGCGAGGCGCTGGGCGCCGGGATCGATCCCGACGTGGACTGGCGCAAGGCCGACGGATCGGCGCCCACGCCCGCGGACTGGGACGATCCCGCCGGCGCAACCCTGGTCATGGTCCTGGCGGAGCCCGACGGCGTTGGCGTGGACAGGGTCGCCGTCGTGATCCATCGCGGCCCCGGAACGGTCGAGGTCGTCCTGCCGGAGCCGCGCGACGGCTTCGCCTGGACCTTGCTGGCGGACAGCGCCGACGCCGCCAGGCAAGGGGCGCTCGACGGCGCCACCTGTCCCGTCCCGGCCCGCGCCGTGGTCGTCCTCGCCGAGGCGCCCGCGCCTGGTCGCGCCGCGCGTCCGGCCGACCCCGAGGTCCTGACCCGCGTCGCTTCGGCCGCCGGCGTCGCCCGCGACTGGTGGAGCGTGGATGGCGAGCGTCACCCCGTCGGCCCCGACACCCAGCGCGCGATCCTGACGGCCATGGGCCTGCCGGCCGCTTCCAACCGGCAAGCGCTGGAGTCGCTGGGCCGCCTGGCTGAGGGCCACGATCGCCGGCCCCTGCCCTTCGCCCGCGTCCTGCGGGTCGGTGATCGGCTGGCCGTCCCTACGGCGTTCGAGCCTGGCGGTCCGCCGCCGCGGACCTGGCTCGCCATCCGCGGCGAGGACGGCGAGACCCTGCGGCTGCGCGCATCGCCGGAAACCTGCGAGGAAGCGTCCCTGGCCTGCCGCGATGGCCGGACGGCGCGGGCCATGGACGTCGTCCTGCCGGCCCTGGCGCCCGGCCGCTACCAGCTCACGCGGGAGGATCGTCCGGACGTCGTCTGCGCCCTGACCGTCGCGCCCCGCGCCTGTCACATGGCCGAAGTCCTCGATGACGGCGGACGACGGACGGGACTGTCGGTCCAGCTCTATTCCGTCCGGCGGAGCGGCGATCAGGGGGTCGGCGACTTCAGCACCCTGGGCGCCCTTGGCGAAACCGCGGCGCGCCATGGCGCGGCCGTGCTGGCCATCAATCCCCAGCACGCCCTGTTCGACACCCGACCAGAGCGCGCCAGCCCCTATTACCCTTCGGATCGGCGCTTCCTCGATCCCGTCTATCTCGACCTGGAGCCCCTGGCCGCGGCCGACGCGGCGGCGGCCGGCGCCCTGTCGAACCTGCCCGCCATCGACTATCCCGCCGTCCGCCGCCTGAAGGCGCGTATCCTCGAAGACCGGTACGCCGGCTTCGGCGGGGAGGCGGCGTTCTCGGCGTTCGTCGCCCATGGCGGCGAGGCGCTGCAGCGCTTCGCGGTCTTCCAGGCCATCGCCGAAACGCGTCCAGCGGAGCCCTGGCGGGCCTGGCCCGCCGATCTGCGCGACCCAGACGGCGCCGGCGTGAGGGAATTCGCCGCCGCGAATGCTGGACGCGTGGGCTTCCATCAATATCTGCAGTGGCTGTGCGAGCGCCAGCTGGCGGACGCCGCACGCCGGGCGGCGGGCCTTAAGATCGGTTTCTGCCGTGACCTCGCCGTGGGCGCCGCGCCCGACGGGGCCGAAGCCTGGGCGCAGGCGGGAATGCTGGCGCATGGCGTCTCGGTGGGGGCGCCTCCCGACCCCATCGCGCCCTTGGGCCAGGTCTGGGGCCTGCCGCCCTTCGACCCGCACCGCCTGGCCGCGGACGGCTATCGCGGCGTCGCGGCCCTGTTCGCGAGCAACATGCGGCACGCCGGGGCCCTGCGTATCGACCACGTGATGGGCCTGGCCCGGCAGTTCTGGGTTCCGGAGGGCGCCGACGGGTCCGAGGGCGCCTATGTCGCCTATCCGCTGCAGGACCTCTTGGGCGAACTGGCCCTGGAGAGCGAACGGGCCCGCTGCCAGGTGATCGGCGAGGACCTGGGCACCGTGCCTGAGGGCCTGCGCGAGATCCTGGCCGACGCCCGCGTGCTCAGCTATCGCGTCCTGCCGTTCGAACGGGACGGGAAAGCCTTCAGGCCGCCGCAGGCCTATCCCGTGCTCGCCTGGGCCTGCGTGGCCACCCACGACCTGCCGCCCATGGCCGGCTGGTGGGACGGCCTCGACATCGCCGAACGGCTCGAGCTCGGGCTGATGACGCCTGGCGCCGCGGAGGACGCCAAAGCCGAGCGGGTGGTCGACAGGCAGGCGCTGCTGCAGGCCCTGGCCCGGGCCGGACTGATCCCGCCCGACCTTGATCCGTCCGGCGACATGACGACCGCGCTCTCGGCCGCCATCCACGCCTATGTGGCCATGACTCCCAGCGCGCTGGCCGTGACCCAGATGGAGGATCTCGCCGGAGAGCGCACGGCGGTGAACCTGCCAGGGACCGATAACGAGCGGCCCAACTGGCGCCGCCGGATCGGGGCGCCGCTTGATGAGCTCATGGAATCGCCCCTGGCGCGGTCCGTACTGGCCGCCATGGCCGCCGTCCGCACCGCGCAGGCGCCCTCCGGAGACTGACCCAGGCGCCTGCGGCTTGATTGAGGTCAAGGCGGCTTCCCTCACGGTTGAAACATTGTTCACCACCTTCGCCGGCGGCCCTTGTCCGCCGCTGGCGACAACGGTGGGAGCCTGAATTCAATGAGCTTTTCGACAAAGAGACTGAGCCTTCTGGCCGTGAGCGCGGGCCTGCTCCTGACGGGTCTGGCCGCGACGGATGCGTCGGCCGCCAGCTGCACGGGAAGCTGCGGATCACTGGGGGCCAACGGCGACGTGACCGCGCCGCCCAACGGAAGCACCTATGGCTGGGTGTCCACCTTCGGCGGGGTCGATGGCGTCGGACAGCTGCCGGGCGTGGGAGGGACGGACGGATCGACCTTCACCACCACGGCCTTCGCGGCCAGCGCCGGCGACGATCTGCAGTACTACTTCAACTTCGTCACATCCGACGGCCAGGACGGGCCCGGGCAGTTCATCTTCGAGGACTACGCCTTCGTGCAGCTCGTGGACGCCGTCTCGGGCAACCCGGTGGCCGAACTGTTCAACGCCCGGACAGAGCCCGGCGGCCTGATCGTCCCTGGAACGAACCTTCCGCCCATCGACCCCGGCGTCACCCTGAACCCGCCGACCGTCGGCATCACGGCGGGCGCGTCCAACTGGGCGCCCCTGGGGTCCTTTTCGGGGCAATGCTGGGGCGGTGTCGGCAACGGCTGCGGCAACACCGGCTGGATCAAATCCAACTACGTCGTCAATACCGCGGGCAGCTACAAGCTGATCTTCGGCGTGAGCAACTGGGGCGACACCGTCTACGACACGGGCCTGGCGTTCAACGGCCTGCAGATCGGCGGCACGCCCATCGACGACAGCGTGCCCGAGCCAGCCACCTGGGCGATGTTGCTCGTCGGGTTCGGCGGACTCGGCGCCTCGATCCGCAGTTCGCGCCGCAAGCGGGCGGCGGGATCCGCCGCCTAGGGCGGACAGGACTGCAAGGTTGCGAGCGCCGCCGGGCCCAGATCCGGCGGCGTTTTCGCGTCCTGGCGCCAAATGCCTTCCGCTCCCGGCCGGCGCGGCGCAGGGTCGCCGTCCATGGACGGCGCCGCCAGACTGGAACGAAAAGCCCTGCAAGCGGCCGTCGCGATCGCGGCGCTGGTCCCCGTGATCGCCGGCGCGGCCGGGGTGGCTCGGGGCGCCCCCAGCCAGTCCGCTGGCTTCGACAGCCACTATCGCTACATGTCCGGCCTGCTGCTTGGTCTCGGCCTGGCGTTCTGGTTCGCGACCCCGGGGATCGAGCGCCGCACGGCGCTGTTCCGCGTCCTGACCGCCGTCGTCTTTGTCGGAGGTCTGGCGCGCCTCCTGGCCTACGCCGAGCGCGGCGATCCGGGAGTGATGCGCTACGCCCTGGTCATGGAGCTGCTGGTCACGCCTGGGCTCTGCCTGTGGCAGGGCCCAGGCGTGACCAGCAGCTCCATGACCAGGGCGTAGCGCATCACTCCCGGATCGCCGCGCTCGGCGTAGGCCAGGAGGCGCGCCAGACCTCCGACAAAGACGACGGCGGTCAGGACGCGGAACAGCGCCGTGCGGCGCTCGATCCCCGGGGTCGCGAACCAGAACGCCAGGCCGAGACCAAGCAGCAGGCCGGACATGTAGCGATAGTGGCTGTCGAAGCCAGCGGACTGGCTCGGGGCGCCCCCAGCCAGTCCGCTGGCTTCGACAGCCACTATCGCTACATGTCCGGCCTGCTGCTTGGTCTCGGCCTGGCGTTCTGGTTCGCGACCCCGGGGATCGAGCGCCGCACGGCGCTGTTCCGCGTCCTGACCGCCGTCGTCTTTGTCGGAGGTCTGGCGCGCCTCCTGGCCTACGCCGAGCGCGGCGATCCGGGAGTGATGCGCTACGCCCTGGTCATGGAGCTGCTGGTCACGCCTGGGCTCTGCCTGTGGCAGGGCCGGATCGCCAGGGCCAGCGCGAACCCGCCGGCGCCGGCGGCTGGACCTTGAGCCGCCCGCGCGGCACAAGGCGCGCCATGGACGCGGGCTTTCATATCGGCGACATCCGGATTGCGGGTCGGGTCTTGGCGGCGCCAATGACCGGCGTGACCGACCTGCCCTTCCGGCGGCTGGTGTTCCGCCTGGGCGCGGCCTATGCGGCGACCGAGATGGTCGCGGGCGCCGAGCTGGCGCGCGGGCGGCCGGACGCCCTGCGCCGCGCCGCGGTGGGCGAGGGCCTGCCGCTCATGGCGGTGCAGCTGGTGGGGCGCGAGGCGGCGTGGCTGGCCGAGGCGGCAAGACTGGCGGCCGCGGCCGGCGCCGAGATCATCGACCTCAACATGGGCTGTCCGGCGCGGGAAGTGACCGGGGGCCTTTCAGGCTCGGCCCTGATGCGTGACCTGGGCCACGCCGAGCGGCTGATCGCCGCCACCGTCGAGGCCGTCGATCGGCCCGTGACTCTGAAGATGCGCCTCGGCTGGGACGACGCCAGCCGCAATGCGCCGGAGCTGGCGCGGCGCGCCGAGCAGGCCGGCGTGAAGGCGATCACCGTGCATGGCCGCACACGCGCGCAGTTCTATGCGGGGGCCGCGGACTGGGCGGCGGTCGCCGAGGTGAAGGCCGCCATCCGCATGCCGGTGGCCGTCAATGGCGACATTGTCGATGCGCCCACCGCGCGCGAGGCGCTGGCCCGGTCCGGCGCGGACGCGGTGATGATCGGGCGCGGCCTCTATGGCCGGCCCTGGATCGCGGCCGCGATCGACGCGGCGCTGGCGGGCGGAACGCCGGCGGTCGAACCGGATGGCGAGGCGCGGCTGGCGATCGTCATCGACCATTTGAGGGACAGCCTCGCCTTCTATGGCGAGGCCCTGGGCCTGAAGGTCTTCCGCAAGCACCTGGGATGGTACGTGCAGCGCGCACCCTGGCCGGCGTGCCCTGACGCGCGCCGTCAGGCCAAGTCCGAACTTTGCCGGCTCGAAACCGTCGCCGAGATCGAGCGACGCCTGGCGCAGCTGTGGCGGATCGAGGCGATCGCCCAGGCGGCCTAGCGTGGTGCGGCGAGCGAACGGGCCCTCAGGCCACCGAACGCCGGGCGTCGAAGGCGAACCGCTCGATGTAGCTCCACAGCCCCGCCACCTCTTCCGCGGCGGGACTGCCGGGGGCGAGTTCTTCCACCGACCGGCCCGATGCCAGGGTCGTCTGGTAGGCGGCGCGGGCGCGCAGCACGATCGGGACCACCGGCAGCTGCATCAGGCGCAGGGCGTCCAGCGCCCGCTTGACGGCCGGCGGCTCGACGCCGCCGCGCGGGACCGGCGCCTGGTTGAGCAGGATCATGCCAGGCTTGCGCAGTCGCCTGAGGATGAGTGCGGTCTGCAGCGCCGCGGCGATGTCCAGGAAGGTCGGGCGCACCACCAGCAGCGACAGGTGCGCCAGGGCGATGGCGTGTCCGATGGCGTTCTCTGAGGCGGCGGGCGTGTCCAGGATCGTGGTGTCGATGCTGGAGGCAGGACCCTCCTTCTGCAGGTTGAACAGCTCACCGCCCGAGACGCGCAGGACTTCGGGTCCGGCGATGTCCCGCACTTTCAGCACTTCGGTGGCGGAGCCCTGCGGATCCGTGTCGGCCAGCTGCACGCCATAGCCGCGCCGGTGCGCCGCGATCGCGAGATTGATGGCGACCGTGGTCTTTCCGGATCCGCCCTTGCGGGCGACGACAGCGATGTTTCTCATGCGGGACCCTCGGTGTTCATCGCCTGTCCTAGGCAGAGTCCCTGGATTGCGAGAGGGGGTTCGTCCCCGATGGTCAATTCTGTCGACAGTTTTCTCGCCGCGGGGGGCCGCCAGACTGGCCCTGCCGCCTTGCATTTGATCGGTCCAGGCCGTCCTTCTTGGCCTCGAAACCGGCCGCCGGCGACCATGAGCACGGCGGAACTCCAGGGGGATCCACGGTGCAGGACCAGGACGTAGGCTTCATTGGACTGGGCGTCATGGGCTCGCCCATGGCAGGTCACCTGGCGTCCGCCGGGTACAGGGTGACGGCCTTCGACATCAATGGCGAGGCCCTCGGCCGGCTGTGCGCCCAATACCCGACGGTCTCGGCCGCGGCGTCCCCCCGAGCGGTGGCGGCGGCGTCGGACATCGTGGTCACCATGCTGCCGTCCGGGCTGCCGGTCTTCGAGGCCGTCACGGGCGAAGGCGGCATGCTCACGGCTTTCCGGCCTGGCGGCATGCTCCTCGACACATCGTCGTCGGAGCCCTGGTTCACCAGCCGGACCGCCGCGGCGCTCGCCGAGGCCGGCGTCGCGATGGTCGATGCGCCCGTGTCCGGCGCGCAGGCCGGCGCCAAGGCGGCTGAGCTGGTGTTCATGGTCGGCGGGGAGACCGGGCCCGTCGAGCGGGCGAGGCCGCTGCTTCAGGCCATGGGCAAGGCGATCCATCACCTCGGCCCGATCGGCTCAGGCCACGCCATGAAGTCGATCAACAATCTGATCACAGCCATGACGTTCCTGGCGACGGCCGAAGGTCTGGTCATCGGCAAGGCCTACGGCCTCGATCCGGCGGTCATGACCGATGTCCTCAACCAGTCGACCGGCATGTCCTGGATCACGCAGACCCACATCGCCCAACGCGTCCTGAGCCGCCGCTTCGACGACGCCTTCAAGCTGGACCTGATGGTCAAGGACATCGGCATCGCCCTCCAGACCGCCGGCGACCTGCACCTGGACCTGCCGTTCGCGGCGCTGGCCCAGTCGATCTGGCGGGACGCCCAGGCGAAAACCCCCGCTGGCGGCAGCGTCAGCGAACTTGTACGGACCGTGGAACGCCGGACGGGCGTCGAGCTGACATCGCCGTCGATGGGGGCAGGCTGAACGTCGGAGTCGCCGACCGCGCCTCGGCCATATATGAGGCGACATGTTCATCCTGCTGTTCCTGGTGGCCGTCTGGGCGGGCGTACAGAACGCCCTGGCCGGCGGCGGCTCGTTCATCACCTTGCCCGCCCTGATGCTGACCGGGCTCGACGCCCGGGCCGCCAATATTGCGTCCACCCTGGCCATGTTCCCCGGGCAGGTGACCACCGGGTGGGTCGGTCGCAAACAGGTGAGCGGGGTCGCCGGGCTGAGCTTCCGGGTCCTGACGCTGATCAGCCTGGGCGGCGGCGCCTGCGGCGCGGCCCTGCTGCTGCTCACGCCATCCACCTTCTTTGCTCGCCTGGTCCCCTGGCTGGTGCTCTTCGCCACCGCGCTGTTCGCCTACAGCAGCTTCGTGCGGCGGCCCGCCACGACAGCCCCCCGGCTTGGGCCCAGGACCGCGGCTGGCCTGCAGTTCCTGATCGCGGTCTACGGCGGCTATTTCGGCGGGGGCATCGGCTTTCTCATGCTTGCGGCCCTCACGGCCGCGGGCCTGGCGGTGCGGGCCGCGGGGTCCACCAAGAACGTCCTGGCCTCGGTGATGAACGCCGCGGCGGTGGCGGTGTTCGTGTTCACGCCGGGCATCCCGTGGGCGCGCGTCGGCCTCGTCTGCGCGGGCGCCATGATCGGCGGCTACGGCGGCGCGCTCATGCTGCGGCGGG
>FTIH01343382.1_pt1 | contig 45789 bp, 32 predicted proteins | sample 1658451 | NCBI WGS metagenome assembly FTIH01 (sample SAMEA3914826, study PRJEB12502) | metagenome | biome: forest; material: soil | place: Canada | collected 2011-07-03 | depth 0.3 m
CCAGGACGAGCCGGCGCACGCCGAGCCGCCTCCAGGCCTCCGCCGCCAGCACCAGCTCCACCAGCTTGGCGTTGGGCCGATCGAGGCTGCGCAGGACAATGACCGTGGACGCCGGCTCGTCCTGGTCGCCCCCTACCTCGCCTACATGCGCCAGGACGCGACCTTCCACGCCGGCCAGGCGGTCAGCCAGCGAGCGGTGGCGGCGCTGCTGGGCCAGCACTTCGACCGGATCGTGACCGTCAACGCCCATCTGCATCGCACGCCCGACATCGCCGAGCTGTTCCCTGACACGCCGGCGCAGAACCTCTCGGCCGCGGGCCCGATCGCCGACTGGCTCGCCGCCGCCGCCTGGCTCGGACCGGAGGGCCTGATCATCGGGCCGGACGAGGAGTCCCTTCCGCTGGTCCAGGCTGTGGCCGGCCGGCTCGGCCTGCCGTTCCACGTCTTCGCCAAGCTCCGCACCGACGACCGCACCGTGGAGCTGAAGCTCGCCACGCCGGACGGGCTGCACGGCCGGCCGGCTGTGATCCTGGACGACATCTGCTCGACGGGCGCCACCCTGATCGCCGCGATCCGCCGCGCCCGGTCCGAAGGCGCGACCGACGTCCGCGTGGCGGTGGTCCATGCCCTGTTCGACGAGACCACCCTGGCGCGCCTGCGCGTGGCGGGCGCGTCGCAGATCGCTTCCACGGATTCCGTCCGCCATCCGACCAACGCTATCGCCCTGAACGGCCTCCTGGCCGAAGCCCTCGCCTCGGAGGTCGACCGTTGAGCATCCGCCTGCACTTCCACGGCGCCGCGGGCAGCGTCACCGGCTCCTGCTTCCGCCTGGAGACCGGCCGCGCGTCGGTGCTGGTGGACTGCGGCCTGTTCCAGGGCCCCAAGACCCTGAAGGCGCTGAACTATCAGAAGTTCCCCTTCGACGCCGAAGCGATCGACGCCGTGCTCCTCACCCACGCCCACGTGGACCACTCGGGCCTGCTGCCCAAGCTGATGCTGGCGGGCTTCAAGGGGCCGATCCACGCCACGGCGGGGACGCGCGACCTCTTGGCGGTGATGCTGCCGGACGCCGGCGGCATCCAGGAACACGAGGTCGACCAGCTCAACCGCCGCTTCCAGCACCGGGGCCGGGACCTGGTGGAGCCGATCTACACGGCGGCCGACGCCCGCACCTGCGTGAAACAGGTCTCCAAGGTCCGCCTCGGCGACTGGATCGAGGTCGCACCGGGCCTGAAGGCGCGCTGGTGGGAGGCGGGCCATATCCTGGGATCGGCCTCCATCGAGGTCGAGATCGACGATGACGGCAAGCCCCTGCGGCTCTTGTTCTCGGGCGACCTCGGCCCCGGTCAGAGCGACTTCGCCCCCGATCCTGAGGGGCCGTCCGGCGTCGATCACCTGATCATGGAATCCACCTACGGCAAGACCGAGCGGCCGCCACTGTCCGCGGCGGAGCGGCGCCGCCAGCTCGCCGAAGCGGTCAAGGCCGCCCATGCCGCTGGCGGGCCGCTGGTGATTCCCGCCTTCGCCGTCGAGCGCACCCAGGAACTGGTCACCGACCTGATCGCCCTGATGGACGACGGCGGCGCGCCGGCCGCGCCGATCTTCCTGGATTCACCCCTGGCGATCCGCGCTTCGGAGGTCTTCTTCAAGCGCGGTTTCAACGCCCGCGGCGAGAACCCCTTCTCGGGGATGCGCGGCTCGAGCCTCTTCCACACCACCGAGTCCGTCGACGAGAGCAAGGCGCTGGAGCGGCTGGACGGCTGGCACATCATCATCGCGGCCAGCGGCATGTGCGACGCCGGCCGCATCCGCCACCACCTCAAACGCCTGCTCTGGCGGCGCGAGGCCACGGTCCTGCTGGTCGGCTACCAGGCGGCGGGCACGCTCGGCCGGTTCCTGCAGGAAGGCCAGAAACGGGTCCGGATCCAGGGCGAGGACATCCGGGTGAGGGCCGCCGTGCGCAGCCTCGACGTCTATTCCGGCCATGCCGACGGCCCGGCGCTCACCGCCTGGGCCAGGGCGCGGGCGCCGGTGACGGGCCGGATCTTCCTGGTCCATGGCGAGCCCGACAGCCGCAAGGCCATGGTCGGCCGCCTGGTCCAGGCGGGCTTCGACGCCGGCCGGATCGAGACGCCGGAGATCGACGACGGCTTCAGGCTCACGGCGGCCGCGGCCGAGCTGGCGGGGGACCAGGCGCCACGGATCGCCGCCGGCGCCGCCACGCAGCCCGACTGGCACAACCTGCGCTCGCGCCTGCTGCTGGACCTCGACGAGGCCCTCGAGACGGCGCCGGACGACGGAGCGCGTCAGTCCATCCTGAACGGACTCATCGCCAGGCTGTAGCCCGCCCGCGCGGTTCAACTTACCGGAAATTCATTTGCCCAAGCACAGATTGGGCCTCAGAACGGCGTCAGGCAGCGCCGAGGCGTCGCATGGGCGAGGCTTCGGGGGAAATCATTGTATGCGCATGAGGCCCGAATTTCTGGTGGCCGGCGGGATCCTGGCGGCTGTCGGGGTCTACTTCCTGGCGAGCGCCGTCCTGGGCGGCGGCTCCCGGCAAGCCGCGCACGCCGCGGCGCCGAAAGCCCTCCTGCCCACGGTCCAGGCGATCCAGGTCCAGCCCGTGGACCGGCCCTATGCCATCGTGGTCCGGGGCCGCACCGAGGCGGCGCGCATCGTCAGCGTGCGCTCGGAGACCGCGGGCGTCGTGGCGGCCACGCCTGTCCGGCAGGGCAGTTTCGTCAAGACGGGCCAGGTGCTGTGCAAGCTGAACGTCGATGCGCGCCAGGCCACCCTGGAGCAGGCGCGGGCGGAGCTGCGCGCCAAGGAGCTCACCCACAAGGCTTCCGCCGACCTGGCCGCCAAGGGCTTCCGCTCGCCCAACCAGCTGATGGCCGACCAGGCCAACATGGACCAGGCGGCGGCTGCCGTGCGCCAGGCCGAGGTGGCGCTGAACCAGACCAATATCCGCGCGCCCTTCGCAGGCGTGTTCAATGAACGGAACATCGAAGTGGGCGGCTATCTGGCGCCCGGCGGCGCCTGCGGGGTGGTGATCGAGCTGGACCCCTTGAAGATCACCGGCGACGCGCCGGAATCCGAGGTCGGCAAGATCGTGACGGGGGCGAAGGCCGTCAGCGTCCTGCAGTCCGGGGAGACCGTGGCCGGCCAGGTCTATTCCGTCGCCCGTGACGCGGACCCCCAGACCCGGACCTATCATGTGGAGCTCATCGCCCGGAACCCCGGGGGCGTGGTGCGCTCCGGACTCTCCGCGGACGTGCGCATCGACGCGGGCAGGGTGCAGGCGCACCTGGTCCCGTCCTCGGCGCTGGTGCTGGATTCCGCCGGTCGCCAGGGCGTGCGTTACGTCCAGGGCGTGGACCTGGTGGGCTTCGCCCCGGTGAAGGTCATCGACGAGACGCCGGCGGGCGTGTGGGTGACGGGTCTTAGCGGCCCGGTCCGTGTAATCACAGTCGGCCAGTCCTATGTATCCGAAGGCCAGAAGGTTCGGGTCGCCAGCCGGTGACGGCGGGCCCAGGGGAAAGCCATGTTTGGAGCCCTGATCGACGGCGCGATCAAACGGCGCAAGGTCGTCCTGGCCGTGGCGATGCTCGCCGCGTTTTTCGGCCTGATCGCCTATCTGTCGCTGCCGCGCGAATCAGATCCGAACATCAACTACGGCTACATCTTCGTGCAGGTGGTCTACCCGGGAGTCAGCCCCGAGGACTCCGAGCGGCTGCTGGTCAGGCCCCTCGAGATCGAGCTGCAGTCTATCGAGGGCGTCAAGGAAATGAACGCCCAGGCGGTGGAGAACGCCGCCATCGTGCTGCTCCAGTTCGAGCCGACCGCCGACCGCGACCGGGCGCTGAACGACGTCAGGGCCAAGGTCGACCTGGCCCGGGGACGCTTCCCGCCTGACGCCCTGCCGCCGGTGATCCAGGAGATCACCGCAGCCACCGACAATCCGGTGATCACTGTCCTGATGTACGGCGCCGCGCCGGAACGCACCCTGTATCAGCGCGCCCAGGCCCTGCAACGCCGGCTCGAGGCCGTGCCCGGGGTTCTGACGGCCGACCTCAACGGCGGCCGCGAGGAGATGATGGAAGTCACCATCGATCCGGTGCGCATGCAGTCCTATGGGGTCACGCCCGGAGAGCTGCAGGGCCTGATCGCCCGCAACAACCAGCTGGTGCCGGCAGGCGACCTGCAGAACGGCCAGGGGATGTTCTCGGTCAAGGTGCCCGGCGTGGTGCAGAAGCCGGACGACATCCTGAAGCTGGCGGTCAAGACCAACGGCGACCGGGTGGTCACCCTCGGCGACATCGGCGACGTGCGGCGGACCTTCAAGGAGCCAAGGTACGTCACGCGCTATGACGGCCAGCCTGCGTTCGCCCTGGACGTCACCAAGCGGCCAGGCGCGAACATCCTGGGCACGGTGGCCGCGATCAAGAAGGCCGTCGCCGACGAACAGAAGGCGTGGCCGTCCACCATCCAGTCGGCCTTCAGTTTCGACCAGAGCGACCAGATCGCCAGGATGCTGATCCTGCTGGAATCGGGCCTGATCACGGCCTCGATCCTGGTCATGGTGGTGATCATCGCCAGCCTCGGCGTGCGCTCGGGCCTGATGGTCGGGGCGGCCATCCCCGCCTGTTTCATGCTGACCTTCCTGCTGCTGCAGGCGGCGGGCATGACCCTGAACATGATGGTGATGTTCGGCCTTGTGCTGGCGGTGGGCATCCTGGTGGACGGCGGCATCGTGGTGGTGGAGTACGCCGACCGGAAGATGGCCGAGGGCTATTCCAAGGAGCAGGCCTTCGCCATGGCCGGCAAGCGCATGTTCTGGCCGGTGCTGAACGGCACCCTGACGACGCTCTCGGCCTTCCTGCCGTTCCTGTTCTGGAACTCCATCGCCGGCAAGTACATGAGCTGGCTGCCCCTGACGCTGATCTTCGTGCTGTCCTCGTCGATCTTCATCGCCCTGATCTTCACCCCCGCGCTGGGCTCCGTCTTCGGCCGCAAGCAGGGCGTGGACGAGCACATGCTGGCCGAGATCGAGAAATCCGAGCGCGGCGATCCCCTGAAGATGACCGGGTTCATGGGCTGGTACGCCCGGGCGCTGTCAGGCGCGATGACGCGGCCGTTCCTGGTCACCGCCGTGGCGCTCTCGATCATCATCGCCGTGGCGGCCTGGTTCGGGTTGACCAAGCACACCACCGAATTCTTCCTGAAACAGGATCCGGACCACGTCACGGTCTACGTGCAGGCCCGCGGCAATCTCTCCATCGCCGCCCAGGACCAGCTGGTCCGCAGCGTCGAGCAGAAGATCCCCGGCCAGGAAGGGGTGGATTCCACCTATGTCCGTGTCGGTCGGACGTCGTCGCTCGGCACCGGCGGCGCCCCGAACGACTCCATCGGGCGGATCCTGGTGCAGTTCGTCGACTACCAGGACCTCAAGCGCCTGCATAAGACCGGTCAGGACATCGCCGACGAGGTCCGCGCCCGCATCGGCCAGGTCCCGGGCATCGGGGTGGAGGTGCGCCAGCCGCAGAGCGGGACCAGCCAGGGCAAGGCTATTCAGGTGGAGCTGCGCTCCAACGATCCGGACGCCCTGAACAAGGCCGCCGACCTCGTCCTCGCCCACATGCGCGCCGATCCGCGGCTGATCGAGATGGAAGACAACCGCACCTCGCCCGGCATCGAGTGGGACCTGGCGGTCGACCGGGCCGCGGCCGGGCGCTACGGCGTGGACGTCTCCACCGTCGGCCAGGCGATCCAGTTCGTCACCGGCGGCATATTGGTGGGCAAGTTCAGGCCGGACGACTCTCGCGACGAGCTCGATATCCGGGTCCGCTTCCCCGAGACCGACCGCTCAATCTCGGCCTTCGACGAACTGATGATCAACACACCCCGGGGGCCGGTGCCGGCGAGCTATTTCGTCAAGCGCATCCCGGCCCAGCAGGTGACGGCGATCCACCGGCGCAACAGCCAGCGGCTGGTCCTGCTCCAGGCCAACGCCGCCAAGGGGCAGGCGGCGAACCTGATCACCGGCGAGCTGAAGACGTGGATGGCGCACGCGCCGCTTGCGTCCGATGTGCACTGGAAATTCGCGGGCAACGACGAGGACACCGCCGACGCCTCCAAGTTCTTCGTGGGCGCCATGGCCGCGTCCCTGTTCCTGATGGGCGTCATCCTGCTCTGGCAGTTCAACAGCTTCTACGGCGTGTTCGTGACCCTGTCGGCGGTGCTGCTGTCCACGGTGGGAGTGCTGCTGGGCATCCAGGTCAATCTGTTCGGCACCTTCAACTACGTCTCGATCATCATGGCGGGCACCGGCGTGGTGGCCCTGGCCGGAGTGGTCGTGGGCCACAACATCGTGCTGGTGGACACCTATTATCAGCTCAGGCGCGCGGGCCACGGGGCCGAGGAGGCGGCCGTCCGCTCGGCGGTCCAGCGCTTCCGGCCAGTGATGCTGACCACGCTGGTGACGGTGGTGGGCCTCTTGCCGCTGATGTTCCAGCTCGATCCGGCCTTCCGCACCGGCCACGTGGAATACAAGGCGCCGGGTTCGGAATGGTGGGTCCAGATGGCCGGCACGGTGGTCTGGGGCCTCAGCTTCTCCACCATGCTGACCCTGTTCCTGACGCCGGTGGCCCTGGCCTCCCCGGCGACGCTGGGGCGCAGGTTCGGCAAGCTCTGGACCTGGGGTCGGGGCATGGTCGGCCTCAAGCAGCCCGCGCAGCCCCCGCCTCCGGTGAGCCTGCCCAAGGCCGCGGAGTAGCCGTCAGGCCTGGCGGGCCTTCAGGTCAGCGATGGCGATACGGCCCTTCGAGCCGGGATCGCGCTCCAGGCGGCTGTCGGCGTCGAACACCATGACCTCGCGCCGGTCGGTGCGGTAGGCCGGCCAGTGATGCCCCGCCTTGCCGGGGTCCCCCGTCTTCACGAAGGCCACCCAGGCGGCGCTCATGCGGTCGGCCAGGGCCTGCGCCTCGGGGGCGTCGCCGCAGATCTCCGGCGCGCCGGCCGGGTTGTCGAAGACGTAGGGGATTTCCGAGCCGTGCGGACAATGCAGCTTGCCGCCCCGGGCGGGGGAGATGCGGTTGAACTGATAGACGTAGACCGGCGCCTTGCCGAGCCTGGCCTTGCGCTCCGCCTGCTGCAGCACGCTCGCCCGCATCCAGTACTCGCTGGCGATCAGCTGGTAGACGAAGACGTTGTCACGGCCGGGATTTTCGGCGCGGTAGAGCAGGATCAGCTTGCCGGCCTCTTCGTCTTCGGTGCGCGTGAAGCGCTTGACGTGATCCAGCAGGGCGCCGTCGTCGAGCGGGTCCAGCGGCGTGTCGGCCAGGAAGGTCGCCTCGGTCAGGTTGGTGCCGGTCAGGAACGGCACGTCGGCCGATTCCAGCGGCGCGCCGGGGTCGAAGGGATCGTGAGGAATGGCCTTGCCGTCCACCATCGGCTGGAACGCGCCGGGTCCACGGACCTTGCCCATGGCCTTCAGGATGTCGTCGGCGGGCAGGGACTGCAGCTTGTCGATATCGGCGGGCGAGAGACCCAGCTGGCCCAAGAGGCCCTTGGCGGCGGCGGTGGTCTGATCGGCGGTGGCGTGCTTCAGGGCCGCGCCGCTCTGGGCCACCGCCCTGTGGAACAGCCCCTTGGCCGCGGGCATGGCCATCAGGGTCGAGACCTTCCCCGCCCCACCGGACTCCCCGAAGATGGTGACCTTGCCAGGATCGCCGCCGAATGCCGCGATATTGTCCCGGACCCATTCCAGGGCGGCCACGCAGTCCAGCATGCCGGCGTTGCCGGATCCTTCGAAATGCTCGCCGGCGATCCCTTCCAGGTTCAGGAAGCCGAAGACATTCAGCCGGTGGGTGACGGTCACCACCACCACGCCGTGCTTGGCCGCCAGGTTCTGGCCGTCGTACCAGGGCGCCGATCCGGCGCCGACCGTGTAGCCGCCGCCGTGGTACCAGACCATCACGGGAAGGCGGGCGTCGCCGCCCAGCTCCGAGGTCCACACGTCCACGACCAGGCAGTCCTCGCCCTGGGGCAGGTGCGACTGGGAGCCGTCTTCCTCGATCAGGACAGGGAACGAGGGTTGCGGGCAGATGGGGCCGTGCGCCAGGGCGTCGCGCACGCCTGTCCAGGGCGTGACCTTCTGGGGTGGCCGGAACCGGTTGGCGCCGCCCGTCGGGGCGCCGTAGGGCACGCCCTTGAAGGCCGCCACGTTTCCGGACGTGGCGCCGCGCACCTGGCCCGCCGTGGTCTGGACGATCGGATCGGCGGCGGGCTGGCCATGGCCCGGGCGCATGACCCGCGCGTGGGGGAAGAGGCGCCCCATCCAGCCGAACCAGCTGCCCGGCCCGACGGACGCCTGCGCCGCGCCGGCCTGGGCGCCCAGCAGCGCCACCGCGCCGCCGCCAATGAGAAACCTGCGATCCACCCTGTTCACGCGCCCGCCCATATTGTTGCGACCGCAGCGACGCGGTCTGGATTTGTCCGCAGAGTGACGCGCCGCCTCGCCCGCCGCAACCGGCGGTCCAGCATTAAATCACGCCCGTACGTCCGGGCGTGTGGACAGGAGGCCGGCGCCCGTAGGATACCTCCCGCCGGGCCATATCAGCACAATTCAGGAAGAGGCGTCACGCCATGGCGAGCATACCCAAGAGCGTCCAGCCGCACATCGATGCGGCCTTTCCCGCGCACGTCTGCACGATCGGCACCTGCCTGCCGGACGGCTTCGCCCAGATCACCCCGCGCGGCAGCGTCCAGGTCTATGACGACGACCACATCTCGCTGTGGGAACGGGGCCGCGGCTCGACCACTGGCGCCATGCATGACGGCTCCAAGGTCACGATCTACTACCAGAACTTCGACCTGATGCAGTCGGGCGAGCTTCCCATCGCCGGCATCGCCCGCTTCTACGGCACGGCGGCGATCCACAAGTCCGGCCCGGGCTACGACAAGGTCTGGGAACGGCTGATCCAGCCGGAAAAGGACCGCGACCCCGACAAGGGCGGTTTCGCCGTGCTGATCAAGATCGAACGCGCCGAGGACCTGCTCGGCCAGCCCCTGAAGTAGACCACGGCAAGACGAGGAGATCGGGCCCGGCTGGCCCGATCCCTCAACCGCCCATGGACGGACGCGAGCCCCCGGGCGTTCAGCCCGTCGCCGTGCTGGCTTCGCGGACCTTGAACATCACCAGAAGGCCGGCCAGCAGAAACACCACGCCGACGACCACCCCGGCGCGCTGGCTGTGGAGCAGGGTGGTCAGGATGCCGATCGCCAGCGGTCCCACGAAGGACGTGGCGGTTCCCGACAGCGAATAGATGCCGAAGAACTCGTTCAGCATGGCCGGCGGCGACAGCTTGGCCATCAGCGCCCGGCTGGTCACCAGGCCCCCGGTCACGAAGAAGGCGATCGAGCACTGGGCCACCAGGAACACCTTGTCGGGGAGGGTCGAGAACAGCCCGCCGGTGGCGGTGGCGACCGGGTCGATCTTGACGAAGAACACCATGTCCGGCGTCACCGAGAAGATGATCACGTTGGCGACCAGGCAGCCCAGGACGAAGATCATGGCCGCGCGCTTGGAGCCGATCTTCAGGTCCAGCCAGCCCGCGAACAGGCCGGCCAGGGCGGCGACGACGCTGTTGGCCAGCCCCTCGACGGCCAGCATCTTGGCGTCCCAGTGCAGGATGCCGGCGGCGAACACGCCGGTGAACAGCATCAGGCAGAGGAAGCCCTCGTTGTAGCTCATCCGCGCGACGAGGAAGGTCACCAGGTTCTTGTAATGGCCGACCTTCAGGATCGTGCCCCAGAGCTGCTTCAGGCCCTGGCTCACGGCCTGCGGAATGCTGCGGTTGGTCCCGGGCGAATCTGGCGTGAACAGGAACAGGGGGATGCCGAAGCCGATGAACCAGATCGCCGCCAGCACGCCCACGGCGCGCTCGGGCTCGTGCAGGGCGCTGTTCAGGCCGAACAGGGGATGCGGGTTCCACGACCAGGCGAACAGGAAGAAGGCGAAGACCAGGATGCCCATGGCGTTGCCCAGGGCGAACCCCAGCCCGCTCAGGAACCCGAGCCGCCCGGGCGGCGAGATGTTGGGCAGCATGGCGTTGCAGAACACGCTGGAATACTCGAACGCCACATTGGCCGCGATCAGCGGGATCATCACCAGCCCGAGGCCCATGGCCATGTTCGGGACCGCCAGCCAGGTCGCCAGCATGCAGGGCGCGCCGAGCACGAGGCAGAAGGCCAGCCAGGGCTTGCGCCGCCCGCCGGCGTCCGCCACCGCGCCCAGGATCGGCGCCGTCAGGGCGATGATGATGGCCGCGAACGACGTCAGGTAGCCCCAGGTCGCCTGGCCCCGGACCGGATCGCCGATCACGACGGTGGAGAAATAGGCCGAGAAGACGAAGATGTTGACCAGCACGTTGTAGGGGCTGCGCGCGCCGTCAAAGAGCGCCCAGCAGAACTGGCCGAGCGGACTGGCGCCCTTGTGCGCGGGCGTCGCGGCCTCGTGCGCGCTGGCCTCGCCGGACGCCATCGGCCCGATCTCCGTGATGTCGACCATCTTGTTGATTTCCTGGGTTCGCTTCCTGGCGCTACTATCCGGGCGGCCGCAACGGCATGCAAGGGCGCCCTATGGACCGCCTCGTGATCCTCGCCGCCGCGCTGATGACGGCGCTGTCGGACGCGCCGGCCGACTGCGGGCATGGGGTCCGCGCCGCCGGCCGCTGCGTGTGTGAGCCGGCCTTCCGCCCGGACGCCGCGGGCCTGTGCACCCTGCCAAGGCCGCCCCTGGCCTGCGGCCATGGCGTGGCGGTGAAGGGCCGATGCGTCTGCGAACCCGGCTCCGTCAGAAACCCCGCGGGCGTCTGCGTCGGCCGGCAGCTCAGGACGCCGCCGCCGAACATCTAGGCCCGGCGGATCAGCCGCCCTTCGCCTTGGGCTTGCGGGTCCTGGAGCCGGCGTCGCCGATGTCGCGGGTCCAGCGCACCGACAGCTTGGCGCCGAACTCGCCGCCGATCTGAGAGACCAGCGACAGGCCGCGCCGGATGCGCCAGTCCACCTCCGCGCTGGGGCCCAGGCGGCCGCCGCCGACGATCTCGAGATAGACGTTGTCCGAGATGTACTTGCCGCCGGCGATGGTGGTCCCCGACAGCTGGTCGCCGCCGAGCGCCAGCCGGTCCAGGCCCGCGAACTGGCGCAGGCTGCCCAGCACGTCGAAGCCGCCGCCCGTCGCCATGGCGGTCACCGTGGAGGCAAGCTGCGCGGTCTGGGCGCCGGAGAGCTGCGAGGCGGAGGCGCCGAACACCACCTGGGACAGGATCTCCTCCTGCGGCAGGCTGGGCGCGGACGTCAGGGTGATCTGCGGCTTGCTGGCCGTGCCCTTGATCTGGATGGTCGCGGTGAGGGACGGCTGTTCCCAGGTGGCGGACAGGTCGAGCCGCATGTCGTCCGCGGAGTCGGCCAGGATGATCTGGCCGCGCTCGTCGAACTCGAAGCGCTTGCCCGCGAAGTCGTAGCTGCCTTGCACAATCCGCGCGGAGCCCCGCAGGGCGGGGCTGGCGAGATTGCCGGTGATGTGGGCGTCCAGGGACAGTTCGGCGTTCAGCCCCCGGCCCTTGATGAACACGTGGCGCGTGGCCCGCAGCTTGACGTCCAGCTCGATCGGGGGGCCGCGTTCGCCCGCGTCGGAGGTCAGGACCCGGAGCCGCTCAGGCATGTTGCGTTCGATCACGTCCATGGTGACGACGCTCGGATGCAGGTGGGCCTCGGCGTTGATCTGCGCCCGGTTCAGGCTGAGGTCGCCGGTGATCTTGACCTTGCCGTCGGGACTGCGGGTCAGGGTGACCAGGCCGGTGGCGGTCGCCTCGGCGGTGTCGTTGTCCAGCAGCTTGAAATTGGCGAGGGCGAGTTTGAGGTCCGAACCGCCGCCGCGCGCCAGGCTGATCGAGCCTGAGCCGGAGATGGCGCCGCCCTTGTCGTCCTTGGCGCTCAGGGTCTTCAGGGTGACCAGATCGCGCTTCAGATCGGCGCTGAGGGACAGGTTGGTCAGGCGCAGCCCGGTCGAATAGTCGTCGAAGCGGCCGCCGGTCACCGAGGCCTCGCCGCTGAACTGCGGATCGGCCAGGTCGCCCCCGATCGTTCCGGCCAGGTGAACCTGGCCCGCCAGCTCGTGTTCGCTGCCGTAGGCCAGGTCCCACAGGGGCTGGACCTCGCCGTCCACGGCGAAGCGGCCCTGCATCGGCCGGTTGCGAGGAATGGCGATCCGCAGCGGCGCCGCCGAGGCCTCCACGGGCAGGTCCACCGACAGGTCAGCCTTCATGCCCTTGGCCCCGCCCAGGTGGGAGTCGAGCGTCAGCCGCCCGCCCTTCAGGACCGCCTTCACCACGCCGTCCACGGCCACGTCGCTGGCCGCGTCCACGCTGCGGGCGCCGGCCAGTCGGGCGTTCATGACCCCGTCCAGAGTCGCGCCGCGCCCCTGCAGGGACAGGTCCGCGTCGAACTTGCCGGCGAAGTCCGGATTCACGGCCTTGAGGTCCACCCCCTGCACGGTCGCGGTGGCGGTGACCGCGCCATCGACCTGGCGGGCGTCGAGATCCAGCCGCCCGCCGCCCAGGGACAGCCGTCCCCGTACGTATCGCCCGGTCGGGGCGAGGCGCACGTCAAGCGGCTCCAGGGTGTGCACGTCCACCTGGCGGAACTTGCCCGCGCCTGTGAGGCTGATCTCGCGCACGCCGTCCGCCTGCTGCTGGTAGACGCCCGCGCCGTTGAAGCTGAGCGGCCCCTGGGGGGTGACCGCGTCCGCCGTGGCCTGGAAGGGCAGGCTCCGCAGCGGGCCCGAGGCGGACAGGCGCGCGGCGCGCAAGGTCACGCCGGCGTCCCGCAGGGCGGCGCCCACGGCCCTCAGGTCGATGGCGGCGGACGGCTGGGCGCCGTCCACGATCTTCACGGTTCCGCTGATCTGGCCCGCCGTCAGGATGACGCCGGAGCCGATCGCCAGTTGCAGGTCGGCGCTCGAGGGCGAGGATCCGCGCAGCGACAGCGCCCCAGACGCCTTCACGCCGCCGGCGTCGGCGTCGATCCCCGCGAGGTCCACGCCGTCCCGGCTGAAGCGGAACGCCGCGTGCCCCCGCGCCGCGCCAAAGGCGCTGTCGCCGTTGAGGGCGATCTCCCCATCCAGGCCATCGGGCTCCTTCAGGAACGCCATGCGAAGATGGACCGCCTTCAGCGGCAGGTTCGGGACGTCAATTGCGCCGATGTCCGCCTTCAGGTCCGCTCGGGGGGCGCCGAGCGAGCCGGTGACGTCGCCCTGACCGCTGGCCTTGCCGGTGACCTGGACGGGCCCGGCCCGGAAGGGCCCTTCCGCCCTCCAGTGGGTCTCCAGCGCGAGCGGGCCCCGCAGGTCCACCTTGCCCCGCGCATTGGCGGACGCCTTTTCGCCCTTCAGGGTCAGGTCGGAAATATCGATGACGGCGTTGGCGTAGGCGGCGCGCACCGACAGGCTGGGCGAGGCGCCGAGGAGGCGATCGAGTTCGCCCAGTCCGCTCTTGAAGCCCTGTCCCCGGCCGTCGGCGGTGAAGCGCCAGGGCGTCCGCGCCGACCCCTGGTTCGCCGACCAGCGGACGTCCAGCTTGCCCGCCGCGCCGACCTGCGCCGCGGCCGCACCCGAGACCTCGGCGGCGCCGCTGAAGTCGAGGCCGCCCAGGAGGGTGCGCTGGCCCTTGGCGCTGATCCTCAGCCCGGCCCCGACGACCTCGGCGCCCTTGACCAGCACGCGACCGTCGGCCAGGCGGACAAGGTCGATGGACGCCTTGGGCGCCGGCCCGACGAGGGCGGCGAGACGGCCGGAGCCCTGGCCGCCGGACCCGGTCAGGCTGGCCTGGACCCCGGCTTCGCCGTGGTCTGCGTAGAGGGTGACCGGTCCTCCCACGCGCGCCAGTTGCACGCCGCTCTGGTCGATCCGGTCGACGTCCAGCCGTCCCGCGAAACGCCAGGCGGCGGGCGCGCCGGTCAGGAGACCCTGGAGCCGCCCTTCGCCCATCTTGGGCTCGGCCGCGATGCGTGACAGGTCGGCGACCTTGACCGAGACGGACAGTCCAGGCGCCGCCTTGAGGCGCTCGAGGTCCGCCGTCCCCTGGATGGACAGGTTCAAGTTCTGGCCGCGCGCCACGAGGGCCACGTCAGACAGTCCGCGCGGCGCGGGATGCAGGGCGACGCCGGCGACGACCTCGGGGCCGAACATGCGGGCGTAGGGCGTGGTCAGGGTCGAGGCGGTGAGCGACACCCGTGCGCCGACCGCGCCGCCGCCCCGCGTCCAGGCCCCGTGAGCCCAGATGGGAGTCCGCGCGCCGGTGACCAGGGCGGCGTCCAGCCGGCCAGCCTGGATCGATCCGGAGGCGTGCGCCGACGCGGAAAACGGCTGGTCGGCGGGCAGGCCCAGCGAGCCGGCGATGGCGCCGCCCTGGGCCTCCTGGGCCTGGATGGTGACCAGCAGGGGCTTTCTCTGGTCGACCTCGAACTGGGCGCTGACCGAGTCGCCGGCGTGGAGCAGGCTCTGGGCGAGGATGCTGCCGGTCTCGCCCCGGCCGCCGCGCCGGACCCGCAGCCGGGCGGAGACATCGAACAGGCCGCGTTCGATGCTGAAGGCGGGCAGGGTCTCCAGCCGCAGGCGAAGCCGCCGGATGTCCAGTCCTATCGGCAAGGCGCCGCCGGGCGGCCCGGCGGGCGCCAGCACCGGCCGGCGCAGCACGCGAACGTCCTGGGCGGTCAGGACGTCGACCTGCAGCCGGCGACCGAGCAGGGCCGGCCAGGTCCAGCGGACCGCCACATGGTCGGCCTGCGCCCAGACTCCCTTGGCGTCAGAGACGGTCAGCCGGTCGATCGTGAAGTCGCGCCAGACATCGCCCTTCAGGCCCTCGATCCCCAGCTGGCCAGCCTGGCCGAGCGTCAGGCCGCTGACCTGGGTCGCGATCATCCGCCGCCCCATCTCCGTGACGCCGAGCGCCCGGATCGCCAGGGCGGCCGCGAGCACGACAAGCAATCCCGCCGCAAGGCCGGCGAGGGCCCATCCCGCGAGCGTACGCGGCCGGTGCGGTCGTGACCGGAACGCCATCAAAAGCTCTGTCCGATGCTGAGGTAGACCTGGAACGGGCTGTCGCCCGGGCGGCGGTTCAAGGGCACCGCGACATCCGCGCGGAGCGGTCCGAAGCCCAGATTGTAGCGCACGCCCACTCCGGCCCCGACGCTGAAGGTGCGGAAGTTCGGATATTTGGCGGCGCTCACCGTGCCGGCGTCGACGAAGGCGACCGCCCCCCAGGCTCCGGTGACCCTCTGCCGGAACTCTACCGACGTCTCCGCCACGGACTGGCCGCCGATGGGCGTGCCGTCCGGGAAGCGGGGGCCAACCGCCTGGTAGCCGTAGCCGCGGATCGAACCCGCGCCGCCGCCGAAGAACCGCCGCGAGGCCGGCACGTCCGGCGTCGCGCCGCCGCTGAGGATCGATCCCAAGAGGAACCTGCCGGCGATGACGGTCGAGGCGCTCTTGCCGAGGGGCAGGTAGCCGGAAATCTGCGCCTGGGTCTTGGCGTAGGCCAGGGTCTGGTCGCCGGTCCCGAGGGTCGGTTCGACGCGGCCGTCGAAGCGCCAGCCGCTGGTGGGATCAAGGGGGTCGTCGGACCGGTCGAGCGACAGACGCGCCAGGCCCGTCAACAGGGCGAGGTTGCGCCGCACGCCCACGATCTGGTTGTTGACCAGGGTCTTTTCATCGTCATGGCTGAAGTCCGCCGACAGCCCCAGGGTGAGAAACGAGGTCTTGCGAAAACGGCGTTCCAGGTCGGCGCGCACGCCGGCGTCCTGTTCGCGGTAGGCGGTAGTGTCGTTCTGATAGGCCGTGACGCCCAGGCGCAGGGTGGCGCCCGGGCGCCGCCAGTGCGGCAGGGACAACTCGACGTCCACCTTCTTCAGGATGCTCGCGTACTGCGCGGACAAGGTGATGGTGTCCGCGCGGCCGAGGCGGTTGTACATGGAATAGCGCGCCTGAGCGCCGGGTCCTTCCGTCGTGGAGTAGCTCCCGGACAGGCCGATGTTGCCGTGGGCCCGGTCCGCCAGGCTGACGATCACCGGGCGCAGGCCCTGCGCGTCGGGCGCTGGCGCCAGCGCCACGGTCACGGAATTATAGACGCCGGTGTCCAGCAGGCGACGTTCCAGTTCGGCCACGGAGGCCGGGGCGTAGAGCTGACCCGACCGCCAGGGCGCGAGGTACTTGACCCAGTTGGGATTGGTGCGGCCGGTGGTCTCGACCTTGACGCTGTCCAGCTTCACCAGAGCCTTGGCGGCGATGCGGAAGTCGGGCCTGACCGACCCGTCGGCGTGGTCCACGATCACCTCGCGGGGAGTCGCGCCGGCGTCGGCGTAGCCGTCCTGCTGCAAGGCCCCGACGATCCGCCCTTCGGCCGCGATCACCTCGGCGGCCCGCCCCGGCGTTCCCGCCGGCAGCTTCATCGCCTTCTCGGCGTCGCTCCGCGCGGTGGCGATGGGCGCGTCGCCCGTCCAATCCACCTTCGGCTCGGCGATGTGGAAGAGCGGTCCCGGATCGATCTTCACCACCGGCTTCGGATGGTCGCCTTCCGTGACGTCGGGCGTGATGGTGTAGTCGTAGTAGCCCTCGGAGCGCAGCACCACCACGGCGTCGTCCGACGCTTCCTCCGCGCGGCGGCGCGCTTCGAAGCGGCTCTGCGGCGGGCGCTTGCTCAAGCCGATGAATCGAAGGATCGCGCGCTTAAGGCCCGCGTCGGCAACGCCCTCAATCACGGCCTTCGGCTCGTCGGCCCGAGCCGCTGGCGCGCCGGCGACGAAAACGGCGAGCCCCATGGCGATGGCGAAACCCAGGCGAACTCGTCCCACGCGGCGGTCCCTGTCTCGCCCCCGTGTCTTGTTAGCGGCCGCCAGGGGAGCTGTCACGATGGTGGAAAACGTCGCAGCGAAGCTAGAGTTGCCTGGGCCGGACGCCTTGCGCTTGCTCAACCCGCCCTGCGCCTGCTCAACTCGCATATTCCGAAGATCCGGCCTATGATAACGCTACCACCACGCCCCCTTTCCCAGCACAAGATATGACCGACACATCAGGCCAAGCCGACCTCTTTGTCATCCTGGGCGCGACGGGCGACCTGGCGCAGCGCATGCTGTTCCCGTCGCTCTATTTCCTGGACCTGGACGGGTTCCTGCCCCCCGAGGTCCGGATTCTGGGCTCGGCGCGCGCGCCAATGGACAGGGACGCCTTCGTATCCGCCCTGCACGACATGGTCGCCGAGCGGGCCAAGCCGACGGGACTCGACGAAGCCGTGTGGACCCGATTCGCGGCGCGCCTGGATTATTGCGCCGGCGACGCCGCTAGTCCGGCGGGCGCCGCGGCCCTGACCAAGGCGCTGGGCGGGGCGACCAAGCCGGTATTCTACCTGGCGCTCTCGCCCAGCCTGTTCGCGCCCGTCTGCGCCGCGCTCAAGGCCTCGGGCGCGGCGACCCCCGGGAGCCGAGTCGTGCTGGAAAAGCCCGTGGGCCACGACCGCAAGAGCTCGCGTGCGCTCAATTCCGCGGTGGCCGAGGCCTTCAGCGAAGACCGCGTCTTCCGCATCGATCATTATCTCGGCAAGGAGACCGTCCAGAACCTGATCGCCCTGAGGTTCGCCAACACCCTGTTCGAGCCCCTGTGGAACAACCTGGCCATCGACCACGTGCAGATCACGGTGGCCGAGACCGCGGGCGTCGGCGATCGCTGGCCCTATTACGACGAGTACGGCGCGCTCAGGGACATGCTGCAGAATCACATGCTGCAGCTGCTCTGCCTGATCGCCATGGAGCCGCCCTCCGACCTCGACCCCGATTCGGTGCGCAACGAGAAGGTCAAGGTGTTGCGGTCGCTGCGGCCGTTCACCCGCGCCATGGCGTCGAATTCCTCGGTGCGCGGCCAGTACGGCCCGGGCGTGTCGGAGGGCTTCACGGTCTCTTCCTACGAAGCCGAACGCGGTCAGCCGACAACGACGGAGACCTTCGTTGCGCTCAGGGCCGACCTCGACAACTGGCGCTGGGCCGGCGTGCCGTTCTTCCTGCGCACGGGCAAGCGGCTGCCCGAGCGGCGCACGCAGATCGTGATCCAGTTCAAGGGCGTCCCGCACTCGATTTTCGGCGGCGCGGGCAATGACGACCTGATCCCCAATCGGCTGATCATCGATCTGCAGCCAGACGAAGACATCGAACTGCTGCTGATGAACAAGGCGCCGGGCCTGACCGACAAGGGCATGCGCCTGCAGTCCCTGCCGTTGTCTCTCAGCCTGGCGCGCAGCTATGCGGGCCCCAACGCCCGGCGGCGGATCGCCTATGAGCCGCTGCTGCTCGAGATCCTCAACGGCGTCACCACCCTGTTCGTGCGGCGTGACGAGGTCGAACAGGCCTGGGGCTGGATCGACGGCGTCGCGGACGCCTGGGCCGAGGCCGGTCAAATGCCCAAGCCCTATGCCGCGGGGACCTGGGGCCCGGCGGGCGCCTTCGCCCTGATCGAGCGTTTCGGACGGGCCTGGTATGAGTGATCCGGCCCTCCAGCCGCTCGAAACCTTCCCGGACACCGACACCCAGGCGCAGGCGGCGGCGGACGCCATCGCGGCGGCGTTGAGATCGGGATTGAATGCGCGCGGCGCGGCCGCCTTCGCGGCTTGCGGCGGCTCCACGCCAATCGCGGCCTACCGGCGACTGAGCGCGGCGGACCTGCGCTGGGAGGCGGTTACGGTGGTTCCGACGGACGAGCGCTGGGTCGACCCGAGATCTCCCGAGAGCAATGAAGGGTTGCTGCGCCGGGACCTGTTGACCGGCCGCGCGTCGGTCGCGAGGCTCGTGTCCCTGTGGACCGCCGAGGTCCCCCTGCCGGTCGCCGCGGAGCGCGTGGGCCTGGAAGTCGCGGCCGTGCTGCCGTTCGATCTCGTTCTGCTCGGCATGGGTGAGGACGGGCATTTCGCGTCGCTGTTCCCGGGCAGCCCGGCGCTCGCCGACGGCCTGGACACCGTCGGCGGCCGGACCTGCGTCGCGGTCCCCAGCGGACGGCCGGCCCCCGTGCAGGCGCGGATCAGCCTGACGCTGAGAGCGTTACTCCAGGCGCGGCGCATCATCCTGCTGATTTCGGGCGAGGCCAAACGGCGCACGCTCGACGCCGCCCTGGCGGGCGCTGACCTGCCGGTGCGCGCCATTCTGGCCCAACAGGCGACGCCGGTTCGCGTCCTGTGGGCGCCCTGAACGAACAAAGGCCACCGTCATGCATCCCGCCATCGCCGACGTCACCGAACGGATTGTGGAGCGCAGTCGCGGCCCGCGCGCGGCGTATCTCGACCACATGGAGACGGCCCGCCAGAGCGGCCCCGGCCGGGGCAAGCTCTCCTGCGCCAACTGGGCTCACGCCTTCGCCGCGTCCCCGGACAGCGACAAGCAGGCCGTGCGCAATCCCAACGCGCCCAATATCGCGATCGTCTCGGCCTATAACGACATGCTGTCGGCCCACCAGCCGCTGGAGCGCTATCCGGCCATCATCAAGGCGTCCGCGCGAGAGGCTGGGGCCACGGCCCAGTTCGCCGGCGGCGTGCCCGCCATGTGCGACGGAGTCACCCAGGGGCGGCCGGGGATGGAGCTGTCGCTGTTCTCGCGCGACGTCATCGCCATGGCGACAGCGGTGGCCCTGACCCACGACGCCTTCGACGGGGCCCTTTGTCTGGGGGTCTGCGACAAGATCGTACCGGGCCTGGTGATGGGCGCGCTCGCCTTCGGCCACCTGCCGGTGATCTTCGTCCCCGCCGGGCCCATGACCTCGGGGATATCCAACGGCGAAAAGGCCCGGACGCGCGCGCTCTACGCCGAGGGCAAGGCCAGCCGCGAGGAATTGCTGGATTCCGAGAGCAAATCCTATCACGGGCCGGGCACCTGCACCTTCTACGGCACGGCCAACTCCAACCAGATGATGATGGAGATGATGGGGCTGCACCTGCCGGGTTCGGCCTTTGTGCATCCCAACACGCCGCTGCGCGACGCCCTGGTCGCGGCGGCGCCGAAGCGCGCCCTGGAGATCGGCGTCCACTCCAACGCCTACGCCCCCATGTCCCAGGTCGTGAGCGAGAAGAGCGTGGTCAACGCCATGGCCGGACTGATGGCCACGGGCGGTTCGACCAACCACACCATTCACCTGATCGCCATGGCGCGTGCGGCCGGGGTGGAGATCACCTGGGAGGATTTCGAGGCGGTCTCCGAGGCGGTGCCGATGATCGCCCGGGTCTATCCGAACGGCTCCAAGGACGTGAACCAGTTCCACGCCGCCGGGGGCATGGCGTTCGTGGTGCGGGAACTCCTGGACGCCGGCCTGGCCCACGAGGACGTCCTGACCGTCGCTGGCCCCGGGCTTCGCCGCTATCAGAGCGAGCCGTTCCTGGAGGATGGGCGGCTGGTCTGGCGCGAGGGCGCGGGGGTCTCGCTCGACCCGGATATCCTGCGGCCGGTCTCCGATCCGTTCCTGCGAGAGGGCGGGATCAAGCTTCTGAACGGCGGTCTTGGCCGGGCTGTGATGAAGACCTCCGCGGTGAAGCCTGAGCACCTGGCCATCGAGGCGCCCGCGCGGGTGTTCCAGGACCAGGACGAGGTGATCCAGGCCTTCAAACGTGGCGAGCTTGACCGCGATTTCGTGGCGGTGGTGCGCTACCAGGGTCCCCGGGCCAACGGCATGCCCGAGCTGCACAACCTCACCCCGACCCTCGGCGTGCTTCTGGATCGCGGCTTCAAGGTCGCGCTGGTGACGGATGGGCGCATGTCCGGCGCATCCGGCAAGGTTCCCGCCGCCATCCATGTGACCCCCGAGGCGGCCTGCGGCGGACCGATCGGCCAGGTCAGGGACGGCGACGTGATCCGCGTGGACGCCCATCGCGGCGTACTGGACATCAGGGTGGACCCCGCCGAGCTGAGCGCGCGGCCGCGCGCCGAGCCGCCGCCGCCCGCCTTCGGCTATGGACGTGACCTGTTCGGCGGCATGCGGGCCGCGGCGGGCCCGGCCGACCGGGGCGCGTGCGCGCTATTCGCATGAGCGCCGATCTGGGCCTTGTGGGGGACATCGGCGGCACCAACGCGCGCTTCGCCCTGACCGAAAGGAAAGGCGGCGCGATTCAGCTCGTGCAGCCGAAGATCCACATCAACCGCGATTACCCCTCGGCCGAAGCGGCGATCGACGCCTACCTGGCCGAGGTCGGCGGCGCACGGCCGTCCAGCGTCGTGCTGTCGGTGGCGGGCCCGGTGACGGATGGCGCGATCGAATTCACCAACCTGGACTGGGAGCTGTCGGAAGACCACTTGCGCCGTCACGGCGGATTCGCGTCCGCGCAGCTGATCAACGACTTCGGCGCCCAGGCGCTCGGCGCCACCCGGGTGCCCCCTGGGGGGCTGCGCCGGATCGGCCCGGCGGTCCCGGGCCTGAAGGCCGGCGCCATCGCCGTGCTGGGGCCGGGCACGGGGTTCGGTGTCGGCGCCCTGGTGCGCGACGGCGGGCGCGAGGTCGTGCTCGCCTCCGAGGGCGGTCACGCCGGCTTCGCGCCGGTCGAGGAGATCGAGGTGGAGATCTGGCGCTGGTTCGCGCGCCGGCACGACCGGGTCTCGATCGAACGGGTGCTTTCCGGACCGGGGCTCTTCGAACTCTACAAGGCATTGGCCGAGATCGAGGGCGCCAAGCCCGTCTACGTGGACCAGCGTCAGGTGCAGGCCGCGGCGACCTCGGGGGACGCGCTCGCGGCGGCGACGGTCGACCGGTTCTGCAAGGTGCTGGGTTCGACGGCGGGAGACATCGCGCTCACCTTCGGCGCGCGGGGCGGCGTCTATGTTTCCGGAGGCGTGGCCGTCGGACTTGTCGACGCGATCGGATCCGGAGGGTTCCGCGCCCGTTTCGAGGCCAAGGGACGCTTCGAGGACTATATGCGCGACATCCCGACGTTCGTCGTGCTGGAGCCCTATGCCGCGCTCCTCGGCGCCGCGAGCCTGCTGCCGCCCCTGGAGGCCTCATGAAACTGAAGGACATCCTCGCCCTGGCGCCGGTCGTTCCTGTGCTGACCATCGAGGACGAGGCTCACGCCGTTCCGCTGGCCCGGGCCCTTGTCGCCGGAGGGTTGCGCGCGTTGGAGGTCACCCTGCGGACCCCTGCCGCCATCGGCGCGATCGAGCGGATCGCCGGTGAGGTGGAGGGCGCGGTCGTCGGCGCCGGCACGGTCCTGAACGCGAAAGATGCCGATCGCGCCGCCAAGGCCGGCGCGCGGTTCCTGGTCAGCCCGGGCCTGATGGACGGCGCGCGGCCGCTCGGGCCGGCGCCCCTGCTGCCGGGCGTCGCCACGGCCACCGAACTGATGCGGGGTCTTGAGCTCGGCTTCACGGACTTCAAGTTCTTCCCCGCCGTCCCTGCTGGCGGCGTCGCCGTGCTCAAGGCCTTCGCGCCGGTGTTCCAGGCCGCGCGGTTCTGCCCGACGGGCGGAGTGACCACCGGCAATGCTGCGGAATTCCTGGCGCTGCCCAATGTGACCTGCGTGGGCGGCTCTTGGGTGGCGCCTGCCGACGCGGTCGAGGGCGGCGACTGGCCGCGGATCACTGCGCTGGCGCGCGCCGCCTGTGGTTTGCGGCCGTGACGGCGCCTGCCTGCGGCGCGGGTTCCGGCCGGCGCGCCGCCGGCGCGTTGCGGGAGGCCTCGAGCGCCACGACGTAAGCGTCCCGCCAGGCCGTGATGTCGTCGTGGACCACGCCCGCCATCAGGGATTTCCAGCGCCGGATGCGCTCGTCCAGGCCCATGGACAGCGCCCGGTGCAGGGCCTCGGACATCTCCTCCCGGCTGAAGGGATTGACGATCAGCGCCTCGCGCATCTGGGCGGCGGCGCCGGCGAAACGGGACAGGATCAGAACCCCCGGATCGTCGGGATTCTGGGCCGCCACATACTCCTTGGCCACCAGGTTCATGCCGTCCCGCAGGGGCGTCACCAGTCCCACTCGCGCGGCGCGGTAGAATCCCGCCAGTTCATCGCGACGATAGCTCTGGTGCACGTAGCGGATCGGCTCCCAGTCCACCTCCGCGAACTCGCCGTTGATGCGTCCGCACTGGGTCTCCAGGCGCGAGCGGATCTCCTGGTAGGCCTCGACCCCTTCGCGGGTCGGCGGGGCGATCTGCAGCAGCACGGTGCGGCCGTGATGTTCCGGATGGTCCTTGAGCAGCTGCTCGTAGCCCATCAGCCGTTCCTCGATGCCTTTCGAATAGTCGAGCCGGTCCACCCCGACGATCAGGGCGCGGAACAGGTTGCTTGCGCCCACCCGGTCGTATGAGCGCCGTGCGGTCCGCGACTTCACCGCCGCGACGAAATCCTCGGCGTCGATGCCGATGGGGAATGCGCCGGTCAATACGGTCCGTCCGTAGGCGGACATGCGGTTGTCGGGCAGGACGGCGCCGCCGGCCTCCGCCAGCACATAGTCCTGGAACGCCTGCAGCCAGTCCTGGGTCTGGAAGCCGATGAGGTCGTAGTCGAACATCGCCTGCACCAGGCGCGGGTGTCGGGGCAGGGTGCTGACCAGCTGGCGCGCCGGCCAGGGAATGTGCAGGAAGAAGCCGATCAGATTCTCGACCCCCAGCCGCCGCAGCTCCCGGCCGAGAGGGATCAGGTGATAGTCGTGGATCCAGACCAGGTCGCCAGGCCGGATCAGGGGGCGCAGGCTCTCGGCGAACCGGCGGTTCACCCGCTCGTAGCCGTCGCCGAAGGAGCGGTCGTAGGCCGTCAGGTCGATCCGGTAGTGGAACAGCGGCCAGATCGTCTTGTTGGCGTAGCCGTTGTAGTACTCCTGGACGTCGGTCTCCTCGAGATCGATCGTGGCGACGGTGACGCCTTCGATCTGCCGGCTCGTGACCTCGCCGGTGAAAGTCTCGATGGTCTCGCCGCTCCAGCCGAACCACAGGCCCGAATGTTTGCGCAGGGCCGCGCCCAGGCCCATGGCCAGCCCGCCCTGGGACGCGGCGCCGCCGGACGTGGCCGTGACGCGGTTGGATACGACGATCAGGCGGCTCATCGGACGGCGCTCCATGGCCGGCTGAGCAGCATTGCGCAGTTGATCACGCCCACCAGGGAATAGGTCTGGGGGTAGTTCCCCCACAGTTCGCCGTCCTCGAAACTCATGTCCTCGGAGAACAGGCCAGCATGGGTGCGCAGCGACAGCATGCGGGTGAACAGCTCCCGCGCCTCGTCCGTTCTGCCTGCCAGGTGCAGAGCCTCGATGAACCAGAAGGTGCAGAAATTGAACGCGGTCTGCGGTTTGCCGAAGTCGTCCGGATCGGCGTAGCGCAGCAGGTAAGGGCCCCGGCGCAGCTCCGATTCAATGGCCGCGAACGTGGACTGGTATCTCGGATCATCATGCGACAGGAACCGCAGGTCGACCATCTGCAGCAGGGAGGCGTCCAATTCATCGCCCTCGAAGGAGGCGGCGTAACGCCCCTTGGCGGCGCTCCAGGCGCGCTGCTGAATGGTGTCGTGGACCCCACTCGCCCTGCGCCGCCACAGGGCGTGCCGCTCGGGCAAGCCCAGCACCTCGGCCGTGTTGGCGAGGCGGTCGCATGCCGCCCAGCACATCACCGCCGAATAGGTGTGCACCGAGGCGCGGGTCCGGAACTCCCAGAGACCCGCGTCGGGCTGGTCATGCAGGGCGAAGGCCCGCTCGCCGACCTTTTCCAGGTTGCGGAAGTCATCGAGCGTCGGTGACCGGATCAGGCGTTGGTCGAAGAAGGCCTGCACATTGGACAGGACAATCTGGCCGTAGACGTCGTGCTGGTCATGTTCGTGCGCCTGGTTGCCGACCCGCACCGGCCCCATGCCGCGGTAGCCCGGCAGGGTGTCGACGATCCGTTCGGTGAGCACGGGCTCGAGGCCCACGCCATAGACCGGCTGGATGCGCCCGGCGACGGCGCGGTCGGTCAGGTTGCGCAGGAAGCCGAGATAGCTCTCCAGGATATCCACCGCGCCCAGGCGGTTCAGCGCCTGCACGACGTAATAGGCGTCGCGGACCCAGCAGTAGCGGTAGTCCCAGTTGCGGCCGCTGTCGGCGTATTCGGGCAGTGAGGTGGTGAGTGCCGCGACGATCGCGCCGGTTTCTTCATAGGTGCAGAGCTTCAGGCTGATGGCCGCGCGGATCACCGCTTCCTGCCACTCCACGGGCACGGCCAGGGTGCGGACCCACTCCATCCAATAGCGGGTCGTTTCGAACAGGGCGCGGGTCGACCAGGCGGAGACGTCGCCATCGAAGGGCTCGTCCGGACCGAGGAACAGCGATAGCGGCTCTTCAAGGCGGAACGTCCGTTCGTCCAGGACGTGGGAGACCGGGCAGTCGGTGGTGAGTCTGAAGGTCAGCTCCTCGCACCGGTAACGGATGTGATTGGAGCCGGGCGTGGATTCGGCCAGGCGGCCGCCCCAGTCCGCCGTCGGGCGCAGTCGGATGGTGATCCTCGGGGCCCCTCGCAAGGGCCGGATGAGCCGCAACAGCGCGGTGGGCCGATAGATCCGCCCGAACTGCCGGTAGCGCGGCGCGAAATCGATGATTTCCAACGCCGAGCCGTCCTCGCTCTCCAGCTCGGTGCGCAGGATCGGGGTGTTGCGCAGATAGGCCTGGCTGGCCCGGGCGAAGCCCTCAAGGTCCACCGCCCAGAGGCCGCGCGCCTCGGGCGAGACCGGATCGATATCGGTCATCAGGGCGCAGAACATCGGGTCGCTGTCGAAGCGGGGCGCGCACGACCAGACGTGACGCCCCATGCGGTCGATCAGGCTGGCGATGGAGCAGTTGCCGATCGGGGCGAGGTCCAGGGTCTGCATCATGTCGGGGAGCCCTGCAGCAGGCCCGCCTCAAGCCAGGCGCGGACTGCATCCACGCCTGGGAGCCGCCGGCTCGCTGCGGTCGGTCGCGGGGGGCCGACCAGCACGCCCACGCCGCCCAGGTCGAGAACGGCGGCGAAGCCATCCTCATCGGTCAGGTCGTCGCCCAGGAACATGGGAACGCCGCCGGCGAAGGGCGGCTCGGCCATGAAGGCGCGCACGGCCGCGCCCTTGTCGGGCCCCGGGGCGCGGACCTCGGCGACCATGTCGCCCAGCTGCAGCTTGAGGCCGAAGGCCTCGGTGATCCGGGCCGCTTCAGCCCTGACGGCGGGTCCCTGCGCCGGCGCGGACCGGTAGTGCAAGGCGATGGCGACTCCCTTGTCTTCCAGCAGCAGCCCCGGCTGGCTGTCCGCCATACGGTCAAGGGCGCGGCGGGCGCCGGCCATGTCGGCGAGCGCCGGCGCGGGCGCCATCCCACCGTCGGCCCGGCGGCGCACCAGGCCGTGCACGGCGGCGACCGCGGGCGCTGCGCCGTCGAGAATACGGTCGACCTCCTGGAGCGTGCGGCCGCTGACAATGGCCAGCCGGCCCTGCAGCCGCTCCCGCAGCCTGACGAGCAGCCGGGACCGCCAGGGCTGGGGCCCCACGTCCTGGGGCCTGGCCTCAATGGCGGCCAGGGTTCCGTCCAGATCGAGGAACAGAGCCGTGCGCCCCGCGGTCCAGGGACCGGGCGGCGCCAGCCCGCCCTCGGCGAGAGTCGCGGTCATGCGGGATCCTGTCGGCATGGCAGGCCTTGCCTCAACACCAACGCGCCAGACCGGCGATCGATCCTTGCAGGATTGTCTCAGCTGCGGGTGATCACGGGCACGGCGGGATCGGAACGCCGGCCCGGCACGGCGATGACGCGATCGCCGGCGTGCTGGAACAAAAGCTCCGCACGGGCGTCGCCCACCCTCAGGTCTTCCAGCCGCAGCTGGTCGATGCCGATGGGCAGGCAAGGGTGGTCCACAGTGATCTCACCGGTCCAGCCGTCCACCGTCACCCCGAGGCAGGCCTGCAGCATCATGAACACGGCGCCGGCCGCCCAGGCCTGGGGCAGGCAGGCCACCGGATAGGCCACCGGCGGTTCCCCGGCGGCGCGCGGGAAACCGCAGAACAGCTCCGGCAGGCGCATTTCGAAATGGACGGCCGTTTCGAACAGTTCCGACAGCATGCGAACCACGCCGTCACGTTCGCCGTAACGCGCCATGCCGGCCACGCAGAGCGCCGTGTCGTGGGGCCACACCGAACCGTTGTGATAGGACATGGGATTGAAGCGCGCCTCCCCGGTGGCGAGGGTGCGGACACCCCAGCCGCTGGCGAAAGGCGCCGACAGCAGCTGCTGGATCACGCGGCGCGCCCGGTCCGGCGCCGGCAGGCCGCAGAACAGCAGATGTCCGGGGTTGGACGAGCGCACGCGGCAAAGCTGGCCTTCGCCATCGATGGCGATGCCATAGGCTCCCACGTCCTCCATCCAGAATTTCTGCTCCACAGCGTCGCGCAGCTGTTCGGCGCGCGCGCGCCAGCGGTTGGCGGAGACGCTGTCGCCCCGTCGCTCGGCGAGGCCCGCCATCTTGCCATAGGCGGCGAAGGCATATCCCTGGACCTCCACCAGGGCGATCGGCCCCTCTGGAAATCGGCCGTCGGCGTGGAAGACTGAGTCGGCGCTGTCCTTCCAGCCCTGGTTCGTGAGGCCGAGGCCCTCGCCCTTCTGATAGTCGATCAGGCCGTCGCCGTTGGAGTCGCCGAACTGGTCCATCCAGGCGGTCGCCGCCTCCAGGGCGGGCCAGAGGCGGTCGATGAACTCCATGTCGCCGGTGCGGTCGGCGTAGGCGCCCGCCAGGGCCACGAACAGCGGCGTGGTGTCGACGCCGCCGTAGTAGCGCCCGAACGGAAGCTCTCCGAGGGAGGTCATCTCGCCCTTGCGCGTCTCGTGCATGATCTTGCCCGGCTGGCAGTCCCGGAATGTCGATACCTCCAGCGCCTGGTTCTCCGCCAGATAGGCGAGCACGCCCCGCGCCAGCCCCGCGTTCAGCCACAGCACCTGCCAGGCGGTAATGATGGCGTCGCGGCCGAAGGCGGTGGAGAACCAGGGGATGCCGGCATAGGGATAGGGTCCGGTAGGCAGGTCGGTGATGAGCAGCGACAGGTCGGCGCGGGATTTCTGGATCCACTCGTTGAACAGGCGGCCCGAGCTTTTCAGCCGTGCGCCGTGGCGGCGCTTTGACCGCATGGCGAAGCGGGCGCGGGCGGCGGCGGCGCGAAAGCGCGCGCGGCTGGGCGGCTCCGCCTTCCCCGGGCCCACCTCCAGGTAAAGCTCCACAGTACTCTCGGCGTGCAGGTAGAGCATGAAGTCCGCCCGGGCCGTGGTCAGCCGTCCCGGCGGCTCGGAAAAGGCGATCACGCTCGAGCGCTGGACGCCGTCCAGGCCGCTGTAGCCAAAGGCGACACTGCGGCCGTCCATCTCCGGGGCCAGGAATTCGCCCCGCCGGGCCCGTGCGACGCCCCGCACCTCGAACATGTCGCGGAAGTCGGCGGCGAACTCCAGACCCAGCGGGACCATGGCGTTGTCGCGGCTGTAGTTGGCGAAGCGGATCCGCTCGTAGAGCCGCTCCTGCCACAGGAAGCGCTTTCGCTCGACGTGGATGACCCCGCGCGGCGTGGCCGCCCCGCCGGTGGGGGGCAATGGCCGGTTGGCGCCGTGGGAGGTGAAGAAGACATTGTCCTGGCCCACGGCCGCGCTGAGCAGCGACGGCTGACGATCCCCCAGCAGCAAACGGAAGTGGGACAAAAGGCGGGTGTCATTGCGGAACAGGCCGTCCGCCGTCCCCAGGACGTCACCGAAGGCGTCCGCGACCAGGAAGGTGTCGCCGTCCTTCAGGGCGAACAGCCGGTCTGGAACGCGCGGCTCACCGGCGTCGCCCGGCTCGACCGGCGCGTCGATCGCCGACGCGAGATCGTTCATGGACCAGTCCTCACGCGCTTTGCAGGAGGGGGCGTTCCGTTTGCAGGCAGGCCTCCGGCCCAGGGTACAGCGCCAGATAGCGCAGCGCCATCGCCTCCGCGGCGAATCGCGCCTCGAACCGCGCGCGGATCGCCGTCCGATCGAGCCTGGCCGCGCGCCGCACGGCGTCCACCGCCTCGGCTTCGGAGGCGACGAGGAAGCCGGTCACCCCAGGATCGATCACCTCCGGCGTGGAGCCGCAATTATAGGCCACCACCGGCGTGCCGCAGGCCATGGCCTCGATCATCACCAGGCCGAAGGGCTCGGGCCACCGGATGGGGAACAGCAAGGCGCTGGCGCCGCCCAGGAAATCGGTTTTCCGTTCGCCGCCGATCTCGCCGAGGAACTCGATAAGGGGGTGGTCCAACAGGGGCTCGATCTCCTGATGGAAGTACGCGATGTCCGCCGCGTCGACCTTGGCCGCGATCTTCAGCGGCATGCCCAGGCGCTTGGCGATGGCGATCGCCCGGTCGGGCCCTTTTTCGGGCGAGATGCGGCCGAGGAAGGCCAGATAGCCCTCCGGCGCGACGTTGAGGGCGTAAAGGTCCTTGCTGAGGCCATGAAGCACAGTGCCCGCCCAATGGGCCTCCGCCAACGGGCGGCGCTGGTCATCGGATATGGAGACCAGGGGGAACTGGTCCCACCGCCTATAGACCTCGGCCAGGTCCTTCAGGTCGAGGCGTCCGTGCAGGGTGGTGAGTGTGCGCGCCGCCACGTCCTCGAACAGCGGGAAGTGGATCATGTCGGTGTGAAAGTGCAGCACGTCGAAGCGGTCGGCCTGGCGACGCACCTCGTGCAACATCGACAGGTGGGCGGCGAGGTCGGACTTCAGCGGCGCCGGGTCCATCCGGATCGCCCGGTCGCGGACCGGAACCAGCCGCGCCCGCGTCTGCGCCTCCGCGCTGGCGAACAAGGTGACGTCGTGGCCGAGGGCCACCAGGGCGTCGCAGAGATGGGCGACCACCCGCTCGGTGCCGCCGTAATACTTGGGGGGCACGGCCTCATAGAGCGGGGAAATCTGGGCTATGCGCACGTCACCACCTCGTCGGGACCGAACGCTGAACGGCCCGCGTTCCCGTAGAAAGCCAATGTTTGAACAGGCGTCACGGTTCCATGCTGGCCCAGGCTTCGGCGCGTTCTGCGGCTGACTGCACGAACCAATGGCTGGCGCGTGCGTTACGGCGGCATGGAACGGTCGCCTCCTCCTGCCAACGATCCAGTGCTCGTCGAGCTGCTGGAAGGCCTTGAGACGACCCTGGCGGAACTGCGCGGGCGGCTTGCGCCGCCGCGGTCCGCGCCGAATGAAACCTCCGCGCAGGAGGACGCGCTGGAATCCGTCGCGGAAGAGGCCCTGAGAGCGCGCGACGCCTAATCGAAGAAAGCGAAGGCCCTCGCCTCCACGCTCACCCGCGGCGGCGCGTCCGCCGGGGCTTCGGGATCATTGAACGCGGTGTGGGGCACGCGCAGCGGCTGGCTGGGGTCGCTGTCGAAGGACTTGAACACCAGGGCCTCGTCCGGACGCATGTTGGAATAATACCACCAGCGATGCGCCCGACTGTGGCGGACCAGATAGGCCTCGAAATTCCACCAGGGCTCCTCGCCGACGTCGAAGAAGGCGTCTCCCCGCACGAGGTCCTCCAGCGCGACCGTCCGCGCGTCGCAGACCGCCAGGGGCACGTCCTGGGGCGGCTGCGAGATCACCCGCCAGATGTTGTAACCGGCCATGCGCCGTCCGGGACGCGCCTCGGCGGCGGCGGTCGTGGCGGCCACCAGTGCGGGGGCTGAAACGTCCGTGTAGTCGATGTGGATGAAGCGGGCGGGATAGGAGTTCACGCCCGTGCCGTAGTCCGGAGAGCGCTCCGCGTACCTGAGACCCGCCCCGCCCATCACCACGACCTTGGCGGCGCCGGTGAGCTCCAGGATCAGCGCCTCGACTTCCTTATGGTAGACGGCCTTGGCCGCTTCCTGGTCCCGGAAATCCCGCACCGCGGTGACATGCGGTGCAATGGTGATGCCTTCTCGCTCCAGGGTGAGGGCGGCGTCGCGGGCGTCGCGGATGTCCACGACCCTGAGATCCAGCTTCAGATTGTCCCTGTGGTGGTCCTGGGCGTGGAACTTGGGCCGCTCGTCCATGGCGTCCAGGTAATTGACCGCGCCCCTGACCACGCGCGCGTGATCCGACTCGTCTCCAGCGGCGTCATCGGCCATGGCGCGCTCCCCCCTTGTCGTTCTTGGGGGGTGACGTTGAAGGCTCGCGGGGCCTTGTCAAGCGGCTCCTGGACGCGTTCATTCGCCATGCTGAACTTGGGATTGCGTCTCGTCCGGGCGCGCCGGCCCCAAGCCTCAGGACAGGTCCTCGTTCCAGGCCAGGATCGCTGCGGAATTGTCGCGGCCGCCGCCCAGCTTGTCCCGAGCGTAGGCGAATCGTTCGCGCACCATCCGCGAGACCGGGGCGTCCAGTTTCATCGATTCGCCAAGGTCGGCGGCGATCTTCACGTCCTTGGCCATCAGCGCCAGGGTGAAGCTGCCGGCGAAGGTTCCAGGCAGGATCTGCTGCTTGAAGAGCATCTCGGTGGCGAAGTTCTTGCCGGTGGAGACGTTCATGATGTCCACCATGGTCTCGCCTTTCAGTCCGAATCTCTGGCCGATCAGCAGCGCCTCGGACGCCGCAGCCAGGCCCGCAGCCGCGACGAAGTTGTTAAGCGCCTTCATGGCGTGACCGGAGCCCAGGGGGCCGGTTCGGAATAGCCGCTCGCCCATGGAGAGCAGCACCGGGCTGGCCTTTGCGATCGCCGCTTCGTCCTCGCCGCCGATCATGATGGCGAGCGTCCCCGTGATGGCGCGCGGTACGGCGCCGGACACCGGCGCATCGATCAGCACCGCGCCGCGCTCGGCCAAGCGCGGCCCCAGCGTCACCGTGTCGCCAGGCTCGGACGAGCTCATGTCGATCACGATCAGTCCCGGTTTGATCGCCTTGGCGAAGGCGCCGCCGTCGTCGTCCAGCAGGGCCTGGCGGACGATCTGGCTGGTGGGCAGCATGGTGATCACCACCTCGCAGCCCGCGACTTCGCCCAGGCCGGCCGCCGCCCTGCCGCCGACCTCGGCCTCAAACCGCTGCAGGCGCTGAGGGTCGGCGTCGAACACCGTCAGATCGTGGCCGCCCTTGACGACGTTCGCGGCCATCGGCCAGCCCATGGCCCCGACGCCGATGAATCCCACCTTCATGGTCAGTCGAGCCCCATTTCCTTCAGGACGTCCTGGGCGTGCTGGAAGCTGTCGGCGGCGGCCGGCACGCCGCCGTAGATCATCACGTGGATCAGGACCTCGCGGATCTCGTCCACGGTGACGCCATTGGCGATGGCGCCCCGGACGTGGACCCGAAGCTGGTTGGGGCGGCTCAGGCAGGCCACGATGGCCAGGCTCAGCATGCTGCGGGTCTTGCGGTCCAGCGGCGGCCGGTTCCACACCTCGCCGAAGCAGTAGCGGGTGATCATGTCCTGGAACGGGCCGTTGAAGGAAGTGGCCTCGGCCAGCTGCTTGTCGGCCCCCGCCTCCCCGAACATGTCGCGCCGGACCTTCAGTCCTGCCTCGAGGTGATCCTTGTCGTCCGGCATGAGCGTCTCCGATCCATCCCTATGTCAGCAGGGACGGCGGACCTCTCGCAGGGCCCTTGCCGATCCCGTCCAGTGACCTATTCCACCGGCGACTTGGCGTCCACACACAGCGGTGCGCCGCCTTTCGCCGAGGCCTCAATAGCCGAGGTCGAGATCGACCTGGTTCGTCAGCGGCCGGCCCGAGAGATAGCGGTCCAGGTTGTCCAGGAACAGGGCGGCGGCGCGCTCGGCCATGCGCGTCTGGGAGCGGCCGGAAGTGTGGCTGGTGACCACGATGTTCGGCGTGGTCCAGATCGGATCGTCCCTGGGCGCGGGCTCGGGAGCCGTGACGTCCAGGAAGGTGCCGGCGATCACCCCGCGGTTCACCGCATCGATCAGCGCGGCTTGGTCGATCAGGTCGCCGCGGGCGATGTTCACGATCACCGCCGAGGGCTTCATCACCGCAAGTTCGGGGGCGGCGATCATCCGCGCCGTCTCGCGCGTGGCGGCGGCGGCCAGGATGACCCAGTCGAACTCGCCGAGTCGCGGACGCCAGTCGTCGGGTCCGATCACGCCCGCCTCGCCGGACGGATTGCGGCGCACGCCCGTCACCTCGACCTCGAAGCTCCTGAGCCTCTGAGCGATCTGCCGGCCGATGGCCCCATAGCCGAGAACCAGGGCGCGGGTGTCCGACAGCTCCACCACGCCGGGCGCCTGGGCGACGTAGTCCTTGCGGTCCTGGGCGTAGACCAGCTCGCGCATGTTCTTGGCCATGGCAAGGACGCCCATCACCGCGAACTCCGAAACCGGCTTGGCGTTCAGGCCCGCGCCGTTGGTCAGCACCAGGCCGCGTTCGCGGATCTGCTGCAAAGGCCAGCCATTCACCCCCGCCAGGGAAGTGGCGATCCACCGGACATCCCTGGCCGCCTCGAGCACGTCGGCGACGGCCGGGGACGCGAGCAGGTCGAGCCAGGCGACCTCCACCCCAGCAACCGCCTCAGCCGCCGGGCCGTAGCCGCCGGCGAAGCCGCCGCCGTACCAGACCGGCGTCACCTGTCCCGGAAGCCGGCCTTCGAGGTGCGGCCGGGCGTGTTCGGGCAGCGCGACCTTCATTTCAAGGCGGCGCGGACGCCTTCGATAACGCCGGGGATAGCGGCCTCGTTCAGAGGCGCCATCAGGTGGGCGCCGGCGACGCCGGGGATCTGCGACAGCTCCTGCAGGATCTCGATGGCGATCTTCTGGCCTTCCTGCTTGGGATGTTCGGCCTGGTCCATGCGGTCGATGATCCAGTCCGGGATCACGGTGCCGAACAGGTTTTCCTTCATCCAGCGGCCGGACTTGGCCGAGGACAGCGGGGCCACGCCGATCAGGAATTTCAGGTGCTCGGTGACGCCGTTGTCGGCGAGGCGCTGCATGTAGCGGCGCACCACGCCGGTATCCATGCAGAACTGCGTCTGGGCGAACTGGGCGCCGGACTCGACCTTCTTCATCAGGCTCTTGGGCGTCCAGCCCTCGGGCGGATCGATGGGGGCGTCGGCGCAGCCGATGAAGTAGTCAGGCGAGCCGCCGACCTTGCGGCCGTGCGGCAGTTCACCCTTGTCCCGGATGTGGGCGGCGGTGGCTATGACGCCGCCGGAGTCCAGGTCGAACACCGGCTTGGCGTCAGGCTGGTCGCCCTTCTTGGGATCGTCGCCGGTGAGCACCAGGATGTTGGTGATCCCCATGGCGGCGGCGCCGACGAGTTCGCTCTGCAAGGCGATGCGATTGCGGTCGCGGCAGGTGAGCTGGAGGATCGGCTCGATGCCGTTGTTCAAGAGGATCGTCGCGGCGATCATCGAGTCCAGGTGGGCCCTGGCGCTGGCGCCGTCGGTGACGTTCACCGCGTCGGCGTAACCTCGCAGCGGCAACGCCTTTTCCAGCAGATCGTCGGGGTTGGACGAAAGCGGCGGGGTGACCTCCGCCGTCATGACAAAGACGCCCGATTGCAGTTTGGCGCGAAGGGTTGAGGCCACGGTCTATGCTCTCCATCAAACGGGTCGCCGACCGGCATGGACCACCTTGGGAGCGGGCGGACGCCGGTTCGTCGAAGAAGGGGTCTGACCCCAAGAACACCGGAGCGACGACCGATTCAAGTCATCGAGACGTCGCTCTGGCGGCGCAGGCTGGGTGTTCTAGACCGGGTTCCAGACAAAAGGAACGCAGCCTTGGCCGAGATTCTCGACGCCGCTGCGATTGCGTCCGGCCCGGCGCGGACTCAGGAGTCGCCGCCGCACTCGCGCATCTCCAACTCGGTCGCCAGCAGCGCCTGGGCGTTTGCTTCGAGCTTGTCGAGAAGGGCCGAAAAGGCCTTGAGTTCGGCCTCGGTCAGGCCGGCGATGATGGCGTCGTTCTGATCGATGGCCAGCTGCACCAGCCGCTGGAACACCTCGCGCCCGGCCTGGGTGGGGGAAATGAACACGCCGCGTTCGCCGCGGCGGGTCTCGCGGACCAGCAGTCCCGCCTCCACAAGCCGCTTCACCCCTCGGCTGAGCTGGCCCTTGTCGTGGGCGCTGACTGCGGCGAGCGCGTTCAGGGACATTGGCGCGCGATCCCCGACCTGGGACATCACGCGCCACTCGAAATCCGAAAGACCCAGCTGGCGGCGCGCCTGCGGGCCCGCGAAGCGCCGGACCATGTTCAGGATGTGGAACAGGCGCGGGGCCTGTAGCCGGCGGTGTGCTGGCGCGTCGGACCCATAACAGATCTTCGACTCGATCGGTTTTACGGACACCTCGCCGGCCTCCCCCCAGTGGGGGATGAGGAATGCACAGAACGCGTCATTCACCAAGGCCAGAGGCGAATTTGCTTAACATGATCCGGGCGCCGCGCTTCCAAGCGCCGGGCCGCGTCGCCAGAGCTTAGCGCCGTCCGGTCGCGGGCGACCAGCCGTCGCCCAGACCGAACTGGAACGTCACGAATGGGAACGCCTCGATGCCGTAGATCCTGTCGTTGTGGATCGCGAAGGTCTCCATGGTGACCATGTTCAGGATCATGCCGACGCCGTCATTGCTGGCGAAGTCCGTCGTGGGATCGATGTGGCGCTTGGTCCCGTCGTGCACGAACAGGGGGAAGGCCGCGGCGAGGCCCTTCTGTTCGTCGACGATCACGATGCGGCGCGGCCAAATCTCGTGGATGCCGTTGAAGATCTTGGTCGAGACCTGCTGCTCGCAGGTCATGGTGCTGAGGCGCGAGAAGATCTTGCCCATCGGCGTGGACGGATCGGGCAGGGCGGGGGAGGGCGCGGCCCGCCCAGGCTTGGCGTTGTAGACCGTCTGATAGCCCTGCTCGTGGCGGATGCAGTCGTCGGCGAATGGGGCGATATGGCCGTCTTCGCCGGTCAGGGCGTCGAAGTAGGCGTTCGCGGCGTAGACCATGTACTCGCGCGACGACCGCTGCATCGCCGGCGGGGCCGGCTGGTCCTTGGCCTTGGCCTTGCCCTTTTTCGCGGGCTCCGGCGGCGCGGCCGGGATGTCCTTCACCATGATGTCGCGCGGGGTCTGCAGCAATTCCATGGCCTCGGGCGCGACGTTGCGGTCGAAGAGCTCCTCGACTTCCGAGATCATCCGCCGTTCGATCTTCAGGCGGATGGCCACGAGGGCGGGGCGGCCCTGGATGTTGAGCACGGTCTGGGCGGCGACCTGGCCGCTCTGCGGGTCGGCGACGATGATCTTGAAGGGGGTCTGCTTGACCGGCAGCCGCCACAGGGACCCCTCGCCGATGTCGATGTGGGCGGTGTTTTCGGTGAGGTAGACCTTCTCCGCCAGCTTCAGGCCGGACGGGTCCTTGCTCACCAGGGCGTCAAGGTAACCGTTGACGAACCCGACCAGGCATTCCCGGTCGCAGGGCTGCACGCGGCTCGTATCCCACGGCTGCTTGTACCAGGGCTTGCCGTCCTGCGCGGAAACCGCCTGGCCGAACGCGCCGGCCGCCAGAAGCGCGCTGAACGCGCCGATCGCCAGTGACGTCAGTCTCATGGACGCTGTCCTCCCGAACCTCGGCGCGCCGCGCCGGCCCCTTGGCGGGGCCTTGTGCTTGGATTGCGCGGGCCAACCACCAGCCCCCCGTGAGGTTGAGATTGGACGCTTGGCTTTGACCGAGTCAATCGGATTGACAGGGCTCCTGCGATTGCGGAACGTCTCGCGTAGAAAAGACGGGGGAACGAATGACGACCGCGACGACCGCCGCGACTCCATCTGCCCTGCCGCCCGCTCCCGATCCAACGGCGCAGGCCCCGTTCCCGACATCCGGGCGCGCCTACTACACCGTCTTCATGCTGGGTGTGACGGTGATGTTCGCCGAGGTCGACAGGGGCGCCATGCAGCTGCTGATCGCTCCGATCAAGGCGGTCTACCACCTGTCCGACATCTGGATGGGCGTCCTGCTAGGGCCGGCGTTCGCCCTGTTCTACGCGTTCTGCGGGATCCCGACCTCGCGGTTCATCGACCGCTACAATCGCAAGACCATCCTGGCCTGGGCCCTGGCGCTGTGGAGCTCCGCCGCGGTCATGTGCGGCCTGGCCCAGGGCTATGTCCAGCTCGCGGCCGCGCGCCTGTTCCTCGGCGCCGCCGAGTCCCCCAACGGGCCGGCCATCTTCTCGATCATCTCCGACAGCTTTCCGCGCAAGCATCTCACTCGCGGCATTTCGCTGATGCAATTGGGCACGACGGTCGGCAACGCCTTCGCCCTGATCATGACCGGCGTTCTGATCGGGTTCCTGATGAAGATCCCGGACATCCACGTGGCGGGCCTCGTCATCCGCTGGTGGCAGCTGGTGTTCATCGTGGTCGGACTGCCCGGCGTCCTGGCCGCGCTGGTCCTGGGCCTGACGGTGAAGGAGCCAGCCCGCCGCGGCGCGGTCCAGGAGGCCAAGTTCACCCTGGTCCAGACGCTCGGCTTCATGGCCTCCAAGTGGAAGGTGTTCGGCCCCTTCATGGGCAGCTCCGCCATCAGCGGCCTGGGCTTCGGCGTGCTCACCTGGTCGGCGGCCTTCTACCAGCGCACCTATGGCTGGGCGCCGGCCAAGATTGGCATCGTCACCGGCCTGATGGGCCTCGTCGCCACCCCCATCGGCCTGTTCATCGGCACCTGGCTCTATGAGCGGCTGGTGAACAAGGGCAACCACGACGCCGCCATGCGCGTGGTGGTGATCGGCCGCCTGATCGCGCTTCCCGCCGCGATCCTCATGCCGCTCATGCCTACCGGCGAGCTCGCCCTGTCCATGCAGTTCGTCAGCTACCTCATGCTCGGCGCCACCGGCGCCTCGACCAATTCGATCCTGCAGATCGTCTCGCCCAACCAGATGCGCGGCCAGATCACCGCCATCTTCTTCCTGTTCTACAACCTGATCGGCCAGGGTCTGTCGCCCCTGTTCATCGGCATGTTCACCGATCTCGTGCTGCACGATGAGAGCCACCTGCGTTACGCGATCCTGGGCTTCAACGTCGTGGTCCTGCCGACGTCCCTGTTCGTCCTGTGGCTGGGCATGAAGCCATTCGCACGTGAGGTGGAACGGCTCGAGGCGGCCGGCGTCGCCTGATCCCCAATCGTCAGAGCCAAGTCCCGCCCAACCGGAGACCCGCATGCTGGACGTCTATTCCTGGGAGCCGAACGCCAATTCGGGCAAGCCCTTGCTGTGCCTGAAGGAGAAGGGCGTCGCGTTCGATTTCCACTACATCAACATGGGCGTGCTCGAGCAGCACTCGCCGGACTACGTGGCGATCAACCCCCAGGGCACCATCCCCTGCGTGATCCACGACGGCTTCAAGATGCTCGAGTCGACACCGAACATGGAATACGTCGACGAGGTCTTCGACGGCCCCAAGCTGACCCCGGCCGACCCCTACCAGCAGTGGAAGATGCGCTGGTGGATGCGGTACGTGGACGAATACCTCAATCCCTGCCTGGCCATGCAGGCCGGTTCATCCGCGGGCGGACGAATGGCGGGCGGCATGTCGGAGGAAGAGAAGGACGCCGCGGTGGCGCGCATCCCCCTGCCGGAGCGGGCGCGCATCTGGCGGCTGATTCTCGACCAGGGGGTTTCCGAGGCCGAGCTGGCGGAGTCCCGCCGCCGCGTGGTCGTCGCCATCGCCGCCTTCGAGGCCGCGCTGGGTGAGCACCCTTATCTCGCCGGGCCGACCTATTCCCTGGCCGACCTGGACGCCATGACCACCCTGCACTCCTGGCCCCTGATGCGCGAAGGGATCAGCGCGGAGCTGACCCCCAACCTCTGGGCATGGTTCCGACGCTGCCATGACCGGGCGGGGACCAAGGAAGCCTTCACCCTCGGCCGCTTCATCGGACCGCGCATGGGCGAAGTGCGTCAGAAACTCGGCCTGGAGGCATAGACGACGCGATGCTTGACCTTCACCACTGGGAGCCAACGTCCAACTCCGGCGAGGTGCTGATCCTCCTGAAGGAGAAGGGCGTCGATTTCACGAGCCGCTACGTCGACATCCTGGCCTTCGAGCAGCACGCCCCGGCGTTCCTCAAGATCAATCCCTGCGCCCAGGTGCCCGTGCTGGTCCACGAGGGCCGGACGCTCACCGAGACGGGCTTCATCCTGCAGTACCTGGACGCCGTGTTCCCGGACCCCCCGCTGACGCCCAAGGATCCGAAGCAGCGCTACTGGGTCAACGTCTGGATCAAGTACGCCAACGAATACATGGCCCCGGCGGCGGCCAAGCTGGGGGTGCACAAGACCCGCGCCGACCTGGTGGCCCGGGCGACGTCCGCCACCCGCGAGGGGCTGAAGCGCGCGCCGCTGGAGCGCCAGCAGGGCTGGGCCAAGGCGCTGGACGGTTACAGCGACGCCGAGCTCGAGATCGCCAAGGCGCTCCTGCCCCTGCGCCTTGAGAAGATGGAGCAGATGCTCGGCGAGGCCGACTGGCTGGCGGGCCCGACCTATTCCCTGGCGGACATCGTCATCTATCCCACCGCCCGGACCCTGCCGGACCTGACCCCCGACCTGGTCAATCCCGCCGCGACGCCCAGAATCATAGCCTGGCTGGACCGCGTCGGCGCCCGCCCGGCCGTCCAGGCCGCCCTCGCCATGGCCCGCACCCCCCACCCTGAGGCCACCTTCGCCCCGGGACCTGAGGGGAGCCGGTGGGGGTGAGGCGCGAGGCGGCGCCTGCGCCCCGACTATGCGATCGACAATTGCTTGTCGATCGCCGCGCCGAACGCCCGTAGGGCAGGGCGGCGAAGCGGACGTCTTCGCCCTCCCTACAGCCCCGCGCGGGGCCGGTTGCGAATGAACTGGGATAGGACCCATTTTTCGCCCGAGGTCGGCGGACGGCCCGCGTGCAGGGTGCGGGGATCGGGGACGCCGGAGGCGTCGGCGCTGTGGAAGATCAGGGCGTCGCCCTTGCGCCCGCGGTGGCTGAACCCGAGTTCGGGGAAGTCGGTCTCGCCGCCCTCGTAGTCGTCGTTCAGATAGAGCAGGCAGGTCGCCACCCTCTGGCCGTATTGGGCGATGACGGCGGCATAGGCGGGGACCAGGGGGTCCAGGAAATCGAAGTGTTCACTGGCCTGTTCGCCCACGCCGTAGTGCAGCACGGCGAAGGCTTCCATCATCTGGATCGGAACCTGGGCGGCGGCGGCGATCCGAGCCTGGATGAACAGGTTGACGAGGTTGGTGTCCACCAGGGCGAAGTTGGCCGCCTGGTTGGTGCGGGTCTGGCCCATGATGGTCAGGCCGGTTTCGGGATCATTGACCAGCGCGCGCTCCAGCCGTCCCTGTGACTGCGCGATCACCCAGTCGCAGGTCTCGGGCGACACCAGGGCTTCGACGGCGAGCACCCGGGGCGAGTCACTTAGATTGCGTGGGGCTGGCGCGCTGGTCCAGGCTGCCACATCCACGTTGCGACGAAGTTCGCGCCAGCTGTCCGCCCGCGCGGCTTCGGCGGGTGCTGAGGCCGAAGGCGCCGGACCACCGGCGAGGATGCGCAGCTGCGCGCGGGCAGCGGGCCATCCGGCTTCCGCGGCGTTCTGCAACTGGTCCAGGGCCACGGCCCAGTTCTGCGGGCCGTAGAACCCGCCGCCGGCCAACATGGCTGTGAACGCCGCCGCTTCGCCGCCGCCGGCGCGCGCCGCGTCCACCAGCATGCTCGCGCCCTGGGCGGGAAGATGGGGGCAGTCACGGCCGGACAGCAGCCGGAAGCCGAGAAGGGTCAGCGCCTCTGCGTCGCCCGTTTTGGCGGCCGTCGCCAGCCAGTTGATAGCGTCGTCGTGCCGGCCGGTTTGGTCCAGGCGCGCCGCCAGCTGAACCTGGGCGCGGATGTCGCCCCCGGCGGCCTTGCCTTGAAGATCGCTCAGCGTCATGCGCCTCGCCGCGAAAAAAGAAACGGGGCGGGCCTTTCAGCCCGCCCCGGAGAGAGTACCGAAGTTCGGTTCGGACTAGAACCGGGCTTTCAGGCCCACGTAGAACCGCCGGCCCAGGACGTCGTAGAGGCCCGGGATTGTCGACAGGGAGTTGGAGCCGTTGTGCTGCGACGCCGACAGGGTGGGGTCGTTTTCGATGATCGGCGGATCCTTGTCGAACAGGTTGTCGACGCCGAACCGCAGCGCGTAGGTGCTGTTGATCTTCCATCCCGCGAACAGGTCGAACATGTCGTAGGACGGAGCGCCGACGAGCGGCGTGGCGATCGTCGTTCCCTCGCCGACGCTCGACGAGCTCTTGAGCCCTGGCAGGTGTTGCCAGCGCAGGCCGATCATGCCCGGGCCGTCGGCATAGGTGATGGTCGTGAAGGTCTTGTACCTGAACTGCGCGCCGCCGGTGGTCGCGATCGAGCCGGTGGTGCCGACGTAATCCGAGTAGCCGCCGGTGGGCGAGCCTTGGACCTGGTACTTCTGCAGCCAGTTCATCACGAAGTTGAGGGAGAGGTTGCCGGGGAGACCGGTGCCCACTTCCTTCAGGTCCGCGGACCAATCCAGCTGGATGTCGACGCCCGCGGTCTTCACATGGCCGAGGTTGAAGTACGGAGAGTCGGCGTTGCGGTTGTAGCCGGTGCCGGCTTCACGATGGAGCAGCGAACAGTAGGCGTTGCCCGCGGCCAGGTCCGCGCCCGTCGCCGAGGCGTTGGCGAAGGCCAGGTTGGAATTGCCGCCGGCGTTGAAGCACTGCTGATAGGCCAGCTGCGGCAGGATGACCGCGATGCCGCCCTTGATCGCGACGGTGTAATAGTCCGCCGACATCCGGAAGCGCCGGAGCAGGGGCTCCTTGCTCGGAGAGTTCAGGATGAACCCGAGGGTCTCGGTGGTCGCGACTTCAGACGACAGGTTGGCGTTGCCGTGCTCGATCGCGATGTCGATCGGGAAGTTGCCGCCGAACAGACCGACGTAGGTGTTGGGATCGTAACTGGGATCCTTGGGGTCGATCAGGTAGTGGCAGAGCTTGGCGGCCTGGGCCCATTTGGCGGCGTCCGCGGCCTTGGCCGGCTTGCCGACGCCAAAGTTGGCCTGGTTGAAGGTCGACGAGCACGGGTCGCCGCTGCCGGGTGCGGTGACGACGGTCTGCGCCTGGCCCGAGAACAATTCGGCGACGTTCGGGGCCCGGGTGGCGCTCTGGTAGCCGCCGCGGATGGTCAGCCAGTCAGTGACGGTCCAGTTGCCGAGGGCCTTGTAGGTCCAGGCCTTGGTGCCGCCGTGGCTAGGCGCGCCGGTGATCACGTCCGAACCGCCCGACCAGTTGTAGTCCGAGTAGCGGCCGCCCAGTTCCAGTTCCAACTTCTTGGCGAACGGCGCGTCCCTGAGCAGAGGCACGAGCAGTTCGGCGTAGCCTTCCTTGGCCCCGGTCTTGCCGATGGAGTTGTCCGTTCCGAACAGGCCGATTGGCTGCTGGACGATGGACGCCTTCACCAGGTTGGGGTCGGGCAGGTACTCGAAGATTTCTTCGCGGTAGTCGGCGCCGAGCGAGAAGCGGATCTGGCCGGCCCAGTCGTTGATCAGGCCGCCCTGGATGTCGCCTTCGACGTTGTTCTGCTTCAGGTCGGTGAAGCTCTTCATCCGCAGCGATATCAGGTCGATACAATCCTGCGACGGCAGGATCGCGCCGCCTGAGAAGATGGTGTTGTACAGACCGCTGGTGCAGGTGCCGCCAAAGCCGGGTGTGGCGATGGAGGCGTTCTGACCGCCGCCGGCCTGCGATACGAAGGTGGAGCCCTGGCCGTAGTTGGGCGCGTTGATCACGGCCTGCAACTTCTGCTTGGACACCCAGCCGCTGTTGAAATCGACGGTCTGGCTGGTTTCGCCGTGGGAGCCGAAGGCTTCCCAGGTCCAGTCGGTGCCCTTCACGTCGCCCTTGAGGCCAGCGAGAACCTGGAAGTTGTCGGAGGTGTCGATCTGCGACCTCCTGCCAGCGAAGGTGTCCTGGTTGAGCGCCCAGGGTTCCGTCGCCGGATTGATCGGGAACAGGCAGATCCCGGCGGGCGGAATGGGGAAGGCGCCCGCGTGCGTGCAGTTAGGGAAGTTGGTGTCGACGCCGAGGCCGCTGCGGCTGTCCAGCAGCTGCGCCAGCTGGGCGGGGACCGGGTGGTTGGCGTCACGCGGAACCGTGATGCCCCAGAAGTTCACGGCAGGTGAATTGAAGAAATCCGTCTGGATCTGGGTCTTGGTGTACATGCCTTGAATAAAGGCGGTCAGATGTTCCGCGATGTCGTAGTGCGCGTTGGTGAAGACCGAGTAGCGGTCCAGCGGGAACGACGCGAGACCATTGCGGTCGACTTCCTCGAGGTTGCCCTTTTCCGAGCCCGCCCCGACGATCTTGTAGTGGCTGTTGGCGGTGTCGGTCCAACCCGGCGCGGCGATGCCGCTCTGGGGGCCAGGCGCGAACAGCGTGCCGTCAGGGTTCACCGCGAACACCGAACCGGACGAAACCGTGCCGGGCGCGAAGCCCTTGGTGGCGAAGATCGCGTCGACCGCGGCCTGCGAGGGACCAGCGATCCAGCCCGTGTTGAAGTCGAGGCTGTTGTACTGCGCGTAGCCCAGGAAGGGCTGGGTGCTGAAGCCCGGCGAATTGGGATCGCCGTAGCCGTGCTGGTAGAAGCCCCGGTCCCTCTGGTAGGCGGCCGAACGCTGCGACCAGTTCATGCCGACCATGGCGTTGCCTTTTTCGTCGGCGAAGTTGCCGCCGATCACGGCGCTGACCTGGGCTTCCCGGTCGTCTCCATGGCCCGTCAGGCCGTACTGGGCGTCGAACTCGGCGCCCTGGTAGTTCTTCTTGAGCTTGAAGTTCACCACGCCGGCGATGGCGTCAGCGCCGTACACGGCCGAGGCGCCGCCGGTGATCACTTCCACATTGTCGATCATCGCCGACGGGATGGTGTTGAGGTCGACCACCAGGGCGGCGTTGGCCGGTTGCGGGCGGCGTCCGTCGAGCAGGACCAGGGTGCGGTTGGTGCCGAGGCCGCGCAGATTGATCGAGGCGATACCGACGGTGTTGGTGGCGCTGGGCTGGCCGTCGCCCGGGAACTGGGTTCCCGCCGGCGTGAATTGCGGCAGCTGGTTCAGGGTGGTCTCAATGCCCACGTTGGCGCGGGCTTCGAAATTCTGCTGCCCGACCGTGACGATGGGGCTGGGCGCGGAGAAGTCGCGCCGGACGATGCGTGAACCGGTGACGACCACTTCGGTCACCGTGCTGGAGTCCTTCGCCGCCGCCGCCGCCGCGTTCGCGACGCCGCCCGTCAGTCCCGCGAACGCGAGCCCCGCGAGCATGGCCGTCGTGCCGACCAGAACGGACCGCGAGGCCCGCCTGGACTGTGTAATGGATTGCATAGTCTCTCTCCCCTTGGAACGTCGGCGTGGGTCGAGAAAGACCCTTGTCCGCTCATTCACGAAATCTGTTGTTATCCCGGCGCCCCTACTCCGCGCCGCAATCCAGATGTTCTTTGTCCAGTGAGTTCCGACCCAGGGATATTCGCCAAGCCCTTAAGATAGTCTTCCTCCGCCTCTGCGCGCGGTAGGACTCTTTTGGAGCTCATGGGTGTTTTCAGTCGCGAAGCGCTTCCCCCCGGATGCACGGCCGACTGGACCTGTCGCGCCATACTGAATCGCAGGAAGACTGACTGAACCGTTCCATGGTGTCAAATGTACTACCTAAATGACACCCCCTGTTCCTGGTCCTAGGATGCAGACTGTGACGAATGTGAAACACTCCGGGCGTTGAGGGGCGATCCGGGGCCCGGAAACGGCGGCTTCGCGGGGCCTTGATCGACGGCGACTGGCGCGCGGACACGTTCCCGATTACTGGTTTGACAGGGTCAATTGAGCGCCTGTACGGGCGCCGAACTCTTTGGAGGACAGCGGTGCGGGATGTCGAGGGGAAGGTCGCCTTCATCACGGGCGGTGCAAGCGGAATCGGCTACGGGATGGCCCGGGCCTTCCTGGACGCGGGCATGAAGGTGGTCGTCGCCGATCTTCTACAGCAGCATCTGGATGAGGTGGCGGCCCAGCACCCGGGCGCCAACAACCTGCATCTGATCAAGGTCGACGTCACGGACCGCGCAGGGATGGAGCGCGCCGCCCAGGAGACCATCGACGTCTTCGGCAAGGTCCACCTGCTGTGCAACAACGCGGGCGTCGCCGCGCGCGGGGTGATCGACGAGCACAGCTATGAGGACTGGGACTATGTGATGGGCGTGTGCGTCGGCGGGACCGTCAACGGGCTGGTGAACTTCCTCCCCAGGATCAAGGCGCACGGCGAAGGCGGGCACATCGTCAACACCTCCTCCATGGCCGGAATGATCCCGGTGCCCGGGTTCGTGGGCAGCTACTCCACGGCCAAGTTCGCCGTGCGGGGCATGAGCGACTCCCTGAGGCTCGCCCTGGCGCCCCATCGGATCGGGGTGTCGGTGCTGTGTCCCGGCCTGGTGGCCACGCGGGCGGTCACGGCGGGGGGGGTCTACCGGACCACCCACGACAGCGGCGAGCAGACCGAGGCGTCTCCGCCGCCGATCACAGGCGGCATGGCGCCGCGCGACGTCGGCGAGCGCGTGCTGCAGGCGGTGCGCGATAACGAGCTCTACATCTTCCCCCACGGGGAATTCAAAGAGGAGGTGGCGGCCTATTTCCAGCGGATGCTGGACGCCTTCCCCGATGTCGAGGGCGTCGACCCGGAGCGAAAGGCCATGGAGGAGCGCCGGGCCAGGACGACCGACGAGCAGCGCCACGCCGCCGATACGATCGAGAACTGAAGGCATATTCAACCACGAACCTCACGAAC
>FTIH01003503.1_pt1 | contig 45614 bp, 45 predicted proteins | sample 1658451 | NCBI WGS metagenome assembly FTIH01 (sample SAMEA3914826, study PRJEB12502) | metagenome | biome: forest; material: soil | place: Canada | collected 2011-07-03 | depth 0.3 m
CTGGCTGGTGGAGCACCACCTCGTGATGTCCGATTTCGCCCAGAAGCGCGACGTCAACGATCCGCGGACGGTCGAGGCCTTCGCCCGCATCGTGGAGACGCCGGAGCGGCTGCGCCTGCTGCTGGTCCTGACCGTGGCCGACATCCGCGCCGTCGGACCGGGGGTTTGGAACGGCTGGAAGGGCCAGCTGATGCGCGAACTCTACGCCGCCACCGAGAAGATCTTTCGCGGCGGCCGGAGCGGCGAACACGGGGCGGAAGCCGAAGATAAGGCGTCCGAAGCGGCCCGCCAGGCCTTGCTGGCCCGCGACCCGCTCGCTCAGGCCTTCTCGGTCAGCATGGAGAGCGCCTACTTCTCAGCCTTCACTCTGGACGAGCAGGTCTCCCACGCCCGGCTGGCGCGCCGGGCCGAGACCGAGGACGGCGCGGCCGCCTCCGCCCTGCTTCGTCCGGAGCTGAACGCCGCCGAAGTCGCCGTCGCCGTTGGCGACCGGCACGGTCTGTTCGCGGATCTCGCGACCTCCCTGTCCGCGCTCGGCGCCGACGTGGTTGGCGCCAAGGTCTACACTTCAAGGGCCGGTCAGGCGCTCGACATCTTTTTCGTCCAGGACTCGGCGGGGGGCGCTTACGGCCAGGAGGACAGCGGCAAGCTGGAACGGCTGGCCCGTTCGCTGGAGGCCGCCGCCCGCGGAGAGCGGGCGAGCGAAGCCTCGCATGTGCGCCTGGACCTGGGCCGGGCAGGGGCATTCACCATCGCGCCCACTGTGGCCTTCGACAACGACGCCTCGGAGGATTGCACCGTCGTGGAAGCCTCAGGCCGCGACCGTCCGGGCGTGCTGGGCGCCCTCGCCAGGGCGATCGCCCGCCAGGGGCTCTCCATTCAGTCCGCGCACATCGACAACTACGGCGAACGGGCGGTGGACGTCTTCTATCTGCAGGAGGACGAAGGCAAACTCGGCGCGCGCAAGATCCAGTCGCTGAAGGCGGCTCTGCTCGAGGTGCTGGGCGAGGACGAAACCAAGGCCACGCCGCGCGGCGGCCTGTCGCTGGAGCGCGCGCGCGCCAGCGTCGCACGCTAGATCAGGGACGCCTTGCCGAGCTCACCGCGCGTTCTCGGCGACCTCGACGATCCTTGCTGATGACGGACGGCCCGCCAGGCCATCGCTCGGGATGACGGTGATCTTCATGACTCCCCGGCTGACGTTCGCGGCGGACTTGGACCCGGGTTCCAGCAACACGCGGCCGAAGCGGGCCAGGATCTTCGCCCCGTCCGCCCGGCGGGCGATCCGCACGACGGCCTCGGCCGCCACGGCGGCGGCGTCCGCGAACACGGCCGCTGCGTCCGGCGTCATCTCCTGAGAGCCCAACTGGGCGTCGAACACCATCAGATGCTTGGCCGCATGGGTGGCCCGGACGCTGGCCTGCCCCAGCCTCTGCAGCAGGGCGCTGGCCGACAGTGATTGCAGCCGCAGGCTCCCGGCCTGGCCGGCGAGCGCGGCCGGGGCGCCGCCGGGCCGTCCGTGTCCGAACAGGATCAGTCCTCCGAGCTTGGTGGCGCGCAGCACCGGTTCTCCCACATCGTCGCGATAGATGATGTCGCCCCGCGCCGCTGGCGTCGGATTGAGCACCAGCACCTCCTGGCTTTCCTCGAACTTCAGGAGCGGGGTGGACGCCGAGCGGTCCAGGACGAAGCTTTCGCCCTCGTCGGAGACGTACCGCGCCACGGGCGGCGGGGGCGCGCCCCGGTCATCCCGATGACCCCCGCCAAAAATGACATCGCCCCACGCCTGCGCGCTCATGGCCGCGGCGTCCGCCGCCCACGACGACGTCAGACAGATGACCGCAACGGCCAGGAGCACGGAACGCAGTGCGAGCATGGTCCAGGCAGATGCCTCGCGACTAGGGCCGTTTTAGGACGTGGACCCCAGAAGATCAGGCTTGCGCCGCCGTCCTCGCATGACGCTAGCGTACCGGCTTGCAATTCGCGATACTGTGCGCCGCACAATTCGTTGGCCAAGTCGGGACGAGGTTCAATTATGTCGCAGTCCGATCAACCACCGGGCGGCCGGCGCAAACCGGCCGAAGGCGAGCCGGTAGTGATCAAGAAGTACGCGAACCGGAGGCTCTACAACACCGCCTCCAGTTCCTACGTCACCTTGGACCACCTGGCGGAGATGGTTCGCGACGGAGTGGACTTCGTGGTCTACGACGCCAAGACGAATGAGGATCTGACGCGCAGCGTGCTGACCCAGATCATCTTCGACGAAGAGAACCGCGGCCCGCAGAATCTGCTGCCGCTGCAGTTCCTGCGACAGCTCATCCGGCTCTATGGCGACTCCATGCAGGCGCTGTTGCCCAGTTATCTGGAATTGTCCCTTGACGGATTTTCCAAGCAGCGCGAACGGCTGCACAAGGAATTCACCGGAACCTTCGGCGGCGCCGATGTGCTCGACCGGTTCCAGGACCAGGTCCGCCAGAACCTGCAGCTGTTCGACCGGGCGATGAAGATGTTCTCGCCGTTCAGCTACGCGCGGCCGGAGGGTGAGGATCCCGCCGCGCCGGTCGCTGACGCCCCCGCCGGCAAGTCGCCGGCCGCGGCGGATGAGGCGCTTGCACAGCTCAAGGCGCAGGTCGAGGACATGCAGCGCCAGATCGAAAAGCTGGCGTCCAAGAGCTGAGCGAGGGAACACCTCGCCGAGACGGGACCTTAAGAATTGCCGCCTTAGGACAGGCGGGAGAGTTGACGGGGCCGAGGTCCGCCATGAGCGATCCGATCGATCCGACCCGAGGCGTCGAGCCGGAGAAGCGCGTGAAGGAGCGCCGATCCGATGAGCGCCGCGCCAAGGACAGGCGCAGCCGCGACCGGCGCTCGGAGGCCGGACAGGCCAAGACCGCTCTGCCCGTCCCCGTGTCGTCCGCCAAGGGTTCAGATCCGCCCACGCCGACGGCCGACGCCGTCTTCGCCGCGCAGTTGATAGGCCAGACAGGTCAGAAACGGGGCCTGAAGGGCGGACCGCCGGTGCTTGAGGAAGCGCGGTCGACCTACCTTGAGACCGAATGGTCAGGTCCGTCGGACCGGCGTCTGCGCGCCGGCAGGATCACCAAGACCCAGGCCTGACGCCTGGCGCCCATCCGGCGCTGAGATCAAGGTAAATGCCGATAGGACGAATGTTCAGGGCGCCGAGGCCCCGTCGGGCGCGCCATGGTTAATCGCGTGGGTGCAGTTGGCGCGGCTCTTGCTTGGTCGAGGACAGGAACCCACCTGCCCGGAAGGCCAAGATGCAGACCCTCGCCGCCTTCGCCGTCAAAGCCTTCGACGTGGTGCTCGTGGCGTTGATCTTCACTGTCATGACCTGACCACAGAAACGCCGAAGGCCGCGCAAGCGCGCGGCCCCTGCGATCTCGATTCGGGTCTGCCTGCGGACCGGCCTGCGCCGACGGGATCACCCGTCCCGCGGGGAAGACAGACGGTCGGACTAAGTCCGGACGGGTTTGGGCGGCGCGGCGATGAGGCCTTCACGCTGAGCGCGCTTGCGGGCGAGCTTGCGCGCACGGCGCACGGCTTCCGCCTTCTGGCGCGCCCGCTTTTCGGACGGCTTCTCATAATGGACGTGCCGCTTCATTTCGCGGAACGACCCTTCGCGCTGCATCTTCTTCTTCAGGGCCTTGAGCGCCTGATCGACGTTGTTGTCGCGGACGAAAATCTGAACGATGGCTCGGTCCTCCTATGATCCGCCGCCCGCCACCTCGTCCAAGGCGCCGGCGGCGAACGCCACACGCGCCCGGAAGCGGTCCCCCGAGCGGCGCCCGCTGATATCAGAGCGTCCCAAGGATGTCCACGCGGCGCGCGACGGTTCCTGAACCTTGTCGCCCGAACAGGCCAGGGTCTATAGCACGCCGATGCCTGAATCTGCCGACTGGGCCGCCGAGACCGAGACGCGCCTGTTGGACGCGGCCCTGCCGCTGGTCCGTGAACACGGCTGGACGCCCCGCCTGGTGAAGCTGGCGGCCGCGGACGTCGGGCTCACCCAGCCCGAGGCCGAGTTGCTGCTGCCCCAGGGCCCGCGCGATCTCGTGGCGCTTTTTTCCTATCGGCACGATGCGCAGGCCATGGCGGCGCTCGCTGGCGTCGATCCTGCCGGCTTGAAGGTGCGCGAGCGGATCGCCCAAGGCGTGAGGGCCCGCGTCGAAGCCGCCGCCCGGGAGGACGCGGCGCTGCGTCGCTGGATGGGCTTCCTCGCCTTGCCACAGAACCTGGCCCTCGCCGGCCGCCTGGCCTGGACCAGCGCGGACCGGATCTGGCGCTGGGCGGGGGATACCTCCACCGACGAGAATCATTATTCCAAGCGCGCCATCCTCGCGGGACTGCTGGCCTCCACCCTGGCGGTCCGCATGTCCGCCTCGCCGGGCGCCGCCTGGCGCCATCTGGACCAGGGAATCGAGGGCGTGATGAGCTACGAGCGACTGAAGCGCGGCCTCCAGGGTCGGGATTTCGCCGCCGAGGCCGCGGCGGCGCTGGGCAGGCTGCGATACCGTTCCGGCCCGGGCGCGGACGCTACTCCCGTCTGAGCAGCCGGTCGGTCAGAAGCTTGCCCCACCACTGGGCCCGGAAGTCCGCCGTGAGCGCCTCATGGTCATATTCGGGCCGACTGACCCACGCGACGAAGTCCTGGCCAGTGGTTCGCGCATCCTCCAGATACCTCTCGAAGACATAGTCCAGCACGCCGGTGGTCCCGTGGCGTACGTGACCATAGCGGCCCGACAGCTGACGCCGGGCCTGGTCGATCGGCTGGCCCATCCTGAAGTGGGCGTAGAGCACCGCCATCACCCCCGCCCTGTCCGCGCCCGACTTGCAGTGGATCAGGCAGGGATACTCGATGGCGTCCAGCAGCGCCTTCGCCGCGAGCACCTGCGCCTTGGACGGGGCGGTCCGGGAATAAAGCAGGAGGTCCACGAGCTTGAGTCCCAGCCGTTCACAGGCGTCGGCCTCGAGCACATGATGGGCGGCGTCCGGCTCGCCGCGCAGGTTCAGCACCGTGCGCACGCCGCGATCCCGCCACCACCTCAGCTGGAACGGCCAGGGCTGATTGGTGCGCACGAGTTCGTCGCTCATCCAGTGCGCGTTCTGGAAGCCCAGGCGCAGGTAGGCGTGGTCCTTCCACAGGAAGCTCAGGTAGGTGCGGGTCCGGCCCCAGGGCGTGGACAGGTCGAAACGGGTCAAGCGGCTCTTCCCTCGGGCGTCCTGGGTACATAAGCCCTCCAGCGGGTTGAGGTGAGATTGAATCGGCCGGCTCAGGCCGTACTTGACACCCGAACGGCGAAGATCGACCGATCGCCAATGACGTCCGAGTCCGCACCGAGTCTGGCCCTGCGCCGCCGGCGATTGATCGCGCGGGTGCTCGCGACCTATCTGGCGCCGCACTGGCCCGGGTTCACGACGGCCATGGCCTGCGCCGCTTTGGTGGGCGTCTTGTCGGGGGTCCTGTCGTGGCTGCTCGAGCCGGCTGTCCGGCGCCTTTTCCTTCACCCCGACCCCTCGGCCCTGATCGTCCTGCCGCTCAGCCTTCTCGGCGTGGGGATCCTGCGGGGCCTGGCCCAGCTGGTGCAGGCGGTGCTGACCAACCGGATCGGCAATGAACTGGTCGCCGAGGTGCAGGTGCGCCTGTTCGGCCACCTGATGCGTGCGGATCTGGCGCGGCTGCGCCAGGCGCATACGGGCTCCTATGTCTCGTCGGTGCTCTACGACGCGGGACTCATCCGCGAAGCGGCCACCAGCGGCCTGATCAACTACACCCAGAACCTCCTGACCGTGATCGCCGCCGCGGTGGTGCTGGTGGTCGAGGACGTGGTGCTGGCGCTCATCGTGCTCGTCGCGGCCCCGATCACGGCGCTCATCATGCGCACCTTCGTTCGCCGCACCAACGACGCGGCGGTCGAGGCGATGGAGGAGACATCCATCCTGTCCTCGGCGGTCATGGAGAGCCTGGACGGCGTCAAGATCGTCAAGATCGAGAACCAGGAGGCGGAAGAAGAGGCGCGGGTGGCGCAGGTGATCCGCCGCCGGCTCGGGCACCTGGTCCGCGGCGCCAACGCCAAGGCCATGGCCGCGCCGTCCACCGACACCGTCATGGTCGCGGTCACCGCCGCGATCATCGCCTACGCCGGCTGGCGATCCCTGAAGGGCCACGAGGAACTCGGGCATCTCATGGCTTACCTGGTGGCCCTGGCGTTCGGCTCACAGGCCCTGCGCTTCCTGGCCAACTACCAGACCGTGCTGACCGAGGGCCTGGCCGCGGCGGGACGCCTGTTCGAGGCCCTGGATGTGCAGCCGGACATCCGCGACCGCCCTGGCGCGAAGGATCTGGCGCGGGGGCAGGGACTGATCCGTTTCGAAGACGTGCGGTTTTCCTACGCCGCGGACGCCCCGGCCCTCGACGGCGTCAGCCTTGAGGCGCGGCGCGGCCAGACAGTCGCCCTCGTCGGCCCTTCCGGCGGCGGCAAGACCACCATCCTGAACCTCATCCCCCGGTTCTACGACGTCGGGGACGGGCGCATCACCCTGGACGGCCAGGACATCCGCGATTTCACGCTGAAATCCCTTCGCGACCAGATCGCCCTGGTGACGCAGGAGCCGTTCCTGTTCGACGACACCATCGGCGGCAACATCGCCTACGCGCGGCCGGGCGCGTCCCAGGCTCAGATCGAGGAGGCCGCGCGGCATGCCGCGGCCCATGACTTCATCCAGGAAATCGCCGGCGGCTATGGCGCCCTGGTGGGCGAGGCCGGAGCGCGCCTGTCCGGCGGTCAGCGACAGCGCATCGCCATCGCCCGCGCCTTCCTCAAGGACGCCCCGATCCTGCTGCTCGATGAGGCGACCAGCGCCCTGGATACGGAGAGCGAATCCAAGGTGCAGGAGGCCCTGTCCCGGCTCATGGCCGGCCGCACCACCATCCTGATCGCCCACCGCCTGTCGACCGTGCGGGGCGCCGACGTGATCTACGTCATCGACCGCGGCCGGGTGGTGGAAACCGGCGCGCACGACGCCTTGACCGCCCAGGGCGGTCTCTACGCCCGTCTCGCCAAGAGCCAGAACCTCGAGGCGGAGGCGGCGTGAAGGCGCTCCTGCGGGCCGCACCGGTCCAGACCGTTCTCGGCTTCATCCTGGGGGGCTATCTGTGGATGGTCCTGCACACCATCCGCTGGCGGCGCATCAACCGCGAAGCTCCGGATGTTCAGCTGAAGACGCCAGGAGGCGTTCTGGCCGCGTTCTGGCACGGGCGGATCGCCGCCGCGATCGCGGCGCGGCCTGTCACCCTGCCCCACCGGCCCGCGCGGCTGCTGATCTCCCTGTCGCCTGACGGCGAATTCATCGCCAAGGCCATGGCCTGGCAGGGTTTACCGTCGTTCCGAGGCTCGTCGCGCAAGACCCGAGACCCCAAGCGCATCAACAGCGGCGGCGCCGCCTACCGGCAGTCGCTGGACTGGCTGCGCCAGGGAGGCGTCCTGATCCTGACCCCCGACGGGCCCCGCGGACCCGCCGAGCAGATGGCGGAAGGCGTGGTGAGGATGGCCGTGCGCACGGGCGCGCCCCTGTTCCTCATGGGATTCGCCGCCCGGCCCGCCATTCGGCTGAACACCTGGGACAGCATGATCCTGCCCGTGCCGTTCGGGCGCGGCGTCCTGGTGTTCGATGGACCCCTGCACGCGCCTCGGGACGCGGACGAGGCCGCGATTGAGGCGCTGCGCCGCGACTGGGCGGCTCGCCTGACCCGCGCGAACCTCGACGCCGAGGCGGCGTTGACATGAAGGAGTGGCCGCCGCCCCTGCGTTTCTACCGCTGGGCCTCCGGGCTCGGCGAACCCTTCGCCCCCTGGCTGCTCGCCCGCAGGGCGCGGCGCGGCAAGGAGGATCCCGCGCGCCTGCGCGAGCGCCTGGGCCGCGCGTCCGTCGCCCGCCCCGACGGCCGGCTCGTCTGGATCCATGGGGTCAGCGTAGGAGAAAGCCTGTCGCACCTGCCCTTGGTGGAGCGGATCGACCGCGAACGCCCGGAGCTGAAGGTCCTGGTCACCTCAGGCACGCGCACAGCCGCTGAGCTCCTGGCGCGTCGCCTGCCGCCCGATGTGATCCACCAGTATGCGCCGATCGACGGTCCCCGCGCCGCCGTGCGGTTCATCCGCCACTGGCGGCCCAACTTGGGCGTCTTCGTGGAGAGCGAGCTGTGGCCGAATCTGCTGGCCGCGGCCCAAGCCAATGGCACCCGCCTCGCCCTCTTGAGCGCAAGGTTCTCGGAACACAGCATGAAGGCCTGGGACAAGTCGCCCAGGACCGCGCACGCCCTGCTCGACCTCTTCGACCTCATCTACGCCCAGGAATCTGAAACCCGCGACTGGATCGAGGATCAGGGGGTGGCCGTCGCCGGCAAACTCGACCTCAAGCGCTTCGCCGACCCCCTGCCCTTTGATCGTGAGGCCCTGGAGACCCTGCGCGAGGCCATCGGCGGTCGCGCCGTCGTGGTCGCCGCCAGCACCCATCCCGGCGAAGAGATCCTGATCAGCGAAGCGGTGCGCGGCCTTGATCCGCGACCGCTTCTGATCCTCGTCCCGCGCCATCCGGAGCGCGGCGGCGCGGTGGCCCTGAGCCTGCAGGCCCGAGGTTGGGGCGTGCTGCGCCGGTCGGAGATCGACGTGGTCGGGCCCAAGACCGAGATCTATGTGGCGGACACCTTGGGCGAGCTCGGCTTGTTCTATCGACTCGCCGACGTCGCGGTGATGGGCGGCAGCTTCGTAGAGGGCCTCGGCGGGCACAATCCCCTGGAACCCGCCCGCCTGAGCAAACCGGTGGTCACCGGGCCTCACATCGACGCCTTCGTCGAAATCTACACCGACCTGATCGCCGAGAAGGCCGCCCTGCTGGCCCGCGACGAGCGCGAACTCTCCAACGCCTTGCGCGCGCTGATCGAGGAGCCGAGACTCGCCCGGGCGCTGGGCGAGCGCGCGCTGGCGACCTGCGAACAGGGGCGCGCGACCTTCGACCAGGCCTGGATGAGCCTGCAGATGCTGCTGCCGCCGTCGTGACTCTGACCACTCCCCGCTGGTGGTACCTGCGTGAAGGGACGCCCGGCCCGATCACCCGCGCGCTGCTGCGGCCCTTGTCCTGGGCCTGGGCCTGGTCGACGGCCCGCCGGATCAGACTGGGCCGGCCGGTCGATCCCGGCGCGCCGGTGATCTGCATCGGCAACCTGACCCTCGGCGGCGCCGGCAAGACCCCGGTCGCCCGGGAGATCGTCCGACGTCTGACGCTTCAAGGCGTCCAGGCCCATGTCCTGGCGCGGGGACACGGCGGTCGGCTGGCCGGCCCGACGCGGGTGGACGCCAGCGTCCATGCCTCCGCCGACGTCGGTGACGAGCCCCTGATGCTGTCCCGGGACGGACCCGTCTGGATCTCGCGCGATCGCGCCCAGGGCGCCGCCCAGGCCGTCGCGGCGGGCGCGGAGGTCATCGTCATGGATGACGGCCATCAGAACCCCGGCCTCCGCAAGACCCTGTCCCTGGTTGTCGTCGACGGCGAGACCCGCGACGGCGAGTGGCCCTTTGGCGATGGGGCGGTCTTTCCCTCCGGTCCCATGCGCGAGCCCCTGAAGGCCGGACTCGGACGCGCCGACGCGGTGGTCGTGCTTCTGCCGGCGGACCTTGAACGTGCAGATCCCGAGCTCCTGGCCGTCCTGAACGGCAAGCTCGTGTTCACGGCGAGAATGGTCCCTTTTGGGCCGCCCCCGCCCGGGCCGCAGCTCGGTTTCGCGGGTGTCGCCAAACCCTGGAAGGTCGAGCGGGCGCTGAAGGCGGCCGGCTGCGACCTGAGGGACTTCGCCTCGCTGCCCGATCACGCGGCCCTGGACACAGGCCTGCTCAAGGCGCTGGCCGACCGCGCCGCGGTCCACGGCGCCGGCCTCGTCACCACGGAAAAGGACTGGGTGCGCCTTCCGCACGAGTGGCGCGACCGGATCGCGGCATGGCCCGTCGCGGTGCGCTTTGACGACGAGCCAGGGCTCGACGCCTTGCTGGCTCAGGCTCTTTCGAGCGCCCGCCAGCCGATGTCGGAGCGGTAGAATCCTTGCGGCCAGTCGATCCGCGCGATCGCCGCATAGGCCCGCGCGCGCGCCGTCTTGAAGTCAGGCCCCCGCGCGCAGACGTTCAGCACTCGTCCGCCCGCCGCCCGCAACGTTCCGTCCACCTCCCGCGTGGTCCCCGCGTGGAACACGACCACATCCGGTCCGAAGTCCTGGTCGGCGCCCCGGATGACCGATCCCGTCTCTGGCGCCTCCGGATAGCCCGGGGCCGCCAGGACCACGCAAACGGCGCTCTCTTGCCGCCAGCGCGGCTGAGGCAGGTCCTTCAGGTCACCCGAGGCGACGGCCTTGAGATAGGGAACGATGTCGCTGTCCAGGCGAAGCATCAGCACCTGGCATTCCGGATCGCCAAAGCGGGCGTTGAACTCCACAAGCATCGGCCCCTGGGCCGTCGCCATCAGCTCCACGAACAGCACGCCATGGTAGGGGGCGCCTTCCGCCGCGATCGCCTCGAAGGTCGGCTCGGCCAGTCTGGTCCTGACCTGATCGGTCAGGGTCTCGGTGAACACCGGCGCCGGCGAATAGGTCCCCATGCCCCCCGTGTTGGGCCCCTTGTCTCCATCGAAGGCGCGTTTGTGGTCCTGGGCGCCGCCGAACAGCATGGACGTCGATCCGTCGCACAGGGCGAACAGCGACCCGATCTCTCCGACCAGGAATTCCTCGAGTACGAGCCGCGCCCCCGCTGCGCCGAACCGTCCGCCCAGCGCTTCGTCGATCGCCTGTTCAGCCTCCTCGCGGGTCTGGGCGATGACCACGCCCTTGCCGGCCGCCAGCCCGTCGGCCTTCACGACATAAGGCGGCCGGAAGCGATCCAGGCCAGCCTTGGCTTCGGCGGCGTCCTCGAACACGCCATAGGCCGCCGTCGGCAGACCGTGCCGGGTGCAGAAGTCCTTGGTGAAGGCCTTGGAGGACTCCAGCCGTCCGGCCGCTCTGGTCGGGCCAAAACAGGCGACGCCAACGGCGGTGAGGGCGTCGGCAAGCCCAGCCTCGACCGCGGATTCCGGCCCGATCACCACCAGGTCGGCCTTGATCTCCAGCGCCAGGGCGACCTGGCCCTCCACGTCCGTCGCCTTGACGTCCCGCTGTTCCCCCAGCGTCGCCATGCCGGGGTTGCCCGGCGCGCAGACCAGGCGGGTCAGGAGCGGTGATTGGGTGATCTTCCAGGCGAGCGAATGTTCGCGCCCCCCCGAACCGACCAGCAGGATGATCATGAAAATGCTGTCGCGCGCCCGTCCGACTCGGTCAAGCCGCTCCAGGCGTTGGGAAGCAATCCGTTAACAGCCGTTCGCCATGATCGCCGGGCCCAATTCGTCGAGAGTGCTGAATGTCCCAGACGGGCGCTTCCATCGTCATTCGTCGCCTGTCGCGGCAGGAGGTCGATGTCATCTGCGCCAAGCACGACCGCTTGTGGGCCTCCCGCCCCGGCGGCGCGCGCGCCGTGTTCGCCTGGACCGACCTGTCCGGGTTCGATCTGCATGACCGCAACCTCGCGGACGCGGACTTCACGGGGGCCATACTGGAAGGGGCGAACCTGTCGGGCGCCCGGCTGGATCACGCCAACATGTTCGGCGCCGACCTGCAGAACTGCAACCTGACCAATGCCAGCCTCAAGCGCGCGGATCTGCGCGGGGCCTGCCTGCGCGGCGCCAACCTCACCAATGCCGACCTCTTCGAAGCGGACCTGCGCGAGGGCTCCATCGCGGCGGTTGATGAGATCAAGGGTCTTCGGGTCCTGTCTCCCACCAAGCGCGCCAGCGAAGCCCAGGGCGCGATCATGTTCGGCGCCAATCTGGAACGATCGAAGCTGTCCGGCATGGTCGCCATGCGCGCCGATTTCACAGACGCGATCATGAAGGACGCCAAGCTGGTGCGCGCCAATCTCAAGCAGGCGACGCTGCACGGCGCGGACCTTGCGGGCGCCGATCTGTCCGGCGCGGATCTTTCTGGCGCGGACCTGCGCGATGCGGTGCTGGTCGGGGCGCGGATGCAGTCGTGCAAGCTCGACGACGCCGACATGGCGGGGGTCCTGACCGACAGTCCCGTGGGCAAGGACGTGACCGGCCTGCCGTACGACCAGATGCTGAAAGACCACGCCCTGTGGTGCGAGACCGAGGGCGTGCACGGATCGCCCTCATCCTTCGATGGCGCCGACCTCAGGAAACTCAGCTCGATCAAGGGCTACAACCTGACGGCCCTCTCGGCCAAGGGCGCGATCTTCTACGGCGTGAACATGGAAGGCGTGCAGATGCAGGGCGCGCGCCTCGAGGGCGCCGACCTGCGCGCCTGCAATCTCCGGCGGGCGGATCTCAGGGGCGCCCGGCTCGTCGGCGCCAAACTGATCGGCTCGGATCTGCGCGAAGCCCTGCTGGGGCCGCTGCTCATCGGGTCCAACCGGATGATGCCCTGCGACCTCTCTGGCGCCTCGCTCAAGGGCGCCGACTGCTCCGGCGCGGACCTGCGCCACGCCCGCCTGACCAATGCCGACCTTTCACGCGCCAACTTCACCGCCGCATCCCTGAAGCAGGCGGACATCACCGGCGCCCAGCTCCACGGCGCGCGCGGCCTGGAAACACTTTTCTAAGTTAACTACTCGGCCACCCTTGCGACATATGGTCGCGACCTCACGGGGCGTGATCGTCGCAAGTGCAGGCCGCATCGGCGACCCGCACGCCCTGCATCATTTGGTTCGGAAACTGTCTTGCCGGCAGCGCCAGCGCTCCCGGCCCGACGGGTTCCCCAGGCGGGCTTCACCGGGCGTCATGTCTGCTCAATCGGTATCTTCACGCCGGCGTCTCAGCCAGGCCGAGCTCGACATCATCGTCGGTTCGCACGAGCGGTTCATCGCGGGCAAGCCCGGCGGCAAGCGCGCCTCGGTCCGCTTCGCCGACCTCACCGGACTGGACCTCAGCCGCCGCCAGCTTTCCGACGCGGATTTCGCCGGTTCGACCTTTGACGGCTGCAAGCTGATGGGCGCGCATCTGCAGCGCGCGATCCTGTTCGGCTGTTCTTTCCGCCAGTCGGACATGCGTCACGCCGTCATGATCCGGGCGGACATCAGGGGCGCCTGCCTGCGCGGCGCCGACCTCTCGGGCGCGAACCTGACCGACGCGGACTTCCGAGAGGGCCAGATCGCCATTCCCCATCCCCGCAAGGGCCTGGACGTCGTCCGTCACGAGCATCGCAATGGCGAGCTGGACCTGGCCAACTTCGCGGGCGCCACCTTGAATGGCTCGAACCTCCACGGCGTGTCCGCCCACGCCGCCGACTTCACGGACTGTTCCATGAAAGGCGCCAGGCTCACCGGCGCCAATCTCAAGGACGCCAACATGTCCGGCGCATTGCTCGAAGGGGCCGAGTTCGCCGGCGCCAACCTGCAGGGCGCCCGGCTGACAGGCGCGGTCCTGACCGGCGTGGACATGGATGGCATGCGCAGGCTCGGCGCCGACCTGTCGGATTGCCTGAGCCCGCCCGCGGCCACCGCGGTGCGCCTGGGGGTCCTGCTGCAGCGCGCCAAGGGTCACCGTCACTGGCTCGAGAGCGGCGGCGGCGAGGGCCAAGCCGCGAATTTCGATGGTGAAGACCTGCGCGGCCTCGGTGATGCGCTCAAGGGCCTGATGCTCACCGCCGTGTCGGCGAAGGGCGCCTGCCTCGTGGGGCTGGACCTGACAGGCGCGCAGCTGCAGGCCGCGAACTTCGAAGGCGCGGACCTGAGGGGGACCATGTGCGCCCAGGCGGACCTGCGCGGCGCCCGCCTGACCAACGCCAACCTGACCAAGGCCGACATGCGCAAGGCGAACCTGGGCGCGCTGCCGCTGGGCGCCGGCCGGATGACCAACACGCAGCTACGCGGCGCCAAGCTGCGCTACGCCAATCTTACCGGGACCACCCTGACCGGCGCCGTGATGGATCAGGCGGACCTCAGCGGCGCAGACTGCAGCGGAGCGGCGTTCAAGGGCGCGAGCCTGCGAGGCGCACAGATCGACAGCGCCATCAGCCTGGAATTCGGCCAGGAAGCGGCCTGATCCCGAGGGCGAACGTCGCCAAGGACGAAAAAGGGGCGGCGTCGCCGCCGCCCCTCCACCATCAGGACCGACGCTGACGTCAGGCCGCCTTGGGTTCGGCATCGATGGCCGCCGGCGCCGACGGCGTGTTGATCTCGATGCGCCGGGGCTTGAGCTGTTCCGGAAGCTCGCGCTTCAAGAAGATCGACAGCAGGCCGTCCGCAAGCTGGGCGTCGGTCACCGCCACATAGTCCGCAAGCTGGAACCGGCGCTCAAAGTTGCGCTCGGCCAATCCGCGGTGGAGGAAGCGACGGGTTTCGTCGTTCGCGGTCTTGCGGCCCTGGACGGTCAGGACGTTCTCCTTGACCTCCAGGGAAAGCTCCTCGGGCTTGAACCCGGCCACCGCGATCTCGACGCGGTAGGCGTTCTGGTCGACGGCTTCGATGTTGTAAGGCGGATAGCCCGTCGGCTCCCCGGCCGCCGCGGAGTCGAGCAGGGCCGCCAGCCGGTCGAAGCCGACGACGGAACGATAAAGGGGGGAAAAATCGATCGTGCGCATGACGACATCCTTCTTGAACAAGCAAGGTTGCGGTTTCTGAGCAGGCCGCCGCGAGCCGTTCGGCCTCGCAGCGCCTGGAAGGCCCGGATTTCCAGCACCTTCGAAGCCTTAGTTGGGCGCCGGGAGCGAGGCCCGCAAGAGGTGTCGTGAGCCGACAACAGGTGTTGGCGCTTGTGCGGACCCGATCCTCCGCGCAGGGTTGATCGGGGCGTGAGGAGAACCTTTGCATGAGACCACTATCCTTGGCGGGCGTGCTGGCCCTGACGGCCCTGGCCATCCTGACGACCCAGGGCGCCCTGGCGACGCCGGCCTTCCCGAACGCCGCCCGCGCCGGGGCCCCCACCTTCGACGAGCACGACGCCATCGCCGACGCGGTCAACGGAGCTGCCCGCGCGCCGGCGAACAAGGCGCGTGACCGCTGGAGACACCCGCTGGAAAGCCTGACCTTCTGGGGCCTGAGACCTGGCGATGTGATGATCGAGCTGGACCCGGGCGGCGGCTACTGGGCCGAGATCCTGGGGCCTTTCGCCAAGACGACCGGTGGGCGGTATGTGGGCGGCGTCGCCGACCTGAACGATCCCAAGCTTTCGAACGAACAGAAACAGAACCGCTCGCGGTTCGAGGCCAAGTTCGCCGACACGGCGACCTGGGGAAAGGTCGAGGCGGTGGGCTTCGGAACCGTCTCGAGCCCCCTCGCGCCGGCCGGGTCGGTGGATTTCATCCTGACTGGGCGCAACATCCATAATTTCATGTGGCGCGGCATGCTGGACAAGATGATGTCGGACTCCATCGCGGCCCTCAAGCCGGGCGGCGTCCTGGCGGTGGAGGAACACCGCGCCGATCCGCGGGCGATGATCGCCGACGCGCGCGACGGCTACGTCGCGGAGGCCTATGTCATCGCCGCCGCCCGCAAGGCTGGTTTCACCTTCGAAGCCAAGTCGGAGATCAACGCCAATCCCAAGGACTCCAAGGACCATCCGTTCGGGGTCTGGACCCTGCCGCCGACGCGCCAGGGGGCGCCATTCGGCCAACCGCCCAACCCGGCCTTCGACCACAGCCGATATGACGCCATCGGTGAATCCGACTGCATGACCCTGAGGTTCCGCAAGCCAGGCTGACGGGGCCTCGCTTTGACCGCACCTCATTGGAGGCGTAAGCGGAATGGTGACGGTTGGGTCGGGGGGCCCCGGAGGTGATCGCGTGACAGACGCCTTGAGGGCGGGCCCTTCGCGTCGATTCCTGCTGGCGGGCGTGGGCGCCATGACGCTGGACGCATGCAAGCGGAAGGCGGCGGTCGTCTCGGGGGCCGATCCACTGCAAGACGCCCTGGACGGCGACTGGCGCAGCAGCGCGGACCGATCGCGCGATCGCTGGCGCCATCCCTTGCAATGCCTACGGTTCTGGGGGCTGAAGCCTGGAGCCACGGTCGTGGAATTCTGGCCTGGCGCCGGTTGGTACACCGACATCCTCGCCCCCTATCTGACCCGCACCCATGGGGTGCTCTACGCCGCCAACCTGCAGGGTGACGACCCTTCTGAACCGGCCGCACGCGCTGTGACGGAGGCCTACAAGCGCAAACTCGCGGCGCGGCCCGACCTGTACGCGAGCGTCAAGGTCACCGCCTTCGGCGCTGGAACCGCCGCGGCGGCCCCGCCCGGCGCGGCCGACCTGGTGCTGTTCCTGCGCAACGTCCACAACTGGATGGCCGCCGGCCTTGTGGAGAAGGCCTTCCGCGATGCTTTCGCGGCGCTGAAGCCCGGAGGCGCCCTCGGCGTCGAGGAACACCGCGCCCGGCCCGGGGGCGTCCAGGACGTGCTGGCCGCCTCGGGCTACGTGCAGGAAGCCTACGTGAAGCAGATCGCCAAGGAAGCCGGCTTCACCCTCGCCAGCTCCAGCGAGATCAACGCCAATCCCAAGGACGATCGCAACCATCCGTTCGGCGTCTGGACCCTTGAGCCGACGCTGCTGTCCGCCCCCCGCGGCCAGCCGCCCGATCCGTCGTTCGACCACCGCAAGTACGCCGCCATCGGCGAAAGCGACCGAATGACGCTGAGGTTCGTCAAACCCGCCTGACGGCGCGGCCCGATTGCCGCCGCGGCCGACGCAGGCTATCCGGGAAGCCCTAGCGGAGGACATCGCATGGCCAGTCTCGAGGACATCACGGCGCGTTTGCAGAAGGCTGTCGATGTACAGCCGATCGGCGGCAAGACGGTCACGATCGACCTCAAGGGCGAGGGCTATATCCACATCGCGGGCGCCGCTGTGACCAACGACAACACGCCCGCCGACTGCACCATCATCGTCTCCAGGGACGACCTGGTGGCCATGACGCAGGGCGCGCTGGACCCCACGACGGCGTTCATGACGGGCAAGCTGAAGATCAACGGCGACATGTCGGTGGCCATGTCTTTGCAGCCGCTCCTCGCCCGCGCGAAAGGCTGAGCCCGCGTGGGCGCGGCCGCGCCGTTGATCTCCATACCGGAGGCTCAGGTCCCGCCCGGCGCACAGGCCGAGTGGTTCCAAGGGGCCGACGGCGCCCGTCTGAGGGCGGCGCTGTTCACGCCGGCGGATGGCGCGAGAGGCGCGGTGGTGCTGAGCCCCGGCCGCACGGAGCCCATCGAGAAGTACTACGAGGTCATCCGCGAGCTGATGGCGCGCGGATTCCAGGTGCTGGCCCACGACTGGCGCGGCCAGGGCCTGTCCGTCAGGCTGTTGTCCGACCGCCTGAGGGGACACGCCGGGGGGCCGGACGAGTTCGTGACGGATTTCGAGGCCCTGCTCGATGCCTTCGGGCCGCGGCTGACGGAGCCTTGGCTGAGCCTCGGCCATTCCATGGGCGGTTGCCTGGCGCTCCTGGCGCTGGTCCGCGGAGAGCGCCGGTTCGCGGGCGCGATCCTGACCGCACCCATGCTTGCGATCGCCGTGGGTCCACTGTCACAGCAACTGGCGAGGGTCACAGCCGGGGCGGCCCTGCGGATCGGTCGGGCGGCGACCTATGTCCAGCCCGTCTACGACCCTCTGGCGGACCGGTTTTCCGCCGATGCCCTGACCCATGATCGGGCCCGTTACGACCGGTACAAGGCGCAGCTGCGCGCCGCGCCGGACCTGGCCCTCGCCGGCCCCACGTGGGGCTGGCTGCGGTTCGCCCTCGATGCGGCGGCCGCCATCGCCGCTCCGGGCGCACTGGAATCAGTCACGATACCCGTCAGCCTCGTCCTCGCCGGCGACGACCGCCTGGTGCTGAACGCGGCCTCCCGATCGGCGGCCAGGCGGTTGCCCAAAGGGGTCTGCGTGGAGATCCCGGGGGCCTACCATGAGATCCTGATCGAGACGGACCAGCTGAGAGGCCCGTTCTGGCGGGCGTTCGACACCTTGTCCGCCGGCCTTACCGGGCGGCTCTCCTGAGCGCGACCAGCGCCTCGTCCAGGCACCGCCGGTCGCCGGCTATGACCATCTGGCCGCCCTCGCGGCCCAACCTGTCGCCGCGCCAGTCGGTGACGAGGCCGCCCGCGCCCTCGATCACAGGCACCGCCGCCTCGATGTCCCAGCTCTTCAGGCCGGCTTCGACGACCAGGTCCATCGTCCCCAGCGCCACCATGGCATAGGCGTAGGCGTCGCAAGTGAAACGGCCCAACCGCGCCGCCGCGCGCACCTGCGTCCAGGCGCCGAGCTCCGCGCCGTCGAAGCAGGCCCAGGGATCCGTGGTGGCGATCACGGCCTGGGTCAACCGGGGGCATTCGCGCACCTTCAACGGCCTGGCGCCCCCGCCGGACACGAGACGCGATCCGGCGGCCGAACCGATGTAAAGTTCATCCAGATAGGGCTGACCGATCGACCCCAGCACAGGTTCGCCCTGGAACCGCAGGGCGATCAGGGTGGTCCAGACCGGCAGGCCAGCCACGAATGAGCGGGTGCCGTCGATGGGATCGATCACCCAGACAAAGTCGGCGTCGGGCCGATCTTCGCCGTACTCCTCACCGATCACGCCGTGGTCCGGAAACCGTTCGCCGATGCGCGCGCGGATGGCCGCCTCCGCCCCCCGGTCGGCCGCCGTCACCGGATCGTAGGCCCCGGCCCCGGCCTTGTCCTCCATCCCGTGATCCGCACGGAAGAGGGGCAGGATGACTTGGGCGGCGGCGTGGTTCAGCTCCACGAGAAAGGCGTCGAAGGCGGCAAGCCGTTCGTCGGACAGGATTGCAGCCATGCCTGGTCAGGTCCCTACGGCCGACCGCGATCGGCGGGCGCGCACCGTCGCCCTCTCCCGCAGGGCGCGCGCAAACGCAAGCCTTGTGGCCGGACTACTTCGGCGCCCGCTTCGCGAGGATGCGCTGCAAGGTGCGCCGGTGCATGTTCAGCCGGCGGGCGGTTTCCGAGACGTTGTTGCCGCAGAGCTCGAAGACCCTCTGGATGTGCTCCCAACGGACCCGGTCAGCGGACATGGGATTGTCCGGGGGCGCCGGCGACTCTCCGGGGAGGGCGAGCAGGGCGCGCGCGACGTCGTCCGCGTCGGCGGGCTTGGACAGATAGTCCAGGGCCCCGGCCTTCACCGCGGCGACGGCGGTGGCGATGTTGCCGTAGCCGGTGAGCATCACCACCCGCGCGTCGGGCCGCGCGTCATTGATGGCTTCCACCACCTTCACGCCGCTGCCGTCCTCCAGGCGCATGTCCAGCACGGCGAAGGCGGGCGGGCGGACTTTGACCGCGTCCAGCGCCTCGGCCACCGAGGCCACCGTCTGGGTGTCGAACCCGCGCGCTTCCAGCGCCCGCCCCAGCCGTGTGCGCAGAGGCGCGTCGTCGTCGAGAAGCAAGAGGCTCCTGTCGGGCAGCCCGGCGATCGAGGCCGAGACATCACTCATGGCCATCTCCCACTGACAGGCGCTGGCGGAGGGTTCGCGAGCGACCTGTGGTGTGCGTCATAATGTCGCCCGTTCTCGCCCCACCGCAAGCCTCCACCTTAGGTTCAACTGATCGGCGGAGCTTCGACCGTGTCCCTGGACCAGCGCGCGGCGACGATGGCGCCGCCGCCTTTGCCGTTCTTGAACTCCAGTCGCGCGCCGGTGCGCTCCAGCAGCGTCTTGGCGATGAAGAAGCCCAGGCCCATGCCGGAGTGGCTCGAACGCGAGTTCTCTCCTGACGGGCGGCTGGTGACATAGGGCTGTCCAAGCTTTCCAAGCACGTCGGGCGCGAAGCCCGGTCCGTCGTCGCGAACCTCGATGGAGACGCTGGACTGATCGAACCGCGCCGTGATGAGAACGTCAGACGCGGCGAAGTCGACAGCGTTGTCCACCAGGGACGTCATCGCTCTGAGCACCTCGGGCATCCGGCGCACGTCCGGCGCCGTTGCGCCCGGGGCGCCGGTGACCACGGCCTCGACGCGGACGGGGGCGCCGATGTGGGGTTCGATCACTTCGTGCAGCAACTGGACCAGGCTCATCCGGGCATGGACGGCGTCCTCGGCGTCGGGCGTCTCGGTCAGGCGCCGCAGGATTTCCCGGCACCGTTCGGTCTGCGACAACAGCAGGCGAACGTCCTCCCGGATGGACTCCGGTCCCTCGCGGGCGAGTTCCTTGGCGACAACCGAGAGCGTCGCGAGCGGCGTGCCAAGCTCATGCGCGGCGGCGGCGGCGAGGCCGCCGAGCGCCGAAAGCCGCTGTTCCCGGGCCAGGACGGCCTGGGTGACGTGCAACGCCAGCTCCATGCGCCGCGCCTGGCGCGCGGACAGCCAGCCGTAGCCGGCGGTGAAGGCGATGCCGGCGCAAATGCCGGCGGCAGCGCCCAGACGGTAGACGATCGGAACTGAGAAGGCCTGGTCCGGCCGCCACGGCAGCGGCAGGGACCACAGGGCGAGCGCCAGGGCGCAGGCGCCGGCGAAGGCCGCCAGGGACGCGGCGAACCGCCAGGGCAGGCTCGACGCCGCCAGGGTGATGGGCGCGATCAGCAGCAGGGCGAACGGATTGCTTACCCCGCCGGTGACGTAGAGAAGGCCGGCCAGCTGGGCCAGGTCGAAGCCGAGCTGCAGGGCGGCCTCGGTGTGCGAGGCCAGCCGTCCGCGGCGACCGACCAGGCTGACGGCGATGTTCGCCGCCGCGCCCATGCCGATGATCACCGTGCAGGCGACCACGGGCACGCGGAAGCCCAGACCAAGGCCGACCGCCGCCAGGGCGATGGCCTGGCCGAGCAGACCCAACCAGCGCAGGGTGATGATGGTGTCGAGCCTAAGCCCTCGCCAGGCGAGCGGCGTCTCGGTCAGCCCGTCGCCTTGCAACACCGAGGCCTCGGCGCTACCGACAGAGTGGGATTCAGCAGTCGAGACGGAAGCCATGGGCCTGGTCCATAGGGCGACGCCTCATAGCAAATTTTGCAAGGGGCGGACTGCAATGATTCCGGACCGCAGGAATGTCGCCTTGTGGGCGTTGGCCGGGCTCCTCTGGTTGGGAGGCTGCAGCGGCGGCGGCGGCGGCGGCCAGGCCCAGATCGGCGGGCCCTTCAGCCTGGTCGACCAGGAGGCCCGGCCCCGGGACCAGCACCTGCTGGATGGCAAGTGGTCGGCCGTCTTCTTCGGCTACACCTATTGTCCGGACATCTGTCCTGCCACCCTGCAGACGCTCGCGGAGGCGCAGGATCGGCTGGGGCCGAAGGCCTCCAGGTTCCAGGTGGTGTTTGTCTCTGTAGATCCGCAGCGCGACACCCCCGCCCAGCTCAAGGCCTACCTGTCCAGCTCGGCCTTCCCCAAAGGCGTGATCGGCCTGACCGGCTCTCCGACGCAGGTCGCAGCCGCCGCCAAGGCCTACCGCCTATTCTACCAGAAGCAGGGGTCCGGCGACACCTATGAGGTGCAGCACAGCGCCGCGGTCTACCTGATGGATCCCAAGGGTCGCTTTGACCGGGTCATCGCCTTCGGCCTGCCGCCCGACGAAATGGCGCGGCAGATTTCAGACGCGATGCGCGGCGGCTGATCATCATGGTCGCGCCGGCGGCGGCGGCCCTTGCGGGGCCGCGGCCAGCGCGGGATCAGAACACCGTCCGGGCGGTCAGACGCACGTCGATGTCGGTGTAGTCGGTGTTGAACTGGCCGCCCGCGTCGAGCAGCAGATCCACGTAGTCGGAGTAGATCCTGAGGCCCACCCGGCCGATCAGCGAACTGGCGCGCAGGGATTCCGCCGCCAGGCTGAAGGGCGCCCCGCCCGCGAACTGCGCCGTGGTCAAGCCCGCGGAGCCAGACAGCACACCGCGATAGCCGACCTCGACCTGCGGCCGCCAATGGAAGCCCTCGCCGAATGTGGCGCCGGCGATCACACTGCTGGTGACGCTGAGCACGTCTCCCGACCGGGGATCGACAGAGAGGTCGAAGCCCGTGCCGCCGCCGGTCTCGGTGTATCCGCCCTCGTGGCTTCGGAAGTAATCGACGTGCACGCGAGGCTCGACGAAGAAGGCGCCCATCTGGGCCGTGTAGGCCAGGCCCGCGCGCGCCGAGACCGTGTAGCCGTTCCAGCGGCCCTTGGCCGTCCGGTGCACGACGCCCGCCGAGTCGGAGTAGAGAAACTCCCGCCGGTTGTCGGCCCACATGTATCCGGCGCCCAGCTGAGCGTCGGCGCGCACGGCGCCGAACGACCCGCGCCAGTAGACGCCGGTGTTGAACTCCGAGATGCCGTCGAGATTGTCGCTCGGCAGGCTGGGATCGCGAATGTCGGCGGTGATGAAACCGAGTTTGACGCCGAGCGCGTCGCCCTTGGCGCTGACGCTTTCGACGCCGCCGATGATGCCGAAGCCGAGGATGTTGTAGCCGGCGGCCTGGGCGCGGTCCTTCTTCTCATGCAGGACGATTTCCTGAGTCCAGCCACGGGTCGGACCCGACTGGTCCTGGCCCACCGCCCCCTGACCCGCCGCATCGGCCTGGGCTTCCGACGCCCAGGTGAGGGCGCGGAACACGCCGCCGGCGTAATCGGGCGTCATCTGGTCCAGCATGCGGGTCAGACCCGCTTGGGTGGTCTGGGACAGGAACCCCTGCTGGATGCCCGCATCCGGGCCCAGGTTATTGTAGACGCCGTCGAACGATTGCGATTCGGCGAGGTTCAGGCCCGCTTCGGCCGCAGTGCGCCGCCGCAGATTCACTGTCACCGTGCCCGCCGCCGTATCGGCGTGGACGCCCGTGATGAAGAGGTAGGGACTCTGGCCGATGAGGGCGCTGTCCACGGCGCCCGACGTGAGGTGGGGCGACGAAATGGCGACGAAGCTCAGCGGACCGGTCGGCAGGGAGGCCAGGTGAAGGCCCAGCTGTCCGCCGGCGGCGATGTCGGCCGCACCGGACACATTGAACAGGGTATGGGTGTTGTGCGCGGGGTCGGCGGTGACCACCAGGGCGCCGGTGGCGCCAATCGTGAGGCTGGTGGCGTTGATCGTGGCAGGGTTCTCGTCCTGCAATACGCCGCTCGCGACGGTGAGGCTGATCGAGCCGGACGACTGGAGCTTGCCGGTGTAGCTCGCCCCGCCGTCGACCACGAACACGCCCTGGCCGGCGCCGAAATCGAGGGCCCCCGCCACGCTGCCCGCGTGGATCTGCACGTTGTCGGCGCCCGAGCCGAGGAGGATGTCGCCTGCGATGACCGGCGTGATGGGCGCGGCCGTGGTGCTGGCCGGATTGGCGTTCTGGGTGAAGCTGACGCCCGTGGTGTTGGCGCGAAGGTCAAGCGCAATGGCCTGGCCGGCGACGGCGTCGCCGACGGCCGCGGGCGTGATCTGCGCACCGATCTGCTTGGTGTTGACGATGGTCGACAGCGATCCCGACTTATCCACGACGGCCGAGGCCGACCCGAGGTCGCCGGTGAGCGTGCCGGTGATGGTCCCCGCGTTGGTCAGGCTCGTGACCACCGCGCCCACGTCCAGAAGAATACCGGTGGAGGCGGACGCCTTGGCCGATACGGTGGCGGCCTGGATGACGCCTTCATTGCGGATGACGGGCGTCTGCGCGCCGGACCGGACGTGGATGGCGGTTGCGTCAGCCTCGTAGGACTGGGCCGACACGGACCCGACGATCCGCGCACCGCCGTCGATGTGGACCGTCCCGTCGCCCGTGCCGATCTGCAGGCCGGCGCCCGCATTGTTGTCGAATTGGCCGTTGCCCGTCACGATCCCGCGGCTGATCAGACCGTAGGCGTTGTCGCCCGCGCCGAATACACCCAGGTGCACGTCCCGGCCGGCGGCCCCGATCGACAGGGCCGGCGCGGACCCGTAGGTGGTGATCGTGCCGGTCCCTTCCACCGAATCGACGACGCCGTCGCCGTCCGCGTCAGTGGTGGCGTCCGTCGCGACCGTCCCGGCCGGCGGAGCGCCGATGAATACGCCGTGGGCGACGTCGGCCCGGATGCTGACCGCCGAGCCGGATTGAAGCAGGTCTTCCGGCAGCAGCTTTGCATTCACAGTGGGGTCGACGCTTCGGCTCGTCAGCCGGTACCCGGTGGATCCCACCGTGGTGTAGACCTTGAAGGCGCCGCCGACATTGCCGCTCAGGTCGACGCCGACGGATCCGGCGCCCGACGCGTTCACCGCCCCGTCGATCTCGACCTTGCCGCTGACGCTCGCCGTCTCGCGCAAGCCGACGGTGTTGTCGCCGGTGACGGAAATCGTGCCCGTGCTCAGCAGATCGCCGACCAGCGGCGCCTCCACGGATATGCCGTAGGAGTTGTTGCCCTGGACCGTGATGGTGCCGTTGGCGTTGCTCAGGGTCCCGGTGTAGGGGCTGGCGCCCGTCACACGGACGCCATAGCGGCCGGTCCCCTTGGCGAACGGGCCGTCGACCACGCCGTCGCTATTGGTGTCGGTGGCGGTGTAGCTCTCTGTGACCGCGATCGTACCGGTGTTGGTGACCGTGCCGGCATGGCCGCCCAGCACCAGGACCCCTGTGGAATTGTCCACATCCTTGATCGAAATCGTGCCGCTGCTGGTCAGGGTGTTGTTGCTGTCCACCGTGACGGCGACCGGACCCGTCACCGTGACCGAGCCGGTGATGCTCACGTCATCGGCCGCGCCATTGTTGGCCGTGGAGGTGCTGACCGGCGTTGTATGGGCGTCGCTGATGGTCGTCGCCGCCATGGCGGAGCCAGCCCACATCAGAACGAGCGGCGCCGCGGCGACTGCCGTCAAAAGCGACCTACGCATCAACCAACGCCTCCGAAGCCCATCTGGCAGAGGGCCTGTCTAACTCGACGAGGATGACCGCAGCAAGGCGCGCCCCCAAAACGATCAGGACAGGTGATTTGTGGCCTCTATGGGGCGGTGACCCGCGGGAAGCTCCGCGGCCTCGCTCGACCGCCAGGCCGACGGCCCGCGCGCCACAGGCAGCCGGCGGCCCCGCACCGCCGCCGGTCGCCCAGTAGCCCTGCGCCAGAACGCCCGGACTCAGCCGTTGGCGTCGTCCGCGGCCGACGAGCGGTCGCGACTCGATCTGCGGCCGCCGCCGCGATCGGCGAGGCTCTGTTTCTGCTGGGTCCAATAGGCCATCCCCTCGCGCGGCTTGAACATGGTCCTTGGCGCGCCCTGCTTGTCAACCACAGCGAAGACGTTGGACTTGGGGTCGTAATAGAGGGTGTCGCCATTGGCGCGAACCGCGCTCTGGACGCCGCGCGGCGGCGAATCGACAAAGGCGTGCGCCTTGGCGATGTAGTCGTCGGCCGACTTGGCCGAGAACGCCGCGCCGTTGCGCTCGAACTGCCGCTGCTCGCTGTCGCTCGCCGAATAGCGGCGGCTGGTGGCCCACGAGGGCTTGCCGTCCTCGAAGGCCGGCGCCGCATCCTGCGGATCGGCGCGCCTCGACGAATAGCTGGCCCGGGTCGCAAACCGGCTGGCCGAATCGGGGGCCGAGGCCTGCGCCGAGGCCTGGGCCTGCGCGTCCGGCCTGGCCGCCCGTTCCGCTTCGCGCCCGCAGGCGCCCAGCGCCAGGACCGTCACAAGTCCCGCCGCCAATCTCTTGCTTAATCTCACCATCGACGCCTCCCAGATCGACCGGCCGGACCCCTGTCCGGCCGAGTGCAGTTTCAGTTCCTCTTTTGTTCTAATTCAGCAACCCCCGCCTGTAAAGGCCCGAAAGACTCTCCACGCGAGTCGCTGGCGCCGGATTTGTCCAGGTCCGTCCGGCGCTGTATTGAGCCACACCATGGGTGAGGATCGACGTCGCATACTTCTGATCGTCGGCGGCGGGATCGCCGCCTACAAGGCGCTGGAGCTCGTGCGCCTGGTGGCGCGCGACAGTGTCGACGTCACCCCCATCCTGACCCGCGCCGGCGCGCAGTTCGTAACGCCCCTGTCCCTGGCCGCGCTTTGCGGCGGCAAGGTCCACGAGGATCTGTTCTCCCTGACCGGCGAAGCCGAGATGGGCCATATCGAGCTGTCCAGATCAGCCGATCTGGTGGTGGTCGCGCCGGCCACGGCGGATCTGATGGCGAAGGCGGCGAACGGCCTTAGCGACGACCTGGCCTCCACCGCCCTGCTCGCCACCGACAAGCCGGTCCTGATGGCGCCGGCGATGAACGTGCGTATGTGGCTGCATGCCGCGACCCAGCAGAACCTGCAGACGCTCCAGTCCCGGGGCGTCCTCTTCGTCGGCCCTGACGACGGCGAGATGGCGTGCGGCGAATTTGGCCCCGGCCGCCTCGCCGAGCCGGCCGCGATTCACGCGGCGATCCGCCAGGCGTTGGCGGGTCAGGCCGGGCGCCCGCTCCAGGGCAAGCGCGCCCTGGTCACCGCCGGACCGACGGTGGAGCCGCTGGATCCCGTGCGCATGCTCACCAACCGCTCCAGCGGCCGACAGGGATACGCCATCGCGGGCGCCCTGGCGGACCTCGGCGCGGACGTGACGCTGGTGTCGGGCCCCACCGCGTTGTCGACGCCGGCGGGCGTGCGCCGGGTTGACGTGGAGACCGCCGAACAGATGCTGGCGGCCTGCCGGGCGGCCCTGCCAGCGGATGCCGCCGTCTTCGTGGCCGCGGTGGCGGACTGGCGCCCGGCGGCCGTGGCGCCGTCCAAGCTGAAGAAGAACGGGTCTGGGCCGCCCAGGCTCGAGCTGGTGGAGAACCCGGACATCCTGGCGACGCTTTCGGCGCCTGGCCCGCTGCGGCCGCGGCTGACGGTGGGCTTCGCGGCGGAGACCGGCGACATTGAGGATCAGGGCCGCCAGAAGCTGGCCCGCAAGGGCTGCGACTGGATCGTCGCCAATGACGTGACGCAGGCCGGGGTGATCGGCGGGGAGGACAACGCGGTGACCGTGATCGACAGCCAGGGTCAGGACCGCTGGCCCCGCGCCGCAAAGACCGCAATCGCGCGCCGCCTGGCGCAGCGGATCGCCGAGGCCCTGGCGTGACCGGCTCCAGGGACGGCGTCGTCGTCGACATCGTGCGGCTCGCCCATGCCAGGGACCTTCCCCTGCCGGCCTATGAGACGCCGGGCGCGGCGGGGATGGACCTGCGCGCCGCTGCGCCGGAAGACGAACCGGTGGTGATCCGGCCAGGCGCCCGGGCCCTGGTCCCGACCGGCCTCAGCATCGCCGTGCCCCTGGGCTTCGAGGCCCAGGTCCGGCCGCGGTCCGGGCTCGCCCTGCGGGCAGGGATCACCTGCCTCAACACGCCCGGCACGATCGACAGCGATTATCGCGGCGAGGTGAAGGTCATCCTGGCCAACCTCGGGGAAGAGAATTTCGTGGTCCGGCGGGGCGACCGCATAGCCCAGCTGGTGATCGCACCGGTGGCGAGAGCGCAGTGGCGCGAGACCGCTGATCTGGAGGACACCGCCCGCGGCGGCGGCGGCTTCGGGTCCACCGGCGGCGCCTGAGTCGCAGATCCTGGCCGATCACAAGGCGACAGGCCCTTTACATAGGGCCTCGATGTCCCTATCTGCGCAACTTCCGGCGGACCCCGTTGTCCAAAAGCGCTGCTAACGCCGGCCTGGGTTCAACAATTCAACGGGGGTTGCGTGCGTTGCACACACACCATACGCCCCTGGACCTGGTCCGTGAGCGGTCTCCGGAACGTCCTGTCGCACTCGTGCGACCGGACGCCCTGGCCGTAGCGGCGCGCTGGTTCAGAGACAGATTCAAGGACGACGTCCTCTATGCCGTGAAGGCGAATCCCGCGCCATGGGTCATCAAGGCCCTGGTGAAAGAGGGAATCTGCGCCTTCGATGTGGCCTCGATCCCCGAGATCGAGCTGGTGGCTGAGTGCGCGCCGCGCGCGCGCATGGCCTTCATGCATCCGGTGAAGAGCCGCAAGGCCATTTCAAGCGCCTACTTCGACTATGGCGTTCGCACCTTCTCGCTGGATACGCCGGAAGAGCTGGCCAAGATCATCGAGGCCACGGGCGAGGCCCGGGACCTGAACCTGATGGTCCGCCTGGCCGCGCCCAACCACGGCTCGGCCTATCCCTTGTCCGGCAAGTTCGGGATCGAGCCTGAAGCGGCGACCTCCCTGCTCCTGGCGGCCCGCCGGGCCACCCAGGATCTGATGGGCGTCTGCTTCCACGTGGGGTCGCAATGCATGCGCCCCACCGCCTACCAGGGCGCCATGAATGCGGCCTCGCGTGCCCTGGTGCGCGCCGGCGTCTTCGCGGACGTGGTGGACGTGGGCGGCGGCTTCCCGTCGGTCTATCCGGGCATGGTCCCCCCGGCCCTCGAGGACTACGCGGACTCCATCCAGCGCGCTTTCGCCGAGATGATGGTGCACGAAACCACCGAGCTCTGGTGCGAACCTGGCCGGGCGCTGGTGGCGGAGGCGTCATCCGTCCTGGTGAAGGTGGAGCTGCGCAAGGGCGATGCGCTCTACCTCAATGACGGCGCCTACGGAAACCTGTTCGACGCGGCCCACGCCAAGTGGCCCTTCCCGGTGAAGCTGATCCGTGAAGGCCGCGCCGCGCCGCAGCTGAAGCCATTCCGCTTCTACGGACCGACCTGCGACTCCATCGACGCCATGCCGGGACCCTTCTGGCTGCCCGAGGATATCGGCGAGGGCGACTACATCGAGATCGGCATGCTGGGCGCCTATGGCGTGGCCATGGGCACGCGCTTCAACGGCTTCGGCAAGACCGACACGGTGATCATGCAGGACGCCCCCATGGCGTCCCTCTACGGCCTGGCCCCGCGATCCATCCCCAATCCCCGGGTGGAAACAGAGACTGTGGTGCGGTTCGCCAGGGCGCGTCGGGGCCGCCGCAAGCGGCGGTGACGCAGCCAACCTTTCAGGACGCCGAAGGGGCCGACAGGATCTCTTCGGCGAACTGGCCGCCCTTGCGATAGCGGTAGAGATAGGTCGGCACGACCGTCTCGACGGCGCTGGGCCGCACGCCGAGTTCGGCGAGGCCCGGCAGGGCGGGATCGGCGACGTTGTCCGATTTCAGCAGTTCGACCTGGTCGGAGGTCAGGGGCGGTGCGAACGGCAGGAGCCCTGCCTGGATGTCGCCCGCCATGCCGATCAGGCGCGCGAGCAGCCAGGGCAGCGGGACGAGCACGCGCTGGCGCTGGATCTGCGCCAGGGTCAGCTCCATCAGCTCTCGGAAGGTGAAGATCCCCGGACCGCCGAGCTCGAAGGTCTTGCCGGCGACGCCCGGGTCGGTCACGGCGGAGGCGACCGCGGCGGCCACATCGGCGACATAGACGGGCTGGAAGCGGGTCGACCCGCCACCCGGCAGGGGGAGCGCCGGCGACACCGTCGCGAGCTTGGCGAACCGGTTGAAGAAGTCGTCCTCCGACCCGAACACCACAGACGGCCTCAAGACGACCGCCTTGGGCAGGACCTCGCGAACCGCAGCCTCGCCCATCGCCTTGGTGCGGGCGTACTTGGACGTTGAGTCCGGATCCGCGCCAATGGCTGAAACCTGCACGAACCGCGCGACGCCGCGCTGGGCGGCCGCCTCGGCGACGACCCTCGCGCCCTGGGCGTGGAGGCTCTGGAAGCGCTGGCGGCCGCTCTCGTAGAGCACGCCCACCAGATTGACGCAGGCTTCGGCGCCGTCCAGCGCCCGGCCCACCGAAGACGGGACGCGCAGATTGGCCTGGGCGATCTCGATCTGGCCCACGTCCCCCATCAACGGCAGCCGGTAGGCCACGTTCGGGCGGCGGCACGCGACGCGCACACGCAGGCCGCGCTTGGCCAGGGCCCGCACGACCTGCCGGCCGACGAATCCCGAGCCGCCGAACACCGTCACAAGTCCCTGCATGTTGAAGCGCTCCACAAGGGCGATTGGCGCCCGTCGGATAGACGAGCCGCCGCCTGCGCGCAATCAGCGCGCCGCGCCGCCCTTGAGCAACGGCGGATCGTGGGATATTCCGCCCCCCACCGCACACGCTTTCTCCAGGAGTCGCCGGCATGGCCGAGCACGCGTCCGACCACACCCACGGCCAGATGGAGATCCATCAGCAGCAAGCCGCCTTCCATGCCTTCATCCTGCTGTCCAAGTGGGGATCCCTGGCCGTCGCCGTCGGCGTCCTGCTGTTCACCCTGTGGTTCTGCACCGCGGCGGGCTTCCTGGGCGCGATCGTTCCGGCGGTCGTCCTGGCCGCCATCGGGACCCTGGTTCTGCGCGACAAGCCGGTCGCCCATTAATCGGGCTGGACAACCGCCCGGCCGGCTTCGTTAACTCGCCTGCATAGGGCGACCGATTCGGGGTGACAGGCATGGCGGCGCGTATCGCCGTGACTCGAGAACGGCGGCAGGGCGAAACTCGCGTCGCAGCGACTCCTGAAACGATCAAGAAGCTCGGCGGCGCCGGCTTCTCACTGATCGTTGAATCAGGCGCCGGCGCCGGGGCGTCCATTTCCGACGCAGACTACGCCGCCGCGGGCGCGGAGATCGCGCCCAGCGCGGAAGCCGCGCTCAAGACCGCCGACGTCGTCTTCAAGGTGCGCGGGCCGACGGCCGAGGAGATCGCGGTCCTCCGGACCGGCGCAGTCCTGGTCGCCCTCCTCGACCCCCATCAGGACAAGCCGTCCTTGGAAGCCCTGGCGAAGAAGGGCGTCACCGCCTTCGCCATGGAGTTCGTCCCGCGCATCACCCGCGCCCAGGCCATGGACGCCCTGTCCAGCCAGGCCAACCTGGCCGGCTATCGGGCGGTGATCGAAGCCGCAGGCGCCTACGGACGGGTCATGCCGATGATGATGACCGCCGCCGGCACTGTCGCCCCGGCCAAGGTGTTTGTCATGGGTGCGGGAGTCGCGGGCCTTCAGGCCATCGCCACCGCCCGCCGGATGGGCGCGGTGGTCACCGCCACGGACGTGCGCCCCGCCGCCAAGGAGCAGGTGGAGAGCCTGGGCGCCAAGTTCATCGCGGTGGAGGACGAGGAGTTCAAGTCCGCCGAGACCGCCGCCGGCTACGCCAAGGAAATGAGCGCGGAGTACCAGAAGAAGCAGGCCGACCTGATCTCCGAGCACATCAAGAAGCAGGACATGGTGATCACCACGGCCCTGATCCCGGGGAGACCGGCGCCGCGGCTTGTGTCCGCCGCCCAGGTCGCCTCCATGCGCGCCGGCTCGGTGCTGGTGGACCTGGCGGTTGAGCAAGGCGGAAACGTGGAAGGCTCCCGTCCCGGCGAGATCTTTGACACCGCCGGCGGGGTCAGGGTCGTGGGCCTGTCGAACCTGCCAGGCCGCATCGCCGCGGACGCCTCGGCGCTCTACGCCCGCAACCTGCAGGCCTTCGCGGGCCTCCTGATCAACGAGGAAGGCGCGCTTGAGCCCAATTTCGACGACGAGATCCTCAAAGGGGCGCTGGTGGCGCGGGACGGCGCGATCGTGCACCCCGCCCTTCTGAAGACCTGACGCGCAAGGAACGCTGACATGGAAGCCGTGGATCCGACTGTCTTCCGCCTCGCCATTTTCGTACTGGCGATCTTCGTGGGCTACTACGTCGTCTGGAGCGTCACCCCCGCCCTGCACACGCCCCTGATGAGCGTGACCAACGCCATCTCTTCGGTGATCATCGTCGGCGCCCTGCTGGCGACCGCCGCCCATGGCGCGGCCGCGGATTCCGGCGCGGTCTGGATCTCCAAGGGGGCCGGCGCCGTGGCCGCGGGCCTGGCGGCGGTGAACATCTTCGGCGGCTTCCTGGTGACCCAGCGCATGCTGGCCATGTACCGCAAGAAGGAGCGCGGCCCGGCCCGCGCCAAGGAGGGGGCGAAATGAGCGCCCCCTTGATCATCACCTGGCTGGGTTGGGCCTGCTACCTCGGCGCCCTCGTGGCTATCGTCGTCTATGTGATCCACTTCGCGGGACGCCAGGGCTGGAAGCGGCCCTGGAACGCCGCCGGCCTGTTCTTCACCTCCATCGCCCTGTCGCAGACGCCGTTCCTGTTCCAGGACGCCATGGACGCACGGGGGGTGAGGACCGCCTTCATCGTCACCCTGTGCCTCCTGGCCGCCACCGGCGTGCAGGCCTTCTCGGCCCTGCGCCAGCGCCGCCGACGCGACGACCCGCCAGCGCCGCAGCCCATTGAATCCGCGGCGCAAGGCCCCGAAGCATGAACGCAAACGTCGCCGCCATCGCCTACCTGATCTCCGGGGTGCTGTTCATCCTGGCGCTCCGCGGCCTGTCCAATCCCGAGACCAGCCGCCGGGGCAACACCCTCGGCATGGCGGGCATGGCCATCGCCGTGACCGTGACCCTGCTGACCCTCTGGTCGCAGCAGGCGCTCGACGCGGTGACCCTCGGCATGATCGCGGGCGGCGTCCTGATCGGCGGCTCGGCCGGAGCGGTGATCGCCCGGCGCATCGCCATGACCGCCATGCCGCAGCTGGTGGCGGCGTTCCACTCGCTGGTGGGCCTGGCCGCCTGCCTGGTGGCGACCGCGGCGCTCTACACCCCCTCGGCCTACGGCATCGCCAACGCCGACGGGTCGGTGCGGCTGGAATCCCTGATCGAGCTCTCGGTCGGCGTGGCCATCGGGGCGGTGACCTTCACAGGATCGCTGATCGCCTTCGCCAAGCTGAACGGCAACATGTCCGGCGCATCGATCCTCCTGCCGGCCCGGCATCTTCTGAACATCGTGATCGGCCTGGCGATCCTCGGCATGATCGCCGTCCTGGTCGCCACCGGCGGGACCGAGAAATGGGCGTTCTGGGGCGTCTTCGCCCTGGCCCTGGTCGTGGGCGTCACGCTCATCATCCCCATTGGCGGGGCGGACATGCCCGTCGTGGTCTCCATGCTGAACAGCTATTCCGGCTGGGCGGCCGCGGCGCTGGGCTTCACGCTCGAGAACACCACCCTGATCATCACCGGCGCCCTGGTGGGATCGTCCGGCGCCATCCTCAGCTACATCATGTGCAAGGGGATGAACCGCAGCTTCATCTCGGTGATCCTGGGCGGCTTCGGAGGCGAGGTCGCGGTCGCGGGGGGCAAGGCCGAAACCCGGCCGGTGAAGCAGGGCTCCGCCGACGACGCGGCCTTCATCATGAAGAACGCCTCCAAGGTGATCATCGTGCCGGGCTACGGCATGGCGGTGGCCCAGGCCCAGCATGCCCTGCGCGAGATGGCCGACAAGCTGAAGGAAGAGGGGGTGGAGGTGAAGTACGCCATCCATCCCGTGGCCGGCCGCATGCCCGGGCACATGAACGTGCTGCTGGCCGAGGCCAACGTGCCCTATGACGAGGTGTTCGAGCTGGAGGACATCAACTCCGAGTTCGCCACCGCCGACGTCGCCTTCGTCATCGGCGCCAATGACGTCACCAATCCGGCGGCCAAGACCGACCCCAAGTCAGCCATCTATGGGATGCCGATCCTGGACGTGGAAAAGGCCCGCACCGTGCTCTTCGTCAAACGCGGCATGGGCTCGGGCTACGCCGGCGTGGAGAACGAGCTGTTCTTCCGCGACAACACCATGATGCTGTTCGCCGACGCCAAGAAGATGGTCGAGGGCATCGTCAAGGCGCTGTAGGCCAAGCCGCTCATGACGCCGTCTGGGCATGGACCGTCGCGGCGATGCGGAAGCGGACGTAGTTCTGTCGGAAATCGACGATCACCGCGCTGAACAGGCCGAGCAGGTCCATGCCCATCATCAGGGCGGGACGGTCCTGCATGTCCCACAGGGTGAAGGTGTGCAGGTCGGCGAACGCCATGGGGAAGTCCGTGAAGCTGATCATCCCGATGCGCAGGCGCGGCACTTCGGCGACCTCGCCGCGCACCTGCTGGCCCGTGGCGCCGTAGAGCATCACGCTAATCGGCGCGAAATCGCGATCGTGGGTGCGCGCCTGGAGCGAGCGACGCATGGCCATGTTGCCGACCGACCGCTGGGCGCCCGAATCCACGAAGCAGGTGAGCCGTCCGCCCACCGCGTCCGCGTCCAGGATCACCAGCTGGCCGTATCTTCGCCGCGCCCTGACATCGACGTCCGAGGTCAAGGTGACGCCCTTCCCGCCGCCCCGGAAGTCGTCGACCCCTGGGCGTACTATGGCGACCTCGCCCTTGCGGAAGTCGAAGAAGACCCGCTTGTCGTGGAAAGCGTCGATCCCGAGAAAGCCGGCGCAGCCGAGGTCCGCCTGTCTCAGGGTCGGGACGCCCGCCAGGGGGAGCTTGACGTCCCCAGCGACGAAACTCTGGACGTTGACGGTCGGCGTTTCCTGGGCGCTGACGATGCCATGGATGCGCGCCGGCGGGCCCGCCGGCAACTGCAGGGTCTGGGCCAGCTCGGTGGAGATCACCGACCGGTTGGCGCCGGTGTCGATGACAAAGGCGAAGGGGCCCGCACCGTTGATGTAGACAGGGGTGGTGAGCCGGCTGGTGCGATCCTTTCGGCTGGACAGCACGTCCGCCCCGTCGAAAGCCAACGGTTGCGCCATGGCCTGGCCAGATGCGGCAAGAGCCAGGAGGCCGGCCGCGGCCACGCGGCGCGTGGCGCCCGGCGCCGGCCTGAGGCCGCGATGTGCGTTCGAGCCCATGGTCGATCTCCCCCAGTCCTTAAATCCGCTCCCGCGCCCAGGTGGTCAAGCCACGGCGGCGCGGCGCTCTCGACCCGGCGCCGGTTCTGCGCCATAGGCTCGCCAGGGCCGACCGAGGATGAGCATCACCATGCGCTACAACCAGCTTGGCCGGACCGGCCTCTATGTTTCCGAAATGTGCCTCGGAGCCATGACCTTCGGCGGCGGCCAGACCGAGGGCCTGTGGGCCGCGGTGGGCTCGCTGGACCAGGCGCAGGCCGACAAGATCGTCCGCCGCTCGCTGGACGCGGGGATCAACTTCATCGACACCGCCAACGTCTATCACGCCGGCCGCTCCGAGAGCGTGGTCGGCCAGTCCCTGAAGAACCTGGGCGTCAAGCGTTCGGACGTGGTGCTGGCCACCAAGGTCTACGGCGGCATGGGCGGCGGCCCCAACGACCTGGGCGCCTCGCGCGGCCACATCATGGATCAGGTGCAGGGCAGCCTGGAACGCCTGCAGACCGACCACATCGACCTCTACCAGATCCACGCCACCGACATCGTCACCCCCATCGAAGAGACCTTGCGGGCGCTGGACGACCTCGTTCGGCAGGGCATGGTCCGTTACGTCGGCGTGTCCAACTGGGCGGCCTGGCGGATCGCCAAGGCCCTGGGGATCTGTGAGCGCCGCAACTACGCGCGCATCGAGACGGTCCAGGCCTATTACACGGTCGCCGGGCGGGACCTGGAGCGGGATATCGTTCCCCTGCTGACCGAGGAGAAGCTGGGCCTGATGGTCTGGTCGCCTCTTGCCGGCGGCCTGCTCTCGGGCAAGTACGGGCCCGGCGCGCCAGATCCTGAAGGCGCCCGCCGCGCCTCGTTCGACTTCCCGCCGGTGAACAAGGACCGCGCCTGGGCCTGCGTCGCCGCCATGCGCGAGATCGCGGACGCGCGCGGCTCGACCGTGGCGCGGGTGGCCCTGGCCTGGCTGCTGGCCCAGCCCGTGGTGACCAGCGTCATCATCGGCGCCAAGACGCCCGAACAGCTCGAAGACAATCTGGGCGCCGTGTCGCTCAAGCTCACGCCCGAAGAGCTCGCCAAGCTCGACGAGGTCAGCAAACTCCCGGCGGAATACCCTGGCTGGATGTTGAACATGCAGAGCGGCGCGCGGATTCCAAAGCCGTTCGAGGCGAAGGTCTGACGTCGGGATCAACAACGCGAACGGTCCGGCGCGGCGGGCGCCGGGCGAGCGTCGGCCTGCTGGCGGTGCTGGCGTTCATAACAATCGGAGGCGTCATGTCAGCCGCCCAGGGACGCCCCTCACCGCGCGGTGAATTCGTGGACATCGGCGGCCGCAAACTGCGGATCGTGTGCGATGGGCCGCAAGGCGATGGCCCGATCGTCGTCCTCGAGGCCGGGGCGTTCGGCCTGGCCTCGGACTGGGCCGTGGTGCAGAGCCGCCTCGCCGCCGAGGGGGTCCGATCCTGCGCCTATGACCGCGCAGGCATGGGCTACTCCGACCCGGGGCCATCGCCGCGAGACGGGATCGCGGTCGCCGAGGACCTCGAGAAGCTGTTGGCCGCCGCGCATGAGCGACCGCCGTACATCCTCGTCGGCCACTCCATGGCCGGTCTGCGTATCTGGCTCTTCGCCAAGCGCAATCACCAGCTGGTCCAGGGCTTGGTGTTCGTGGACGCCACCACGCCGGAGTCCTCGGAGACCTCCACCGAGCGCGCCTTCCTGGCGCCATTCACCTTAGTCTCCCGCGCCGCCGCCATCAGCGCCACCGCGGGGCTGATGCAACCGCTGCGGATCATGGGCGACACGATCGGACTGCCGCCACAGGCGGCGGATGAAAAGCGCTGGGCCTTCGGCGATGGCCGGCACAACCGGACCGGCGCGGCGGAAGTGGACGAGTGGATGCGCGCGACCCGCCAGGCGCTGGACTCGGGCCCTCTCGATCCCTCGCTGCCCGTGGCGGTGGTCACGGCAGGGCGGCACGCGGCCAGTGACCAGAGCCTGCAGGCCGCGCCGGCGCGCCAGTCCAGACGAGGCTATTTCGCCAACGCCGAGCACGCCTCGCACGCCAATCTCCTGGGGCCGCTGTTCGCCGACCAGATCATCAAGGCTATCGATTTCGTACGCGCCGCCGCCGCCGATGCGGCGGTGCGGCCCGATCCGGGTCAGTCCTGACCGTTCACCACTGACGAAGGTGCGGCGGCCCGCGCAAACAGCAGTTGGCGAGCACGCCGGCGAGCGCGTCCGCCTCGTAGGGTTTCGCCAGGGTCTGGCTCTGGGGATAGCGCAGGGAAAGGTCTCCCGGTCCATAGCCCGTGGAGAAGACGAACGGCACCTCGCGCGCCACCAGAGCATCGGCGACGGGATAGATCTTCTCCCCGCCGAGGTTCACGTCCAGGATCGCCGCGTCGATGACGCCATTGCCCTGAACCCGCTCCATCGCCTGGGCCACCGTGCCCGCGACGCCCGCGATGATGCAGCCGAACTCTTCCAGCATGTCCTCAAGCATCATGGCGACCATGGCTTCGTCTTCGACGACGAGGACGCGGAGGCCGTACAGCCCTCCGGGGGACTTGGCTGCGCCCATGCGAGCGACACCTCTCAGGGCGTAGAAGCGCCGACAGCGCCCTGCACCAGATAGCCCCCAAGGGATACTATCGCAGGGATTGCGCTAATCAATTCTAAAGGCGGAAAACCGCGCCGCTAGGCGTCCAGATCGATGTCCCGGCGCGAGGAGACGATGGTGACGATGAAGCCCGCCAGCACGTCCAGCAGCACCATGAGCGTGATCAGGAAGAACACCGACGTGGCGAACCCCCTGATCAGCAGGAACTCCACCAGGCACACCACGAACAGGATCATCGACAGGGAGTGGTTGATGATCGCCAGGTTGCGGCTGTTGGTGGACTTCAACAGTTCGATGAACAGCACCACCAGCGACGCCGCCAGGAACAGGTCCCCCAGATTCACCGGCCAGACGCCGCCGGAGGTCATGTGGATGGTGAACAGCGGGATGGCGAGCTGACTGGATGCGTCCAGCGTCTGCAGACCGCCCTGCAGCGTCAGCAGGTCGAGATTGTAGAAAAGCACCGGCAGAACCAGCAGCGGAAACGCAGCGAACATGGCGAGCTCCCCCAGAAGCTGGACCCGACTTGCACAGTTAACTCTTTTCAGAGCCGCGGCAATCCCGGCCGCCGATCAGAGCTCGCGGACCTTTCCCGCCGCGCGCGCCCGATTCAGCAGCCACACCACGCCGGCGAGGTCGCCGAACGACGACCACAGGCGTCTCAGGTTGGTGTATTTCGAACGTCCCGACATGCGCGGGCGGTGACCGACCTCGACAAAGGCGACGTTCAACCCCTCGCGGCGCACAAGGGCCGGCAGGAAGCGGTGCATGTGATCGAAATAGGGAAGCGCCAGGAACACCGTGCGCGGCGCCGCCTTCAATCCGCATCCGGTGTCCCGTGCGTCATCCCGAAGAATGCGGCGACGCACGCCGTTGCCCAACCGGGACGCCAGGCGCTTGGACCAGGGATCCTGGCGGCGTGCGCGCAGCCCGCCCACGAGGCCAAGGCCGGGGCCGCCGGTCCGAAGGGCCTGGACGAGCGCGGGCGCGTCGGCCGGATCGTTCTGGCCATCGCCGTCCAGGGTCACGATGATTCCGCCCTGAGCCGCCTGGACGCCCGTGCGCAATGCGCGGCTCTGGCCGGCGTTGGCGGCGTGCGCGATGACCCGCAGGGTCGGCAGCTCCGCCTTCAGCGACAGCAAGGTCTCAAGGGTGCCGTCGCCGCTGGCGTCGTCCACGAAGATCATCTCATAGGCCTCGTCGGCGAAGGCGCGGGCGATCTCGCGCGCAAGCACCGCGACGTTGCCGTCCTCGTCCTTCACGGGGACCACGACTGATATTTCTGGCGTCATGACGGGGCTCTTAACGGTTTTGCGACCGCCTGGGCAGGGGCGGGCGCGCCGCACTCTTCCGCAAGCGGCCGCGGTCGTGGGAGAATGGCCGCATGACCGATCCGAACCGACTTGTTCTTGTAGGACGCGTGGCCGGCGCCTTCGGCGTCAAGGGCGAGACGCGCATCCGCGCCTATACCGCCGATCCCAAGGCCCTGCTGACCTACAAAGACCTGCGTCGCGACGACGGCTCGCCGGGGCTGACGCTGGTGTCGGGCCGCGCCGTGAAAGACGGGCTGATCGTGCGGGCGCGCGAAATCGCCAGCAAGGAGGACGCCGACGCCATGAGGGGCCTGGACCTCTATGCCCCGCGCTCCTCGCTTCCGCCCGCCGACGAAGAGGAATTCTACCTGACGGACCTGATCGGCCTGGAAGCCCGGGCGCCGGACGGCCGGGTGATCGGCGCCGTCAAGTCGGTGCACGACTTCGGCGCGGGCGATGTGCTGGAAGTCGAGCCCGCCGGCGGCGGCCCGACCTGGCTCGTGGCCTTCACCCAGGCCAATGCGCCGCAGATTTCCATTGATCAGGGATTCCTCGTCGTCGTGCGGCCGGTGGAGGTCGAATAGGCGGCATGCGCGCCTTCGCCGATCTTCTGGGCCGGCTGTCCTACACCTCCTCGCGCAACGCCAAACTTACGCTGGTGAGGGATTTCCTGAAGCAGCAGCCGGATCCGGATCGCGGCTGGGCGCTTGCCGCCCTGACCGGGGATCTGACATTCGACGCGGCCAAGCCGGCGATGATCCGCAAGGCCGTCGAGGCCCGGATGGATCCGATCCTGTTCGCCTGGTCCTATGACTACGTCGGCGATCTGGCCGAGACTGTCGCCCTGGTCTGGCCCTCCCGCCCGGGCGCCAACCGCGCGCCGGACCTGTCGGAGGTGGTCGAAACCTTGCGCGCGGCCTCGCGCAGCGAAGTTCCGCGCCTTCTGGAAGGATGGCTGGACGCGCTCGACGCCGACGGGCGCTGGGCCCTGCTGAAACTGATGACCGGCGCCCTGCGGGTGGGCCTGTCCGCACGGCTCGCCAAGCAGGCCCTGGCCGACGTGGGACCTGTCCCGGTCAGCGAGATCGACGAGCTGTGGCACGGTCAGGCGCCGCCCTTCGACGACATCTTCGCCTGGCTGGAGGGGCGCGGCGAGCGACCGTCGGCCGACCACCCTGGCCGCTTCCGCCCGGTCATGTTGGCCCAGGCGCTGGATGAGGCGGTCGATCTGGACCGGCTGGATCCCGAGGCATACGCGGCGGAGTGGAAATGGGACGGGATCCGCGTCCAGGCGGTCAGCGAGGGCGGGGTCCGGCGCCTTTACAGCCGCACCGGCGACGACATCGCCAGGGCCTTCCCCGACGTGGTCGAGGCGCTCGACTTCGAAGGCGTCATCGACGGCGAGCTCCTGGTGATGCGAAACGGCCAGGTCGCGTCCTTCGGCGAGTTGCAGCAGCGGCTGAACCGCAAGACCGTGGACGCGAAGCTGCTGGCTGAGTTCCCCGCCGGCATCCGCGCCTACGACATCCTGGCCGATGGGCGGGAGGACGTGCGGCGACTGCCCTTCGCCGGCCGGCGGCGCAGGCTGGAGGCCTTCGTCGCGCGGCTGGGAACGTCGCGCATCGACCTGTCGCCCCTGCAGCCGTTCGAGAGCTGGGAGGCGCTTGCGAGCCTGCGCGCCCACCCGCCGCCGGGCGATCCGCAGGCGGCCGAAGGCCTGATGCTCAAACGCTGGGATTCAATCTACGAAGCTGGCCGCCCCAAGGGTCCTTGGTTCAAATGGAAGCGCGACCCCCACCTGATCGACGCGGTCCTGATGTACGCCCAGCGCGGCCACGGCAAGCGCTCCAGCTTCTATTCCGACTACACGTTCGGGGTCTGGGACGAGGACCGGCTGACGCCCGTGGGAAAGGCCTATTTCGGCTTCACCGATGAGGAGCTGAAGCAGATCGACAAGTTTGTCCGCGACCACACCACCGAGCGTTTCGGGCCGGTGCGCGCCGTGCGGGCCGACCGCGAGTTCGGCCTCGTGCTGGAAGTTGCGTTCGAAGGCCTGCAGCGATCCACGCGGCACAAGTCGGGCGTGGCCATGCGCTTCCCCCGCATCAACCGGATTCGCTGGGACAAGCCCGCGCGGGAAGCCGATGACATCGGGACCCTGCGGCGGATGCTCGAGGCCGGCTGAGGCCGTCAGGCGGCCCCTTCGGCCGTGGCGTGCAGGCGCGCATAGACCCCGCCTTGCGCGACCAAGTCGGCGTGGCGGCCCTCCTCGACGACCCGCCCATCCTGGAACACCAGAATCCGGTCGGCGCCGCGGATCGTCGACAGTCGATGGGCGATCACGACCGTGGTGCGGCCCGCCATCAACGCCTCGGTGGCCGTCTGCACCAGCAGTTCCGTTTCCACGTCCAGGGACGAGGTGGCCTCGTCCAGCACCAGGATCGGCGCGTCGGCCAGGAAAGCGCGGGCGATGGCCACGCGCTGGCGTTCGCCTCCGGAGAGTTTGACCCCGCGTTCCCCCACCAGGGTGTCGTAGCCGTCGGGCAGGCGCGCGATGAAGTCGTGGGCGCGGGCGCGGCGGGCGACCTCGATGATCTCGTCCAGGGTGGCGTCCGGGCGCGCATAGCCGATGTTCTCGGCGATCGACCGGTGGAACAGCGCCGGGTCCTGAGGCACCACCGCGATGGCCTGGCGCAGGGACTCCTGGGTGACCTGGGCGATGTCCTGGCGGTCGATCAGGATGCGGCCCGCCTGGAGGTCGTAGAGGCGCTGGATCAGCTTGACGAAGGTCGACTTGCCCGAGCCCGTCGGCCCGACCAGCGCCACCCGCTCGCCAGGCCGGATCGTCAGACTGAAGCCCTGGTACAGCGCCTCGCTCTGGCTGCGGTAGCGGAAGCCCACCTTGTCCAACACGATCTCGCCGCGTCCTGCCTTCAGCGGCTGGGCGTCCGGCCGATCCTGAACCTGCGGCGGCGTGCGCATGTAGGCGGCCACGGCCTCGGCGTCGTCCATGCCGCGCTGGAACTGGCGCACGGTCTCGCCGAAATTCCGCAGATAGCCGCTCATCAGGAGGAAGGCGGTGACCGCGAAGGTGATGTCCCCGGCGCTGGCCAAGCCCTTGGACCAGTAGAACACCAGGACACCCGTCAGGCCACCCTGCAGCAGGGCGAGGATCAGGTTCTGGACCACCCAGGTCCTGACGCCGCGGTTCCAGCTGGTGATCGTGGCGCGCCGCCAGGCCGCCACCGTGCGCGCGAACCTCGCCTCCTCACGCGCCTCGGCGCCAAAGCTCTTCACCGTCGGACTGGAGGATATGGCGTCGGCCAGCGACGCTCCGACTTCGGAATCCAGCGCGCTCGACTTCAGGTTCGCGGGCCTGAGGTAGGCCTTGGCCAGGAAGAGCGACGCGCCGATGTAGAGGCCGACCGCGGCGAAGGCGAACAGGCCCACCAGCGGCCAGCGCAGGGTCATCATCACGCTGAGGCCGAGCAGCACCAGCAGGGAGGGGCCCAGCAGCAGGACGATCACATCCGAGACCGTGTCGTAGGCCCACATGGCGCGGCTGACCTTGCGCACCGTGGCGCCGGCGAAGGTGTCCGCGTGCCAGTCCGCCGAGAACGACTGCACCCGCCGGAAGGCGTCGTTGACCAGGTCCTCCATGTTTCGGGCGGCGAAGGGGGTGAAGAAGAAGAAGGAGGTGTTGCGGAAGGTGAGCGCCGCCACATAGACCAGAACGAACAGCCCCCAGGCGCTCCAGGCCGCGCCCGCGCCGCGGGCGGGATCGGCGGCCACGGCCTTGACCAGCCGCTCCGCCGCGCTGGGGAACAGCATGTCGGCACAGACCGCCGCGACGATCAGCGCGATCGACGCAGCAAACAGCCGCGGCCTGCGCATCCACTGCGAGGCGATGAAGGCCAATACCTGGCTGTTGGACAGCACGCGCACGGGCGCGCCGTCACCGGAGGGGGTCGCGACGTCGGTCATGGGAGAGGCTGACATACGCGTCTTCCGCGCAGCGCGGGAGGCCACGGGCGCGGTTTTCAGCCAGGCTGGCGCCGAAGCCACAACCCCTGCGCGTCGGTGCGCGTACTGCAGGCCCCGGAAGGTTGCGGACTGGGGATAAGCGATGAAGCCGCTTGATCGCAGGCCCAGGCCTCTGCGACCCTGGCGTCATGACCGCCGCCCACCTGCCCGACGCGCCCGCCGACAACTGGGTGGATCGGTTCGCGCCGGCGGGCCTGAGACCCTGGCTGAAACTCGCCCGCTTCGACCGGCCGATCGGGACCTGGCTGTTGATGCTGCCGGGGTGGCAGGCGATCGCCCTCGCCGGGGCCATGCAGTCGCGCGGGCCCGACCTGGCGCTTCTGGCGCTGGTGGCGGTCGGCGCCTTGGTCATGCGGGGTGCGGGCTGCGCCTACAACGACATCGTCGACCGCGACTACGACGCCAAGGTCGCCCGCACGGCCATGCGCCCGATCCCGTCTGGCCAGATCAGCGTCAAGCAGGCCTGGGCCTATGTCGCGGGCCTGAGCCTCGTGGGCCTCGCCATCCTCCTTACCCTGCGCCCCGCCGCGATCGCGCTGGGCGTTGGCTCGCTCCTGCTCGTCGCGGCCTATCCGTTCATGAAGCGGATCACCTGGTGGCCGCAGGCATGGCTAGGCCTCACCTTCAATTGGGGCGCCCTTCTGGGCTTCGCCGCCGCCGCCGGGACCCTGAGCTGGCCGGCGGGACTGCTCTACGCCTCCGGCTTCTTCTGGACCCTGGGCTACGACACCATCTACGCCGCCCAGGACATGGAGGACGACGCCCTCGTGGGCGTGAAATCGTCGGCCCTGAGGCTGGGGGCCCGCGCACCTGCAGCGATCCTTGTGTTCTACGCCCTGAGCGTCGGGCTCGCCCTGGCGGCCGCGGCCGTGGCGGGCCTTGGGCCCCTTTTCCTGCCGTTCGCCGGTCTCTACGCCCTGCACTTCTCCTGGCAGGCGGCGCGGTTCCGGATCGATGACGGGCTGGGGGCGTTACGTCTGTTCAGATCCAACCGGGAGGCAGGCCTGATCCTGTTCGTCGCGCTGATCGCCGGCCTCTGGCGCCATGGCGGCGTCCTCGCTGGAGGCCTGGGATGAGGATCGTCCTCACGGCGGTCACCGCCGGCCTGTTGGTCGCCGCGCTCGCCGCCTGCCAACGCAAAGCCGAAACGAAGGCGCCGGCCGCGCCGGCCGCCCCCTTGACCTTCATCCAGACCAGCCCGGACGCCACGGTCAGGCTGGTCCTCGACCCCGGCGTCGGCGCCCGCCCGGGCTTGCGCGGCAAGCTCTACGGCGATGGCGTGAAGGAACTGACCAGTTTCGCGGACCAGGCCCACAGCGACCGCGCACGCCTGTCGCAGAAGGGATATCCCTCGCCTGCCTACGAACGCGATCTCGTCTGGAGCCTGACCGCCGCCACGCCCAATCTGGCCAGCGCCAGGGAGACCTGGTCCGACTACACGGGCGGCGCTCATCCAAATCATGGATGGCTTGGCGTGATCTGGGATGTCCATAGCGACCGTGAGATCCCGAGAGGCGAGCTGTTCCGGGTGGACGCCGACCAGGGCCAGCTCGACGCGCTCCTCTGCCAGGCGGTCAAGGCCGCCAAGTCCCGCCGCGCCGGCGCGGCGGCGATCAACGAGGAGGTCGGGACCTGGTCCTGTCCGAAGTGGGACGACTCGAATTTCGTGTTCGCGCCGTCCACCACGGCCGGCAAGATCGGCGGCCTGACCTTCTTGTTCGACCCCTATGTCCTCGGCCCCTACGCCGAGGGCGACTATGCGGTGACAGTGCCGCAGTCGGATTTCCGCATCGCCCTGGCGCCTGCCTATGCCGATGAGTTCGCCGGCGCACCCGCGCCGGAGCCGGCCGCCCGACCCGCTCCAAAGCGATGACTCTCGACCGGCGCGCCTTCATCCTGGAACACACCCGCCTGCAACGCCCGCCCCATGCGCCGGAGATCGAGCTGTACCTCGCCACGGAGATCGAGCCGATCTGGCGCCAGACCGAGGCTTCGCTTCAGCAGACCGGCCTGGATCCCCCCTTCTGGGCCTTCGCCTGGGCCGGCGGGCAGGCCCTGGCCCGCTATCTGCTCGACCATCCCGCCGAGGTCGCGGGCAAGCGGGCGCTCGATTTCGCGACGGGCTCGGGTCTCGTTGCCATCGCGGCGATGACCGCCGGCGCCGCGAGCGTCCTGGCCAGCGATGTCGACCCCTTCTGCGCGGCCGCCGTCGCACTGAATTCAGCCGTGAACGGCGTAGAGGCGACGTTCACATCCATGGACCTGCTGGACGCCGACCCGCCTGACGTGGACGTGATCCTGGCGGGCGACATCTGTTACGAATGGCCCCTCGCCGACCGCGTGCGCCAATGGCTGGCGACGGCCCACGGGCGGGGCGTGCGGGTGTTGATCGGCGACCCTGGCCGCGCCTATCTTCCCCGCGAAGGTCTGCGCATGCTGGCCATGTACGACGTCGAGACCACCCGCGAGCTCGAGGACAGGGAGGTTCGCCGCACGGGAGTCTTCACGTTCGAAGATTGAGGCCGGCGCATCGCCTCTTGCCCGGCCGCGAAGCCGCCCGTTTATTGGCTGAATGAGCCCATCCGACATCCGATCCGGTGACCGCATCGCCGGCGCGACCTTCGCCAGCCGCTCGGCGGTCTGGGGCGCGCGGGCGGCGGCGGCGACCGCCCATCCCATGGCGACACTGGTTGCGGTCGACATCCTGCGCGCCGGCGGTTCGGCCGTCGACGCCGCCATCGCGGCCAACGCCTGCCTGGGATTCCTGGAACCCACCGCCTGCGGGATCGGCGGCGATGTCTTCGCCCTGCTGTGGGATCCCAAGTCGCGCGCCGTCGCCGGCTTGAACGGCTCGGGCCGCTCGCCGCGGGCCCTGACCCTCGACATTCAGCGTGCGCGGGCGGTGGACGGACGCATCTGGCGTTTCGGCGCGGTCGCCGTCAGCACACCCGGCGCGGTCGACGGCTGGTGGATGGCCCACCAGCGTTACGGCAAGCTGCCCTGGAAGGCGCTATTCGAGCCAGCCATCGCGCTTTGCGAGCGCGGCG
>FTIH01002835.1_pt5 | contig 44782 bp, 36 predicted proteins | sample 1658451 | NCBI WGS metagenome assembly FTIH01 (sample SAMEA3914826, study PRJEB12502) | metagenome | biome: forest; material: soil | place: Canada | collected 2011-07-03 | depth 0.3 m
GGCCTGATCCTCAACCTGATGCCCTGCGTCTTCCCCATCCTGTCCATGAAGGCCCTGGCCTTGGCGTCTCACGCCGACGCCGCCAGCCGGCCGCGGGCGCAGGGACTGGCCTTCCTCGTGGGCGTGCTGGCGACCTTCATCGGCCTCGCCGCCCTCCTGATCGCCGCCAAAAGCGCCGGGGCCGCCGTGGGCTGGGGCTTCCAACTGCAGACGCCCGCCGTGGTGGCGGGGCTCAGCCTCCTGATGCTGCTGATCGGGCTCAATCTATCTGGGGTGTTCGAGGCCGGACTGTCGCTGCAGGGCGCCGGCGGCGGTCTGGCGAGCCATGGCGGTCTCGTCGGCTCCGCCCTGACCGGCGCCCTGGCGGTGGTGGTCGCGGCTCCCTGCACGGCGCCCTTCATGGCCAGCGCCATCGCCTACGCCCTGACCCAGGTCGAGTGGGCGGCCCTCGGCATCTTCGCGGCCCTGGGCCTGGGCTTCGCCGCGCCCTTCGTGATCCTCTCCTTCGCGCCGGGCCTGCTGCGGCGTCTGCCTCGCCCGGGTCCCTGGATGGACGGACTGAAGCGGCTCCTGGCCTTTCCCATGTACGGCGCCGCGGCCTGGCTGTTGTGGGTGCTGACCCTGCAGGCCGGCGATACGGCCCTGGCGGCCCTGCTGGCCTCGGGCGTGGTCCTGGCCCTGGCGGCCTGGCTGTTCGGGGCGGCCCAGCGCGCCCAGGGCAGTCCCGCCCGTCCCGTGGCCCTCTACCTGATGAGTCTCACCGGCCTGGTCGCGGCCCTCGCCCTGATCGCCGCCGGCCTGCGGGCGCCCGCCTCGCCGGCCCTCGCCCAGGGCGGAGCCGAGAGCGCGGGCGGCCTTGTCTCCGAACCGTTCTCCCCGGCGCGCCTGGAAGCGCTGCAGGGCCAGGGCAAGCCGATCTTCGTCAACTTCACCGCGGCCTGGTGCATCACCTGCCAGGTCAATGAGCGCGCGGCGCTGTCGAGCCCGAAGGTGGCCCAGGCCTTCGCCGCGGCGGGCGCCGTCTACCTGGTGGGGGACTGGACGAAGCGGGACGCGGTGATCGCCAGGACCCTGTCCGAGCATGGCCGGGCCGGCGTGCCGCTCTATCTCGTCTACGCCGCCAGCGGCGGGCCGCCGATCACTTTGCCGCAGATCCTGACCGAAGGCGCGGTCGTCGCCGCGATCGGCAAGGCCGCGCGCCAGGCGCCCTGAAACCTGATCGCCCTGGCCTCAAGCCGGCGGCGTCGGTGGGGCGGTGATCACCTCGACGTTGTCGTTCAACAGATAGGCCATGTCGCGTAGGGCCTTGTCTTCCGCCGCGCCGGTCGAGGCCTGCTCCAGCTGTTGCAGCTTCAGGGGCAGGTCCTGGGAAATGCCCTTCAGGATGCACTTCAGGTCGCCGTCGGTCCCGCGTTTGGCCAGCTCCAGGTGCCCCTGCATGTCGAGCGCCGCCAGCGCGCGCACCTCCGCGTCGAACCGGGACAGGTCGGGCAAGGGAATGGCGCCGGCCGAGGCGGCGAGGCCCTTGGCCGTGCGGTAATGCTCCACCTGACCCTTGAGACTGCCGGCGCGGCCGATGATGTCGGCGAACAGCGGCTCTCCGGCCACCGGCGCCTCCACCGCGGGCGCCGAGGCGGCCGTGGGCCCGCCAGGCCCGGCGGAGGCCAAAAACAGGTAGGCGGCCATGGCGACGTCGCAGGACATGGTGGCTATCCTCTGGCTGGGATGACGACTCGTCTGGTCCTGGACTAAGGCCGACATGGTAAACAGCCGCCTACCGCCGAAGGAGACCGCATGGCTGACATCGACGCCGCCTGGAAGAGGCTGGAAGCGGAAGCGGCCGGATCGGCGCACCGAAGGATCACGGCGCTTTTCGATGATGAGCCTGGTCGGCTGGAGCGGCTGACCCTCGACGCCGCCGGCCTGCACCTCGACCTGTCCAAGCAGGCCTGGACCCTCGCCGGGCTCGACGCCGCGGTCGCCCTGGCCGGGGCGGCGGACGTGCAAGGCGCGCGGGGCCGGCTGTTCCGCGGCGAGGCGATCAACACCTCCGAGGGCCGCGCCGTCCTGCATCCGGCGCTGCGCGCGCCGGACGGCGCGAGCTTCTCCGCCCTGGGCGCGCCGGTCTCGGCCACGGTGGAGGCGGGGCGCAAGGCCATGGCCGCCTTCGCGGGCGCGGTCCGGGAAGGCCGTATCCTCGGCGCCAGCGGTCGTCCGTTCAAGGCGGTCGTGCACATCGGCATCGGCGGCTCGGACCTGGGCCCTCGGCTGGTCTGGGAAGCGCTGCGGCCCCTGGACGCTCCGATCCAGCTGCGCTTCGCCGGCAATGTCGACGGCCATGAGATCGCCCAGGCCCTGCACGGCCTGGACCCGGCCGAGACCCTGGTGGTCGCCGTCTCCAAGACCTTCACCACCCAGGAGACCATGGCCAATGCGACGGCGGCCCGCGACTGGCTGCGAAGCGCCCTCGGCCCCGGCGGCGACGCCCACCTGATCGCGGTTTCCGCGGCGCCCGGCGCGGCCCAGGCCTTCGGCGTGGCGTCCGACCGGATCTTCGCCTTCGCAGACTGGGTCGGGGGGCGCTATTCCCTCTGGTCGGCGGTGGGGCTGTCCTGCGCCATCGGCCTGGGCTGGGACCGGTTCCAGGCCCTGCTGGGCGGGGCGGCCGCCATGGACGCCCATTTCCTCCAGGCGCCGCTAGAGCGGAACGCGCCGGTGCTGCTGGCCCTGGCCCACGTCTTCAACCGCAACGGTCTTCACCGTCCTGCGCGGGCGGTGATCCCCTACGCCCAGCGCCTGCGCCTGCTGCCCGCCTTCCTGCAGCAACTGGAGATGGAATCAAACGGCAAGCGGGTGCGCACCGACGGGTCGCCGGTCGCCCGGTCCACCGCCGCCGCGGTCTTCGGAGAGCCCGGCACCTCGGCCCAGCACGCCTTCTTCCAGCAGCTGCACCAGGGTCCCGACGTGATTCCGGTGGACTTCATCGCCGTGGCGCGGTCCGGCGAGGGCCCGCCCGGCGCCCACGCCAAACTGCTCGCGAACGTCCTGGCCCAGGCGGAAGCGCTGATGGCCGGCCGCGCCGAGGCCGACGTCCGCGCGGAACTCGAGGCCAACAGCGTCCCGGCGGACACAGTCGCGACCCTGGCGCCCCAGCGCGCGTTCCCGGGGAACCGGCCCTCCGCCATGATCCTGCTGGACCGGCTCGATCCCGCCGCCCTGGGCGCGCTCATCGCCCTCTACGAGCACAAGACCTTCGTGGAGGGCGTGCTCTGGGGGATCAACAGCTTCGACCAGTGGGGCGTCGAGCTGGGCAAGGCCCTGGCCAACCGCATCCTGCCCGAACTGGAGGCCGGCGCCCGCCTGGACCACGACCCGTCGACGGCGGCCCTGATCCGGCGGCTGGCGTATTGATCGTTCAGAAGCGTTTTGTGAGGCCTGCGAACAGGCCCCGGCGTGGTCCGAACTGGGGCGCGCCCACGCCCACGCCCGTCCCGTCACGGATTTCATAGACCTCGTCTAAGGCGTTGATCAGGTCCAGGCGGAGGCTGAACTTGCCGAGAGCCGCCGTTGTGAAGTCGTGGGCGACCGACAGATTGACCTGGGTGTAGGCCGGGACGTGGGCCCCGTTGGGAACCTGACCGTCTGCGCGCAGGCCTGAGCCGTAGATCAGGTCGGCGTCGAAGTGGGTGTCCATCCAGACGTACGACACGCCGGCCGAGCCGCTGATCGTCTGGTTGTGATCCAGGTAGATGTAATGGTCCGCGATGTAGGCCAGATCGCCTGGATCAAAGTTGAACTGGCTTGAGATGATATCCTGGCCCTGCGCCTTGGAGATCGAGACGTTGGCGTAGGCGCTGAATGGGCCCCGACTGTAGCTGGCGCTGAACTCCACGCCCCGGGCATAGCCCTTGGCGTAGTTGAACGGCGTCAGGATGATGGGCGCGCCAAACTGGCCCTCATCGATGAGGTTGCGATCCTTGCGGTAGTAGGCGTCGAGCCCCAGCGTGAACTCGCCCAGCTTCTGCTGCACGCCGACGTCGAAGTAGTGGGTGCGCATGGAATAGGGCGTGGTGTCGTCGGGATTCAGCGGCGGCGCGGTCGTGTCGGTGAACTTCGCCACTGTCTCGTTGGCCACGAGCTCGAAGGGCGGCGGCGAGAAGTACCGTGCGTAACCCGCGTGCAAAGTCGCGCCCGCATATGGGGTCCAGACGAGGTTCACCCGGGGGCTGAACTGGTGCTCCTTGCGATAGGAGTCCAGCTGGTCGAACCTGAGGCCGTAGTTGAGGGTCAGGTTGCTGAGCAGCTTCCATTCGTCCTGTATGAAGGCGCTGTAGGTCCACGCCGTCTGGGCGCCGTTGTCCGTGATGGAGGTCGGCGCGTCGCTGACCTGGTTTCCAAGGCAGTCGATCTGCGCGCCCGGAACGCAGACGTAGAACACCTGGGAGCTGGTCTTGCTGGCTGCGCGGTCTCCCTCGATGATCACACCGGCGCGCAGCGTGTGCGCGCTGGTGAGGTTGTACTTGCCTTCGAGCTGAAGGCCGGCCGCTGTGTCGCTCTTGCGCGCGCTCTGGGCGACGCCGTTGAACATCAGATCGCCGGTCGGATCGGGCGTGTAGGTCAATGTCGAATAACGCGAGAAGAGCGACGCCTGCAGCGTGGCGCGGTCGGCGGCGTAGAGGTAGCTGGCGATGGCGAAGGTGGTGCCCTCGCGCTGGCGTTCGTTGAGATTGTCGCTCAGGAAGTCGGCCTGGCCGTTCACCTCAAGGCCTGTTCCGTCGGTCGCCGCGTGCAGGCCACTCGGATTTGGGATCTGGAAGGTGTCCTGGGAGGCGCCGACGATCAGCGACAGCCGGCTGTTGGCGTCGATGATCCGATCGTAATAACCGAAGGCCTGAAACTGGTTGCTGGCGTCGTGGAGCGGCGTCCCCGAGCCGTCCACCGACTCGATGCCCACGCCGGTGTGAAGATAGCTGCCGGAGAAGAACAGGCTGTTGGCGCCCCAGGACCCGCCGTACTCGGCGCTCGGCTCGTAGACGTCGTGCGCGCCGCCGTAGATCGATACGTTACCGCCTTGCTGGAAGCCGCTCTTGGTCGTGATGTTGATGATGCCGGCGGTCCTGAGGCCGTACTGGGCCGGCAATGCGCCAGTGATGAGGTCGATATTCGCGGCCAGGCGCGGGCTCAGGGATTGACCGAAGACCGACAGACCCTCGGGCAGGATGACGTTGTTGATCCGATACTGGATATTGTTGTGGTCGCCCCGGATGTGGAGCTGGCCGTAGGAGTCCTGGGTGACGCCGGGCGCCTGGAGGATCACCTGATTGAGCTGGATGTTCTCGCCGCCCGGCAGGTTGTTGATCAGCTTTTCCGGAAGCGAATAGGTCGAGGCGCCGAGCGCCGGCTCGACGGTCTGACGCGCGATATCCAGGCGCCGGGCGGTGACCACGAGTTCCGATACTGAGGAATCACTGGAGGTCGCGGCCAGGGCCGGGCCGGCCAGCAGGCTCGACACGGCTGAAGCGGCCAGAAGGTAGAGCCGGATGGGCATTGCGGAGCTCCAACGGCCGGGCGAAACGCCCGGCGAGCGAAGTGTTATGAAATAACATAAACCCTCGTCAAGTGCTTCCGCTGCGCGGAGCGGAATTGGCGCTTCGAGCCGCGGAATCACCTCGTCGGCGGGCGCCAGGAGTCATCAAAGCGACATGCAATCGGCTTAGACGGCGAGGGTGCGCCTTATCCCTGGCCCTGGGGCGTGGCCGTCGCTTCGAGCGCGCGCGTGGACGACTCTTCCCCGATCCGGCGCTACCGCACGGTGTTCATCTCAGATGTGCACTGGGCACGCGCGGCTGCCAGGCCGAGCTGCTGCTCGACTTCATCAGGTCCATGGACTGCCAGATGCTCTATCTGGTGGGCGACATCATCGACGGCTGGCGGCTGAAGAGCGGCTGGTACTGGCCCCAGGCCCACAATGATGTGGTCCAGAAGGTCCTGCGCCTCGCCCGTAAGGGCGTGTCGGTGATCTACGTTCCCGGCAATCACGACGAATTCGCCAGGGCCTACTGCGGCGACCGATTCGGCGGAGTCCGCATCATGCGGGACGCCATCCACGAGACAGCCGACGGCCGGCGCCTCCTGGTGACCCACGGCGATGATTTCGACGGCGTCGTCCAGTACGCCAAGTGGCTCGCCTTGCTCGGCGATTGGGCCTATGCGATCGTCCTTGCGCTGAACACTTGGTTCAACCGCATCCGGCGGCGGTTCGGGTTCGGCTACTGGAGCTTGTCGTCCTATCTCAAGGGCAAGGTGAAGAACGCCGTGCAATTCATCGACGACTTCGAGACGGCGGTGGCGGAGGAAGCCCGCCGGCGCGGCGTCGACGGCGTCGTCTGCGGCCATATCCACAAGGCCGACCTGCGCGATTTCGACGGCGTCCTCTATGCCAACGACGGGGACTGGGTCGAGAGTTGCACCGCCCTCGTGGAGCACTTTGACGGACGCCTCGAGATCCTCCAGTGGGCCAAGCTCAGATCCTGGTCGATGGTCGAGCGCAGCGCGCCCGCGTTTGATCCCCAGCCCGCCGGAGAAACGGCGCCCGCCTGATGAGAATCCTACTGGCGACGGACGCCTGGGAGCCGCAGGTCAATGGCGTCGTCCGCACCCTCGTGCGCACATCCGCCGAATGCCGCGACATGGGCCACGAGGTCGAGATCGTCGAGCCCCGGCAGTTCCGCACCGTGCCCCTGCCCAGCTATCCGGAGATCCGGCTGGCGATCGGTTGCTACGAAGCCATCCAGGACCGGCTGAAGTCCTTCGAGCCGGAAGCCATCCACATCGCCACCGAAGGCCCGATCGGCCTGGCGACACGGCGGATCTGCATGGAGTGGAAGCTGCCGTTCACCACCAGCTACCACACCCGTTTCCCCGAATACCTGTCCGCCCGCCTGCCCGTGCCGCTGGCGGCCGGCTACGCCTACATGAAATGGTTCCACAAGCCATCCGGCCGGGTGATGGTGGCCACCGCCACCATGCGCCAGGAGCTGGAGCGCCACGGTTTCCGCAACATCTCGCAATGGACCCGCGGGGTGGACACCACGATCTTCCGGCCGGGCCTCGATCCGGTGTTCAAGGAGCTTGAGCGTCCGGTCTGGCTCTACGTCGGCCGCGTCGCCGTGGAGAAGAACATCGAAGCCTTCCTGAAGCTCGATCTGCCCGGCACCAAGGTGATCGTCGGCGACGGGCCCCAGCGGGAGGAACTGCACGGCCGTTATCCCAAGACCCAGTTCCTGGGCTTCAGGTTCGGCGAGGAGCTGGCCGCCTGCTACGCCGACTCCGACGTCTTCGTCTTCCCCTCGCTGACCGACACCTTCGGCATGGTGATTCTCGAGGCCATGGCCTGCGGCACGCCGGTGGCCGCCTTCACTGCGCCGGGGCCGGCGGACATCCTGCCGGGCTCAGGCGCAGGAGTGCTGTCACAGGACGATCATGGCCTCAGGCAGGCGTGCCTCGACGCCCTCAAGATCGACCGGACGGTCGTCCAGGCCTTCGCCAGCCGGTTTTCCTGGCGGGCCTGCGCCGAGGAATTCGTGCGCAATCTCGAGCCCCATCCGGAGCCGGAAAAGAAGCGGTTCTGGAAGCGTCTCAGACGTCTGGCGCGCCTGCGCCGCCGTGCCGCGCCGATCTGACGCCGCCTCGGCGACGGATCGGGGTATCGTGGGATCGCACAGCAGATTCGCTGCGCCTCGGCTCAGGCTAGGTGCGATGCGTGTTCGAGCTGCGGGCCCGGCGCCCGCCGAAGAGGAGCGTGTGGAGCGCGGGACCCTCGCCGCCCTGGTGGCCCTGGGGCTGGGGGCGGTCCAGCCGGCCTGGGCGAGCCCCGGCGCGGCATCCGGCGCGGCCGGCCCGGACTCCGTCGGCAATGTGGACGCCCTGATCGTGACGGCGCGAAAACGGGCCGAACCGGTATCACGCGCGCCCGTCAGCATGACGGTGTTCGACGCCGGCGCCCTGGACGCCTACCACATCGAGGCGTTCAACGATTACGCCCCCAAGTCGTCCAACCTGTCCTTCACCTACGGCGCGGGCCCAACTGGAATCTCGGCCGCCCGCACGGTGGCGATCCGGGGTGTCACGGGCCAGAACCTGATGGGCACGGCCGGCGCGACCGGCTTCTACATCGACGACACGCCCGTCCCCGATTCCGTCGACCCCAGGCTGCTCGATATCGACAACGTCGAGGTGCTCAAGGGGCCTCAGGGCACGCTCTACGGCGAAGGCTCCCTGGGCGGCGCGGTGCGTGTGATCACCCGCTCGCCGGACCCGGTCCGCGGAAGCCTCCGCGTCGGCGCGGACGTGGGCCTGACCTCCCACGGCGGCGGGATCGACCGAGGCGCCAGCCTGATCGGAAACCTCGTTGTCGCGCCGGGCCGCTCGGCCCTGCGCCTGGTCATGTTCTACAGCCATGACGCGGGCTATCTGACTCGCACCTTCCCGGACCCGGCCAGCCCCGCCGCCTCCGACCCCTTCGCGGCGGCGTCGCGTCGGCGCGTCGGCGACCAGGGGGCGGTGACCGCCTATGGCGGATCGCTGTCAGGACGCCTCGACCTCACAGAACGGCTTGGCGCCCGGCTTCGCATCATGGGACAGGTCCAGCGGGACCACGGGTTCCAGGCCGCGCCCGCGCCGCTGCCGGGGTTTGAGCCGGTCTACACTCTCGACCGCGCGTTCGATGTGCAGCCGACGGCCTCAGACCTCTGGGTCCTGCCGTCCCTCGACCTCCGCTACCGCGGCCAGGGCTTTTCGGTCGTCAATTCGACCAGTTACTTCTATCGCCGCACCAGGGACGTCGAGGACTCCACCTACGGCACCCAGCAGATCCTGGCGTCCGTCTACGGCGTCACGGGGCTCGAGCCCCAGCCGTTCATGTGGATCGGTAAGCACGCCCTGCATCAGCTGACCAGCGAGACCCGCCTGACCTTCGATCCGGTCCATCGGATGAGCGGCTCGCTCGGCGTCTTCTATTCGGACAGCCGCTCCAGGTTCAGCATCCCGCCGACGATGGCCGACGGCCTGCCGGCGGCGACCGTCGACAACCATGTGGTGGGTCCCTGGCCGGACGACCTCTTGTGGCGGCAGGAGAGCCCGGGCGCCCAGCAGGACGTTTCGCTGTTCGGTGAGCTCTATTATCAGCTCCTGGATCCGCTCACGGTGACGGTCGGCGGACGACGATACTGGCTTCGCCAGACGACGGACTTCACCGCCGACGGCTTCCTCGACTTCGGGGTGTTTCCCAGCAACCCCCAGCACAATCGGGAGTCCGGGTTCGATCCGAAATTCGGGATCACCTATCAGCCGCGGGACGAGGTGATGGTCTACGCCTCGGCTTCAAAGGGGTTCCGTGCGGGCGGCGCCCAGCCCTTCGCGCCCTTCTGCGCAGTCGGCGCGATCAAGGTGGACGACATCACCCACGTCCGTTCCGATTCGCTGTGGAGCTATGAGGGGGGCGCCAAGGTCCAGCTTGCCCGTCCCGGTGTGCTGGTCTCCGTCGCAGGCTTCCACATCGACTGGGACGACATTCAGCAACAGGTCGCCCTGCCGTGCGGCGCCTATTTCGATATCAACGGCAAGACAGCCAGGGTCGACGGCGCGGAGGTCGATGCGTCCGGCCGTCTGACGCGGAACCTGCAGTTCCGGCTGGGCTTGGGCTACGAGCACACGCGGATCGTGGATCCGGGCGCCCTGGCCGACGTGGGCTTGCAGGCGGGCGCGCCGATCCTTGGCGTGCCGTCTTTCACCGCCACCGCTGGCCTGTCCTACAGCCGGCCCCTGAGCGGCGGTGGTCAGGCCTTCGCGTCCATCGACTACAGCTACGCCGGCGACAGCCGCTCCCTGCTCAACGGCGGCGGCGGCGCGCTCGCGATCAGGCGATCCTACGCCCTGGTCAACGCCCGCCTCGGGGTCGCATGGCGCAGCGGCGAGCTGGCGCTCAACCTGCGCAACCTGACCAACGCCAGGCCCAACCTGGGGGACATTGGCTATGTCGGCTACGCCCAATACGGCCAGGGCGGCGAGATCCTGCCCCAGGTGGCGACCCTTCAGCCCATGACCGCCGTCATGCAATTCAGGAGGACGTTCTAGGCTTGCGAGGCGGCGCTCGGCCGGTTCAGGCCCGAGAGCGCGTCCGACAGGTCGTCGGCTTCCAGTGGCTTGACGAGGAATCGGTCGGCGCCGGCGGCGAGGCCCGCGGAGCGGTGTTCGGGCAGGGCGTTGGCGGTCAGCATGATGATGGGCGTGCGCGCCAGCTGGCGCTCGCGCTCGCGCTCGCGAATCCAGCGGATGGCCGAAAGCCCGTCCATCACCGGCATCTGCATGTCCATCAGGATGCAGTCGAACGTCTGGGTCTCGAAGGCGTCGCAGGCCTCCTGGCCGTCGTCTGCGAACTGGAATTCCGCCCCAAGCTCCGCCAGCAGGATGCCGATGACCATGCGGTTCATCGGGTCGTCCTCGCAGGCCAGGATACGAAGCGGCCGCCCCAGGTCCCGCACGTGGCGCGGCGCGGGCCGCTTGCTGGGCGGCGCGGTCGGCCATTCGCCAGCGCGCGACAGGGGGAATGGGACGATGAGGGTGAAGACCGCGCCGCGGCCGGGTTCGCCTTCGCCATCGAGCGATCCCCCCATCTTGACCGCCAGTTCGCGGGATATCGCCAGGCCGAGCCCGGCCCCTCCGAAGCGGCGTGTGACGCTGCCGTCGCCCTGCTGGAAGCGCTGGAACAGGCGGGCCTTCACCTCCGGCCCGAAGCCGATGCCCGTGTCCTTGACCTCGATGCGCCAGACGCCGCTGCCGTCCTTGTCGCCAGGATCTGGCCGGACCCGCAATTGGACGTGGCCCTCCTCGGTGAACTTGATCGCATTGGACATCAGATTGATCAGGATCTGAGTGAAGCGGGTCGAATCCCCGATCACCTCCACGTCGGTCGCCGGATCGAGATCCTGGCGCAGCTCCACGCCCTGTTCCGCGGCGTGGGCGGCCATGAGGTCCAGGACGGACCGCGCCGTCCCTCTCAGATTGAACGGTTCGCGCGCAAGCTCCATGCCGTGGGCGTCGATCCGCGCCAGGTCCAGGATGTCCGTCAGCAGCTTCAGCAGCAGCATGCCCGAGCGGTGGATGGTGTCCGCCATCTGCTTCTGGCGCGGCGTCAGGGGCGACCTGGACAGGAGCTCCGCCAGGGCGTTCACGCCGTTCAGGGGCGTACGGATCTCGTGGCTCATGTTGGCCAGGAATTCCGCCCGGAAGCGGTCGATCGCCAGCAGGTCCTTGGCTGCGTTGCGGGTCATGCCCACCATGACCGCCGCGAGTCCCGCGAAGCCCACGATCACCCCGCCGATGATCCAGACCGAATTCGCCAGCAGGTCGTGGCCGGGACGCTGCGGGGTCCAGACCATCTGGATGGCTTCGCCGCCCCAGGGGCGGTTGAAGGCGGTGTGCGCTTCGTAGGGGCGGATCTGGTTCGGACTGAGCTCGTTGCGCAGGCCTTTCAGGGCGAAACGGGCCATGACCTTGTCCAGGTCGGCCTGGGTGATGAAGCCGCCGGCGACGACCACGACGGATCTCGTCTTCCACCGGTGACCGTCGGGGCCGCCAGGCTGCACGACGCTGGCCATCCACATGTAGGCCTGGCCGTTGCGTTGCTCGAATCCTGTCAGGACGAGAGGCTCCAGCTCCTCGGAGTTTGCGCCCGTCCCCGCGTTCAGCAGCGCGGCGCGCGCTCTCTCGCGCTTGCGGATCTCGTTCAGCAGCGGGGTGGCCTGAACGGCGAACCGCGCCGTGTCCTGTGCGCCCATGGGCGTGGCGTCCCAGCTCGCCCAAACGGGCTGATCGGCGGGATTGACGACGAGGTAGTCCCAGATGCCGATGGACTGGCGCAGGTATAGCGGCAGGTTGGCGCGCGCCCAGTCCGGATTGAAGCGTTCGGCGAGATTGGCCATCGCCGCGTCGCCGGTCGTCTGGCCGGCGAAGGCGTTTTCGTCGCCTTCGATCTGGGCGTCGAGGCCCCGCCGGACCATCCGCTCTTCGTGGGCCCGGACGCTCTGGTCGACCTGCTGGGCGCCGACGACGAGGCTGAGGACCAGGACCGCCAGCGCCGAAAGGGCGAAGATGGTCAGGGGCCAGACCAGCATGAAATAGGAACGGCCGCGCATTCAGCGCCTCCCCGGCGCGTCTCATTGCTCGGCTTGATTAGCACAACCGGGCTGAATGCGACCCTGGGTGTTCACCATATGGCGGCCATCGGGGCGCAAGGAGCGGCGAACGACGGAAAAGGGGCCGCCCACCGGGCGGCCCCTCCAACGTCTCAAGTGGGTGGAATGCGGCGATCTACCAGCGGAACTGGGTGAACAGGCCAATTTCGTCGTAGGTGCCGGAATGGACCCCGCCAATCGTGCCGTTCTGGGTGCTGATCGTGCCGTTGTCGACCTTGTCGCGCTTATAGACGAGCGAGAGATCGACGATCTTGGCCGGGCTGTAGGTCAGGCCGACGTTGAAGTAGTTGTCCACCAGCGCCGGGGTGGTGGTCTTCTTCGGCTTGACCCAGTCGTAGCGGCCGAAGGCGGAGAATTCCGGCGTGAACATCACCTTGCCGAACACCGAAAGGCCTTCGGAGCTGTTGGTCAGCAGCGGATTGGCCTGTTTCACGTCGCTCCAGTCGCTGGCGTAGAAGTACTCGCCGCCGAGACGGATGCGCTTGCCGGTGTAGGCGACCAGGGCATCGAAGCGTTCGGCGCTGTGGTAGGTGGTCGTGCCCTGGACGGCGTTGCCAAGCTTGCCGGAGTAGCCGCCGACGGCGACGGTGAAGTCCTTGGCCGTCGCGCTCAGGCGGCCTTCGACGTCCATGTCGTTGGAGCGGTTCACGCCGGCGATGAAGCCCGGCTTCTTGTAGCCCATGCCGTTGATGGCGGAGATGGCGTAGTTGAAGGTGATCATGCCCGCCGGCAGCTTGCCGGACACGTGCGCGCCCCAATCGGCCGAGGTGCCGAACTTGTCGCGGTCGATCATCACGTTCTCGATGTAGCGATTGCCGTAGATGTCTTCGACGAAGGGCACCCAGGGCAGGTCAGCCGCGCCGAGGCGCACCACCAGGGCGTCGGAGTACTTGGCCTGCAGGTAGGCCTTCTTGATATAGAGTTGCGTCGCGCCGGCCGGGCCGCTGTCGTAGTTGAAGTCGGTGGTGAAGTCGGCCGAATAGATGTCGTTGAACTTGTGATCGACGGAAATATAGAACCGCTTCACGTCGAAGTTGGTGCCGTTGGGGTTGCCCGCCACCGCCACGCCGTCAGTCTTCTGGTTGATATTGGAGATGTCGCCGTACATGCGGCCGCTGATCGAGGTGTCGCCCCACCAGCCGACCTTCGGCTTGGGAATGGCGGCCACCGCGGTGTTGACCTGGGTCGGGATGGTCTTGATCACGGCGTCGGTCCGGGTCTGGGTCGCCTGGGCCGTGTCCTGCGCCGCCATGGCGGTCTGCTGGGCGGACTGGGCCGCTGACTTGGCCGCGGACGCCGCCGCGTCAGACGCGTTGAGGCGGGCGGTCAGCTCCGCGACGGACTGCTTCAGGTACTGGATTTCCATCTGCTCGGCGGTGGGGCCGGCGGCGGGCTTGGCGTGATGGTGCGCGGCGGTCTTGGCCTGGGCCGACGCCCCGGCGCCGAGCGCGATCACGGCGCCCATGGCGGCGCCGGCGATGATTGAAGTCCTGGTGTGCATGATTTGCCCCTGCTGGCCGTGACAGGCCGAATTCGACTGGGGGCGGTCTAGAAGCCGACTGTGTACGTTCTGTTGCTATTTGGCGAAAGTTAGATGACGGGAAGTTCGCAATTTTGTGACGGCCGTCGCCGAGCCTCCGTCACAGGCAATATATTCTGGTCTTACATAAAGATTTATCTAGATTAACCGTCGTCTCATGGCTTGTGACAGTAGGTCTATCAAGGAAACTGCAACGATGATCACGAGGGCGATGGCCGACACTTGGCTATAATGGAAGCTGTTTATCGAATCGAACAAGGTTTGGCCGATGCCTCCGGCGCCGATCAGGCCCAGAACTGTCGCTGAGCGGGCGTTGGATTCGAACCGGTAGAGCGCATAACTGGTCCACAGCGGCCCGACCTGAGGGACCACCCCCCATGCAATTTCCTGCAGACGTGTGGCGCCAGTGGCACGCACGCCTTCTACGGGTCGGGGGTCGATCGCCTCCACCGCCTCGGAGAACAGCTTGGCGAGGACGCCGCCGGTATTCAGCGCCAGGGCCATGACGCCGGCCAAGGGGCCAAGGCCCACGGCGGCCACGAACATGATGCCGATCACGAGGTCCGGCGCGGCGCGCAGGACGTTCATCAAGAGCCGCATCGGCTGCTGCAGCCACAGGGGCGAGAGGTTGCGCGCGCAGGCCAGTCCGAACGGGACGGCGATCAGGACGGCCAGCGCCGTGCCCCAGAGCGCCATCTGGACGGTCAGCCACATCTGTGCGGCGTAGGTCCGCCACAGGGTGAAGTCGGGATGGAGGAAGTCCTTCCCGAAGGTGCGCATGTTCTCGGACTTGGTGACGAGCAGGGTCAGCCGGTGCAGCTCCACCGGCGCGACGCTCACCAGCAGCAGCATGACGATGCCGCCCCACAGCAGAAGATCGATCAGCCGCCGGCTGAGCGGACGCCGCGGCGGCGGCGGGACGGCGGTCGCGGTGTCGGACATCAGGCGTTGGCGGTCTTCGGACGCGACGCGATCATGGACTTGACGTCGTCCAGCGCCTTCTGGGCCGCGGCGATCTTTGCGGCGTCGCCGCTGATCCTGGCGTGGCTCAGGTCATCAGCCGCGAGCATCAGCCGGATCGGATCCAGGTAGCTGTCGTCTGCGGGCTTGAAGCCGGCGTAGGTCAGGGCCTTCATCACGGCGCGCTCATGGACGCCCTGAGCGCCCGCCGCGGTCCCGTAGGACAGGAAGAACCTCCGCAGTTTGCCGGCCACTGCGGGATCGAGGTCCTTGCGCACCAGGATCGCGGATTCCGGCAGGGGCGGGGAGGTCCAGATCACCTTCACCTTGGCCGCGACCTCGGGGGTCTGGCGCTGGGCGAAGAGGAGGCCCTCGGTGTTGTTGGTGGCCACCTCCACGACGCCGTTGGCCACGGCGCCGAGATTGGCCTGATGGCTGGCGGAGCGGACCGTCTTGAAACAGTTGGTCGGTTCGATGCCCCTGGGACCGAACAGATAGTAGTTGGGCGCCAGTGTGCCCGAGGTCGACCGGGCGTCGCCGATGCCGAAATTGTAGCGCTTGCCGCACTTCAGCACGTCATCGAGGGTGATGTTCGAATCCTTGCCTACGATCACCACCGACTCATAGGTCACGGACCCGTCGCCCGACACCACCCGGCCCAGCACCTCCGCGTCGGCGCGGTTCACCGCCTCCAGCGACGGCAGGGCGGAGAACCAGCCGGCCTGCACCTGGTTGAAGCGCATGGCCTCGATGAGCGCGGTGTAGTTGGAGGCGAAGAACGGCTTCACGGTGATGCCCGTCTGGGCGTGCAGGTCGTCCAGCAGAGGCTGCCAGACCCTGCCCATGGATTGCTGGTCCTCGGCGGAGAGGATCGAGAAGTTGAGGACGTCGGACGCCTTCGGCGCCGGCTTGGCGCAGCCGAACAGCAGGGCGGAGGCTGCCAGCGCGACCAGCGCTGGACGTGGGACTCTCACGTGTGATCTCCTTCCCAGAAGACGTCTTCGATTTCCGGCCCGTAGATGTCGACCAGGACGGCGTGGTCTAGGCCGGCTCCAGGCCCGTCATAGACGATCCGTCCCGCCTTCAGCGCCACGATACGGCGGCAGTAGCGCAGGGCGTAGTCCACCTGGTGCAGGCTGACGAACACCGACAGGCCCTCGCGCTGGTTGAGGTCGCACAGCAGGTCCATGACCTTGCGGGCGGACACGGGGTCCAGGGACGCGACCGGCTCGTCGGCGAACACCGCCTCGGCGCGTTGCACCAGGGCGCGGGCGATCGACGCCCTCTGCTGCTGGCCGCCCGACAGGGCGTCGGCGCGCTGTCCGGCCTGGTCGGCAAGTCCCACACGCTGGAGGGCCGTCATCACGGCGGCCTTCTCTTCGGCGCTCCACAGCCCCAGAAGGCCGCGCCAGGCGCCGATCCGGCCGAGCAGGCCGAGCGCGCCGTTGGTGAACAGGCTGAGCCGGCCCACCAGGTTGAACTGCTGGAAGACGAAGCCGATGCGGGCCCTGAGCTGACGGACCTTGTCGCTGATCCTGCCATGCGCCTGCATCGCCTCGCCGAAGGCCTCGATGTGACCCTCGCCCGGGTCGATGGCGACGAGCCCGGCGGCGGCGCGCAGCAGGGTTGATTTGCCCGAACCCGACGGCCCGATCAACGCGACCATGTCGCCCCTGTCCAGGCTCAGGGTCACCCCGTCCAGGGCGCGGTGCGCGCCATAGGTCTTGCTCACACCTTCGAAGCGGACGAGCGGTTCAGACATGCTCTAGGACTTTGCGGCGGAGGGCGACGGTTTCATGACAGCTCTGGTCCGGGTCAGAGCCGCACCGCGCCCGAGACGATCTTGGCGTAGGTCAGCTTGCTGAGCTTCACATAGCCTTTGACGGGGTGCCTGTAATAGAGCGGTCCGCGAATCCGGACCGGATCGAAGCCTTCGGCGACGAGATCGACCTTGCGGTACTTGAAGGTGCCGGTGGTCTGGATGTCCGCCTGCAGCCGGATGAACAGGGGCTGGGCGTAAGGCGGCAGTTCGCCCTCCAGGGCGTCCTTCAGGGCGGCGACGTCGAAGTCGGGGCCAGCCACCAGCGAGGCCATGCCCGCGCGCCCGTCCATGTTCCCGACCTGAACGCCATAGACGGTCGCCTCCTTCACGCCCGCGACGGCCGACAGGCGTTCGGCCACCTCAGTGGTGGAGACGTTCTCGCCCTTCCAGCGGAAGGTGTCGCCGATGCGATCGACGAAATAGAAATAGCCGTCGTTGTCCTGGCGCATCAGGTCGCCGGTGGCGAACCAGGCGTCGCCGGCTTTGAACACGTCGTGCAGCACCTTCTTCTCGGTGGCCGAGGCGTCGGCGTAGCCGGAGTAGCTGCGCCGCACGTCCTGGCCGATCTCGCCGACGCACTCGCCGATCTCCCCGGGCTTTGACTCGATGCAGCGCCCGTCCTCACCGCGCACGACCGCCTCCTGCTCAACGTCGAAGCGGATCAGGCGGACATTGAAGAACGAGCGCAGATAGCGCGGCGAGCGGCCGATGGCGCCCAGCCGGCCGTCGAAATTGAACATCGACACATTACCTTCGGTGGAGCCGTAGAACTCCAGGACGTCCGGTATGCGGAACCGGGTCCGGAACTTGCGCCAGACGTCCGGGCGCAGGCCGTTGCCGAACACCATGCGCACCTTGTGTTTGCGGTCGAGGTCGCTGACCGGCTGGTTGATCAGATACCGGCCCAGTTCGCCGATGTAGACGAACAAGGTGGCCTCGGCCGCGATCACTTCCTCCCAGAATGCGGTGGCGGAGAACTTGCGGACGATCACGAAGACCCCGCCGTTCAGGAGGGCCGCGCCCATGGCGCACAGGCCGCCGGTGGCGTGATAGAGCGGCAGGGCGCAGAAGACACGGTCTTCGGGCCCCGCGCCCGTCGCCCCGGCGAAACCGCGCATATAGAGCTGCACCCGCATGTGGGTGATGCGGGCGGCCTTGGGCAGGCCCGTGGTGCCGCTGGTGAAGATGTAGAGCGCGGTGTCCCGCGCGGTCAGCTCCGCGCGCGCCGTGCGGTCGGGTCGCACGCCGCTTGAGCCCTTGAGGGCGGTCGTCAGGGCGCGGGCCTCGCCGTAGGCCGCACCGAGGGTCCAGACCACGACGGGAGCGTCCAGCTGGCCGCGCACGGCTTCCAGCGCCGGCGACGTTTCGGCGTCCACGATCACCTGCGCGGCCTTGGACAGCTTGATGCAATTGGCCAGGGCGGGCCCGGACAGGTTGTTGTTGATCAGGGCGCAGATGACCCCGATCTTGTTCAGCCCGTACCACGCAGCGACGTAGTCCGGCCGGTTGGGCAGCAGGATCGCCACGGTCTGTCCGGGCCGCAGCCGCTGGCTGAGCCCCCAGCTGGCGTAGCGGTTGGCCAGGGCGTCGAACTCGCCGTAGGTGAGCGTCTTGCCTTCGAACAGCATCGCCGGCCGGTCGCGGAAACGGTCGACGGCCTCCTCCAGATCGTCGCAGGACAGGTGCGGGGAGTTGGAGGCGACGGACCGCACGCGGTTCAGCGTTCGGACCAGGGGTCTGAGGAACCGCCACTCACGCCTGATGCGGGTCGCCAGACTCATCCAGGCCTCCAGGGTACAGCATGCGCGCGGCGGGGGCGCGGTCAAGGCGGCCGCGGCGCGGCTGTTCAGCGCTTCGGATAAAGCTCGAACAGGACCTCGGCCCGACCGAAGTCGAGGGTGACCGAATCGAAGATCGACAGGGCGTCCATGCCGATCAGGATGGCTGGCTTTTCAAAGCCCCAGATCTGGAACACGTGCAGGTCGGCGAAGGTCACGGCGATGTCGACCAGGCGCACCATGCCCAGGCGCAGCACAGGCAGGAGGGCGATCTGACCGGGGATGGTCCGGCCGGTCACGCTGATGATCGGCACGTCGAAAAAGCGCCGTTGCGGCGCGCGCAGCACGGCCAGCTGCAGCAGCGCGGGATTGCCGATGGTCCGTTCCGCGCCGGAATCCAGGAAGGCGCTCACCGGAATGCCGGCCAGGTCAGCGTCCACGATGGTGAGCTGGCCCGAGCGTTGCCGCGCCGGCACCCGGGACGTGAAGGGATTGGGCTCCTCGTAATGGGACGGCGCCAGGGTCAGCCGCCGCTCGCGGAAATCCAGCGTCAGGCGCTGATTGCGCAGACGGTCGATCCCGAGGATGCCTGGCGCGCCGATCGCCGCCTGGGGCAGGACCGGCATGACGACGTCCCGCTCGATCCGATCGCCCACCTGGACGGCGGCGCAGATCGCCGTGGGCGCCGGCTCGGCTCCCGCAACGCCGTGCACCGTGATGGTGGGCCCCGCGGGCAGGGCCAGGGCGGCAGCCAGTTCGGTCGAGATCACCGACTGATTGGCGCCCGTGTCGACGACGAAGAAGTGAGGTCCCTGGCGGTTGATGTACAGCGGAGCGGTCATCCGCCGGTAGGGGTCGACGGAGGTCTCGATCGCCTGGTCGGGACTGAGGTTGCTGGGCTTGACGGTGGCCACGATCGGCACGTCTTCGGGCGCGCGCCGGGCGTGGGCCGCCGTGGCCAGCGCCGACGCGGCGAAGCCTGCCCCGATCAGGGCTGCGGCGTGGCGGCGACTGTGCAGGTCGTCGTTCATTCGGGGCGATCCGTCAGCGCCAGTCGGCCCGACATCCTTAACAGCGGCCTCGCCCCTGACAATGGCGTGTCGCGCGCGGCGGGGCCTTGTACCCAAAACCGTTGAAAGGCGCGGACAGGTCAGTGGATCCGGTCCTTCAGACTCGGGAAACGCTTCAAACGTAATTCGATGTTTACGCCTTCTGGTAACAGTTGTCCGTTCGAACACGCTTGACGCTTACAGCACTGCGCCGCCCTCCCGGAGAGCAAAGACGTGGACATACTAAGGCGTCCTGATCGATTGCCCGATCTCCTGGGGCGGATGTTCCCGGACGGCCTGCTCTTCCAGAGCATGCTCCAGGCCAGCCAGGATTACATCGCCCTGCTGGACGTCGACGGCGGCGTGCAGTTCGTAAACGCCGTCGGCCAGGAGCTGATGCCGACGTCGGACGGCGCGGGCGCCATCGGCCGGCCCTGGTCCGAAATCTGGCCGGACGACTACGCCGAGGACCTGCGCCGGGTGCTGGCCGCGGGCGCCCGCGGCGAGGTCTCCCGCTTCCGGGCCTGGCGCACCAGCGGCGCCGAACCGCCCAAGTGGTGGGACGCGATCATTTCTCCGGTGTTCGACGCCGATCCGCAGAAGGTCCAGGGGCTCCTGGCGGTCTGCCGCGACGTGACCACCCAGATGCAGACCCAGTCCTTCCTGGACGCCATCCTGGACTCGGTCCCCACGGTCCTGTTTGTCAAGAACGCCTCGGATGGCCGTTACCTCCTGCTGAACCAGGAGGCCGAGGACGTCTTCGGCCACAGCCGCGCCGACATCCTGGGCAAGACCGACCACGAGCTGGGCCTGGAGTGGGCGGACATCGTCCAGCAGGCGGACGCGGACGTCGTCCGTTCGGGCAAGATCCGGGTGATCGAGGACACCCGCGGTTCGGATCCCGAGAACCGACGCGCCTTCCGCACCAAGCTCCTGGCCACCTACGGCGAGGAGGGTCCCTGCCACATCATCGGCATGATGGAGGACGTCACCGAACAGAAGGCCATCCAGCAGGCCCTGTCCGACGCCGCTGAAAAGGCCGACTCCGCCAACCGCGCCAAGAGCGAGTTCCTCGCCAACATGAGCCACGAGATCCGCACGCCGCTGAACGGCGTGGTGGGCGTGGCCGGGGTCCTGGCCGAAACCAGCCTGTCCGACAAGCAGCTCGAGATGGTGGAGATCATCCGCTCTTCGGCCCAGACGCTGGAGCGCCTGCTGTCGGACGTGCTTGACCTCGCGCGGGTGGAGTCCGGCCTGCTGGAGATCCAGAACGAGCCGTTCCACCTGGCCAATGCGGTGCGCACCGTGACCGCCCTCGCCGAGGCGCGGGTCCACGAGAAGGGCCTCACCATCCCGGTTCAGATCGCGCCCGAGGCCGAGGCCTGGGTCCTGGGCGACATCGTCCGCGTCAAGCAGATCGTGACCAATTTCGTCAGCAACGCCGTCAAGTTCACCGAGCGGGGCGAGGTGCGCGTCGTCGTGTCCTGCGAATCCGAAGCGGACGGCCGGCGCGTCTTCCGCTTCGAGGTGCGCGATACCGGAGTCGGCTTCGATCCGTCCAAGAAGGATGTGGTCTTCGGGCGGTTCCAGCAGGCGGACGGCTCGATCACGCGCCGCTTCGGCGGCACGGGCCTCGGCCTGGCGATCTCCAAGCAGCTCGCCAACATGATGGACGGGGACGTCGACTGCGACTCGACGCCGGGCGAAGGCTCGGTGTTCACCCTGGTGATGCCGCTTGAGCTCACCGACCCTCCCAAGGAAGAGATCGTCGAGGCGGTGGATGTCGACGGGCCTCAGCCCGAGGCCCTGCGGATCCTGCTGGCCGACGACCATGCCACCAACCGGCGGGTCTGCGAGCTGATCCTCAGCCAGATCGATGCGGAACTGGTGTCGGTGGAAGACGGCAGCCGGGCGCTCGAAGCCTTCAAGACCGACCGCTTCGATGTGGTCCTGATGGACATGCAGATGCCGGTCATGGACGGCCTCGCCGCCACCCGCGCCATCCGCGCCTGGGAGCGCGAGCAGGGCCTGGACCGAACGCTGGTGTTCATGCTGACGGCCAACGCCCTGGCCGAGCACGTCGAGGCCTCCCGCGCGGCGGGCGCCGATCGGCACGTCACCAAGCCCGTCACCTCCGCGGGACTGCTGACGGCCCTGGCCCAATCCCTCGCTGGCCAGGCCGCCGGCCAGGAAGCTTCCGCGGGTAGTGTCTCAGTTTGAAATCCACCGCCGTTGACAAGCATGGCGTCGGGCGGCTCAGGCGCCTATCATGAGGCTATGGCGTACAGCATCGTCTTCATGAAGGGCCTTGATGACTTGGGCGCCAGTCCTTGGCCCGGAAGCTTCGCGTCGGCTAAGCGGCACGCCCAGGATCATTTTGCCATCCAGCAGAAACAGCGTGGCGCGACGCGGGTCGAAGTTCGACGGGAAGATGGTCGCCTCATGTTCGGCTATCCGAGGACACTCCATGCCAAAGGGTCCTAGAGGCGAGAAGCGCCCTGGAGACGTGATCGGCGCGGCCATCATGGTTGCTAAAATCGCGACGGGGGAGATTGAGGATCCCCGCACTGACGCGGCGGATAAGAAGGCCGCCAAGGTCAGTGCTGGGCGAAAAGGGGGAAGCAAGCGCGCTGAAACTCTGAGCCCTGCTAGGCGCACAGAGATCGCGAAGACGGCTGCGCGCGCTAGATGGCCAGAGAGCGCTGACGAGTGACGTAGAACCTCTCGAAGGTCGCCTGTGTAATGACGTTGTCCTTCAAGCTTTTCATGATCACATAAGGCTGCATTGCGGCCTCAACGAAATGGTACTGGAAGGTGCGCCGCTCGCCGGTTTTGCGGAATACGTTCCCACGCTCTGGTGTGCACATCTCATTCATGTGAAACGCAAATTGAGGCACCTTCGCTGGTGTACCTAAGATGTCCGAAAGCGGCGCCTCAACCGAGGCGGCGGTGAACTGGCCGAGGGCGTTGAGATCAGCTAGAGCGCAAGCGGCAAGAACCTCCTTGAATATGTTCTTCTTTCGATAGATGTTTTCGGTTGCCCGCGTATAGCTTTCCGTAATACTGTAATCTACATCAGCCATGCAGCTATCTATAGCGTCTGTGACTGTATCTTCAGTTATCTGAATGGTTTGCCCTTCGACCGCTTTGAGGGCGCTATACTTGCCAAGCGAGTGTGCATAAAATGGAAGTCCGGCCGAGAAATGGGCGATGCGCCACACAGCATCGCTTGTGATCTTCATTCGAAGCCGGTTCACCCTTGAAATGATCACCTGATCAATCTCGTCGGGTGACATCCGATCCATGGGAACTTGAACGATGTTGCGCGTGATGGACGCGTGATCTCCCATCAGGGTCAGAATATTTTCAGCGACACCAACAAGTATTATTGTTGGATTGTTTCGGACATTGGCTAGTCCCTTAATGACATCAGTCATCAACACCCGACAATCATCATCTTCGATTCGGTCATACTCATCAATTATGATGATTGGGAGCGTGTTGAGATTGAATTTGCCAAGCTCAAGGATCACGTTATCCGGTTCTATTTCTCCCGTATATTCTAAATCGAGTGACGTGGCCGATCCTGGCCGGCTCATCCTTCGAAAGACTTTGCGCCACAAACTATCGAAGCTGTCCTTCGTGTCCGCCGTGACGTAGATTTCGGTCACTGACCGGGTTGGGGTGTTGAGCCCCTTGTGGAAGATGTTGGCGAGCGATGTTTTGCCGACGCCACGTTCTCCGAAAATGATGGCGTGTCGCGCCCTCTCAATCGTTGTGTCCTGCAGTCGCTGGATGACTTCCCTCCGGCCGGCGAACAACGCCAGCTCGTTGATGGGGGGGCCCGGCGTGAACGTTTCGAGGATTTCGGAACGAAGTTTCGCCCAGTCAGGCATTCACGGTCTCCGGCGCGGTACGGCCTACGAATCGCTCAAGATAGGGTAGTTCTAACTCAATAGGCGCGCAACCGCCGCACGACAAAGCAATCGGTGCTTGACAAAAGTCCAATAAGTTCATATTGAAATGAATATGAACAAGCTGCCCCTAGCCAAGCGCGTCCAAATCCTCTCGATGCTCTGCGAGGGCTCGTCCATGCGGTCGATCAGCCGCGTGGCGGACGTCTCCATCAACACCGTGACCAAGCTGCTTGTGGACGCTGGCGAGACCTGCCTGGCGCTGCATGACGAGCTGGTCGTGGGCGTGAAGTCCGAACAGGTCCAGATCGATGAAATCTGGTCGTTCTGCTACGCCAAGGCGAAGAACGTTCCGACCGCTACAGCCGCGCCGGACGGCGCTGGCGACGTGTGGACTTGGACGGCCCTGGATGCCGACAGCAAGCTCATGGTGAGCTACTTCGTCGGCGACCGCTCAGGCCAGTCCGCCCTGATCGTCGCTGACGACCTTCGCGCCCGCGTAGTCAGCGAGCGCGTCCAGATCACAACGGATGCCCACAACGCCTATCGCCGGGCGATGGAAGAGGCCTTTGGGGCTGATGCCGACTACGCCACGATTGAGAAGATTTACCGCACCGATCCGGCAGCCGCTCGGGGACGCTACAGCCCGCCCGTCTGCATCGGCGCCAAGAAGCACACCGTTGAGGGCAACCCCGACCCGGCGCACATCTCAACGTCCTACGTCGAGCGGTCGAACCTTTCGATCCGGATGCAAAACCGCCGGTTCACGCGGCTCACGAACGCCTTTTCGAAGAAGTTCGAGAACCACGTCCACGCGCTGGCCCTCTACTTCATGTTCTACAATTTCGTCCGCATCCATAAGACGCTGCGCATTAGCCCAGCGATGGCGGCGGGGGTGTCGGACACGCTCTGGACGATGGAAGACATCGCCGCGCGGATCGAAGTCCGGACAGTGAAGTCAGCGAAGCGCGGGTCGTACAAGAAGCGCGTTGCCAGCGGGGAGGCCTAGTGGCCATATTCGTATCCGCGCGTTAAGGGGGTTGCGGTTAGCTTCTTCAATGGGCATTTGCCGGGGTGATTATGGCGGTATTTGCGGTTATTGCGGCGACCAACGCCGATAAGCTACAGGCAGCCGTCATTGCCCAATACGGCGCAAACCACTTTCAATTTTCCCCCTCTGCTTGGTTCGTGCCCGACAATGGCACGACCCAAGACGTGGCGACCAAATTGGGGCTTACCGGCGGGGCTGTTGGCGCACTAGGGGTCGTGACTAAGATAGGCGCGTATTCAGGGTGGGCTAGCGCAGCCGCCTGGACATTCCTGGGGAACCACCCAGAAGCGATTGCCAATGGCTGATGCCGCAGAACAGCCGGTAAACGCCGGTGAACAAGTCGGCGGACCGCCGACTGGTCTTGGGGTATCTCCCGAGGCGCAATATCGGATGCTGGCCGCTCGCCTTGAGGACGTGGCCCGCGAGGTCAAAGTACTAGCGAAGCCGGCAACGTTCCGGATCGCAGATATGCTCGAAATCGCGGGCATAGTCATCGGTGTAGGCGTGGCGATGATCGCGGCGTTCGGTATCAACGAGCGCATAAGCGATTTGAGCAAAGACCAAGCAGCGGCGGAGCTACGCATTACGTCTCGGCTCGATCGCCTCAGCGATCAAATGATTCAGCTAGACGAGCGCGCGTCGAGGCTGGAGGGCCAGAAGGCGGCACCGAGCCACTAGGCCAACAATTTCAAACTGAGACACTACCCTTCCGCGGCCTGACTGGACGCCCGGCCCCGACTCGGCCCAGGCCTTGTCATGGCCCTCACCCTCTATGGATCCGCCCAGTCGCGCGCCACCCGCGTGCTGTGGATGCTCGCCGAGCTGAAGCGCTCTTTCGAACACGTCGCCGTTGCCTGGGACGATCCTTTCCTGAAGAGCCCCGCGTTCCTGCGCCTCAATCCCGCGGGCAAGATCCCGGTGATCGTCGACGACGGGCTGGCGCTGTCGGAATCCCTCGCCATCAACCTCTACCTGGCCCGCAGATACGGCTCCGAAGGCGATGAGGCCCTCTATCCGTCCACGCTCGAGGACGAGGCGCGGACCTGGGTCTGGCAGAGCTGGTCGATCTTCGAGGCGGAGGGGCCGCTCGACGAGATCCGGCGCCACACGGTCCTCTTGCCGCCGTCTGATCGCCGCCCGGACGTGGTCGCCGACGCCGCCCGCCGCCTGGACCCCGCCCTCGACATGCTGGAGGGGGTGCTCGCTGGCTCGCCCTGGCTGGTCGCCGGCCGTTTCACGGTGGCGGACCTGAACCTCGCCAGCGTGCTGTCACCGTCCCGCACCAGCCTGATCGACCTGGGCCGGCGCACCGCCATCCGCGACTGGCTCGCCCGCTGCGACGCCAGACCGGCCCGCATCGAGGCCCGGCGCGCGCTTCAGGCCCCCCCGGATCCCGGCGCGGGCTGAGCCACCAGTCGGCCGATGGCGTCGAGGTAGGCGAGGAAGGCCTTGCGGCCCACATCCGTCAGCCGCACCCGGGTCAGGGGCTTCTTGCCCGCGAAGCTCTTGTCCACGGCGACATAGCCGGCCTCCTCCAGCTTGCGCAGATGGACCGACAGGTTGCCGTCGGTGGCCTGCAGCCGCGCCTTCAGGCTGTTGAAGTCCGCGGCCTGGACGCCGATCAGATAGGCCATGATCCCAAGCCGCAGGCGGCCGTGGATGACCTCGTCGATCTGGGCGATGTCGAAGTCGTCCATGGCGGGGCTCAGGCCGGGGCCCGACCTTTGAGCATCAACACCAGCCCCGGTCCGCTCAGCCAGACCAGGATGCCGATGGCGCAGCCCAGCAGCAGGTCGGGGGTGCCGATGAGGAAGCCGTTGAACACTGCAGTGGCGTAGCTGCCGATGGCCACCAGCCGCAGGCCGAAGCTTCGGCGCGCCATCGAGACGCTCCACCACGCCGCGCCGTAGAGCGCGAAACAGATGGCGGGCCACAGCTGCCACATCGCCGGGACATGCAGGCGCGCGGAGGCGGTGAGGAGCACCGTCACGATGACCAGGGTGGTCAGGCCGACGCTCGACCAGATCGCGGCCATCGCCCGGCCGCTGGGCCCGTCGGGCGCCGCCGCCTTGCGACCCAGCCAGATCAGCCAGGCGAGGACCGGCAAATAGACCAGGGTCGAATAGACGCCGGTCAGGTTGGTGACGTAGGGCGGGAGTTGGATCAGGCCCCGCATGGCCGCCCAGACCGGGAACACCGGCAGGCCATAGATCAGCCCCGCGGCCAGGAAGTGGGCGCCGACCAGCCACGGCAGGCGCCCGTCGTCGCTGGCCAGGGCCTTCATGAAGGCGAGATCGTCGCGGATGGTCTGGATCTGGTCGGTCATGAGAATGGTCTCTTGGCGAAGCAGGTTCAGGTCAGGACGCGGTGATCGGTGAGTCGGACACATGATCGGCCCGGGAGCGCGCCGGGGCCAGCCCTGCCTGACCGCGCAGTCCCGTGACGCCGCCGAGCAGCGCGGCGGTCGCCCAGCTCATCAGCGCGGCGCCGGCGAAGGCGGCTGCGAACTTCACACCGGCCCCGGCGTTCGCGCCCAGCAGGGCGTAGTTGATCCAGTTCACGAACACATAGTGGACCAGATAGATGCCGTAGGAATTGGCGGTGAGGCTGTCCATCACCGCGCTGCGGCGGTTCACGAAACGCAGGGCGATGGCCAGGCAGAGGAAGCTCAGGGCGGCGCAAAGATAGACGAAGCCGATGCCGCCCAGGGCCTCGCGCAGCGGCGCCGCCAGGCCCTTGGACATGGCCGCGACCACCGCGGCGGCGCCCACGACCGGTGTGGACAGGGCGACGAGCAGCCAGATCCACCAGCGGCGGGCCAGGACGCCGGCCTTGGCCAGCAGGCCCGTCTGCAGACCCCGCGCGCCCAGCACCACGCCGACGGTGAAATAAAGGGCGTAGTGGATGATCCGGCTGGACTGGACGGTGAACGGTCCGAACGCGGCCCAGGCGGACGATCCGAACCGCGCGGCCATGGGCATATAGGCCAGGGCCGACAGCAGGATCAGCACCAGGAACACGACGCCAGGCCGGCGCAGACCGTCGGGCAGCAGGCGACCCAGGGTGGGCGCCCAGTTCTTCCAGACGCTGGACAGGAATGCGGCGGCCAGGTCGAAGGCGAGCAGCACCGCCAGGAACCACGCCGGACCGGCGGTCAGGTTCGGCGTGGCCAGCCAGCGACGGATGAAGTCGACCGGATCGCCCCCGCCGTTGATCTGCAGATAGGCCGGCGCATAGGCGAGCGGGGCCAGGAAAACGGCGGCCAGGGCGAAAGGGATCCCCAGCCGCAGAACCCGCGTCCAGGCGAACCCGGCCGGCCCGCGCCGCGCGATGCTGCCGGCCACGTAGACGCCGGACAAGAGGAACAGCAGCGACATGAAGAAGGTGTCGTTCAGGCCCAGGAACACCAGGAAGGCCGGCGAGGCCTGGGCGCTCATCACCGGAAACGCGCCCCACATCCGGCCCACGCCCAGGGGGCCGGGAAAGGCGGTGAGGGGGTGCGGCATGATCGGCGCATAGGCCGTCGCGACGTGGTGCGCGATCACCAGAAGCACGAGGAACGCCCGCAGATAGCCCAGCGAAAGGTCGCTCGAGGCGGTTGCGGCTTGGGTTTGAACGGGTCTGGCCATGAGGGAGCCTCCAGGTTTCCATCGCGAGGATGCATAAAGAACTTTGTTTTGTAAAGTCCTTTGATGCGATGGCAATGACAGCGGCGCTGGGATGCGCTTAACCTGCGGGCGACAGCCGGCCCCAGACGCCGGCACGCGATGGAGGACTGCCATGGATTTCGGCCGAGATGTCTCCGGATCCGGCGCGGACGACCGGCATGGCCGCGCCTATGGCCGCGCGCCCGCCGAGCCTGATGACGGCCTCGTCCGCTGCGGCCCGGGCACGCCGGGGGGCGAGCTGCTGCGCCGCTACTGGCAGCCGCTGGCGCGTTCCGAAGAGGCGACGAGCTTTCCCCGCAAGGTGCGGATCTTCGGCGAGGACCTGATCCTGTTCCGGGACGGCTCGGGGCGTCCGGGCCTGCTCTATCCGCGTTGCATGCACCGCGGGACCAGCCTGCTCTACGGCCGGGTGGACCAGAACGGCATCCGCTGCTGCTACCACGGCTGGCTGTTCGACCCTGAGGGCCATGTGCTCGAGATGGCCTGCGAGCCAGGCGTCCAGGCCCCGGCCGGCGCGCGCCAGCCCTGGTACCCGCTCGTGGAGCGGTACGGCCTCATCTTCACCTACATGGGCCCGCCCGACCGGCAGCCGGCCTTCCCGCGCTTTTCCGTCGTCGAGGACATCGGCGAGGACGAGGAACTCAGGGTCAGCGGCGGCCTTGAGCGGCCGGTCTTCGGCGGCGCCATCGCCGAGGCCGTGATCGGCGAGCAGGACTACAATTGGTTCCAGTTCCACGACAACGTGCTGGACCCGTTCCACCTCTTCTGGCTGCACGGCAATCTCAACGGCGTCCAGTTCGTGCCGACCTACGCCATCCTGCCCAAGGTCACCTTCGAATATACCTCGGACGGCGTGCGCTCGATCCAGCACCGGGACCTGGGCGACGGGCGGGTGCACCAACGCATGGGCCAGTCCATCCTTCCGAACATGAACACGATCACGCCCCTGAACGACGACCTGGGTTTCGGCGGCGTCGGCTGGACCATCGCCATCGACGACACCCACTTCCGCACGTTCGGCGTCGGCAAGGTCAGGAAGGACGCCGATCCCCGCGCCATGTTCGCCGAACTCGGCATCTTCAACGGCTGGGGCCCCAAGAAGGCGCCGGGCGAGGCCTGGACGCTTCAGGACCACCAGACCTGGCAGAGCGACTACGTCTGCCAGAAGGGGCAGGGCGACGTCTCCCTGCACTCCGAGGAGCACCTGTCGGGCACCGACGCCGGCATCGCCATGTTCCGCCGCATGTTCCGCCAGCAGGCCGAGGTCGTGGCCAAGGGCGGCGACCCCATCGGCGTCAACCTGACCGAACCCTATCTGGTGCGCCCCACCGCCGCCAATGCCCTGCTCGACGCCAGGACCCTGGAGTGCATCGCCGGCCCGGACGGCCGGGTGCTGTGATTCGTCGCATCCGGGGCATGCCGCTTGTTAACCGTGATGTGGCATAGACGGGCCGCAGATGACGCGACTGTGCGGATTCGCAGCATTGCAGCCGCGCCGCCGCCGCGATAGTCAGACCGCCGCCAAGCCTTTGTCCTCGTGGGGGAATTCATGTTGAAGCTGCTGAACTCGCCGACCCTCGCCCAGTTCGGGTCCGCCGCCCTGGTCTTCGCCACCGCCGCCATCGTGGGCCATGAGGCCGCGATCGGCATGACCACCACACAGTGGATCGGCGCGGCCGTCTCGGTGCTCGGATCCATCAGCGTCGCGGTGATGGTCCACGTCTGGCCGGAAAAGCAGAAGGCCGCCGCCAACGACAAGGCCCGCAGCGAGTAGAGTTGGGCGGTGGGGCGTCCTTCACCCCGCCGCGAACTGCAGCAGCGGCAATGACGCGCCGGCGTTGAATCCCATCGACTCATAGAGCGGCCGGCCCATGTCCGAAGCGTGCAGCCACAGCCGCTTCGGTCCGGCCTCGGCCTCCGCCAGTTCGACCGCCCGGCGGATCGCCGCCTCGGCCAGGCCCTGGCCGCGCGCGTCGGGCAGGGTCGCCACGAAGGCGACATAGGTCCGATCCCCGATCACAAAGGTCGCGGCGGCCGCCGCCGCCCGTCCGTCGGCATAGGCCACGACGCCGAAGCTCCGCTCTCGCCATAGATGGAGATTGGCGATGCAGTCGAACTCCTCGACCTTCATGCCATAGGCGACGGCGTTGACGCTCGCGAGGTCGCTGGCGGCCCCTACGTCGGTGATCAGCCGCAGCTCCGCCGCCGGCGCCGGGCGCCGGGCCGGCAAGAGCGCATCGGCCGCCATGCCGGTCATGTTCAGCATCGGCTTCAACCCCGCCGCCGCGGCCATCTCGGCCCAGCCCTGCGGCGCCCAGGCGGTGCAGAGCGCCACGAGCGACGAATGGCGGCACGTCCCGGCCCGCGTCCGCGCCGTCTCCACCGCGCCCCGGAACGCCGCGGGGTCCGTGAGCGGACGGTCCAGGATGGAGACGTTCAGGAACGACAGCGGCACGTGTCCGAAGACGCTCGCCACCCCGTGCGCCCGCTGCAACGTCGACGTCGGCAACCGCCCGACCATCAAGGTCCAGGCGTCGACCAGCATCCGGACATTGTCGCCGTCCGCCACAGCGTCCGATGGTTCACCGGTCATCGCTCCGTCCCCCCGCGCGAGGGAGCAGCGTAGAGGACGGGGGCAGGGGGGCAAACCTGTCTCAGACGACGGGAATTCCGTAGCCTTCTTCGTGACCTTGCGTGCTTTGTGATTCCCTTTTTTTTCATTCTGCAGCACGCCTGCCGTATGCAAACGGAATTCATGGCCTCGGGCACGGGAAGCTGGTTGAGCCGCCTGCCGTTTCGCCCGTCCGTTGTTCTACGTATTGGCCGGGACTAACATCCGCCGAGCGATGACATCGTGCGCTCCATGACCGAACCACGGCGGACCTGGCTCACCACCCTCGCGAGCGCCCTTGGGCGTAAGTTGGAGTCTGGCGATCGGATTCAGTCGCCGCCAAGCCCTGCGCCGGCGCTCGATCCTGCGGACCTTGCGCGTTTCGTCGCGGCCTGGCCGGAAATGAAGCGTGTCGTCCAGCGGGCGCGCGCAGCGGGCTTTGAGATAGAGTGGGGCGGCATTGACGATCCGACGATCATGCTTGACCTGAGCCGCGTTGCGGCTTCCGCCGGGGTTTCCACACTGGACCAGCTCGACGCCTGCCTCGTGCGGGACGTCGACGGCTACTTCCGCCGCCTGATGTACCCGTCTGGGCTTCGCAAAGAGGGCTGGACCGTCGATCGGGACTTCATCTTCGCGCTGGTTGTCGTCCGCTCGCTGGTGGACAGGCTCTCCGTCAAGACCCTGACCCGATATTCGGGATGGCACAGATCGATCGCGAAACGCGCCCTGCAGGCCGCCCAGGCGGACGCGCTTGAGGCGACATCGAGTTCGGCCAGGTCGCTTGACGAAGCCCAAGGTCCGGACGCGGCGCCCCGTCAGGCCTGACCGCCCACCGGCACCTGGATCTCCCCGCCGCCGTCCCGGAACTTCTCCGCCATCTCGGCCATCCCCGCCTCGACGTCGTTCTGGCCGCGCGCGGAGTCGCGGATGTCGTGGCTGATCTTCATGGAGCAGAACTTCGGGCCGCACATGGAGCAGAAGTGCGCGGTCTTGTGCGCCTCCTTGGGCAGGGTCTCGTCGTGGTATTGCCGGGCCGTCTCGGGGTCCAGCGCCAGGTTGAACTGGTCCTCCCAGCGGAACTCGAAGCGGGCGCGGCTGAGGGCGTCGTCCCATAGCCGCGCGGCCGGATGGCCCTTGGCGAGGTCGGCGGCGTGGGCGGCGATCTTGTAGGCGATCACCCCGTCCTTCACGTCCGCACGGTCGGGCAGGCCCAGGTGCTCCTTGGGCGTGACGTAGCAGAGCATGGCCGTGCCGAACCAGCCGATCATGGCCGCGCCGATGGCCGAGGTGATGTGGTCGTAGCCCGGCGCCACGTCGGTGGTCAGCGGGCCCAGGGTATAGAAGGGCGCCTCGCCGCAGACCTTCAGCTGCTTGTCCATGTTGGCCTTGATCTTGTGCATCGGCACGTGGCCGGGGCCCTCGATCATCACCTGCACATTGTGCTTCCACGCCACCTTGGTCAGTTCGCCCAGGGTCTCCAGTTCGGCGAACTGGGCCGCGTCATTGGCGTCGGCGATGGAGCCGGGGCGCAGACCGTCGCCCAGCGAGAACGAGACGTCATGGGCGGCCATGATCTCGCAGATGTCCTCGAAGTGCTCGTAGAGGAAGTTCTCCTTGTGGTGCGCCAGGCACCACTTGGCCATGATCGAGCCGCCCCGCGAGACGATGCCCGTCACGCGCTTCGCGGTCAGGGGAATGTACGGAAGCCGCACGCCGGCGTGGATGGTGAAATAGTCCACCCCCTGCTCGGCCTGTTCGATCAGGGTGTCGCGGAACACCTCCCACGTCAGGTCCTCGGCGACGCCGTCCACCTTCTCCAGCGCCTGGTAGATCGGCACCGTGCCGAGCGGCGTCGGGCAGTTGCGGATGATCCACTCGCGGATGTTGTGGATGTTGCGGCCGGTCGAGAGGTCCATGATGGTGTCCGAGCCCCAGCGGATGGCCCAGACCATCTTGTCCACCTCCTCCGTCACGGTGGAGAGCACGGCCGAGTTGCCGATGTTGGCGTTCACCTTGACCAGGAAGTTGCGCCCGATCGCCATCGGCTCGAGCTCGCCGTGGTTGATGTTGGCAGGGATGATGGCGCGGCCGCGGGCGACCTCGCTCATGACGAACTCGGGGGTGATGAAGTCGGGGATCTCGGCCCCGAAGTCCTCGCCGTCGCGGATCACCTCGGCCAGGGCCTCGCGGCGCAGGTTTTCGCGGATGGCGACGTATTCCATCTCGGCGGTGACCACGCCGGCGCGCGCATACTGAAGCTGGGTGACGGTCTTGCCGGCCCTGGCGCGGAACACGGGCTGGGTGCGCTGGAAGGCGGGTGCCAGATAGGCGCCGGTGGCGCCGCCGTTGTCCTCGGGCTTCACCGGCCGGGCGGGGACCTGCTCCACATCGCCGCGGGCCAGAACCCAGGCGTCGCGAGGCCGCGCCAGGCCGGCGTTGATATCGATGCGGGCGGCCGGATCGGAATAGGGGCCGGAGGGGTCATAGATGGTCACCGGCGGCTCGTTGGCCGAGGGGTGCACGGCCACCTCGCGGAACGGCACGCGCAGCTCCGGGAACAGCGTCCCGGCCTGGAAGACCTTGCGCGATCCGGGAATCTCCCCGGTGGCGACGGCGTCGATGGACTTGGACTGGACGTTCATTTGGCGGCCTCCTGACCAGCGCTGGCGTGGAGACCCGGATGCCAAAGGCGGTGGTGCGGACGAGCCGTCCGCGTTCCCTCCCTTCGCCGGCATGACCCGGATCAGGTTCGGCGGGTTGCGGCCTCAGCCGCCTCTCAGCCCCTCAAGCGGGACACCCCGGAGAACGGCCGGACTCTACGCGCGTGACCAGGGCGGTCAATGGGCCGATTGCGTCCGGTCGCGTCCGGGACAAGCCGCGCTGCGACCTTTATGGAGGACGCCATGACCCAAGCCGACCGCATGCCGCCCATTCCCGACGCGCTTCAGACGCCCGAACAGCGGGCGGTGTCGCAGGAGCTGGTCTCCGGCCCGCGCGGCAAGCTCGCCGGGCCGTTCGTGCCCCTGATGCGCAGTCCCGAACTCATGCGGCGGGTGCAGAAGGTCGGGGAATTCCTCCGCTTCGAAAGCGGCCTGCCGGACGCGATCAAGGAACTGGCCATCCTCATCGTCGCCCGCCACTGGTCCCAGGGCTACGAGTGGAGCTTCCATCTGCCGCTGGCCCTGAAGGCGGGCGTCGCGCGCGAGACCGCCCAGGCCATCGCCGATGGCCGCCGGCCGGCCGCCCTGACCCCCCCGGAGGCGGCCGCCTATGACTTCCTGGTCCAGCTGAACGCCGACAAGGCCGTGGGCGACGTCGCCTACGCCGCCGCGCTCGCGGCTTTCGGCGAGGCCGGCGTGATCGATCTGGTCGGCTTCAACGGCTATTACGCCCTGCTCGCCATGGCCTTGAACACCGCCCGCACCCCGTGCGAGGAGGCGGAGATTCCGCTTCCTTCCTTCTCCCATGGGGAGAAGGAGGGGCCCACGCCCTAGGCGTGGGAGGAAGAGGGCGCAGGGACGGCGGGGGTCGAAACCCCTCACCTTCCCACCTGCTTCGCAGGCGGGCCCCTTCCTCTCCCGACGGGAGTGGAATTCAGGCGTTGGCCGCCGTCTTCGGCTGCGTCGCCATGGACACCAGCCAGATCACCACGAACGCCAGGGGCGCGGAGACCAGGGCCGGATAGTCCGAGGGGAAGATCGGCGCGGCGTGACCCAGCACCTTCACCCAGACGCCCGGGCTGAGGACGATCAGGCCCACCGACGCGACCATGCCCGCCAGCCCGCCCACCAGGGCGCCGGCCGGGGTCAGCTTGCGCCAGTACAGGGACAGGATCACCACCGGGAAGTTGGTCGAGGCCGCCACGGTCATGGCCAGGGCCACGAGATAGGCGACATTCTCCTTCTGGAAGACGATGGCCAGGGCCACGGCGCAGACCGCCGCGGCCACCGCCGCCATGCGGAAGATCCACAGCTCCGAGGAGTCGCTGCGCGCCGCCGCGTCCGCCTTCGGATGCATGACGTCGTGGGAGGCGGCCGAGGCGATGGCGATGGTCAGGCCCGACACCACCGCCAGGATGGTGGCGAAGGCCACGGCGGAAAAGGCGCCCAGCAGCACGGGCCCGCCCACGGCTTCGGCGAGGTGGATCACCACCATGTTGGGGCCGCCCTTCACCGCGCCGGCCGCGGTGACATAGTCGGGATTGCCGGTCACGAAGGCGACGCCGGCGGGGGCGACCACCGCGAAGGTCAGGATGAACACCAGGCCGATGATCACGCAGGCCACCACCAGCGAGCGGCGGGCCGCCGTCTCGTCGGGCACCGTGAAGAAGCGGATCAGGAGGTGCGGCAGACCCATCACGCCCAGCGTCAGGCCCACGGCCAGGGACACGGCCGAGAACATGTCGAGCTTCATGCCGCCGAAATGGAACAGCCGCTCGCCCAGGTGATGCACGGCGGCGGCCCGGTCGTAGACGGCCGTGAGCCCCCCCGCGTGATTGATGCTCATCAGGGTGATCACCACCACGCCGCAAATCAGCAGCACGGCCTTGATGATCTGCACCCAGGTGGCCGCGAGCATGCCGCCGAAGGTGATGTAGATCGCCATCAGGGCGCCGACGATCATCACCGAGTGCTCGAAGCTGAGGCCGAACAGGACGGAGATCAGCGCGCCCGCGCCCACCAGCTGGGCGATCAGGTAGATCAGCGAGATGACGATGGTGGAGACGCCGGAATAGACCCGCATCATGGGGCTGTTCAGCCGCACCGAGACCACGTCGCCCAGGGTATAGCGGCCGAGCCGGCGCAGCGGCCCCGCGGTCCACAACAGGATCAGGCACATGGCCGCCAGCGGGGTGATGAAATAGATCATCGTGTCCACGCCGCCGCCGAAATAGAGGCCCACCACGCCCAGCACCGTGGTCGCGGACATGAAGTCCCCGGCGATGGCGAGGCCGTTCTGACCTCCGGTGATGCTCGATGACGCCGCGTACATCGACGCCTTGTCCTGGCCGCGGCGTGCGGCCCAGGCGGTGATCAGCAGGGTGAGGGCGATGGTGCCGAGGAAACAGAGGACCGCCACGGAGAACATCAGCCTTCTCCCTGTCCGGGAAGGCGGCGGTTCTTGGCGGCTTCGCTGCACAGGCGCGCCATGACCATCAGGATGGCCATCAGGACGCACATGGCGACGACCCCGGCGGGGACGCCGTTCCAGCGGCCGTCGAACCAATCAGGGGCAAGCCCCGGCCAGCCCGCGAACAGGGCCGGCAGGGCGGCTGCGAAAATGACGATGATGGCGGCGATGGTTCTCAAGAGGCGTCCTCCCCGAACGCTGAATGAATGCGGGTCGAGCCGCTTATGATTGCGTCAAGCGGTAGCATGACGGGCAACCCTGTCCAACACGGGCTTTCAGCGGATGGGGAACCTCAACCGCGAGGCTGCGTTCCCGGCGTCTGCGACAACCGGCGGCCCTGACCGTATGGACGCCTGCCGCGCCCTTGCCCATAAGATACCCCGGGCCGGGGGGCAGACCGGATTGTCGAGGTAACGGAGCCGGAATGTCACCTGGATCGCCTCACACATGACGGGCCCCGCCAAGTCCGAAACGCCGCCGATGCGGAAACGCAAGAGCCGGTTGGCCTGGTTCTTCAGGACCCTCGGGCCCGGCATCATCACCGGGGCTGCGGACGACGATCCCTCCGGCATCGCCACCTATTCCCAGACCGGCGCCCAGTTCGGTTACGGCCAGCTGTGGACCGCCCTCTACCAGATCCCCCTGCTCCTGGCGGTGCAGGAGTGCTGCGCGCGCATCGGCGCGGTGACCGGCAAGGGCCTCGCCGGAGTGATCAAGCAAAGCTACAGCCGCACCATCCTGATCGGCGTGGTGCTCTTGCTGGTGGTGGCCAACACCATCAACATCGGCGCCGACATCGGAGCGGTGGCGGCCTCGGCCCAGCTCGTGCGCCCGGGACCCTTCTGGCTCTACGCGGTGGTCACGACGCTTGTGATCGTCTCCCTGGAGGTCCTGGTCACCTACAGGATCTACGCCCGGTTCCTGAAATGGCTGGCCCTGGCGCTGCTGTCCTACGTGGCGACGGCCCTGATCACCAAGGAGCCCTGGGAAGAGATCCTCAGGGCGACCTTCATCCCGCACATCGAGTTCACCTTCGCCTTCCTGTTCATCATCACCGGCGTCTTCGGCACCTCCATCTCGCCCTACATGTTCTTCTGGCAGGCCTCCGAGGAGGTCGAGGAGGAGCGGGTGCTGGACCTGCCGCTGCGCAGCAACGGCCAGCCACGCCTGCCGCGCGACTTCATCAAGCGCATGCGGGTGGACACCACCGTCGGCATGATCGCGGCCGAGATCGCCCAGTGGTTCATCATCATCACCACCGGCACGGTCCTGTTCAGCCACGGCGCGCAAACCATCAACTCCGCGGCCGACGCGGCCAAGGCGCTTGAGCCGCTTGTCCAGTCCTTCCCCAATTCGGGCCAGGTGGCGCGCGACCTCTTCGCCGTCGGCGTGATCGGCCTGGGCTTGCTCGGCATTCCGGTCCTGGCCGGATCGGCCGCCTATGCCATTTCGGAAGCCTTCAACTGGAAAGAGGGCCTGTCGCGCAGGTTCAGGGACGCGCGCGGCTTCTACGGGGTGATCATCGTCTCGACCCTGGTGGGGCTGGGGCTGAACTTCATCGGCATCGACCCGATCAAGGCCCTGGTGTTCACGGCGGTGTTCAACGGCGTCGCGGCTGTGCCGCTGCTGTTCTTCATCGCCCGGATCAACGCCAGCAAGTCCATCCTGGGCCCCCACCGGGGCGGGATCCTGTCCCAGGGCTTGGTCTGGCTGACCTTCGCCGTCATGGGCCTCTGCGCCATCGCCCTGCTCTACACGCTGGTGTTCAGGCCCTGAGGGGGCGGTCGTCGGCCATCAGCCGCCCTTGAGGCGCCGTTCGCGCAGGACGTTCTTCTGCAGCTTGCCCGAGGCGGTGCGCGGCAGGGTCTCGGACACGATCACTTCCTTGGGCGTCTTGTAGCGGGCGAGGCGGTTTCTGATGTGGGCGAGGATCTCGTCGGGCGTGATCTTGGCGCCGGGGACGGGAACCACATAGGCCACGCCCACCTCGCCCCACTGGGCGTCGGGCACGGCGATGACCGCCGCCTCGGACACCATGTCGAGCTCCGCGATCACGTTCTCGACCTCGGTGGGATAGACGTTCTCGCCGCCCGAGATGAACATGTCCTTCAGACGGTCCACCAGGAAGATGAAGCCGTCCTCGTCGGCGTAGGCCAGGTCGCCGGTCTTCAGGTAGCCCTGCTCGTCGAAGGACGCCGCGGTGGCCTCCGGCTGGTTCCAGTAGCCGGAGGTGACGCTGGGGCCCTTCAGGCGCAGCTCGCCCACCTGGCCGGGGCCCACCTCTCGGCCGTCCGCGCCCACGACGCGGAAGCGCATGCTGACCAGCGGCAGGCCCGAGGAGCCGACCTTGCGGCGGATCACGTCCGTGTCCTCGATGGGCATGTTGAAGGCCGAGCCGGTCTCGCTCATGCCGAAGCCGTCGGCCATCACCACCCCGTCGTCGAGCCAGCGCTGGACGTTGGCGGCCGGGTTGGGCGCGCCGCCGGTGGTCAGGCACACCAGCCGCGAGAGGTCCGCCTTGGCGTAGGCCGGATGCTCGCGCAGGATCTGGGTCATCTGGGTGACGTAGAAGGTGTGGGTGATCCCGAGCGCGGGGTCCGACAGGCGGGCCAGCGCCAGTTCCGGATCGAAACGCGGCGACAGGATCAGGCTCGCCCCCATCATGATCGGCGCGCGGCAGCCGGACATCAGGCCCGCCACGTGGAACATCGGCATGTCGCACATCATCACGCTCGTCGCCGTCAGCCGGACGCAGAGGTTGAAGTTGAGCGTCGAGGCGAAGGCGTTGCGCTCGGACAACATCACGCCCTTGGGCTTGCCGGTGGTGCCGGAGGTGTAGAGCAGGGTGGACGGCTTGTCCGCCCGGGCGGGCCGGGGCCAGGTCGGGCGCTCCGCGGCGATGGCCAGGGCGGCGTCGAAGGCGTCCGGCTCCAGCGGCATGACGCGCTTGATGGAATGGGCGCAGGTGAAGGCGTCGGCGACCGGCTGGAACTCGGCGTCCAGCCACAGCATGGCCGGCGTGCAGTCCTGCACCAGCGCCGACAGCTCGGGCGCCGACAGCCGCCAGTTCAGGGGGACGAAGATCGCGCCCAGGCGCAGGCAGGCGAAGTGGATGATGAAGAAGGGGGCGCTGTTGCGGCCCAGCACCGCCACGCGCTGGCCCTCCGGCTCGCCGAGCAGCGATTCCAGCAGGGCGGCGCAGCGGTCGATCCGCCGGTCGAAATCACGGTAACTGAGCTTGCGGCCCGACCCGAGATCATGGACCGCCAGCTTGTCTGGCTGGGTGCTGGCGTAATAGCCGACGGTGTCGAGCATCCCGAACGGGTCGTCGGGCGCGACCCCGGTTGCCGTATGACGCATCATCACGAACTCCCCCGCTTCGTCCTTGCCGGTCCGCGTCCGGTCGCCCACGAACTCTGGACGCGCCGGAAGGGCGGGAGCGCATGGATCCCCGGGATCCGCCCGGGGATCATGGTTCTAATTGGGCGCATCGCGCCGCGCCAGCCCGTCAGCCGAACGAGGCGGCCCACTGGGCGGACTTGGCCAGGGCGCCGAAGGTGAAGAAGTGCACCCCGCTGATGCCGAGCGACGGCTGGCCTTGCTGGGCCTCTGCCACCTCGGACAGCAGCGACTCGGGGGTTTCGCCCGTCAGGACGTTCTTGGCGAGGTCCTGGCGTTCCTTCAGCGCGCGCAGCGAGGCGCCCACGCCGCACATCAGGGCGTATTTGATCAGGGTTGAGCGTTCGGCGGGTCCCGCGACGCCCACGCGCAGCGGCGCGGTGACGCCTTCGGCGCGGATGCGCCTGGCCAGGGCGACGACCGGCTTGGGGTCGAAGCAGAACTGGCTCACCAGCCAGACATCCAGCCCGCCTTCGGCGGCGGCCTTCAGCTTGGCGGCGCGGGCCTCATCCAGCACCTTGTCGTCGACGCGCGGATGGCCTTCCGGATACCAGGCCAGGCCGATGCGGGTGACCCCGTGCTTTTGCAGCAGGCCGGTCTGGATCAGCTGCAGGCTGCAGTGATACTCGCCTTCCGGCTTGTCGCGGTCACCGCCCAGGACCAGGGCGCGCTTCAGACCCGCTTCGCCGGCGAGCCGGGCCAGGAGCTCGTCCAGCGCGGCCTTGCTCTCGATATTGCGGCCGACGATGTGCGGCACGGGCTCCAGACCGCTCTTGCGGATGTTGGCGCAGGCGGCGACGATCCGGTCGACGCTTTCTCCGGGGATGGCGGCCACGAAGACCTCGGAACCGGGCGCCATCATTTCAGCGGCGGCGTCCAGGCCCTTCTTGTCGCGCGCGGTGACTTCGGCGGAGTAATTCCGCAGAATTCCGCTCAGTGCGGCCTTTGCATCCATAGTTAAAGCCTGTGCCGTCATAGATCAGATCAACTCGCGTTTTCGGGAAATTACGAAAGATTCGTCGTTGAACCACAGGGCCCCGTGTCTGTGCAAGACCTCGCGGGTCGCCTTGAGGTAGCCGTCGTCGCGCATGGCGTCTTCCAGCCGTTGATCTTCAATCTGGGCGACATAGGCGGCGTCGTTCCAGGCGGCGAACAGGGTGGAGGTGCCGATGGAGGCGGTGTCCGAGTCGATTTCACCCGGCAGGGTGTGCATGTCGTAACGGAAGATCGCCTTTGCGTCGGAGCCGGCGATGAAGTTGAACAGGCGCGAGGCCTTGCCCAGCTCGACCTTGGTGGCGGCCAGCAGGTCGTGGCGGGAGGTGTGGAACGGCTCCTCGCCGGGCCAGACCTTCTGGATGATCTCGAGCGCCGGATCGTGGCCGAAGGAATGCATGCCCAGGAGCCGGCCGCCGGGGGCGAGGCTCTTGGTCAAGGGAGCGATCACCCGCTTGGCCTTGAACGCGGTGGAGGCGCGCGCGCGATAGGGTTGCGAGGCGATCACCAGGTCATAGTCGGCGCGGATCGCGCCCCGGCGCGGGATCACCGAGTCCAGCAGGAAGCGGCAGTCCTCGCGGTAGAGCACCAGCACCGCCGGCTTCTCGTAGATCGGATTGCCGGTCTTGGGGCTGACGCCCGCGCGCCAGGCGTCGGACAGGAAGGGTTGCAGCTCGGCGATCTGCTTGTCGAACTCCGCGGCGGTGGTGCCGTGCAGCGCCACCTCGCGCCAGTCCATGGTGGCGGCGGCGTTGAGGTTGGACGGCTGCAGCCAAGGCGCCTCGGCGTAGTTCATGTTGGTCATGACCAGCACCGTCGCCGGGTGCTCCGAGAAGCGGTCGGGCATCTTCTCCAGCGCCAGGCGCACGTCCTCCAGCGAGATCTCCTTGCCGACGATGTAGAAGGGGATCTTGTCGAAGCGCCCGTGCATGGAGCGCATCACCCGGGTCAGCACCGTGCCGTCGCCGACGCCGGCGTCGAACAGGCGGATGGCCGGCGGGCGCGGCTGGATGGAGTCGAACTCCTGCGCCACCCGGTTTGCGACGACCCACTTCTCCGAGCAGGTGTTGACGAACATCAGGTATTTCTGGCGGTTGTCGTAGAAGCGGAAGTTCTGCTCAGGATCCGAGGGGACCGGAGGCGCGCCCTTGGGCGCCGACTGCGGAGCGGATTTGGTTATGGCCGCGCTCATGGCGTGCCTCCCGTCGCTGGATGTTGACCTTGCCTGATTGATGAACGCGCGTACGCGCGTGACGGTCTGGGCCGTAACGGCGCCGCCGTCGCGCAGTCGGCCGACGAATTTGCCGTCGTTGACCGATAGCCGCCCAAAGGTCGACTCCGCCATGGCGACGGCGCGGCAATACTCGGTGATATCCCGAAGCAGGCCTTGCGCATCCATGGCTGGATCCCGATCCTCCCATCCTCTTGAGGGCCGGTCTCTGGTGGACCATTGGATCAAGAGTGATGAAGTTGTCCCACTCCGGTAGTGGGATGTCAAAGTGGGACCAACACGACCTGGCAGACCCCGCATCGCCGCGATGGAGCCTCGTTATTCCAGTCCGGCGGACCTATCTTTGATCTGCAGCAAAGGAGAGGACATGGCGCGGTTCACCACCCTGAAAGCCCTGACGGCGGAGCAGTGGCGCACCGACGGGTCCGCGATCCAGCAGATCACCCGGCTGGCGCCGGACGAGACGCCCATCGGCATTTCCTACAACGAGCGGCCGCACGCGGTGCTGATGGCTACGGCCGCGGACATCGAGGACCTGGCCGTCGGTTTCACCATCACCGAATCCATCGCCGAGCTCGCCGACATCGAGGATGTGCAGGTCGAGGAGAAGGACCTCGGCATGGCGGTGAACGTCGTCCTGCGGCCGGCCGCCGAACAGTCCCTCACCCTGGCGCGCAAGCGCACCCTGGAGGGGCGCTCCAGCTGCGGCCTGTGCGGCGTGACCAAGCTGTCGGACGCCGTGCGGGCCCTGCGCGCCGCCGGCGACGGCGTGAAGATCAGCCGCGCCGCGATCCAGCGGGCGCTCGCGGCGCTCGAGGACGCCCAGGACCTCGGTCGCCAGACCCGCGCCACCCACGCCGCCGCCTGGGCCGACGCGGACGGCCGCCTGCTCCTGGTGCGCGAGGACGTCGGCCGCCACTGCGCGCTGGACAAGGTGATCGGCGCGGCCCTGACCGACGGGCTGGACCCGGCCTCGGCCTTCATCCTCGTCACCAGCCGCTGCTCCTACGAGATGGTGGAAAAGGCCGCCATGGCCGGCGTCACCGTGCTGGTGGCCATCTCCGCCCCCACGGCCCTGGCCATCCGCAAGGCCGAGGAGGCCGGCCTGACCCTGGTCGCCCTGGCCCGCGCCGACGGCCACGCGGTGTTCACCCGGCCGGAGCGGATCGTGGACGAGGTGGCGGCGTAGGGCGTGAGCGTGCCGGGCTTTGCGCGGCCTCGAGCGTATTCGCCGGGACAAGGGGCGCGGCCCCCTTACCCGTGCGGCCGCACGAAGTGGTCGCTCAGGATCAGCGCCACGGCCTGGGACACCCGCTTGCCGGTCGGCAGGTGCAGGAATTCGTTCGGGCCATGGGCGTTGGAGTGGGGGCCGAGCACGCCGGTGATCACAAACTGGGCCTTGGGGAACTTGTCGCCCAGCATGCCCATGAAGGGGATCGAGCCGCCTTCGCCCATGTAGGCCGCCTCCGCTCCGAAGGCCTGGCGCGAGGCCTTGGCCACGGCGGTCTCCAGCCAGGGCGCCAGGGCCGGCGCGTTCCAGCCGGTCTCGGCCGAGTCGATCTCGAACTGCACTTTCGCGCCATAGGGCGGGTCGGCTTCCAGGAGGCGCTTGACGCTCTGGGCTGCGGACTTGGCGTCCTTGGTGGGCGGCAGGCGGATGGACAGCTTCGCCGAGGTGAAGGGGCGCAGCACATTGCCGGCGCTGCCCATGGCGGGGATCCCGTCCATGCCGATAAGCGACAGGGTCGGCCGCCAGGTCCGGTTCAACACCAGTTCGGCCAGGTCCGGCGTCACCGGCGTCATGGCCCCGGCGAAGGGGAACTTGGAATAGACAGCGTCGCCCAGCACCTGGGCGGCCTGGCGCGCCTGGGCGGCCCGCTGGGCGGGGATTTCGTCGAACAGGTCCAGCGACAGGATCATGCCCGTGTCCGGGTCTTCCAGCCGCGACAGCAGGTGGCGCAGAATGCGGAAGCTGGAGGCCACCACCCCCGAGGCGTCCCCCGAGTGCACCCCCTCGTCCAGCACCGTCACGGTCAGGGACCCGGCCATCAGCCCCCGCAGCGACGTGGTCAGCCACATCCGCTCATAGTCGCCGCAGCCGGAGTCCAGGCACACCACCAGCGACGGCTGGCCGAGCCGGGCGCCCAGGTGGTCGACGTAATAGGGGAGGTCCGGGCTGCCGGACTCCTCGCAGGCCTCGATCAGGATCACGCAGCGGGCATAGGGGATGGCGGCGTCCTTCAGGGCCAGGATGGCGGCCAGCGCCCCGAACATGGCGTAGCCGTCGTCCGCCCCGCCGCGGCCATAGAGCTTGTCGTCCCGGATCACCGGGATCCACGGCCCCAGGCCCTCGGACCAGCCGGTCATCTCAGGCTGCTTGTCCAGGTGGCCATAGAGCAGCACGCAGTCGTCACCCTGGCCGGGGATGTCGATCAGGATCACCGGCGTGCGGCCCTCCAGCCTCACCACCTCCAGCGTCGCGCCCGGCAGGTCCGTGATCTTGCGCCGCGCCCAGGCCTCCAGGAGCTCGACCGCCTTGTCCATGTGGCCGTGCGCCGCCCAATCCTTGTCGAAGGCCGGGGATTTGTTGGGGATGCGGATGTAGTCGACCAGGGTCGGCGTGATCTCGGCGTCCCACAGCCCATCGATGAACGCCTTCAGGCGCCCGGCGCCCTGGGTTGCGGCGGGCGTGGCGAGATCGGTCATGGCGGGGCTCACGGGAAGGGGAGACGCCCCATCCTAGAACCAACGTGGAGCGGCGACAAACGGTGCGGGCGGCGGCGTCACCGCCGCAGCAGTCCCTGGATCGTCTCGATCACCCTCGTCACCGCTGCAAGCGCGCCCGCCGCCCTTACGCAACCCGGGGCCTTCCGCTACGGACTGGCGGATGACGCACGCGCTGACCCCGCAGATCGCCGAGCGCTTTGCCCGCATCGCGCTGGGGCATGTGACGCGGGAATATCCGCACAAGCTCGACCACGTCCTGCTCGGCGCCTACGACGCCCAGGCGCCCAGCGCCCTGCATCCCCTGTTCCATGGCAGCTTCGACTGGCATTCCTGCGTGCACGGCCACTGGCTCCTGGCGCGCCTTCGCCGGCTCTATCCGGACGGGGCGGCGGCGGGCGACATCACCGGCCTGTTCGAGCAGCAGTTCACCCCGGCCAGGATCGCCGGCGAGCTGGCCTATCTGATCCGGCCGTCCAGCGCCGGATTCGAGCGGCCCTACGGCTGGGCTTGGCTCCTGGCCCTGCAGGCCGAACTGGAGCGCGATCCCGGGATCGCGCTCCAGTTCGGCCTGCAGGGCCAGGAGCCAAGCCCAGCCGTAGGGCCGCTCGAATCCGGCGCTGGACGGCCGGATCAGATAGGCCAGCTCGCCGGC
>FTIH01001541.1_pt4 | contig 37828 bp, 40 predicted proteins | sample 1658451 | NCBI WGS metagenome assembly FTIH01 (sample SAMEA3914826, study PRJEB12502) | metagenome | biome: forest; material: soil | place: Canada | collected 2011-07-03 | depth 0.3 m
AACGCCGCCAACCCCACCGACTTCTTCAAGATCCCGCCCGGCCGCGTGGTCGAAATGGGCGCCCAGGTCACGGTCTAGCCGCGGGGACGCCCCGCGGCTAGACCGTGACCTGGGCGCCCATTTCGACCACGCGGCCGGGCGGGATCTTGAAGAAGTCGGTGGGGTTGGCGGCGTTGCGCATCAAGAAGATGAACAGCTTGTCCTGCCACAGCGGCATGCCCGAGTCGGCCGATGGCACCACCGAGCGCCGGCCGAGAAAGAAGGACGTCGACATGATGTCGAACTTCAGCCCCTGCTTGCGGCACAGGGCGAGGGCCTTGGGCACGTTCGGGCTTTCCATGAAGCCGTACTTCACCGCCACCTTGGTGAAGTCGCCGTTCAGATTTTCGATCTGGCAGCGGTCTTCGTCACGCACGCGCGGCGTGGACGCCGTCTTGACCGTCAGGATGATGTTGCGCTCATGCAGCACCTTGTTGTGCTTGAGATTGTGCATGAGGGCGACGGGGGCGACGTCCGGCTCGGAGGTCAGGAAGACCGCGGCGCCGGGCACCCGGTGCGGCGCCCGCGCGCGCAGGATCTCGCTGAGATCCACCAGCGGCACGCTCTCGCGGCGCGCTTTGTCGGTGAGGATTCCCGCGCCTCGCGTCCACGTCCACATGACGATGAACAGCGCCATGCCCATGCCCAGCGGGAACCAGCCGCCGTGGGCGATCTTCAGGGCGTTCGATGCCAGGAAGGTGAAATCCACGGTGATGAAGGGCGCGATGAACGCCAGTGCGGCCGCCAGCCGCCACTTCCACAGATGCCGCGCCACCACATAGGCGAGGCTCGTGGTGACGATCATGGTTCCGGTTACGGCCAGGCCGTAGGCGTTGGCGAGGTGGTCCGAGGTCTGGAACAGCGCCACGACGGTCAGCACGCAGATCAGCAGGTAGGTGTTGATCTGGGGCACGAAGATCTGGCCGGCCTGGGTCTCGGAGGTCCGCCGGATGTCGATCCGGGGCAGCAGGCCCAGCTGCACGGCCTGCTGCGTCAGGGAAAAGGCGCCGGTGATCACGGCCTGGCTGGCGATAACGGTCGCCACGCCTGCGAACACCACCACTGCGGGGCGCATCACCTCGGGGGCCATTTCAAAGAACCAGTTGACGTCGGCGAAGGGCCGGTGGGCGGCATGGGACGCCGCCAGCTCCGTCAGCGCCAGCGACCCCTGGCCTAGATAGTTCAGGGCGAGGCTGGGCAGGCAGAAGAAGAGCCAGCTCGCCTGGATCGGCCAGCGCCCGAAGTGGCCCATGTCGGCGTAGAGCGCCTCCGCGCCGGTCACGGTCAGGAACACCGCGCCAAGGACGACGAAGGCGATGACCCCGTGCGTGGCGAGGAAGCGCAGGCCGAAATAGGGATTTAAGGCGCCGAGGATCGAGGGATGCTGCAACATCTGGATCAGGCCGAGCGCGCCGATCATCAGGAACCAGCACAGCATGATCGGTCCGAAGAAGGAGGCCACCCGCGCGGTGCCACGGGATTGCACCATGAAGAGGGAGAACAGAATGACGACGCTCACGAACATGACCAGCTGCGTGGACACGGCGTCGTGCCAGGCCGGGATCGTCTTCAGGCCCTCCACGGCGGACAGCACCGAGATCGCCGGGGTGATGATGGCGTCGCCATAGAACAGCGCCGCCCCGATGACGCCGAGGGTGAACATCACCGTCGTGCGCCGGCCGAGCGCGCGTTGTGCGAGCGCCATCAACGACAGAACCCCGCCCTCGCCGTTGTTGTCGGCGCGCATGAGGAACAGCACGTACTTGATGGTGACGACCAGGATCAGCGCCCAGATCGCCAGCGAAACGACGCCGAGAATCTCGCCGTGTCCGACCCGGCTCAAGCCGACTTCGCTCAGCGCCTCCTTGAAGGCGTAAAGGGGACTGGTGCCGATATCGCCGAACACCACGCCGATCGAACCGATGGCCAGGGTTGCAAATCCTGCACCCCTGGGTCCATGGCCGCCCTCGACCGCGTGCTCGCCGTTGCGGGCGCTTTCCGTCGCGGGCGCCTCAGAGGCTTGAACTGGCATGGGTCCCTTCTGGGCGCGGTCCCGAAGCGGAGGCTCCGGCAGGTCGCAGCGCGCGCGCTTACGCCCATTCCCCTTAACGTTCAATCTCACGCTCAAGCCGCACCCTCCGCGACGGCTTGCCGCAGGAGCCGGGCTTTGCGATGCTTCACCTGTGAAATGTCCACGGCGGCCCATGCATTCCGGCTTGAAAATGCTTAAGTTCAGGCATGTCTGATAGCCAACGCTTCCCGGTGGCGGCCCACGCCCTCGCCTATCTGGCGCACAAGAACGCCGATTGCGCCGAGGCGGCGGTGTCCAGCGGCGAGCTGGCGGCGTCGATCGCCACCAATCCCGTCGTCGTGCGCCGGGTCACGGCCATGCTGGCGCGCGCGGGGCTGATCGCCACCCGGCCGGGCGCCAGCGGGGGGGCCTGGCTGTTGCGGCCGGCCGCAACCATCGGCCTCGACACCGTGCTCCGGGCCGTGAACGGCGGCGCTCACTTCGGCGCGCCCCGGCCGGGATCCAAGGACTGTCCGGTGGGCGAGCGCCTGCCCAAGGCCGTCAGCGCGGCCATCTCAGCGGCGGACGACGCGGCCGCCCGCCAGCTGGCCCACACCACCATCGCCGACCTGCTCGTCGTAGAATAGCCGCCTCTTTGCTTGCCCCCAGGCGACGGTGCGGTCAAAACGACGGCGCAAGACCGCGCGAAGGGACGCCAGATGGCTGAAGACGGCTACCGGATGCCGAAGGGCGAGCTGATGCGGGGCAAGAAGGGCCTCGTCATGGGCGTCGCCAATGACAAGTCCATCGCCTGGGGCATCGCCACCCAGCTGGCCGCCCAGGGCGCCGAGATGGCCTTCACCTATCAGGGCGAGGCGCTGGAACGCCGGGTCCGGCCCCTGGCCGAAAGCATCGGGGTGAACACCCTGATCTCCGCCGACGTCACCGACGACGCCTCCATGGACGCCGCCTTCGCCGAGATCGAGCGGACCTTCGGCCGGCTCGACTTCCTGGTTCACTCCATCGCCTTCGCCGACAAGACCCAGCTGAAGGGCTCGTTCGTGGAGAACACCACGCGCGACGCCTTCCTGATGGCCATGAACATTTCCGCCTACAGCTTCGTGGACTGCTCGCGCCGGGCGGCGCGGCTGATGAGCCCCGGCGCCTCGATCATCACCATGACTTACCTCGGCTCGGAACGGGTGATCCCCAACTACAACACCATGGGCGTGGCGAAAGCGGCGCTGGAGGCCTCGACCCGCTACATCGCCCGCGACCTAGGACCCAGGGGCGTGCGGGTGAACGCCATCTCCGCCGGCGCCATGCGGACGCTCTCCCTCGCCGGCATTTCGGGCGGCCGAGCCATGATCGGCCAGGGCCGCGCCTGGTCGCTGCTGCGGGAGGACACCTCCATGGAGGGCATCGCCGGCTGCGCCCTGTGGCTGCTGTCGGACCTCGGCCGCTCCACCACCGGCGAGGTGGTCCACGTGGACGCCGGCTTCCACATCGTCGGCTTGCCCGAGGATCTGGCCGAAGGCGCTTAGCCCTTGCGTTTCAGCGCCACGTATATTGCGCCGTCGCCGCCGTGCCGGCGATGGGCGACCGAGATTCCCGCGACATAGGCCCTGAGCGGGGCCTCGGCGAGCCATTCCGGCGCGCGGCGACGCAGGATCCCGCCCCCGGCGCGGCCCTGTCCCGTGATCACCAGCACCGCGCGATGGCCGTCCGCCTGGGCGCGGGCCAGGAAGCCGGCGAGGGCGGCGCGGGCCTGGTCCTGGTCGAATCCGTGCAGATCCAGGCGTGCGCCGATCTCCTCGCGCCCGCGCACGATCCGCCGGGCGCGGTTCGGCTCGATCCCGTGCAGCGCGGCGGAAGGCTTGCGCGGCAGCGGCGCCGGATGCAGCGGGTGCGACGGCTGCGCGGGAGGCGGAGATGGGGTCCGGGCGGTCTTGATGGGCGTTGGCGGCGCCGGTTCGACAGGTTCCGGCGCCGAGCGGCCCTGGAAGGGATGCACGCTGGCCGCCACGGTCCGCCAGAGCCTGAGCTCGTCGGGCCGGAGGCGGCGCTTCATCGCGTCGACGCGAGTGTCGCGTACCCCGCGTTGCGCACCGGCCGCAGGCGGTAGAGCTTGAGGACATGGCGCACCCGGCCCGCCTCCCGGCCCGCGGCGTCGCCTGTACCGAAATAGAGGTCCGCCCGGACGTCGCCCTTGATGGCGCCGCCCACATCCAGCGCCGCCGCGACCCGTTGATAGGTCGGGAAGGCCCCGCTCAAGGCAGGCGTGCGACCGTCAATGTAATAGAGTTCGCCGAAGCCATGCCGGGTGGAATCCATCGCCAGGGCCCGGCCTGGCGGCAGCGGGATTCCCGCCGCCCCCGCGGGTTCACGTCCGTCATCGGGTTTCAGTGTGAAATAGACGTAGCGGGGATTGCGGTTCATCACCGCCTCGGCCTCGGGGCCCCTGTGGGCCGCCAGCCATGCGCGGATCGCGTCGCCCGAACTGTGGGCGTCGTCGATCAGGCCCTCCTCTCGCATCACCCGCGCCAGACCTACGAAGGGCTTGGCGTTTGAGCCCGCGAAGACCGCCTTGACCCGCTGGCCGTCCGGCATGGTGAGCACGCCCGAGCCCTGGATCTGCATGACAAAGAGGTCTTCGGGCCGCAGCCAGGCCTGGGAGTCGGTGGCGGGGATGGCCGCGATCGCCGCCCGGTCGGGCTGCAGGTCCACGGTGTCCGTGCCGTCCGGCGCCAGGGTCGGGGGGTCCGCTGGGGCGTCCGGTCCCGCCGTCGCGGCGAGCAGCACGTCCATCGCTGAGGGCCGGGCCCGGACCGCCGCGGTGAAAGGCGGCTCGAACGTGCGCCGCGCCTCGTATTCCGGGGCGAAATAGCCGGTCAGCACACCTTCGCCGTCGATGGCCTCGGGTCTGAAGTTGGCTTCGAAGAAGGCGCGCGCTTGTTCTTCGGTCTGCGGCGGCTCGGCGCGAGCCTCGTCGCAGACCGCCGCCAGGGTCGGGTCCCGCGAGGCCGTGCAGGCGGCCTTCAGCGCGCCCAGGGCCGCCAGATGATCCTCCTGCCGCCAGCCGGGGAGATCCGACCATGCGAATGGCGGGCCGCCGGGCCGGGCGGCCGGTGGTGGAAGCGGCGGCGGCGGGTGGTTGTCTTCAGGCGGCCCGTATCGCCCGGGCGCGGTGGCGCAGCCCGTGAGCACGGCGGCGACCCCTAAAACGGCTAGTCCCCCCAGGAGCTTCATCATGCTTCCGCTGCATCAACCCTGACGAGGGTCCAATTGGGATCGCGACTGTTGAGATTTCGTTCGAATGTCCACACCTCGGCGGTGCGACGGTCCTCCACCTTTTCGCCGTCCGCCCCGCCTGTCCGACGGCGGTACTCGGCCAGGAACCGGACGCGCACCCGCGCGGTGTCGGCGTCGACCTCGCTCTGCTCGATGTCCGCCCGAGGCGGATGCAGGAATTCCGCCGATTCCGTCCGGCCTTCCGCCTCACGGGCCGTGATGGCGCGGTCGAAGCCGTTCATCGCCTCCGGCGCAAGCAGCCCCTTGAGGGTCGCCCGATCGCCGGACGCGAATGCGCGCACGATCATCTCGTAGGCGCCGCGTGAGCCCTCCAGGAACTTCTCGGCGTCGAACGCCGGGTCCCGGGCGCGCAGAGCCGCAAGGCCGGTCAGCTCAACGTCGGGCGCGGCGGGGTCGATGCGCGGAGGCTGCCCGTTCAGCCCGACTCCCACAGTGGCGGGCTGAGGACTGTCGCCAGGCTGACGGCCGATGCGCCGGCCGAGCACCGCATAGAGGTTGTACAGCACCACGGCGGCCAGGACGGCGAAGATCGCTAGCTCGATTATGGGCACAGGTGGCATCGTTCGTCCGCGGTTCCGTTGACCTCAATATAGGGCGCAATGCGCTCCGCGTCAGCGCCGGCGTTGCGTGCGCGCGTCACGACATGCTAGCAGCGCGGCCTTCACCCGGTTCAGGCGACCGCCGACCCCGGGTCATGCATCGCACGGGGTCTTGAGTCATGAGCAATATCGACCAGGGCGCGCCAGTCGCGGCGGGCGACGGAAACGGACAGACAGCGGTCCCCGGAATCCGTGTCCTGGCGCAGTTTACGCGCGACCTCTCCTTTGAGAATCCCCGCGCGCCGGACTCCCTGAACATGGGCTCCACGCCGCCGCAGATGGACGTGGGCGTGGAAATGAACGCCCGTGGGCGGCCGGACGGCAATTTCGAGGTGGACCTGAAGCTCACCGCCTCGGCCCAACGTGAAGGCGTGGCGGTCTTCCATTGCGAGCTGATCTACGGCGGCCTGTTCCAGATCACGGGCATCGCGACCGAGGACATGGAGCCGATCCTGATGACCGAATGCCCGCGCTATCTGTTCCCCTTCGCCCGCCAGATCATTTCCGACATGTCGGCCCAGGGAGGTTTTCCCCCCTTCATGCTCGATCCGATCGACTTCGCGGGAATCTACCTGGCGCAGCGCGCCCAGGCCCAGCAACCCGCCGACGGCACCGCCTGATCCTCGGGCGTCAGCCCTCGTCGAGGCCGTGCTTCAGCCAGACGGCCTTGTCCTTGAGCACGGTCCGGACGAACGCCAGGTGGGCGGCGCGTTCCTCCAGCGTGGATTTCGGCTCCAGCGGACGCGGCCGGGGGCCGTAGTCCACCTTCACCACCGTCGTTGATGTGGTCTCGACCACCGCCGGCGCGAAGTTCAGTCCGCGCTCCTTGCCGCCCTGCAGCTCCAGATAGACCGCCGCCAGCAGCCGGGCGTCGATGAGGGCGCCGTGTTTCTCCCGCTCGGCCAGGGAGATGCGGAACCGCTTACAGAGCGCGTCCAGCGAGTTGTACATGCCCGGAAAGCGCTTCTGCGCCAGGGGCAGGGTGTCGACCCAACGGGTCTGGTGGATGCCGGTCCGGCCGGCGCGTTCCAGTTCGAAATTGATGAAGCCCCGGTCGAAGTTGGCGTTGTGCGCCACCACCGGCGCGTCCGCCACGAACTCCAGAAAGGCGTCGCACACGTCGGTCTCGGCGAACTTCGGCTTGTCGGCCAGAAACTCCAGGCTCACGCCGTGGACCGCCTGCGCGCCCGCCTCGATGTCCCGTTCCGGGTGGATGTAGCGATGAAACGTCCGGCCGGTCGGGATGAAATCATCGATCTCGACGCAGGCCAGCTCGATCAGCCGGTGGCCCGATTTCACATCCAGGCCGGTGGTCTCGGTGTCCAGGACGATTTCGCGCGCCATGGCGGATCAATGCGACGCTTCGCCCGGACTCGCAAGCGGGCGCCGGGGTCTCCAGGCCGGGTCCTGGACCGTTGCGAGGATCCGCCGCACCTCGGCGCGGGCGGCGTCATGGCCGTTGCCGGTGTCGACCAGGAAATCGGCCCGGGCGCGCTTTTCAGCGTCGGGCAGCTGGCGCTTCAGCAGGGCGTCCAGCCGGTCTGGCGTCATGCCCGGCCGCGCCAGCACCCGCTCCCGCTGCACCAGCGGGTCGGCGCTGACCACCACGACGGCGTCCACGACTGCATCCTGGCCCACTTCGAACAGCAGGGGGATATCCAGGACCGCCACGGCGGTTCCGTCAGCGCGCGCCCGGTCCAGGAAGGCGTCCCGCGCCTGGGCCACGAGCGGGTGGACAATCGTCTCAAGGCGTTCAAGGGCGCCTGGATCCTCCGCGATCCTGGCCGCCAGGACCTGCCGGTCCACGGCGCCGCCGGAAACGACGCCCGCAAACGCCCGGCCGACGGGACCGACGGCGGCGCCGTCCTGGGCATAGAGGCCATGCACCACCGCGTCGGAATCGAGCACCCGCGCGCCTGCTTCGGCGAACATGGCGGCGGTCGTCGACTTGCCCATGCCGATTGAGCCGGTCAGGCCGAGGACGATCATGGCCGGTCGCGCAAGGCCGCCTCGCAGAGCGCGCGAACGTCCAGGTCGGGGGGCGGGCGGCCAAAGAAGGCCTCGAAAGAAGGCGCCGCCTGGCCGATCAGCATCGCCAGGCCGTCCACTGTCCGGCGCCCGCGGCGGCGCGCCTGGTCCAGCAGGGGCGTGACCAGGGGGTGGTAGACGATGTCGGCCACGACCGCGGTCAGGGGCGCCGGGTCCAGATCGAGGGTCAGTGGCGGCTGGCCCTTCATCCCCAGGGATGTGGCGTTGATGATCGCGGACGCGCCGTCCAGCGCCTTGGCGGCGTCGCTCCAGGCATAGGCGAAGGTGCGATCCGGATCGAGGTCGATCAGCGCCTGAGCGCGGTCCAGGGTCCGGTTGACCACGCGGATCTCGCCGGCCCCGCCCCATCGCAGCGCATGACCGATCGACCGGGCCGCGCCCCCCGCGCCGAGCACCACCACGGGTCCAAGCCGGAAATCGACGCCGGCGGCCTCCAGCGCCGCGAGCAGTCCTTCCCCGTCGGTGGATGTGGCCGCGATCGCGCCGTCCTCGGCGAAAGCCAGGACGTTGGCGGCCTGGATGAAGGCGGAAGCCGGATCGGACTCAGTTGCAAGGGCGAAGGCGCGTTCCTTGAACGGCGTGGTGACATTGAGGCCGTTGACGCAACGGCCGCGCAGACCTTCGATGAAGGCTTCGAACCGTTCGACCGGCGGCTCGAAGGCAAGGTAGACCGCGTCCAGCGCCGCCGCCTCGATCCAGGCGTTGTGGATCACCGGGCTGAGGGAATGCCTGGCGGGATGGCCGACCACGCCGGCGATCCGCGTCTGGGCGGTTATCGGACGCCTCATGCCGTCATGGCTCCGTGGAGACGCAATAGGTTCAGCAAGCCCAGCAGGGGTAGGCCCAGGATGGTGAAATAGTCCCCATCGATACGGTCGAACAGCTGCACGCCTTCCCCCTCCAGCTGGTAGCAGCCCACGGATGACAGGACCGCCGCCCCGTTCCGCGCCAGGTAGGCCTCCAGGAAGTCGTCCGAGAAGGGACGCATGCGCAGGGTGGCGCTGTCGACTTCGCGCCAGATGACCTGACCCTCCTGGGCCACAACCACGGCGGAATGCAGCTTGTGGGACTGGCCGCGCAGGGCGCGAAGGCGCTCGCGGGCCTGCGCGATGCTCGAGGCCTTGTCGATCAGGGCGCCCCCGAGATCCAGTGTCTGGTCGGCCCCGATGACGAGTCCGGGCCGACGGTCGGCCACGCGCAGGGCCTTCAGCTCCGCCAGGGCGTCGGCGACCTCTCGTGGGCTGGCGCCTTCGCCGAGCAGCGCGCCCTTGGCGGCGTCCTCGTCCACGCCGGGCGCCAGGGCTTCGAAGGCCACGCCGGCGTCGGCGAGCAGGGCGCGGCGCGAAGCGCTGGTGGAGGCGAGGATGACCGGGGTCACGCGATGATCTCTGCGACCTGGCCGTGGCGGGCGCTCAGCAGATTGATCACGGCCGCGGCGGTCTCTTCCACCGAGCGGCGGGTGACGTCGATCACCGGCCAGCCCTGGCGCTCGAACAGCCGGCGCGCCCGGACGAGTTCGTCGCGTACGGCCTCCTGCTCGATATAGGCGCTTTCCCGATCCTCCCGCAGGCTGAGCAGCCGGTTGCGGCGAATCTGCACCAGGCGGTCGGGCGACACGGTGAGTCCGACGATGAGCGGCCGTTTGAGGGCGTAGAGGCGGTCCGGCGGGTCGGCGCCGGGGACGAGCGGGATATTGGCGGCGCGTACGCCGCGGTGGGCCAGGTAGATCGAGGTGGGGGTCTTGGAGGTCCGGCTGACCCCCACCAGCACGACGTCGGCGGATTCCAGGTCCCCGCCGGCCTGGCCGTCGTCGTGGGCCATGGCATAGTTCAGCGCGTCCATCCGTTCGAAGTAGCCGGAATCCAGGGCGTGCTGCGCGCCCACTCGGGTGGACAGCGAGGCGCCGAGGTAGCGGCCGAGCGCCGTGACCAGCGGGTCGAGGGCCGCGATGCACGACATCTCGAGATCACGGCAGCCCTGTTCCAGCGCGGCCCTGAGTTCCTTGTCCACGATGGTGTGAAGCACCACTCCAGGGGCGCCTTCGATTTCACGCAGGACCCGATCCAGTTGCCGGCGCGAGCGCACCAGGGCGTAGATGTGCTCGATGGGAAGGACGTCGTCGAACCGCGCACAGACCGCGCGCGCCATGGCGTTCAGGGTCTCGCCGGTGGAGTCGGACACCAGGTGGATATGGAAATAGGTCGCGAGGCGCGGGCTGGTGGTCATGACGGGATGGTAGCGAAGGGGCCGTGCGGCTCAAGCGGCCAGTTCGGACGCGGGTTGGCGGAGCCTGTGGATGGTCGCCGGGAAAACGGGGCCTGGGGGTGTGCATGGACAGGGGACGGAACCGCCAGATCGCTGGCGACCCGCCAAGGACGGGATAAGCCGGCCGCAACCGGCGGACTCGTCCCCAGGCGCGGCCGCGGTGGACCGTCCGCGACCGGACTCATCACCAGGACGGGGACAGCTTGGCCATACATGATCGATCGACAGGCGCCGTTAATGATTCATTAACTGTTTCGAGCCCTTGGCGGTCATCCCCGGTTTCCACAGACCCGCTCCGACGTGGGGACAACCCGTTTGTGGATCGGGGTATCCTGTCGGCGTTCTGCTCCGGCCCGAGCTATCCACCTTGTCCATGGTCCTCCTACCTCCTCGAATCTCTTTTCTCAGACTCTTAGAAATAGGAAGAGACGCCTTGAGCATGGGGATGGCGCACGGGTATTGAGCCCGCATGTCCTCCGCCCCCCGGCCCCTGTTGTTGAGAGCGCTCGCCGGGGAGAGCACGCCTAGACCGCCGATCTGGATGATGCGCCAGGCCGGCCGCTACCTGCCCGAATACCGGGCCCTGCGATCCCAGGCGAAGGACTTCATCGCCTTCTGCCTCAATCCGGTGATGGCCGCTGAAGCCACGCTGCAACCGATGCGCCGCTTCGGGCTGGACGCCGCGATCGTGTTCGCCGACATCCTGCTCATCCCGCTGGGGCTCGGACAGAAGGTCTGGTTCGAAGAAGGTGAAGGGCCAAAGCTCGGCCCGCTGCCGTCCAACGCGGATCTGGAGCGCGGCCTGGAGCAGGCGCCGGCGATCCTGGCGCCGGTGGGCGAGACCTTGACGACCGTCCGCGCCGCGCTGGAGCCCCATCGGGCCCTCATCGGCTTCGCGGGTGCGCCTTGGACGGTGGCGACCTACATGATCGAGGGCGGGGGCAGCCGGGACCGGACTGCGTCGCGGGCCCTGGCCTACCAGGATCCGGCCCGGATCGACGGCCTGCTCGACATCCTGGCGGAGGCGAGCGCCCAGTACCTGACCATGCAGGCCAGGGCAGGCGCCGACGTGTTGAAGCTTTTCGACTCCTGGACCGATGGCCTGGCCGAGGACCAGTTCGAGCGGCTGGTGATCGCTCCGCATCGGAAGATCGTGACGCGCCTGCGCGAAGCGGGCGTGACGGCGCCGGTGATCGGCTTCCCCAGGGGCGCCGGCGCCCTGGCGGAAGGCTATGTGGCGCGTTCAGGCGTTGATGCCGTGGCCCTGGACGTCCAGGCGTCGGCGGACCTGGGTCAGCGGCTGCAGCACAGCATGCCGATCCAGGGAGCCCTGGATCCCCTGCTGCTGCGCGCCGGCGGCGCGGCTCTCGGAACACGGGTGGAACAGATGTTGCGACAGTGGGGCGGCGGTCCTTACGTGTTCAACCTCGGGCATGGCATCCTGCCGGACACGCCGATCGCGCACGTGGAACAGGTGGTCGAGCTGGTGACGGGCTGGGGCGGGACCCGCTGAGATGGCGCACGCCTCGCGCCGGAAAGTCGCCGTGGTGCTGTTCAATCTCGGCGGGCCGGATGGCCCCGAGGCGGTGCGGCCCTTCCTGTTCAACCTTTTCAATGATCCGGCCATTATCGGCGCGCCTACGGGCGTGCGTCAGGCGCTGGCCGCGCTGATCTCCACGACACGGGCGAAATCGGCCCGCGCGAATTACGGCCACATGGGCGGCGCGTCGCCATTGCTGGGTGAGACCCGCGCTCAGGCCATGGCGTTGCAGGGCGTGCTCGACTCCCGTCTGCCAGAGGACGAAGTCCGGGTGTTCGTTGCCATGCGCTATTGGCGGCCGTTCACCGAGGAGGTGGCCCTCGAGGTGACGGACTGGTCACCTGACGAGGTGGTGCTCCTGCCGCTCTATCCGCAGTTCTCGACCACCACGACGGGGTCGTCCCTGAAGGCCTGGCGAGAGGCTTACAAAGGCCCAGGCGAGGTCCGCACGGTCTGCTGCTATCCGGCCGAGGAGGGCTTCATCGCCGCTCACGTGGCGCGAATCCGCCGGGTCTGGGAAACGGCGGGGCGGCCCGGGAACGTGCGGGTGCTGTTCTCGGCCCACGGCCTGCCCGAGCAGGTGATCCGCCGTGGAGACCCCTATCAGCAGCATGTCGAAGCCACCTGCAGGGCCATCGTTGATCGCCTGCAGTGGCCGTGGGACTGGCGCATCTGCTACCAGAGCCGGGTGGGGCCGATGAAGTGGATCGGGCCGTCCACGCCCGCCGAGATCCTGCAGGCGTGCGCCGACGGTGTCGGCGTCCTGATCGATCCGGTCGCCTTTGTCTCCGAGCACGTGGAGACCCTGGTGGAACTCGACCGGGACTACGCGCAACTGGCCCGCAAGGCGGGCTGTCAGGTCTACCTGCGCGCCATGGCGGTTGGGGTGGAGGACAGCTTCATCGAGGGCCTGGCAGGCATTGCGGCGAGGGCTCTGGATCGAAGCGGCGTCGGCCCGGACGGAGCGGCCTGCGCCGCGGGCCTCGCCGGCTGTCCTCTCGCGGCGCGTCGGGAGGCCTCCTGATGTATAATCTGGCGCGCGGCCTGCACATCATCGCCGTGATCGCCTGGATGGCGGGGCTGCTCTATCTGCCGCGGATCTTCGCCTACCATACGAAGGCGGCGCCTGGCGGAGAGATGGACCTGACCTTCCGGACCATGGAGCTGAAGCTCTATCGGATCATCATGAACCCCGCGATGATCGCCGCTTTTATCCTGGGCGGCTGGCTGATCTGGATCGACGGAACGGGACGGGGGTGGGGCTTCCTTGTGAAACCCTGGATGATCACCAAGCTGGCCGGCGTGGCCTTCCTGCTCTGGTGGCATCACTTCCTCGGCCGGGCGCGCAAGGCATTCGCGGCCGGGACGAACCAGCGGTCAGAGAAGTTCTGGCGGATGACCAATGAGCTGCCTTTCCTGGCGGCGATCGTCATGGTGCTGGCGGTGACGACCGAGTTCGGGGGCTAGGCCCGGCCAAAGGCTCTCGGATCTTGATGGAGCGGGCGAAATCCAAAGCTCTGCTTGACCTGATCGGCGGCATGTGGTTCCGCTGACCCAGGCGCGGTTCGCCGCGCTCCCGCCCCAAGACGGATGCGCGCCGCAGATCGGCCGAAGCGTCCAATCTAATTTCAAATTCGCCGACGACTGCGCCCAACAGCCGGATTCCGTCGGAAGCCAGACCCCCTTAGGTCAATCCATGACAGATGAATCTACGATCGACACTCTGACGGACGCTCAGCCGGAGCTCCTCGCGGATGAAGGCGCGGACCTGAACGGCGATGACGACGGTCCGTCTCCGGTCGAGACCCTCGGCCTGAAGCGGATGTCGCTTCAGGAGCTGAAGGACAAATCCCCCACCGACCTCTTGGCGTTCGCCGAGGCGCTCGAGCTCGAGAACGCCAATGCGATGCGCAAGCAGGACATGATGTTCGCCATCCTGAAGACCCTCGCAGAAGGCGGCGTGGAGATCTCGGGCGGCGGGACATTGGAAGTCCTGCAGGACGGCTTCGGCTTCCTGCGCAGCCCAGAAGCCAACTACCTGCCTGGGCCGGACGACATCTATGTTTCCCCCTCACAGATCCGGCGCTTCGGTCTTCGGACCGGCGACACGGTCGAGGGCGGCGTCCGCGCGCCCCGCGAAGGCGAGCGCTACTTCGCCCTGGTCAAGGTCGACCAGATCAATTTCGAGGACCCGGAGGCGGTTCGCCACAAGGTCCACTTCGACAACCTGACCCCGCTCTATCCGGAAGAGCGGCTGGTGATGGAGATCGACGACCCCACCATCAAGGACAAGTCTGGCCGCGTCATCGACATCGTCGCGCCCCTCGGCAAGGGCCAGCGTTGCCTGATCGTCGCCCCGCCGCGGGTCGGCAAGACGGTGATGCTGCAGAACATCGCCCGCTCGATCGCCCACAACCACCCGGAATGCTACCTGATCGTGCTGCTCATCGACGAGCGGCCCGAGGAAGTCACCGACATGCAGCGCACGGTGAAGGGCGAGGTCGTCTCCTCGACCTTCGACGAGCCGGCGACTCGGCACGTCCAGGTGGCCGAGATGGTCATCGAGAAGGCCAAGCGCCTGGTGGAGCACAAGCGGGACGTGGTGATCCTGCTGGACTCGGTCACGCGTCTCGGCCGCGCCTACAACACCGTGGTGCCGTCCTCCGGCAAGGTGCTGACCGGCGGCGTCGACGCCAACGCGCTGCAGCGCCCCAAGCGCTTCTTCGGCGCGGCGCGGAACATCGAGGAAGGCGGCTCGCTCACCATCGTGGCCACCGCCCTGATCGACACCGGCTCGCGCATGGACGAAGTGATCTTCGAAGAGTTCAAGGGCACCGGTAACTCGGAAATCATCCAGGACCGCAAGGTCGCGGACAAGCGCATCTTCCCGGCCATCGACATCATCAAGTCGGGCACCCGCAAGGAAGAGCTGATCACCCCGAAGGACCAGCTGCAGAAGACCTATGTGCTGCGCCGGATCCTCAGTCCCATGGGGGCGCAGGACGCCATCGAGTTCCTGCTCGACAAGCTGCGCCAGACGAAGAACAACGCCGAGTTCTTCCAGTCCATGAACACCTAGGCGGTCGCCTGTCCGCCGACCACGCCCTGTCTGACCGGGATCCGCTTCCGCATGAGCCAACCGTTGCTGCAATCCGCCCTGCCCCTGGAGTTGATCCGGCGGGGTAAGGTCAGGGATGTTTACGCGGTGGACGACAAGCGGGTGCTGGTCCTCGCCACCGACCGCATCAGCGCCTTCGACGTGGTGATGGCCGAGGGCGTGCCCCACAAGGGCGCGGTGCTGACCCAGCTGACGGCCTGGTGGCTGTCGCGGCTGGAGGCCGGGATTCCGCACCACATGCTGAGCGCGGACGCCGAGGAGATCGCCCGGCTGGTTCCCGCCCTGGCGGACCACGCGCCCGCCCTGCGCGGGCGGGCGATGCTCTGCCGCCGCGCCGAGGTCTATCCCATCGAGTGCGTGGTGCGCGGCTATCTCTCCGGGTCGGCCTGGAAGGAGTACCAGGCATCGGGGACCCTGGCGGGCGAGGCCTTGCCGCCGAAGATGCTGGAAAGCCAGAAGATGGTCCCGGCCATGTTCAGCCCCGCCACCAAGGCGGACGAGGGCCACGACGAGAACATCACCATCGCCAGGATGGAAGCGATCGTCGGTCCGGTGGTGGCGGCGACGGTCATGCGCTTCGCCCGGCGAATCTATTCCTGGGGAGCCGGGGCGGCGCTCGACAGCGGCGTGATCATCGCCGACACCAAGTTCGAGTTCGGGCTCTGCGACGGCAAGGTGATCCTCATCGACGAGGTCATGACCCCGGACAGCTCCCGGTTCTGGCCGCTGCGCGGCTTCGCGCCCGGCCGCTCGCAACCGAGTTTCGACAAGCAGCCCCTGAGGGACTGGCTCGACGCCGAGCGCCGGGCGGGACGCTGGAACGGAGAGGCGCCGCCGCCGGCGCTCCCGGCCGAGATCGTGGACGCGACCAGCGCCCGCTATCTCGAAATCTACAAGCGCCTGACAGGCAGGGACCTGGTCGCGACGGCCTGAGGCAAGCGTCCGGTTAGATTGACACGTTGATGATGTTGATCAACCTGATCAGGGAATCAACAACGTAGACCCGGTGGTTTCCCCGGACTGGATCGCCTCGTGCGCCTTGCGGGCGTCGCGGAGGGGGAATTCCGCGCCGATCTCCACCTTCACGGCGCCGGTTCGGATGACGTCGAACAGGGCGGCGACCGATTCGTCGTGTTCCCGGACGGTGGCGACATAGTCGTACAGGGTCGGGCGGGTGAGATAGAGCGATCCGCCGCGGCTGAGCGCCAGGGGCTCGACGGCCGGCGCCGCGCCGGAGGCGTTGCCATAACTGACCAGCATGCCCCGGCGGCCGAGGCTCTGGAGCGACGCAGCCTGGCTCGACTTGCCGACGCCGTCATAGCTGACGCGGACCCCGGCGCCGCCGGTGATCTCGCGCACCCGGGCCGCCACGTCCTCGGTCTTGTAGAGGACCACATGGTCGCAGCCATGGGCGCGGGCGAGGTCCGCCTTGGCCGGCGTGCCGACGCAGCCGATGGTCACCGCGCCCAGCGCCTTGGCCCATTGGCTGAGGATCAGCCCGACGCCGCCGGCCGCGGCCCAGATCAGGGCGGGTTCGCCCGCCTTGAGGGGATAGCAGCGCCTCAGGAGGAATTCGGCGGTCATGCCCTTCAGCATGATCGCGGCGGCCATGCGCGTGCTGATCCCATCAGGCAGGCGCGCCGCGCGGTCCTGGGGCACGAGGTGGAGCTCGGCATAGGCGCCGGTGGGGCCGATGCCGTAGCCGACCCGGTCGCCGGTCCGGAAGCGGGTGACGCCCTCGCCGATCGCTTCCACGACGCCCGCGCCCTCTGAGCCCAGGACCATGGGCAGGGTCGCCGGATAGAGGCCGCTGCGCATGTAGGTGTCGATGAAGTTCAGTCCGACAGCCTCATGCCGGACGAGGATCTGGCCCGGACCCGGGGTCGGCGTTGGAAGATCGACGGCTTCAAGAACTTCGGGGCCTCCCGTTCTTGAGATTTGGATGGCGAGCATGGGCGACCTCCAGAAAGACGAGGTTGATTCCTTTCAGTCCGCCGCGGCGATGGCGGCGATCTCGACCTTGTACTGCGGCGCGGCCAGGCGGGCCTCCACGGTCGCGCGGGCGGGCGGATTGGCCTTGTCCACCCACACATCCCAGACGGAATTCATCTCGGCGAATGTCGCCACGTCGGCGAGCCAGACGGTGGTCGTGAGAATGCGGGCCTTGGAGGACCCGGCCTGGGCCAGGAGGGCGTCGATCTTGTCGACGATCTGGCGGGTCTGCCCGGCGACGTCGGCGGAAGGGTCGTCCGCGACCTGGCCGGCGAGATAGACCAGGCCCCCGTGGACCACGGCCTGACTCATGCGCGGCCCCGGGCCGATGCGGCGGATGCTCATGGGAAAAGTCTCCAGTCGGGCCTTGTCAGCCCAGGTGTTTCTTGAAGAAGGCGACGGTGCGGTCGTTGGCGAGACCGGCGTCGGCCTGGTGGAAGTGGGCGCCGCTCGGCCGGGCGAAGGCGTGATCACGGCCGGGATAGGTGTGGAGGGTGACCTGCGGGTGGTCCTTGAGCGTACTGACGATCCGTTTCTGGGCCGCCTTGGGGACGAAGCCGTCCTCCTCGGCGATATGGAGCATGAGCGGCTGGGCCAGGCGCTCGGCCTCGCCGAGATAGTTTTCGATGCCGACCCCGTAATAGCCGACCGAGGCGTCGCAGTCGGTCCGCGTCGCCGTCAGGAACGCCAGCCGTCCACCCAGGCAGTAGCCCACGGCGCCGGCCTTGCCGGAACAGCCGGGATCGGCGCGGACGTGGTCGAGCGTCGCGCGGATGTCCTCGACGCCCTGGTCCACATCGAATCGGCCCATGAGCGCGAGCGCCTTGTCCCACTCCGCCTGGCTCTGGTCGGTGATGTCCACGTCCGGTTCCAGCCGCCAGAACAGGTCCGGGCAGACCGCCAGGTAGCCGCAAGTGGCGGCGAGCTGGTCGCAGACCTCGCGCATGACGGCGTTGACCCCGAAGATCTCCTGGATGACGACCACCGCGGGCGCCCTGGCGGTCTTCGGGCGCGCCACATAGGCGGAAAACGCTCCCCCCTGCGTCTTGATGGTCGTTCGCTCGTTCATTCCCAGCTTCCCTCCTGATGGTCCGGGGCGTTACTAGCGAAAAGGATCGCGAACATGTCTCACAAAGTCACGCCCTAGCGGAAGGGCCCTTGCACGGCGGGAGGACGGCCATGAAGATGACCATCAACATCGACTGCACGCCGCAGGAAGCGCGGACCTTCATGGGCCAGCCGGACGTCGAGGCGTTCAACGCCTGGATGGTCGAGCAGATGAAGGCCAGGTTCGAGCAGAACATGGAGATGTTGAAGCCCGACGAGCTGATGAAGGGCTGGATGGCGTTCGGCGGCCAAGCCCAGGAGCAGTTCAGGCGCTTCATGGAAACGGCGGCCGGCGCCGCGTCGCCCGTCCGGAAATGACCGACGGGGTCTTCGCCCTGGCCACCGCGCCCGGGCGGGCGGCGGTGGCGATCCTGCGGCTGTCGGGCCCGGGCGTGGGGGATGCCCTCGCAGATCTGGCGGGCAAGTTGCCGCCCCCGGGCAAGGCCAGCCTGCGGCGCCTGCACGGTGCGGACGGCGTCCTGCTGGACGAGGCCCTGACGCTCTGGTTCCCGCGGCCCCACAGCTATACCGGCGAAGATTGCGTCGAGCTTCACCTGCACGGCGGCGCGGCCGTGATCGACGCTGTTTGCGAGGCGCTGTTGAGCCTTGGTCTCAGACCGGCGGAGCCAGGCGAATTCACCCGTCGGGCCTTCGAGAACGGCCGGCTGGACCTCGCCCAGGCCGAGGCCGTGGCGGATCTGGTGGACGCGGAGACCGACGGGCAGCGACGCCAGGCCCTGGACCAGCTCGAAGGGGCGCTCAGTCGCAGGTACGAGGCCTGGCGCAGGGTCGTTATCGAGGCCCTGGCCCTGCTGGAGGCGGCGATCGACTTCCCGGACGAGGATCTGCCGCAGGATCTCGCGGCGCGGCTCGAGCCCCTGTTGCGGAACCTTGAAGGCGAACTCGACCTGGCCCTGGCTGACGCCGGACGGGGTGAGCGGGTGCGCGATGGGTTCCGTATCGCCATCGTGGGCGCCCCCAACGCCGGAAAGTCGAGCCTGCTGAACCGCCTGCTGGAACGAGACGCCGCGATCGTGACCGCGACGCCGGGCACGACCCGCGATGTGATCGAGGCGCCGCTGGTGCTCAATGGTTTCAAGGCCCTGCTGGCCGACACCGCCGGCCTGCGTCCTCCGGCCGAGGCGATCGAGGCGGAAGGCGTGCGGCGCGCCCGGGCATGGGCCGACGGCGCGGCCTTGCGGCTCTGGGTGATCGACGCCTCGGCAAGCGATGGGTCCTGGCGTGAAGGCGTCGACCTGGCCCGATCCGGAGACGTCCTGGTGTTGAACAAGGCCGACCTGGCGGACGGGTCGGACGGGGCCAGGGCCGCCCGATGGGCGATGGACCGCGGCCTGCAGACCGCGGCGACGTCGGCGACGTCGGGGGCGGGGGTGGAGGAGCTGACCCGGAGCCTGGCGGTGCTGGCCTCAGCCGCCTTGTCCGGCCAGGAATTCCCGGCCGCCACGCGTGCGCGCCATCGGGCGCGGCTCACCGAGGCCCGGGACCATGTGGCGAGGGGGCTCGCCGCGTTGCCGGCGGGCGCCGAACTCGCCGCGGAGGACGTGCGCCTGGCCGGCCGGGCGCTGGGCCGGATCAGTGGACGGGTGGACGCCGAGGAGGTGCTGGATCGCATCTTCGCGAGCTTCTGCATCGGAAAATAGACCGGTCCGCGCCCCGGCGGCCGTTCCCGCGTGTTTCACGTGAAACAATCAGCCGCCCGCGGGTGAAACATCCCGGGCGATGCGCTATATGCGCCCGTCATGAGCACATGGGATGTCATCGTCATCGGCGGCGGGCACGCCGGCTGCGAGGCTGCGGCCGCCGCGGCGCGCTTCGGCGCGCGGACCCTGCTGCTGACCCATCGGCTGGACACCATCGGCGAGATGTCGTGCAATCCGGCCATCGGCGGCCTGGGCAAGGGACACCTGGTTCGCGAGGTCGACGCCCTGGACGGCCTGATGGGCCGGCTGGCGGATGCGGCGGGGATCCAGTTCCGCCTCCTGAACCGGTCCAAGGGCCCCGCTGTCCGCGGTCCCCGCGCCCAGATCGACCGCAGACTCTATCGTGAAGCCATGCAGGCGGCGCTGGCGGCGCAGGATGGCCTCGACGTTATCGCCGACGCCGCCGAGGACCTCGTCGTGGCGGACGGACGGGTCGCCGGGGTGATCGGCGCTTCCGGGAGGACCTACCTGGCGCCCCGGGTGGTGCTGACCACGGGCACGTTCCTGCGCGGCGTCATCCATCGCGGCGAGGACCGGATTCCGGCGGGCCGCGTGGGTGAAGCGCCTTCCATCGGACTGGCCGACCGGCTCTACGCCCTGGATTTGCCCATTGGCCGGCTCAAGACGGGCACGCCGGCGCGCCTGGATGGTCGGACCATCGCCTGGGACAGGCTCGAGATGCAGCAGGGAGACGACCCTCCCGTGCCGTTCTCCTTCCTCACCGAACGGATCGACCGCCCCCAGGTGGCCTGCGGCGTCACCTTCACCACCGAAGCGACGCACAGGATCATCGCAGACCGGCTGGGAGAGTCCGCGGTCTACGGCGGCCGGGCCACCGGCCGGGGTCCCCGCTATTGCCCCTCGATCGAGGACAAGGTCGTGCGTTTCGCCGATCGGACCAGTCACCAGGTCTTCCTGGAGCCCGAAGGCCTGGACGATGACACGGTCTATCCGAACGGGATTTCGACCTCCGTGTCGGAGCAGACCCAGGACCTGTTCCTGCGCACCATCCCGGGCCTCGAGTCCGTGGTCGTGAGGCGGTACGGCTACGCCATCGAATACGACTACGTCGATCCCCGCGCCCTGGACCAGAGCCTGGAAACCAAGGCGCTGCCTGGCCTTTACCTGGCTGGCCAGATCAACGGCACCACCGGTTACGAGGAGGCCGCCGCCCAAGGCCTGGCGGCGGGCCTAAATGCGGCGCGGGCCGCGTCGGGCGCGGACCCGGCAGTCTTCGGGCGCGACGAGGCCTACATCGGGGTGATGATCGACGACCTGGTGACCCGCGGAGCCAGCGAGCCCTATCGAATGTTCACCAGCCGGGCGGAATTCCGCCTGACGCTCCGCGCCGACAACGCCGACCAGCGGCTGACCGGGCGAGGAATCGCACTTGGCTGCGTGGGCTCTGGGCGCGCATCGGTGTTTCACGTGAAACATTCGGCCCTGGAGGCCGCCCGACGTCAGGCTGAAGGCCTGAATCTGACGCCCGGAGAAGCCGCCCGTGCGGGCTTCAAGGTCAATGCCGACGGACAGAGGCGCAACCTGCTCCAGCTACTGGCCTATCCTGCCATCGGGTTCAAAGATCTGATCCCCCTGTGGCCGGATCTGGCGGCCTGGCCGGCGGCGGTGCGCGAACAGATCGAAATCGACGCCGCCTATGCCGGCTATCTGGATCGCCAACGCACCGACGCCGATACATTCCGGCGGGAAGAGGCCCTCGCCCTCTCGCCGGAGCTCGACTATTCCGCCGTCGGCGGCCTTTCCAATGAAGTGCGGGAGAAGCTCCAGGCCGTCCGGCCGGGAAGCCTCGGCCAGGCCGCCCGCATCGAAGGCGTGACGCCGGGCGCCCTCGCGGCTCTCCTGGCCCATGTCCGCCGAGCAGGCGACCGGGCGGCGTGAGCTGCGAATGTCACAGTCTCTCGACGCAACCGCCCCCAACGAAGACCCAGAACCCAAGGCCGGGCGCGCTTCCGCCGCCCTGGGCGTGACTGACGCGGTCACTTTTGCGGAGGCTACGGGCGCTTCGCCGGAGCAGATGGCCCTGCTGCACGCCTTCCGCGACCTGCTGGTCGACTGGAACGGGCGGATGAACCTGGTGGGCCCCTCGGCGCTCGCCGAATTCTGGGGCCGGCACGCCTACGACAGCGCCCAACTCCTCGTCCTGGCGCCAGGCGCCGGCACGTGGGCGGATCTCGGCGCCGGCGCCGGTTTCCCCGGGATCGTGCTGGCGATCCTGCTCAAGGGCCGCAAGGGCGCCAAGGTGCACCTGGTGGAAAGCATGGCCAAGCGGTGCGCCTTCCTGCGCACGGCGGTCGAGGCGCTGGAGCTGCCTGCGACCGTTCATCGCGCCCGCGCGGAATCCCTGTCATTGAAGGTGGATATCGTCACGGCGAGGGCTTGCGCCCCGGTCCCCCGCCTGCTCGAATTCGCCTGGCCCTACCTGAGCAAAGGCGCTACGGGTTTGTTCCTCAAGGGCCAAGATGTAGAGGCTGAGTTGGCCGAAGCCACAAGATATTGGGATTTGAAGGCCGAGCTGCTGCCGAGCCTCAGCAGCCCCGCCGGCCGGATCCTCAGGATCGAAAGGATGCGCCGTGTCCGCCGCTGAGCCCGTGCTGCGCGTCCTCGCCGTCGCCAACCAGAAGGGCGGCGTAGGCAAGACCACGACGGCCATCAACCTGGGCACCGCCCTGGCCGCGGTGGGCGAACGGGTGCTGTTGCTCGACCTCGACCCCCAGGGCAACGCCTCCACCGGGCTTGGCCTGCCCCAGCATGCGCGCCGGGCGACCACCTATGACGTCCTGATGGGTGAGAAGACCCTGACCGAGGTCGCTGCGCCCAGCAAGGTGCCGGGCCTGGACCTCGCCCCCGCCGATCCGGACCTGTCCGGCGTCGAACTCGAGCTCGGCCAGACCGCCGGCCGCTCCTTCAAGCTGCGCGACGCCCTGGCGCCGCTGCGGGCCGACCAGAGCGCCAATCGCTACACCTATGTGCTGATCGACTGCCCGCCGTCGCTGAATCTCCTGACCCTGAACGCCATGACGGCGGCCGATGCGGTGTTCGTGCCCCTGCAGTGTGAGTTCTTCGCCCTGGAGGGCCTCAGCCAGCTCATGCGGACGGTGGAGCTGGTGCGGGGGTCCCTGAATCCCCGCCTGGAGCTGCACGGCATCGTCCTGACCATGTACGATCGCCGCAACACCCTGTCGCGCCAGGTGGCCGAGGATGTGCGCAAGCACTTCGGCGACAAGGTCTACGCCACCATGATCCCCAGGAACGTCAGGGTTTCCGAGGCTCCGTCCTTCGGAAAGCCAGTTCTGATCTACGACCTCGCCTGCGCGGGAAGCCAGGCCTATCTCAAACTCGCCCGCGAAGTGGTCGGCCGCGAGCGCGCCCGCCACGGCCGGGCGGCATGAGGCGGTGATGGCGGCCGAGGGGCGCAGGGGCCTGGGACGCGGACTGTCCGCGCTGCTGGGCGAAGTGGAGGGGCCGACGCCGGGCGCCGCCGGCGCACGCGAAATCCCCATCGAGCTGATCCGCCGCAACCCCGCCCAGCCGCGGGTCGACTTCGACGAGGCGGAACTGGACCAGCTTGCGCAGTCCATGCGCCAGAAGGGCGTGCTGCAGCCGATCCTGGTGCGGCCGTCACGCGAGGCCGAGGGTGAATACCAGATCGTCGCCGGCGAACGTCGCTGGCGGGCGGCGCAGAGGGCCGGCCTGGCGGCCGTGCCTGCGGTCGTCCGCGAGCTGGAGGACCTGGAAGCCTTCGAGATCGCCCTGATCGAGAACATCCAGCGCGCCGACCTCAACCCCATGGAAGAGGCCGCCGCCTTCACGACCCTCATGGGCCTTGGACAGGCCACCCAGGAAGCCGTCGCGGAAGTGGTGGGCAAGAGCCGCAGCCATGTGGCCAACACCCTGCGCCTGCTTCACCTGCCCAAGCCCGTGCAGGCCCTGGTCCGCACCGGCCGGCTTTCGGCGGGCCATGCCCGCGCCATCATCGGCGCCGCCGACCCCGAGGCCCTGGCCAGGCGGATCGTCGCCGAACACCTGAATGTCCGCGAGGTCGAAGGCCTCGTCCGGCGCGAAGGCGCTCCCGCCGCCAAATCGGCGGCCCCGGCCCGCGGCAAGGCCGCCGACACCCTCGCCCTCGAACGCGACCTGACCGACCGCCTCGGCCTGCATGTGGAAGTGGCGGACAAGGCCGGCGCCGGAGAGGTCCGCATCCGCTACCAGAGCCTCGAGCAGCTCGATGACCTCTGCCGCAAACTCCTGCGCGGGTAAGTGATTTCTCCTCCCCCATTTCGCGGACGGGGAAAGACAAGATTCCCCGCCTAAATCCGCCGGCTTGACCCTCACGCGGCGTCAGGGCGCAGATCTGCTGTCGTTGGACGAGGGTCTCCGCGATGAGCGCTTACACGGTGAAACAGCTGGCCGTCCTTTCGGGCGTATCGGTGCGCACGCTGCACCATTACGACGAGATCGGCCTGCTCAAGCCCGCCCGCGTGGGCGCGAACGGCTATCGCTACTACGGTCGCGATGAGCTGCTCCGCCTGCAGCAGGTGCTGTTCCACCGTGAACTCGGGCTTTCCCTGGACGAGATACAAAGGATTCTCGATGCGCTGGGATTTGATCGGGTCCAGGCCCTGAAAGCCCAGAAACAGAAGCTGCTGGCCGACGCCAAACGGTACCGGCGGCTGGTGCGCACCATCGATGAGACCCTCGCCGCCCTCAAAGGAGAGACGGAGATGAACGACAAGGCGATCTACCGGGGATTCCAACCGGAAAAGCAGGCGCAATACGAGGACTGGCTGGCGGACCGGCTAGGCGACGGGGTCCGTGACACCATCGCGGCGCAGAAGCAGCAGCTCGCCAGGCGCTCGCCGAGCGAGCTCGAACACCTCCAGGCGGAGTACCAGTCCGTCGAGGACGGACTCGCCGACGAACTCAAGCGAGCGGCGCCGGCCGATTCCGCCCCGGTACAGGCCCTGGTCAGGCGCCATCACGCCTGGGTGGGAGCGATGTGGGGCCGTACCCCGAGCCGCGATGGCTACGTCGGACTGTCCCAGACCTATGCGGCCCATCCGGACTTCGTCGCCCGGTTCGAAGCCAAGGCGACCGGCCTGACGGAGTACATCGGCCAGGCCATCCAGGTCTTTGCGGACCGCGAGCTGAGCTGAAGGTCGCCGCAAACTCTTGAATCTAGAGCACGATTCAGCGATCAGACGAGTCCGTCTGATCGCATCGTGCTCTGGGCCCTCCCTATCCGGGGGACTGGCGGCTACAGTCCGAGCCGCCGGGCGCGGGCGGCCACGGACATGGCCAGACGCTCGGAGATCAGGCCGTCGGGCGAGCCGGTCCGCTTGCACGCGCGGTCGGCATCCAGGACATCGGGCTGAAGGGCGTCCAGGGCCTCAAGCGACCAGGCCCGGGCCTGGCGCAGGACCTCCCGCTCGTTCTTCCAGAACACCCCCGAGGCCTTGGCCGCCTCCTGAAGGCCCGCGCCCGCCTTGGACAGGATCAGGATCTGGCGCAGCCGGCCCAGATGCTGGCCGAGCGCCCGTACAGCCGCGGGACCGCCCTCGCCTTCGGCCCGGGCCCGCCGAAGCGCCGCCTGGGCCGCGCCCAGCCGTCCGCCGAACGCATGCGCTGCGGCGTCCGCCAGGGAGGCTTCCGGCTCGACGCCCAGATGCCCGTCAAGCTCGGCCGGCTCGGCGATCCGGCCGCTGCCAGGGCCGAGGAACAGGATCAGCCGCTCGATTTCCTGGCGGGCCACGCCCCGCTCGCGCGGCAAGCGGTCCACGAACAGCTGCAGGGCTTCGGCGGTGAGGCCCAACTGCTCCTTGGCCAGGCTTTCGCGCACCAGACGGGCGACGTCGCCCGCCTCGTCCTCATAACAGGGGATGGCCACCGCCCCCGTCTTCGCCTGTTCCGCCGCCTTGCGCAGCGCGGACTCGCGTCCCAGCGCTCCCGCCTCGATCAGGAAGAAGGCGTCAGGATTGAAGCCGCCCTCCACATGGACCTTGACCGCCTCCGCGGCCGCCCGGTCGGGGCCCGTCTTCTCGCCGTCGAGGCGCAGGCGCACCAGCCGCCGGCCGCCAAGCATCGACTGGGCCGAGAGCTCGTCGGGCAGGCGCCCCTGGTCGCCGTCGATGTCGAGTTCGGTGAGCATGGCGGTGTCGAAGGGGTCGTCCGGACGGGCCGTAGCCTTGGCCGCGAGCCCGTCGGCCCGTTCGCGCACCTGGCCCCGGTCGCGGCCGTAGATCAGGGCGACGCGGACGTCCGCCGAGGGGGCGGCCAGGAACCGCTCGATGTCGGGCCGCTTGCTGAGGATCAAGGCGTCCTCGTCTGGCCCTCGAAATAGGCGGCGATCTCGGTGCGGATGTGCTGGGCCGCTTCCGCCGCGGCGCGCTTCTGCCCGTCCTGCTGGGCCACGATGCCGGCATAGGGGTCGTCGGCGGCGTTGTAGCTCACGCTGACCGGCGTCACCCCCGCGGTCAGCGTCTTGCCGCTGGAAATCTCGATCAGGCTGTAGCTCACCCGCACTGAAAGTTCATACCAGGTGGCCAGCTGTTCGGTGGAAAGGCCGCGGGCGTAACGGGTTTCGTCCACCGCCAGGGCCAGGCGGTACAGCGCCGGCCTGTCCCGATTGACGGCCAGGTCGTCCTGCAGCGCCTCGCTGAGCAGGTGGCCTGTGCGCCCTTCCGGGGTGATGACGTCCACGCTCGCCATGGCCGGCGACACCGCCGAAGACGCGTAGAGCGGAGTGAATCCACAGCCGCCCAGGGCGGGCAGGGTCAGCGCCAGGGTCAGGCCGGCGAGCAGACGGCGCACGGCTCAGGCCGCCACGATGTTGACGATACGGTCGGGCACGACGATCACCTTGCTTACCGTCAGGCTGTTGGCCTGAAGGTAAGCCTGGACGGCTTCATTCGCTAACGCCTTCTGTTCCACGTCGAGCCTGGCGGCGCCCTTTGGAACCACCAGTTCGTCGCGGCGCTTGCCATTCACCTGGATCGGGAGGGTCACCTGGTCATCGGCCGCCAGGGCCGGGTCATACTCCGGCCATACCGCCTCGGCGACGAGGCCGCCGCCGCCGATCCGGGCCCAGCACTCCTCGGCCAGGTGCGGCGTGATCGGCGCGACCAGCCGGGCCAGGGCCGACAGGGCCTGAGCCCGGGCGGCGAGGCCTGCCGGGCTGGCGCCAGATGCGGGTAGCCCCTTGAGTATGTTCAGGAATTCGTACAGCCGGGCGACCCCGCTGTTGAAGCGGAAGCCCTCCAGGCTCTCGGTGAAGGTCTTCACCAGGCGGTGCGTCGCCTTGACCAGTTCGGCCGCCATCGGCTCCGCTGACGGGTCCGCGGCGGGCGCCGGTCCCCCGGGCTGGCTGTCGAACTCGTTCCAGACCCGGTGCACGAAGCGCCAGGCGCCTTCGATGCCGCCATTTGTCCACTGCACGTCCCGCTCGGGCGGCGAGTCTGACATGACGAACAGGCGCGCGGCGTCCACGCCATAGGCGTCGGCGATGTCTTCCGGCGCATAGGTGTTCTTCTTGGACTTCGACATCTTCTCGACGTCGCCGATCACCAGCGCCTCGCCGGTCCCGATCAGCTGCGCGCGCCGGGTCGCGCCGTCCTGGACCATCTCGACCAGGTCCGGTTCGACCCATTCGCCGGACGGGCGCCTGTAGGTCTCGTGGGTGACCATCCCTTGCGTGAAAAGGCCCGCGAAAGGCTCCTCGACCGACAGCAGCCCCTCGTCTTTCAGGGCTCGCGTGATGAAACGGGCGTAGAGCAGGTGGAGGATCGCGTGCTCTATGCCGCCGATGTACTGGTCCACCGGCAGCCAGTAATCCGCCGCCGCCCTGTCCACCGGTGAGGCGGACTTTGGATCGGTGAAGCGTGCGAAATACCAGGAGCTGTCCACAAAGGTGTCCAGCGTATCGGTCTCGCGCTCGGCCGCGCCGCCGCAGGCGGGACAGGAGACGTGTCGCCAGGTCGGATGGCGCGCGAGGGGATTGCCCGGCCGGTCGAAAGTGACGTCATCGGGCAGGATCACGGGCAGCTGATCGTCCGATATGGCCACGGGACCGCAGGCGGGACAATGGACCACGGGGATCGGACATCCCCAGTAGCGCTGGCGGGACACCCCCCAGTCGCGCAGGCGATATACGGTAGCGCCCTGGCCCTGACCCTGGCCCTCCACACGGGCCACGGCGGCGGCTTTGGCGGCCTCGACCTCCATGCCGTCCATGAAGGCGGAATTGAAGATTTTCCCAGGCCCCACATAGGCTTCCGCGTCCACTGCGAAGGCGGCGGGATCCGCGCCTGGCGGCAACACCACCGGTGTGACCGGCAGGCCATACTTGCGGGCGAAGTCCAGGTCGCGCTGATCGTGGGCCGGGCAGCCGAAGATCGCGCCCGTGCCATAGTCCATCAGGATGAAATTCGCGACCCAGACAGGCAGGGTCCAGGTCGGGTCGAACGGATGGACCACCCTGAGCCCGGTGTCGAAGCCCCTCTTTTCCGCCGCCTCGATCTCGGCTTCCGAGGTGCCGCCCCTGCGGCAGTCGTCGATGAAGGCCGCGGCCTTGGCGTCGCCGGCCGCGATCCGGGCCGCGAGGGGATGGTCGGGGGCCACGGCGACGAAGCTCGCGCCGTAAAGCGTGTCGGGCCGGGTGGTGTAGACTTCAAGGCCGGCGTCGAATCCCTCCGGAGCCTTGTCCGCAAAGGCGAAGCTCAGGCGCAGGCCCCTGGACTTGCCGATCCAGTTCTCCTGCATCAGCCGCACCTTGTCGGGCCAGCGGTCCAGGGTCTTCAGTCCGCCCAGCAGGGCGTCGCCGTAGTCGGTGATGCGCAGGAACCACTGGGTCAGCTTGCGCCGCTCCACCGCCGCGCCCGAACGCCAGCCCCGCCCGTCGATGACCTGCTCATTGGCCAGGACGGTGTGGTCCACCGGATCCCAGTTGACCATGCTCTCCTTGCGGTAGACCAGGCCGCGCCGCCACAGGTCCAGGAACCAGCGCTGCTGCTGGCCGTAATAGTCCGGATCGCAGGTGGCGAACTCCCGGCTCCAGTCGATCGACAGGCCCAGCCCTTTCAGCTGTTCCCGCATGATGGCGATGTTCTCGTACGTCCAGCCCTTGGGGTGGACCCCGCGCTCCATGGCGGCGTTCTCGGCGGGCATGCCGAAGGCGTCCCAGCCCATCGGGTGCAGCACGTTGAAGCCGCGGGCGCGCTTGAAGCGCGCAACCACGTCGCCCATGGCGTAGTTGCGCAGATGCCCGACATGGATGCGCCCCGACGGATAGGGAAACATCTCGAGCGCGTAATACTTGGGTTTGCCGCCCGCCTCCTCAGGCGAGCGCGTGCGAAAGACGCCCGCCGCTTCCCAAGCGGCGCGCCATTTGGGTTCCACCTCCTTGGGATTGTAACGGGCCATGGAGGAAGGTGGATCAGCCCTTGCCGGGGATGTTGGAGAGGCGGAGCTGCCGGGCGCGGGTGAGGATGGCGTTCTCGATATCCGTCTCGGTCTGGTCCGAGGTCGGCGAATCGATCCACTGGCCGGAGGTGTCCTTCACCTGCTTGAACACCGTGACCTTCAGGCCGTCGGCCCGCAGCCGCGTGTCCAGGATATAGACGGTGGCCTTGAAGCGCTCGTCGGGCTTCTCCGGATTGGAATACCAGTCCGTGATCACCGTGCCGCCCCAAGGGTCGGCGGACGCCAGGGGCATGAAGGCCAGGGTGTCCAGCGTCGCCCGCCAGAGGTAGCCATTGACCCCGATGGTCGCCTGGTCAGCCGAAGTCTTGCCGCGACGTCCGATGTGGATCCCGCCGCCGCCTTCACGACTATGCGTGCACGCCGCCAGCGAGGCCGCAGTCAAAACAGCGGCCGCCGCGATCGTGGCGTTCCGGGTCCAGCCCATGTTGTCTCGCTCCAACACAAATCGCGCCGCGTTTGCGGCTGCGCCCCCTCAAACCCGCCGGAAGGCCTCTCTATATCGTGAGACGCAAGGCTCCAACTAGGAATCGCGTGACACTGGAGCCACAGGCCACCCCAGATGATGGTGAATCATCACTTCCCCGCCTACGCGAATATTGACCCGGGCGTCCCGAGCCCTCAAATCGAACGTGACGGGGCGCGTCTGCGCGGATTCTGCGGACAATTGCCTTTTCAGAAATGAGTTTGGGTCTATTGGAGTGCGTATGACGGGGCTGAAGCCCATTTTGGCGGTGCTTTCCACGACCATCCTCCTGGGGATGGCGGCGGAAGCGCGTGCTGAATCGGTTCATACCGTCCAGATCCCGCAATTGAGCTTCACCACCCGCGACGCCTTCGCGCCGGATCTTAATCAATGGTCCCCGCAGGTCGGCCGCCGCAGCCTGGAGTGGGACTCCAAGGCCGCGCGCTGGGGCTTCAAGCTCGACGTCGACCCATTGGCCGCCAAGCCGCTGAACTATACGGGCGGCGATATGCGCGCTGGCGCCTACTACAAGATTACTCCGGCCCTGCGCGTTGGCGGCGCCGTGAACCTCGGCCCGGTCAACGACGACCCCCGGCCGGCGATCGCCACGGACCACGCGCCCAAGGTCCGGCTGGAAACCGCCTTCAAGTTCTGATCCGCCAGACGGCCCTCACGAGCTGAACGCGCCTACCGCGGCGAGTCCGCTTGCGCGTGTTCCCAGCAGCCTTCGCGCAGTGAACGCCGTCACCCCGCCCAGCGCGATCACCGGCGCCTTGAGGCCCCTCGTCATGGCGGCGAAACGCACCACGCCGAGCGCGCTTCCAGCCGAGGGGCTGGCGCTGTCGAACACCGAGGACAGCAGGATCGCCTGGGCGCCCCCCCGCTCCGCGGCGATCGCGGCGCTGCGACTGTGCGCCGCTGCGGTGACGATCCAGCCAGGCCGGCTTCGGGCCAGGCGGCCCGCCTGGCCGGCGAGCCTCTGGGGCAGGTGGACGCCGTCGGCGCGGACGGCCCGGGCCAGGGCCGGGTCGGCCCCCACCAGCAGGACCAGGCCCCGGCGGGCGGCGATCCGCCGCAGGCGCAGGCCGGTCTCGACCGCGTCCGGCGCGCCGAAGGCGCGGTAGATCACGCCGGCGCCCCGTGGCAACCGCTCCAGGATCGCGTCCAGGTCGGGCGTGCGGGCTGGGTCGGTGACGAAGATCAGGGCAGGGACCAGCCCCGCGCCGCCGGTCCGGCCGCCCTTGGACCTTGCGCGAAGGCGCCGGGCGGTTTCAAGGAGAGCGGCCATGCCCGAGGTCCGTCCATCCGCCATGCCCGCCCCGCCCTTCGATCCCGCGGCCGCCCGCGCCGACATTCTGGAACGGATAGGGCGCGCCGCGAAGGCCGCTGACCGCGATCCCTCGGAGGTCGTCCTGGTGGCGGTGTCCAAACAGCAGCCCTGGGACGCCATCCGGCCCGTGCTGGACGCGGGGCAGACCGTGTTCGGCGAGAACAGGGTCCAGGAGGCCGAGAGCCGCTGGGCGGATCGCCGCGAGGGGCTGGACCTGCGCCTGATCGGCCCGCTGCAGACCAACAAGGCCCGCGACGCCGTCGCCCTGTTCGACGTCATCGAGACCCTGGATCGGGAGCGGCTGGCGAAAAGCCTGGCCGAGGAATTCGACCGCCAGGGAAGGGTCCTGCGGCTCTATGTCCAGGTCAACACCGGCGAGGAGCCTCAGAAGGCGGGCGTGGCGCCCGCGGGCGCCGATGCCTTCGTCCAGCTCTGCCGGACGATCTATGGGCTTGGGATCGAGGGGCTCATGTGCATCCCGCCGGAATGTGAGCCCGCGGCGCCGCATTTCGCGCTCCTGGCCAAGATCGCGGCCCGCAACGGCCTTGCGAAGCTGTCCATGGGGATGAGCGCCGACTTCGAACTCGCGGTCCGCCTGGGCGCCACCTCCGTCCGCGTCGGCTCAGCCCTGTTCGGCGAGCGGCCGGCGCACCAAGACGCCTGAGCCGTCCCGCGCACATCAACCCGCGCGGACGATCTCCAGCACATCCCCAGGCGCCGCCAAGGCCAGCACCGCTTCCAGGTCCGGCCGGGCCAGGGCCACGCAGCCTTCGGTGGGGGCGTAGTCGGGGCGGGCGCAGTGCAGGAAGATGGCCGACCCCATGTTGGCGATGGGCGGGTCGTCGTTGTGGCCCAGGATCACCACCAGGTCATAGAGGCCGTCATCGCGCCACATGGCTTCATGGCTGGCCGGATAGGGGCGTTTGACAGGCCGGTTGTAGGCCGGATCGTCAGGGGCGTCGCACCAGCCGTCGTCCGGAACGATAGGCGCTGAGGGCAGGGCGGTCGCCGGCGCCGGTCCACGGTCGGGGCGGTAAAGCACCCGGCGCAAGGGCCAGACGCCCAGGGGCGCCGCGCCGTCGCCCTCGCGCTTGTCGGCGGCGGCGATCACCCCCGCGCGGCCCAGGGCGCATCGGAGGTCGCGCCGTCCCCCTGCCTCGGGGGTCTCGAACCGGCCGTCTGACCAGGCCCGGAAGATCATGGCGGCGCCCCCCGCGATTCGCCTCAAGTGCGCGTGACGAGAGGCCAAGGCGCGCCACGCCGTCAAGCAGCGCTTGCATCCCGGCGCGGTGGGTGCATCTTCCGGCCGATGGCGCAACAGAAGACGATCCTCGTCGTCGATGACGACGCAGAGCTCAGAGGCGCGCTCGCCGAACAGCTTCACCTGCATGAAGAATTCCGCACCGTCGAAGCCGGCGCGGGCGGCGAGGGCGTACGGCTCGGCCGGGAATTGAAGCCCGACCTGATCCTGCTGGACGTGGACCTGCCGGACATGGACGGGCGCGAGACCTGCCGCCTGCTGCGCAAGGCCGGCGTGTCGTCGCCGGTCATCATGCTCACCGCGGCGTCGGGGGATTCCGACACCATCCTCGGCCTCGACGCCGGCGCCAATGACTACGTGACCAAGCCCTTCAAGTTCGCCGTGCTCCTGGCCCGCATCCGCGCCCAGCTGCGCAGCCACGAACAGTCGGAAGACGCCATCTTCCACATCGGGCCCTATGAGTTCCGGCCCGCATCCAAGCTCCTGACCGACGCTCGCGGCAAGAAGGTCCGCCTGACGGAGAAGGAGACCAATATCCTGAAGTACCTCTATCGCGCCGGCGGCAAGGCCGTGTCGCGCGAGGAGCTGCTCACCGAGGTGTGGGGCTACAACGCCGGGGTCACCACCCACACCCTGGAGACCCACGTCTATCGCCTGCGCCAGAAGGTCGAACCCGACCCGTCCAGCGCCAAGATCCTCCTCACCGAAGCCGGCGGGTATCGACTGCAGCCCTGACCCTAGGCCCGGTCAGAGCGCCAGGTCCGCGCTGATGGGCGCGTGGTCGGAAGGGCGCTCCCAGGCGCGGACGTCCTCGTGGATGCGCGCGGCGGCGCCCTGGCCGATGGCGGCGTCCTTCAGGCCCGGGGTCACCCAGATGTGGTCCAGCCTCAGGCCGCGGCCCGAGGCGCGGAAGTCCTGGGCGCGATAGCTCCACCAGGACGCCAGCTTGCGGGGATCCGGCTCGGCCTCGCGCACCACGTCGAGGAAGCCGACCGAGGCCTTCAGCCGGTCCATGGCCTCCACCTCCAGCGGCGTGTGGCTGACCACACGGGACATGTACCTGTGGTTCCAGACGTCGTTCTCGCCGGGCGCGACATTCAGGTCGCCGACGATCGCAAGCGGCGCCCTGGGGTCGCGGCGGGCCATGTCGGCGGTGAGTCGTTCGAAGAAATCCAGCTTGTGGTCGAACTTCGGGTTGGCCCCGCGGTCGGGGGTGTCGCCCCCCGCCGGGATGTAGAAGTTGTGGACTTCGACCCCCGCGACCCGGACCGAGACGGCGCGGGCGTGGCCTTCGCGGCAGACGTCGAGGGCCCGGACGTCCTCCAGCGGCAGGCGCGAGGCGATGGCGACTCCATGCCAGCCCTTCTGACCCTGGATCTTCAGGTGGGGCAAACCCATGTCGATGAAGGCCTGGAACGGGAACTCGCCCTCCCGGCACTTGATCTCCTGCATGCAGAGCACATCCGGCGCCTGCTCGGCGACGAAGCGCGCGGCCTGTTCGGCGCGCAGGCGGACGGAATTGACGTTCCAGGTGCAGAGGCGAAGGCGCATGCGCCCCCTATAGCGCCCGTCAAAAGAAAACGCCCGACCAGAGAACCGATCGGGCGTTGAAAGTGTTGTCTCATGCCGCCGCCGGGAGGGGATAGGGTCCGGCACGGGCAGCGAGGGGACGAAGTCCCATGCGCTATGTGCCATTAATGCAACGACAGACCCAAAAGTCAAGCGGGATGCGCGCCGGCCCTTGCTTGTTGTGAGAATGTCACAATTGGGACGATCCGCTATTCGATGGATGCCGGCTGCGGATTGGGGTTGCGCAGGACGAACAGCGCCGGATCCAGATTCGCCGCCGGCTCAAGATCGGTGATCCGGACGACCGTTCGCTTGCCCTGGGCGTCGGTGATCGCCCATTCGCGCAGGGCGACGGGACTGGCCGCGAAGGTCAGTTCGATCTGGCCCTGGGCCTGACGGCGCCCGTCGCGAGCGAAGAGGGTGAAGGCGCCCGGCGACCGGACGACGCGCGTGACCACGACCTTCTGATCCAGCCGCACATGCTTCTGGAGGAACAGAGCCAGGGGGGTTGCGCCCAGGGGGTAACGGTCGAAGGTCTTCAGACGGCGGTCATAGACGATGACGCTGTGTCCATCGGAGACCACCAGGAGCGATGCGGGGCTCTGGTAGTCGAACCGGGCCTTGCCGGGGCGGTTCATATAGAGCTCGCCCTGGGTCATGGCGCCCCGGGCGTCGGTCTGGACGAAGTGGCCGTGCATCTGGCCCAAGCCGTCGAGATAGCCCGCCGCCTGGTCGACCAGGGCCGCGTCCTCGCTCGACAGGGGCGGCGGCGGCGGGGCGGCGGCGCCCAGCATGACGGCGCAAGCCAGGGCCCCCGCGATGATCCAGCGTCTATGCATTGGGCCTCCTCGCGGCGCTCCGCGGCCAGGGAGTCTCCAACGCCCGAGGGGCCAAATCGTGGCGTGCGACAGGGATCGAACCACTGTCTGGGATCTGAGGTTCACATCGGCGGCGGGCCGGCGAGGACGTCGCGCTTGCCCGCGTGGTTGGCGGGGCCGACGACGCCCTCCTTCTCCATCCGCTCGATCAGGGAGGCGGCGCGGTTGTAGCCGATCTGCAGCCGGCGCTGGACGTAGCTGGTGGAAGCCTTGCGGTCGCGGGTGACCACGGCCACGGCGCGGTCGTAGAGGTCGTCGCCGGACCCGCCCCCACCGCCGCCAAATCCGTCGTCGCCGCCGCCCTCGTCGTCTTCCGGCGCGGCGGTGACCTCTTCCAGGTATTGCGGCTCGCCCTGCTTGCGCAGGAACGCGGCCACCGCCTCGACTTCGCCGTCGGACACGAAGGGCCCGTGCAGGCGGGTCACCCGCCCGCCGCCGGCCATGTAGAGCATGTCGCCCTGGCCCAGCAGCTGCTCGGCGCCCTGCTCGCCCAGGATGGTGCGCGCGTCGATCTTGGAGGTGACCTGGAAGCTGATCCGGGTCGGGAAGTTGGCCTTGATGGTGCCGGTGATGACGTCCACGGATGGGCGCTGAGTGGCCATGATCAGGTGGATGCCCGCGGCCCGGGCCATCTGCGCCAGGCGCTGGACCGCGCCTTCGATGTCCTTGCCGGCGACCATCATAAGGTCGGCGACCTCGTCGATCACCACCACCAGATACGGCATGGGCTGGGGATCCAGCCGCTCTTCCTCGTAGGTCGCGCGGCCGGTCTCATCGAAGCCGGTCTGGACGGTCCGTACGAAGTGTTCGCCCTTGGCGGCCAGCTCGCGGGCCCGCTCGTTGTAGCCCGCGATATTGCGCACCCCGATCTTGGACATCAGGCGGTAGCGGTCCTCCATCTCGCGCACAGTCCATTTCAGGGCGACGATAGCCTTCTTGGGATCGGTGACGACGGGGGCAAGCAGGTGCGGGATGCCGTCATAGACCGACAGCTCCAGCATCTTGGGATCGATCATGATCAGCCGGCACTGCTCGGGGCTCAGCCGATAGAGGATCGACAGGATCATGGCGTTGACGCCGACGGACTTGCCCGAACCGGTGGTGCCGGCGATCAGCAGGTGGGGCATGCGGGCGAGGTCGGCCACATACGGCTCGCCATTGATGGTCTCGCCGAGCGCCAGGGGCAGCACCTGGCTGGACCGTTCGTAGTCGGCGGCGGACAAGAGGTCCCGCAAATAGACCGTCTCGCGCTTCTGGTTCGGCAGTTCGATGCCGATGGCGTTGCGGCCCGGCGCCACCGAGACGCGGCAGGAGACCACGCTCATGGAACGGGCGATGTCGTCGGCCAGGGCCACCACGCGGGCGGTCTTCACCCCAGGGGCGGGAACAAGCTCATAGAGCGTGACCACGGGGCCGGGCCGGATCTGGTCGATACGGCCATTGACGCTGAACTCCGCCAGCACGCTCTCCAGGAGCCGGGCGTTCTGCAGCAGCGCCCCCTCGTCCACGGCGGATGCGCGCGGCTTTGGCTTGGCCAGCATGCTCAGTTCGGGCAGGCGGAAACCGGGCGTGGCCACAAAGGAGAAAGCCCCCTGCACCTCGCGTTCCTCGCGGCGGGACGACTTGGCCGTGGGTTTCTGCGGGTTGAGCACCTGCGGCGGCGGCCCCCCGGCGGGCGCCCCCACGTCGGGGCCGACGTCGGCCAGGACATCGTCATCATCGTCGCCCGGAAGCTTCAATGCGACCTCGGGCTCGCGGCGAACCCTGGACCGGCGCACGGTGGTCCTGGCCGGCGCGCTTGGCGCGCCAGAGCGGCGCAAGGCGCCGATCCAGCCGAAGCTCTCCGTGAGATCCGCGCCCTTCAGGCCCAGCATGAACACCAGGGCGGTCAGCGCGGCGACGGCGAGGATGCCCGCGGCGATCCACTTTGCGTGCGGCAGGCCCGCGAGGTCGAACAATCGTCCCAGCAGACCCAGCAGCGCGTCGCCCCAGAAGCCGCCGAGACCCTTGACCAGAGGCCAGGCCGCCGGGGGCAGGGGCGCAGCCAGGACGCCGGCCAGGGCGAGGAGGGCCGCCAGGGCGATCCACGGATTGATCTGCAAGCGGCCAGGACGCCCGTCGCGCCGGGGACCGGATGCGCGCACCCCGCCGGCGAGGAGCAGCACGACCGCCACCAGCCAGGCCGCCACGCCCAGGGACTGCATGAAGAGGTCGGCGACCGTGGCGCCCAGACGTCCCATCAGGTTCGACGGCTGGCCCGAAGAGGAGGCGTTCCAGCTCGGGTCGGCGGCGTTGTACGTCGCCAGGGCGGCGGCGAGGAACAGGCCCAAACAGATGATCGCCCAGCCGCGGGCCCGCGCGCAGAAGGGGTGGCGCCAGATCTGGACCAGCATGTCCCCCACGCCCGGGGCCTGCCTTGCCGCCGCCCTCGCCATCGCCGTTCTCCGCCCGTGTCCTGGAGGAGAGTCCTGGGCCAAGAGGGTTAAGAGGCGTTTACGACCGGCTGGACAGGCGCGGGGCCGCGGCGGCATATCGCATCCATGGCGCGGACCCTGACCTGTGACGTGATCATCTCGGGCGCCGGCATGGCGGGGGCGACCCTCGCCCTGGCGCTGAAGTCCGGCGGGCTCGAGCCCATCCTGGTCGACCCGCTTGTCTTCGAGGCCCAGATCGCGCCCGCGTTCGATGGGCGGGCCTCGGCGATCGCCTTTTCCTGTTTCCGCCAGTGGCGCGCGATCGGCGCCGGGGCTCTGATCGAGCCGCACGCCCAGCGGATCGAGCAGATCCTGGTGACGGACGGTCGCTCGCCGGGCGCCGCCCCGGGCCTGGGGACGCCGGCGTTCCTGCGCTTCGACGCAGCAGAGATCGCCGATCGGGTGGCCGGTGAGCCGCTGGGCTACATGGTGGAGAACCGCCATATCCGGGCGGGCCTGGCCCAGGCGGTCCAGGCCGCGGGCATCCAGGTCCTGGCCCCGGCGCGCGTCGTGACGGTCGAAACCGAAGCAGGCGGCGCGCGCGCCATCCTGGACGATGGCGGCGTCATCGAAGCGCCTCTGATCGTCGGCGCGGACGGCCGCGG
>FTIH01353208.1_pt1 | contig 37726 bp, 42 predicted proteins | sample 1658451 | NCBI WGS metagenome assembly FTIH01 (sample SAMEA3914826, study PRJEB12502) | metagenome | biome: forest; material: soil | place: Canada | collected 2011-07-03 | depth 0.3 m
CCGGCCCTCCGCTTGCGCTGCGGGCGTTCGTCGGCCGGATCGATCCACCGGATCGATCCCATGCGGCTGCTAATGCAGCCGCGCCTCCTCACCCCAATCCTCGTTGGCTCGGGCGATGAGGTAGTTGTGGATGGCTTCGGCGTCTTCCTTCTTCAGGGTGTCGGCGAAGCTGGCCATGCCCTGGGCCTGGCGCGCGCCGCCGAGCACGATGTCCAGGAAATGCTGATGGGTGTCCGGCGACATCTGGCGCAGGTCCTTGATCCCCCCGCGCGCCATTGTCCCGTGGCACAGGGCGCAGTTGGCGGCGAAGAGCTCTCCGCCGTGCTTGATCTCGCCTTCCGAGGCGCGGCTGAACGGCGGCGGCGCCGGCGGCAGCGCCTTCGGCGGCGGCGGCAAGCGGGCTTTGCCGCCGAGCTTGAACACCAGCAGCCGCGCCATGGCGACATGCAGGTCGCGGAAGGAGTTGGCCTGCACATGCGCCAGGCCGCCGCCCCATCCGGCGTTGACCGCGATGAACTGGTCCCTGCCCAGCCGATAGGTGATCGCGCCGGCGATCGGCACGCTCTGCACCCCCGCTTCCCAGAGCTTCCTGCCATCCGCGGCGCGGTAGATCGCCAGGGTCTTGTTGGGCGTGCCCTGGATCACCAGGCCGCCGGCGGTGGCGAGGGTCCCGCCCGAACCGTCCCGCGGATAGGGCACGCGCCAGACCTCCCGGCCCTTCACCGGATCCCAGGCCGAAAGCCAGGCTTTGAGGTGGGCGTCGCCGAAAGCCGCCTGCTGCTTGCGCAGGTCCTCGTGGCCACCGAAGGCGGTGCCGAGGCCGCGCCCCTCCCAGCTTGGCGCCGCGGCGAATGTCATGAAGCCCTGGACCACCGAGAAATAGACCAGGCCGGTCTGGGGATCGTATGAGATCGGGTTGAAATTGTGCGCTCCGCCGGCCCCAGGCGACAGCAGCACCGGCGTCTCGCCATAGCGCGCGTCGGGTGTCTCCACCGGCCGGCCGGTCTTCATGTCGACATGGCTGGCCCAGGTGGTGGGGACGAAGGGCGTGGCCGAGATCAGCTTTCCGTCGGTGCGGTCCAGCACATAGAAGAAGCCGTTCTTGGGCGCCTGCATCAGGACGTGGCGCAGACGGCCCCCGATCTTCAGGTCGGCCAGGATCATGGGCTGGGTGGACGTGGAGTCGAACTGCTCGCCCGGCGTCTCCTGGTAATGCCAGACGTATTCGCCGGTGTCGGCCTTCACCGCCACGATCGAGGCCAGGAACAGGTTGTCGCCGCCGCCGGGGCTGCGGAACTTCTGCACCCAGGGCGAGCCGTTGCCGACACCGATATAGATGAGCTTGAGCTTGGGGTCATAGGTGATGGTGTCCCAGGCCGTGCCGCCGCCGCCTGCCTTCCACCACTCGCCAGTCCAGGTCTTGGCGGCCATCTCCAGGGCCTTGCTCTCGAAGCCCTTCGAGGGATCCCCCGGCACCGTGTAGAAGCGCCAGAGCTTGCCGCCCGTCTGGGCGTCATAGGCGGTGACGTAGCCGCGCACGCCAAGCTCCGCCCCGCCGTTGCCGATCAGCACCTTGCCGTCGAACACCCTCGGCGCGCCGGTGATGGTGTAGGGCCAGGGCGGCTCCCCCTCGAAGGTGTTGACCGACCAGACCGGACGGCCGTCCCTGGCGTCCAGGGCGATCAGCCGTCCGTCGAGCGTCGCGATGATCACCTTGCCCTTCCACACCGACAGACCCCGGCTGACGATGTCGCAGCAGGCCTTGCGGCCGAACTCGGGCGGGACCTTTGGATCGTAGCTCCAGAGCACCTTGCCGGTCCGCGCGTCATAGGCGGTGGTGAGGTTCCAGGCGGAAGTGTTGTAGAGCACCCCGTCCACTTCGATCGGGGCGGCCTCCACGCCGCGGAAGGTGTTGAGATCCGCGTACCAGGCCAGGCCCAGCGACTTGACGTTGCTGGTGTTGATCCCGGCCAGGGGGCTGAACCGCTGCTCGTCGTAGGTGCGCCCGACAGCCATCCAGTTTCCGGGCTCGCGGTCAGCGGCGCGGATACGCGCGCCGTCCACGTCCGCCGGCCCGCGGGCGCCGGCCTGCGCGGGGGCGGTCAGCAGCGAAAGCACGGCGAGGCCTGCGGCCAACAACGCTGATCGAAACATAGACACCCCCAGGTCCGGCGACGCGGTCTTCCCCCACCCCTCGCGGGGCGGCCGAGTCCTAGCCGGCTTCAGGGGGTGGCGCCACCACCTCCTTGACAGGTCAACGACCTCACCTGGATGCCTGACGCGCAAAGCCCGATCGTCGTAATAGATCGGAGACGGCCGGCCCGGCCCCTTCGTCAAACGGAGCCCGAACGCATGCAGACCGAGACCCATGAAATCGCGGACCGGATCTACCGCCTGTCCACCTTCGTGCCCGACGTCACCCCCGACGGTTTCACCTTCAACCAGTTCCTGATCGACGCCGAAGAGCCGATGTTGTTCCATTGCGGTCACCGGGCCATGTTCCCTCTGATCTCGGCGGCGGTCGCCAAGGTGATCCCGCTCGAACGGCTCCGCTGGATCGGCTTCGGCCACGTCGAGGCCGACGAGTGCGGCTCCATGAACCAGTGGCTGGCGGCCGCGCCTGACGCCCGGATCGCCCATGGCCAGATCGCCTGCGAAGTGTCGCTGAACGACCTCTGCGATCGGACGCCCCGCGCCCTGGCCGACGACGAGGTGATCGACCTCGGCGGCCGGCGGATGCGGTTCCTCTATACGCCGCATGTCCCGCACGGCTGGGAGGCGGGGCTGTTTGTCGAGGAGACAACCTCGACCTTGTTCTGCGGCGACCTCTTCACCCACGCCGGACGGCCGGCGCCGGTCACTTCGGGCGACATCGTCGGCCCGGCCCTGGCGACCGAGCACATGTTCCACGCCATGTGCATGGGGCCCGGCACCAGCCAGGCGATCGAGCGCCTCGCCGGTCTCAAGCCGCGGACCCTGGCGCTCATGCACGGATCGTCCTTCACGGGCGATGGTGAGGGTGCGTTGAGGGCGCTGGGCGCGGGGCTGGGTTAGCCCTTCGGCATCCGGATCACGGGCTTGATGGTGGCGCCGGTTTCGCTGTCGTGCGCGGCCTGATTGATCTCGCTGAGCTCGTAGACCTTCACCAGCCGGTCGAAGGGAAAACGTCCCTGGCGGTGCAGTTCGATCAGGGCGGGGATGAACTGGTCCGGCACGGCGTCGCCTTCCAGGATGCCGCGGACGGCGCGGCCCCCGCCCATCAGCCACCCCAGATCGAGGGGGGTGGTCGCCCCGGGCTGCGCGCCCCCGACGAACCCGCAGGTCCCCCGCTGGCCCAAGACCGCGATGGCCGCGCCGATCGCCTTGTCCGTGCCGGTGGCGTCCAGCGAGAAGTCCATGCCCCGCCCGCCGGTCACGGCCCGCACGGCCTCTACCAGCCCGGGCGTCCCGGCATTGATCACGTGCGTTGCCCCGAGTTCCAGCGCCAGCTGAAGCCGCGCGTCCACCAGGTCGACGGCGACGATGGTGGTGGCGCCGACGATGCGTCCGGCCATGATCGCGGCCATGCCCACCGCGCCGGCGCCGAACACCGCGAGGCTCTGCCCGACCCCGACCTTCAGGGCGTTGATCACCGAGCCCGCCCCCGTTGGCAGCCCGCACCCCAGCGGGCCGAGCAGCTCCAGCGGCGCATCCCTGGGGACCTTGATGGCGTTGCGTTCGCTCGCCAGGGCGTAGGTCGCGAACGACGACTGGCCGAAGAAGTGATTGTGCAGCGGCCCCGCGTGATCGTGGACCGAGGTGCTGCCATCCTCCCGCGCCCCGCCGAAGCACAGGGGCATGATCTTCTCGCAATAGCTCGGCTCGCCCTTCTGGCAGGACGGGCAGCGGCCGCAGAACATGAAGGTCAGCACCACATGGTCGCCGGGCTCCAGTTTGCGCACCGCCGAACCGACGGCCTCGACCACACCCGCGCCCTCGTGGCCGAGCACGATCGGATGCGGCAGGTGCGGCGCGTCGCGCGCCATCAGGTCGGTGTGGCACATGCCCGCCGCCACGATTCGAACCAGCACCTCGTCCGCCCGCGGCGCCTCCAGCTTCAGCTGCTCGATCCGGAACGCCTCGCCCGGAGCGCGCGCCACCGCGGCGGTGATGTCCATCAGCGATCCGTCCATCGGCGTCTCCTTCACCTGGATCGGATCAGACACAGTTTCCGGGCCCTCGCAATGCGCGCGGCTGGCCGCCACGGGTGCGGCTGGCTAGTCTGTCTCCAAACGTCAGTCGAGGCCGTCTCCATGACCGAGGTCTTCCACGCCATCATTCCGCCGCCCGGCGCTTGGACCGGTGCGGAGATCGGCGGCAAGCAGGCCCTGGTCCGTGAGGCCTCCAAGGACGTGGTCGCGGCGCTGGACGGCCTGGCCCTGAGCCTGAAGGACCGCGACATCCCCTCCATCACCCGCCGCGATGTCGACCATCCCGCCATCGCCGCCCTGATGGCCGGCGTGCGCCAGGAGGTGATGGACGGCCGCGGCGTCTGCGTCGTCCGCGGCCCCGATCCCGCGCGCTACGATCCGGACGACTACGCCCGGCTGTACTGGGCGCTGGGGACCCATGTCGGCGACGGCGTGGTCCAGAGTGTCTTCAACGACTGGGTCGCACGGGTCGAGGTGAACCCCAAGCTGCCATGGCGCGGCACGACCACCGACATGGAGCTGCGCCCCCATACCGACTTCCACGAGCTGATGTCCCTGGCGTCGATCTCCAAGCCCGAGACCGGCGGCGTGTCCGGCTTTGTCAGCTCCCTGGCGGTACACAACGAGGTCTTCCGCACGCGGCCCGACCTGCTGAGGCCGCTGTACGACGGCTGGTTCAACCTCTCGCCGCTGAACCGGCTGGCGCCGCGGACCCGTACGCCGATCTACTGCTGCGTCGACGGCAAGGTGAGCTGCTTCTACAACCGGGTGTTCTACGTGAAGCCCGAGGACGCGCCCGAACCCTTCCCGCCGGAGTTGACCGAGGCCATGGCCCTGATGGACTCCATCGCCGCCCGCCCTGACATTCGCGCCGACTTCACCCTGGAGCCCGGCGAGATCGCCTTCTGGCACAACTTCCTGGTCATGCATTCGCGCACCGCCTTCACGGACTCCGCTGACCATCGGCGCCTGTTGCTGCGCCTCTGGCTCAACCAGCCCGACGGCCGCCCCATGGCCACCGAGATCAAGGAGAGGGCCCGGATCATCGACCGCGACCACATCGAAGGCGCGAGACCGGTTCCGGCCTGAGCCCCCGCCAGCCTTGTCACACCCTGCGCGCGGGGCGCACGGTGAGGCGGGCCGCACACAGCCAGGAGCCTTCCCTTGCCCAAGGTCGCCATCCTCGATGACTACGCCGGCGTCGCGCTTGACGTGGCCGACTGGTCGCCCGTCGTGGCCAAGGCGGAGATCACCGTGTTCGACCGTCACCTGTCTGAGGACGAGGCCGCCCTGGCGCTGCAGGATTTCGACGTCATCTGCACGGTGCGCGAGCGGATGGCCCTGCCCCGCACCCTCATCGCGCGTCTGCCGGCCCTGAAGCTGATCACCATCGTCGGCATGAGCCTGCCCAACCTCGACATGGCCGCGGCCAGCGATCACGGCGTCATCGTGGCCCAATCCAACTTCGGCAATCCGGCCTTCGCGGCGGTCGCCAACGCCACGCCAGAACTCGCCTGGGGGCTGATGCTCGCCGCCGTGCGCCACATCGGCGACGAACACGCGGCCATGCGCCAGGGCGGCTGGCAATCCACCAGCGGCATGATCCTGGCCGGCCGCACCCTGGGTCTTCTTGGCCTTGGCCGCATCGGCAAGCGCATGGCGGAATACGCCAAGGTGTTCGGCATGCGGGTGATCGCCTGGAGCCCCAACCTCACCGCCGACGCGGCCGAGGCCGTCGGCGTCACGCGCGTCGAGAAGGACGAGCTGTTCGCCCAGGCCGACGTGCTCTCTATCCACCTGGTGCTGTCGGACCGCAGCCGGGGCCTCGTCACGGCGCGAGAGCTCGGCCTGATGAAGCCCGCCGCCTATCTGATCAACACCTCGCGCGGTCCGATAGTGGATGAGGCCGCCCTCCTCGCCGCCCTGCGCGAAGGCCGTCTGGCCGGCGCGGGCCTGGACGTGTTCGACGTCGAGCCGCCGCCCGCCGACCACCCCTTGCGGTCGCTCGCCAACGTAACCTTGACGCCTCACCTGGGCTACGTGACCCGCGAGACCCTGCACGCCTTCTATGCGGACACCATCGAGGCTGTGGCGGCCTTCCTGGACGGCGCTCCGATCCGCGTGGCCAATCCGGACGCCCTGGCCAAATAAACCAGATGCGCCCGGGCGAGAGCCGGGGTTATGGTCCGCGCACCAAGAAACGAGGAAGCCCCCATGATGCGCATCCGTCTCGCCGCGTTCGCTGTCGCCGCCCTGTTGGCGCCGGCCATCGTCCAGGCCGCCGATCTCACGCCGGTGGACTTCGTCAACCGCCACCTGGCGGCCGCCGGCAAGGGCGACGTCGACGCCATCGTCGCCGACTATGCCGACAACGCCGTGTTGCTCACCGCCGGCAAGGCGACCCAGGGCAAGGCCGCCATCCGCGCCAATTTCGCCGCCATGCTCGGCCCGGGCGCGCCCAAGACCAACCTCAAGCCGATCAAGATCTGGTCCGCGGGCGACGTCGGCTTCGTCTCGTGGGAAGCGGGCCCTGTGAAAGGCGCGGACTCCTTCCTGATCCACGACGGCAAGATCGTGGCCCAGGCCGTGTTCATCGGCGAGGCCGTGCCGCAATAGGGCCTATGGCGTGGGTCTGGGGCCGGCCCAGGCGACGGCGGCGAGCTTCCAGCCCTTGGCCGAGCGATCCAGGGCGAAGGTGAGCACGCCGTCCTGCTTGAGCGGCTGGCCCTTGATCTTCATGGCGATCACCGTCGGCAGCACGACATAGGCGTGGTGAGCGTCCTGCTCGACCCGGGACGGAGCGCCATGGGTCAGGGTCACGTCCGTGGCCCCGCCGGCCTTGCTCACCTTCTCGAACCCGGCCCACCAGGTGCGCACCGCCTTCGGGCCGCTCCAGTGATATGGCGCGAACTCGTCCACCATGACCTGGCTGGGCCCGCAGAACTTCAGGGCGGCGGCGATGTCGCCCGTCTCCGTGGCCTTCAGGAAGCCGTCCACCGGGGTCATCAGGGCGGAGTCGTCGGCCGCTCTCGCGGTCCCTGAAACAAGAGCGATCGCGGCGACCACCGCGGTGACGAAAAGCTTCATGGGTCTGGTTCCTCTCGTTCGATCGGGATCTAGGGCGTCGGCTTGCCGCCCGCCCAGGCGAAGGCGGCGATCTTCCAGCCCGACGTGGTGTGGTCCAGCGCCAGGCTCATGACGCCGTCCTCGCGTCCGTCGGCGCCATTGACCTTGTAGGTGAAGACGATGGGGACAATGACATAGGCATGGCGGGCGTCCTGCTCGATCCGGGTCGGCGCGCCGCGTACGCCCACCTCGCCGGTGACGCCCTGCGCCTTGCAGACAGCCGCCCATCCCGCCGACCAGGTCCGCACCGCCCTGGGCCCCGTCCAGTGGTGCGGCGCGAACTCGTCCACGACGCTCTGCGACGGCCCGAAATAGGGCGACAGCGGCGCGTGGGTATTGAAGGCCTGCAGGAACCCGTCGACGGGCGCCATCACCGCGCTGGTGTCCTCGGCGGACGCAGCGCCGGCGGACGCCAGGGCGGTGGCAAGCGCGGTGATCGCAATGATGGTCTTCAAGAATATGCCCCCCGAAGTGGCGGCCAGACTGCTCCCCGCCAAACGCGGCGGCAAGGTCCGCCTAGGAATCACCCACGCCCGCCGCGACCTCGCAGAGGCGGTCGAACTGGCCTGGCGTCAGGGAGCTGGGTGTCTCAATCCACCGATTGAGGCGGACGGGCGGGAGGCCTTCTCCGCCGAGATTGTGTTCCGTAAAACAGCGCGCTTCGATCTGGCGCATGCGCCGGCGCTTCAAATCAAGCTCCACCATTACGATCTGGGATCGTACGCCGTCGTAGGGCCGAAACATCTCTTCGCGCAGCGTCAAAGCCCAGCCCTTGAGCGTGCGCCGCACAGAGGCCGGTTGGACATAGACGGCGCTCAAGGGATCGGCATAGGCATAGGCATAGGCGTCCGCCCCGGGCGTCACCGTTCGCGCAACCCAGTCCTGGATGTCCGCGCGCAGCCAGCTCGCCGGCCCTTCAATCGGCCCTTCCCCTCGACCCGCTTTGCAGAGATTGCGCAGGTGCATAAAGATCGGGTGGCCCTCGTTCGCCAGGGGTCGCCAGTCCGCGGGCGGCCGCTGCTCCACCTCATACGGCGACTTCAGATCGTTCAGCCTGTGGACGACCTTGCCGCCAATCCGGTAGCGCTCCATGCGGGAGTCGACATCGAAGATATCGATCACTGACCGATACGGCCGTCCCTGTTCGTCCAGGTGAGTTGCGAAGTCCTCGAACCGCAGCGAGATCTCGAACATCGGGGCCGGCGTGACGCGCTCGGCCAGCCAGACGCAATTGCGGTTGCGGTAGAGAAAGATCCAGTCGGTCATATCCAGATGGTCGGCCATCCAGGCCTCGACCGCCTCGTCCGTCTTCCCCGCCGGCGGCGCAATTCCGTCCGCCACCTCGACCGGCGCAACCGCTTCCTGCGCTTTACGTCTCCCAAGCCTCCACATCACCGGCGCTCCACTTTGGTCATTTCGCGGCCAGGTTGCCATATGTTCTTAGTTCGTTCCAGATTGAAAATCTGTCACGAGGCGTACAGGTGCTGGCGCAGGCCGCGCAAAGGCCCTACCTTCCGTTCATGCCTCGTTCTCCCGCCGGCGGTGTCGCCGACGTCTCGCGCGCCTTTATCCACGACGCTTCGGCGGCGGAGCTGGCGGCGTGGGTTCCGCACAGGCCGGCGCGGCCGGACAAGTCCGAGGGCGGGCGCCGGTTCCAGATCGTCAGCGACTATGAGCCCGCCGGCGACCAGCCGGCCGCCATCGCCGAACTCAGCGAGGGCATCCTCAGCCGCGAGAAGGACCAGGTGCTGCTGGGCGTCACCGGCTCCGGCAAGACCTTCACCATGGCCAAGGTGATCGAGCAGACCCAGCGGCCCGCCCTGGTGCTCGCCCACAACAAGACCCTGGCCGCCCAGCTCTATTCCGAATTCAAATCGTTCTTCCCGAACAACGCGGTCGAGTATTTCGTCAGCTACTACGACTACTATCAGCCGGAAGCCTATGTCCCACGGACGGACACCTACATCGAGAAGGATTCGTCGATCAACGAGCAGATCGACCGCATGCGTCATGCCGCCACCCGCGCCATCCTGGAGCGCGACGACGTGATCGTGGTGGCCTCCGTCTCCTGCATCTACGGCATCGGCTCGGTGGAGACCTACACCGCCATGACCTTCACCCTCGCCGTGGGGGACAAGGTCCATGAAAAGCAGCTCCTGGCCGACCTGGTGGCCCAGCAATACAAGCGCAACGACCAGGCCTTCGAGCGCGGCACGTTCAGGAAGCGCGGCGACACGCTGGAGATCTTCCCGGCCCACTACGAGGACCGCGCCTGGCGCGTCTCCATGTTCGGCGACGAGGTCGAGGGCATATCGGAATTCGACCCCCTCACCGGCAAGAAGACCGCCGACCTGCCGGCCATCAAGGTCTACGCCAACTCCCACTACGTCACCCCCCGCCCCACCCTGCAGCAGGCCGTCAAGGCCATCCGCGAGGAGCTGCGCTCGCGGCTGGAGTGGCTGAACGCCAACGGCAAGCTGCTGGAGGCCCAGCGGCTCGAACAGCGCACCATGTTCGATCTGGAGATGATCGAGACCACCGGCTCCTGCGCCGGGATCGAGAACTATTCCCGCTACCTCACCGGCCGCCGGCCGGGCGAGCCGCCGCCCACCTTCTTCGAGTACATCCCCGACAACGCATTGCTGTTCGTGGACGAGAGCCACCAGACCATCCCCCAGATCGGGGCCATGTACAAAGGCGACCGCAGCCGCAAGTTCACCCTGGCCGAATACGGCTTCCGCCTGCCCAGCGCCCTGGATAACCGGCCCCTGATGTTCGAGGAATGGGACGCCATGCGGCCCCAGACGGTGTCCGTCTCGGCCACCCCCGCGGCCTGGGAGCTGGAGCGCGCCGGCGGGGTCTTCACCGAGCAGGTGATCCGCCCCACCGGCCTGATCGATCCGCCGGTGGAGGTGCGCCCGGTCTCCAAGGGCGGCTTCTCCCAGGTGGACGACGTCATCGCCGAGGTGCGCGACGCGGCCCAGCGCGGCTATCGGACCCTGGTCACCGTCCTCACCAAGAAGATGGCCGAGGACCTCTCCGAGTACATGCACGAGCAGGGCCTGAGGGTGCGCTACATGCACTCCGACATCGACACCATCGAGCGCATCGAGATCATCCGCGACCTTCGCCTCGGCGCCTTCGACGCCCTGGTGGGGATCAACCTGCTGCGCGAGGGCCTGGACATCCCCGAGTGCGGCCTCGTCGCCATCCTCGACGCCGACAAGGAGGGGTTCCTGCGCTCGGAGACCAGCCTGATCCAGACCATCGGCCGCGCCGCGCGCAACGTCGACGGCAAGGTGATCCTCTACGCCGACACCATCACCGGCTCGATGGAGCGGGCCATGGCCGAGACCAGCCGGCGGCGCGAGAAGCAGAGCGCCTGGAACGCCGAGCACGGCATCACGCCCGAGAGCATCAAGAGCAACATCAAGGACATCCTCGACAGCCCCTACGAGAAGCAGGGCCGCATCACCGTCTCCGCCGGCGTGGCCGAGGACGCCCGCCCCTTCATGGGCTCCAACTTCCAGACCACCCTGCGCGACCTGGAAACCAAGATGCGCGACGCCGCGGCCAACCTGGAGTTCGAGACCGCCGCGCGCCTGCGCGACGAGATCAAGCGCCTGAAGATGCTCGACCTGGAGTTCGCCAACGAGGTCATGACCGGCGCCGGAGAGACCGCCGACAAGGACGTGGTCAAGCGCGAGAAGGCGATCATCCGCGCCCGCTGGGCCGAACGCCCCAAGCGCGGCGGACGGAAGTAGGTCCTCCGGCGGAGAGGGTGGCGATGATCGCCGCTGCTCCCCGCCTAGCTCGAACCCGGCCCCTTGGGTCCAGCTGCGGCCGTCGCCTGCGGGCTCATCTTGCGGGCGGCGGGAGACATCCTCGTTAGAGCCTGTCCGAGGAAGTCGCGCTCGCTGTCCGCGTCGACGAATAGTCGTCGGGGAACCACAATCGGGCATGACTGCGCGAGGAACACCCAATAGCCGCCGGCGCGGAATAGCTCGGTCACGCAGGACCATTGGGCCCGTTGGGTGACGCTGCCGACCTCTTGGACGAGGTCGTCGCCGATCTCGATATGGACCGGATACGCCATGCCAAGCCCTCGGGCGGCCAAGCGAGCCCGAAACTGGCGCCTGAAAAGCCAGCGTGCCAGCCGAAAATAGACCGGGGCGCCGACGGCGGCTCCGATCAGCGAGCCCAGCAGACGCCCGTTGGCATCCGATCCCCGGCTGAGGAAGGCCTCCATTTCTCCGCCGATGTACATGAAGACCAGGATCAACACGACGCTGAGCAGATACCACGGCGGCCCAAGCTGACGTCGGCGTATTGCGCCGGCGATGCCGGTCGCCTCGGCAGCATACAATTGTCCGTCCAGTGTCGTCATGCGTGAACCCCCCGTGACCACCCGTCATACGCAATGCCCATGCACGCTCGACTTGTCCAGCCGCCCGCCGCCCCCTGACAGGTACCGCCACTCTCCCTGACACGTCCCGGACCTTGGTCTATGACTCCTCAAGGAAACGCGAGGCGGACGGATGATCATCGAGAATGAAGCCCAGCTCACCCAGGCCGTCCTGGACGAAACCGGCCGCACGGCCGATCCGCGCCTGCAGGAGATCCTGCGGTCGCTGATCCGCCACCTGCACGGCTTCGCCGCCGAGGTCCGGCTCACGGAGAAGGAATTCAACCAGGCCATCGACATCGTCTCCCGGCTCGGCCAGCTGACCACGGCCAGCCACAACGAGACGCGCCTGATGGCCGGCAGCCTGGGGCTCTCGGCCCTGGTCTGCCTGATGAACAACGGCGACGGCGGCGAGACCACCGCCAACCTCCTGGGCCCCTTCTGGCGCGCCGGATCGCCCAGCACGCCCAACGGCGGCTCGATCGTGCGCTCGCCGACCCCGGGCGTCCCCCTGGCCTTCACCGGCAAGGTGGTCGACCGTCAGGGCCGGCCGGTGGCCGACGCCGAGGTCGACGTCTGGCACGCCTCCACCGTCGGCCTCTATGAGAACCAGGACCCGTCCCAGGCCGAATGGAACCTGCGCGGCAAGTTCTTCACCGACGCGGACGGCGTCTTCGCCTACCGGTCGATCAAGCCGGCCGGCTATCCGGTCCCGGCCGGAGGGCCCACCGAGGCCCTGCTCAACGCCGAGGGCCGCCATCCCATGCGCCCGGCCCACCTGCACTCGCTCATCTACAAGCCCGGCTTCAAGACCCAGGCCTCCCAGCTCTACAGCGAGGACGACGAGCACCTGGAGACCGACGCCCAGTTCGGCGTCACCCGGACCCTCATCGCCCACTACGTCCGCCACCAGGACGAGCCGGCGCCCTGGCCGGATGTCACAGGGCCCTGGTACAGCCTCGACTTCACCTTCGTGCTGGAGCCCGGCGAGGCGAGCCTGCCGACGCCGCCTGTCTCGGCCAAGGCCTCCGTTGCGGCCGCCATGCCCGCAGGCGTCCGCTAGATGGCGGCCCTCGACGACGCCGCGATGGAAAAGCGCATCCGCGACTATTTCGACGCCTGCAATTCCGGCGATCCGGCCCGGATCGCCGCGCACTTCGAACCGGACGCGGTGCACTATTTCCCGCCCGGCATGTACGAGGGCCCCTTCCGCGGCGCCGGCGTCATCGCCGACAAGTGGCGGGCGGCGGTCGAAACCCTGGGCTCGTTCTGGACCGTCGACCAGGTGATCTGCCATGCGCCCTCGCGGCGGGCGGCGATCGAATGGACCCACTTCAAGCGCAAGTCCGGCGTCATCCTGCGCGGCGACGAGTGGTACGTCTTCAGCACCGCCGGGCTGATCCAGGAAATCCGCGCCTATTACGCCTCGCCCCAGGACGCCTCCCTGAAAGCCCTTGAGCTGGGGGGTTTCGACTACGCCGGCCGCGGCTACCCGATGAGCGCGTCCTGAGCATGGACGCCCGGATCGTCGAGACCCGCCGAATCCTGCTGGACGGCGCCGTCGTGGAGATGACCCGCCAGGGCGACCGGCTCGTGGCCCCGGACGGCCGCGCCGTCGCCTGCGACCAGGCGGCGCACCTGCCGCCCGTGCAGCCCACCAAGATCATCTGCGCCCACCTCAACTACTGGAACCGGGTGGAGGAGCTGAAGACCGAGTGTCCGCCGGCGCCCAACTATTTCCACAAGCCGATCTCGTGCCTGAATTCGCACAAGGGCGCGGTGGTGCGGCCGCTGGGCTGCAAGTACCTGAACTACGAGGGCGAGGTGGCGATCGTCATCGGCCGCACCTGCAAGAACATCAGGATCGCCGACGCCTGGGACTATATCGGCGGCTACACCCTGGCCAACGACTTCGCCCTGCACGATTTCCGCGACGCGGACCGGGGCGCGATGCTGCGGGTCAAGGGCGCGGACACCCTCGGGGTGGTGGGTCCCGGCCTGGTGCGCGGCTGGACGCCGGCCGACCAGGTCCTGCGCACCCGCGTCAACGGCGCTGTCGTCCAGGAATCGAGCCTCAAGGGCATGATCTGGGACATGGCCTATCTGATCGCCGACCTCGCCCGCATCATGACCCTGGTTCCCGGCGACCTGATCCTGTCGGGCACCCCGGCCAACTCCCGCCCGGTCCAGCCCGGCGACGTGGTCACCGTCGAGGTCGAGGGCCTCGGCGTGCTGGAGAACACCATCGTGGAGGGTTGCTCCCCGGTCTCCCTGGAGGCCGGCTGGCCGCCCTCGGCGTCGGAAAAGGTCCTGGGCGTAGCCCTGGGCGAGGGGCTGAAGGAGTAGAAAGCCCGATGGCCCGCGTCGTCGCCATCGATCACATCGTCCTGCGCGTCGCGGACTTCGAGGCGTCGCGGCGGTTCTACGACCGGATGCTGACCTTCCTGGGCTTCGTGGAGGAATGGGACCTCGGCCGCACGGTCGGCTGGAACAACGGCGTGACCATGATCTGGGTGGTCGAGGCCGAGCCGGGCGCTCAGCCCCACCGCACCGGCGACATCGGCTTTCACCACTACGCCTTCGAGCTCGGCGCGCCCGGGGAGGTGGACGAGCTCGGCGCGTTCCTGGTCAAGGAGGGCGTGACCATCGTCGATCCGCCCGCCGACTATCCGAGCTACGGCGAGGGCTACCGCGCGGTCTTCTTCCTCGACCCCGACGGCCTGAAGCTCGAAGCCATGTACTTCCTCGAAAAGGTCAAACGCCGCGGCCGCCCGCCGGAGCCTAAGTGACAGCGATAGCGAGGGCGTACTCGCCCTTAGATGTCATCCCGGAATCCGCCCAGCGGATATCCGGGACCCACCCCCGACCTCGCCGCCGCACCGACCCAGGGTGGATCCCGGGTCCCCGCGCTGCGCGTTCCGGCCGGGATGACATTGTATTCAAAAAGAAAGGTTCACCACAAAGGACACAAAGAACACCAAGGGAGTGCGGCGCTTTGCGCCTGCGCTGTTCGCCTGGTCACCGGGACCTTGGTGTCCTTTGTGGTTCCTCTTCCGTCTTGCAGCGCTTCCGAACCCCGAACGATCGCGGACTGACTTGATGACATCGAAGGGGAACAACCTTCTCTTGAAGCGCCACCCCCGACGTCATCCCGGGCGACCTTACGGCGCGTTGGGGCCGATCCAGAATTTCACGGGGCTTTGCGTCGTGTCCCAGGTCACCCCGGCGGTGGCGCGGGTGCAGAACTGTTCGGGCTTGTTGTTGGCGTCGTGCGGGCAGCAGGGGCTCATCACCTGGGCGTCCGTGCGCACGATGAAGGCCACGTCCACCGTCTGGCCGGCGGGGAAGGTCCCCAGCCACAGGGTGACGATCCGCGCGGTGGAATTGACGTTGGCGGCCGGGGTGAAGCCCAGGCCCTGGCCGAAGGTCGACAGGTACTGGGCCTTCTCGTCGTGCTCGAAGCAGTTGTCGTTCGAACTGGCCTGGCCGTTCAGCAGGCTGATCCGGCTCGCCTCGCTCGACCAGACAGGATGGCCGTTGAGCTGCAGGTCCGCCCGCAGGCGCGACTGCCAGTTGCTGGGGCCGTTTTCCTCGGTGACCCCGGTGACCTGGGCCGCCGGCAGCATGAACTGGACGTAGAGGTTGGGCGACTGGGCCGTCACCGTCACCTGGGCGCGCCAGCTCGCCGTGCCGGCGGCGACCGACTGGCCGTAGGCCTGGGTGAACAGGAACGGCATGCCCTGGGGCGTGGTGGTGGCCCAGCCCTGGGCCGAATCCCCCGCCAGCTTGAAGTTGAACACCTCGCTGGACGGCGGCGCGGCGCTCGTGACCGGCGTCGGCGGCGGGGAGATCGGGAAGGCCGACACCCCGGCATAGGCCGCCGAGACGGCCGGGCCGTTCCGCTTCACGTCCGTCAGGGTCTTGGCCTTGGACTGGACGCTGATCAGGGCCGAGGTCGAGAAGTTGGCGCCAGACAGCGGGACCTGGGTGTAGGCCCCCAGCTGCGCCGCCTGCTGGGCGTTCAGCACCTTCACCGGCAGCGTCGCGGCGTACGCGGCTGTGGAGACAACCACCGCCAGTCCCGCGGCCAGGAGGACGCGGCTCATTGGTCCACCCTTTGCGGCGGCGCGACGGCGCGAAGCGGCTTGCGGACGGCGACGTTCGGCTGGGCGACCGCCGGCGGCGCGGCCTGGACCAGGGACGGACTGACGGGGAAGGGCTTCTTCACCATCAGCGCCGCCTTGGCGTAGATCGAAAAGGGCGGCTGCGGCCCGCGGAAACGGTTGGTGATGTTGGCCATCTCGACCCGGTGGTCGAGGCCGAAGCAGTGCACCTCATAGTCGTGCGACAGGTAGGAACTTGGTCCCTGGATGCCGCAATAGGAGGCCAGGTCTCGGGCGTCGGCCCGCGCGATGAAGGTGATGTCCATGCCATGACCCGGAGCGACACGGCCCAGGTAGAGCGTCGTCGTGCCCGGTCCGTTCGGCTGGTCCCAGGCGATGTCCACCTCGTCGAAGGGCGAGGAGCTGTTGGTGGCGGGATAGGTGTAGGCCGCCTCGCTGGACCAGACCGGCAGGCCGTCCACCTCGACATCCACCGCCGCCCGGGAATCGGCGCTCTGGGGCGAGTGGTAATTGTAGGTGCCGCCGTTGCTGTCGCCAGAACAGCACAGGTCATATGCGGGGCTTGTTCCCCGCTTCAGCACGGGGACCTTCAGGTCGAAGTAATAGTCCAGCGTCTGGGCGGTGGTGTTGTCCACATGCGCCCGGTAGCTCAGCGCCGCTGTGACCTTGGCGCCCGAGGCGCCGCCGCCGGACAGGCCTGCCTCAACCTTGCGCGGCGCCGCGGTGGTCATGTCCACATTGGCCAGGCGCGAGTAGCTGGAATCATAGAGGAACTGGGCGTTTCCCTGGGTGTAGTTCTGGGTCGGCTTCGTCCGGGTCAGGGCCGGATAGGCCAGGTTCGGCTGCAGGCCGGCGCCCCAGGGATCGGGCGCGAACCAGGCTGTCGGCTCGGTGTCTATGCCCGCGACCGCCACGGTGGCGTAGCTCACGGTCCAGCCGTAGACCCTGGCCTGCATGGCCGCGACGTTCCAGTTGATCCCGGTGTAGGTCCCGGTGGCGATCTGGGAGACGTTGATGTTCGCCGCCAGCGCGGGGGCGACCGGAAGGCCCGCCGCCATCAGCGCCGCCAGCGCCCCTGCCCTCACCGTCCGCCGCATATCCCCACCTGCGTCCAGACCCCGGAAGCGACACCTTAGCACGCCGCTGGGCGCGTGGCGCGGTCCGGATGCGGCAGGGTTGCATTGACGCGCCTTGCCGGCTCAACCGCTCGTGGTAGCCTAGACCGGACAGGGACCAGGAGCCGGGCCATGACCGCGGCCGACAACGCCCGGCGCGCCATCCGCCGCGCCCAGCGCCAGGAGCAGGCGATCGCCGAGGTCCTCGCCAGGCTGGAGCGCCGGCTGCGCCGGACCGCCAACGTCGTGGGTTACGCCGTGGGCCTGAAGGGCGCCCGCCTCGCCGCGGTCGTCTATGTCACCCACAAGGTCCCGCTCGCGCAGCTGAAGCCCGCCGATCGGCTGCCGGACCACATCGAGGTCTCCAGCCGCAGGGTCCCGACCGTCGTCAAGCCCTTCCCGCGCCTCGACCTCGCGGCCGACCCCGCCGCCAACCGCAAGCCCAGTCGCAACCCGATCGTGATGGGCTGCCAGATCGGCATCTGCCACAAGGAACTGGACGACGAATATGCGTGGGGCACGGCCGGCGCGGTGGTCTACGACGCCGCCAATCCGCAGCAGAAATATTTGCTCGGCGCTGGGCACGTCATGCGCTTGCACAGCAACGACGTCATCCAGCCGAGCACCGCCACCGAAGGCGCCCACAACCGCACCCGGAAATCCTTCCCCGATCGCAAGGCCAACATCGGCTCGGTCATCCGGATCGCCCCGGGCGGCGTCGACGCCGGCATCGCCGAGATCGACTTCGCCACGCCCGACATCATCGGCCTGACCGCCCCGGGCCCGCCGGAAGGTCCGATGGTCGGCCTGCCCGTCCAGAAGTCCGGCGCCACGACGGGAGTCACCGCCGGCAGGATCGGCGAGAAGAACGCGGTCGTCTTCAAGCAGCTGGCCGAATGGATGTGGGATCATGTGTTCGAGATCTTCGTCGGCTCGCCCCACACACCGGGTTTCAGGATTCCACGCCGCAGGGACGCGTCCCTGCGGGGCCTGTTCGTCATCACCCCCACGGATTTCGCCGACAAGGGCGACTCCGGCGCCCTGATCATCGTCGGGCCACAGAAGGAGATCGACGACTACGTCGACAGCCGGTTCAGGCGCGTCTACCCGAGCACCCGCGACGCCCTGAAGCACACCCTGAAAAGCCGCGCCGTCGGCCTGCTGATCGGTGTTCGCTATCCCGACGGCGCCGTGGGCCAGGAAATCACCCTCGCCCTGGACGCCCTGAAGGTGCGGCTGGTGACGTGAGGGGGCCCACCCTCGCCCAACTCGGCGCCCGCATCGCCGACTTCCCGGGCGCGGTGCTGGACCACCCGTTCGGCCCCGGCGTCGAGGTCTACAAGGTCGGAGGCAAGGTCTTCGCCATGCTGGCCGAGGCCCGTGAGGGTCCGCGCGTCACCCTGAAGTGCAACCCCGTCCTCGCCGAGATCCTCCGCGACGCCCACCCCGCCGTCCGCCCCGGCTATCACACCGACAAGCGGCACTGGAACACCGTCAGCCTGGACGAACCGCTGGACGAGGACGTGCTGTGGAACATGGTCGAGGCGTCCTACGACCTGGTGCGGGCGGCCTTGCCGAAGCGGGTGCGGGCCGGATTATCGACGGACCGAGTTGCTCATGGGCGCAGACAGGACCAGAAATAGACATCCCATAGGATGTGTATTAATTCTCCAGCATGCGGGTCGTGTTCGACACGTCAGTGATCCTCGCGGGCTTGAGAAGCCGTCGCGGCGCTTCGAACACGGTTCTTGGCTTGGTCGCCCGGCAACGCCTGACGCCGCTGGCGACGCCGGCCCTGTTCCTGGAGTAAGAGGACGTCCTCAAACGGCCAGAGCAGCGAGTCGCCCACGGACTTTCGGTCGATCAGATCGACCGGGTGCTCGCCGCCCTCGCAAGCGCGATAGAACCAGTCACAGTTCACATCGCCTGGCGACCGCAACTCAGCGACCCTGACGACGAGATGGTTTTCGATGCGGCAGTCAACGGGCGGGCGGACGCGCTCGTGACCTTCAACGTCGGCGACTTCGCCGCGGCCGCCCAAAAGTTCGGCCTTCCCGTGCGCCGGCCAGCGGAATTGCTTGAAAGGATGCAGCCATGAGCAAGGCGACCTATCCCCTCAAACTGCCTGCCTCGATCAAGACGGCCGCCGCGCGCCTCGCCAAACAGGACGGCGTGTCGCTCAATCAGTGGATCGCCTCGGCGGTGGCTGAGAAGGTGGGGGCCGTGGAGACGGCCGCGGACTTCTTCAAACGGCGCGCCGGGGTCGCCGAGCCGGACGAGCTGACCTGGTTCCTCGACAACGCTCCCGACGTGGATCCCGCGCCCGGAGATGAAAGGGCGTGAGCGCCACATTCGCCCCGCCGTTCTTACAGGCGCGCGCCAGCCGCGGGTTCGGACGCGCCCTCGCCGGGTCCCTGCTGGCGGCCTGGCTGGGCCTGGGCCCGGCGCAGGCGCAGCCGGCGTCCGCGCCCCAACCCTTCAGGATCACCAGGGCCGACCCCGCGCTCGACGCCCTGATCGCGCCGGACGCAAGGCTCAAGACCATCGCCTCCGGGTTCGGCTTCGCCGACGGGCCCGTCTGGGTCCGGGGCCGAAATGGCGTTCCGGGCTATCTGCTGGTGAGCAGCATCATCGCCAACGTCATCTACAAGGTGACGCCCGAGGGCCGCGTCTCGTCCTTTCTCGAAACAGCCGGGTACAGCGGGACGGACTTCGCCCACGACGGAAAGCTGGCGTCCTTCGCGCGCCTCCACCTGATCCTGATCGGCCCCAACTGCACGGGCGTCGACGGGCAGGGCCGCCTGGTCTGGTGCGCGGGCCAGGACCGCGCGCTCAAGCGGCTGGAGGCGGACGGCGCCCGCACCGTGCTGGCGGACAATGCCGACGGCAAACGCTTCAACGGGCCCAACGATGTCGCCATCGCCGCCAACGGCGCGATCTATTTCACCGATTCCGACGTCGGCCTGCGCGGCGGGATCAAGGGCGGCCTGGCGCAGATGCCTGACGCCGTCTGGATGTGGAAGGACGGCAAGGTCACCCAGGTGGTCAGCCGGGAAGAGCTCGGCGACGAGCCCAACGGCATCGCCCTCTCCCCCGACGACAGATACCTCTACCTGTCGGCCGGAACGACGGCCCCGAAGCCGAGGATCATGCGCTATCCCGTCACTGCCAATGGCGGCGTCGGGCCGGGCGCGCTGTTCACCGAGGGCGACGGCATCGGCGACGGCATGAAGACGGACGCCCTGGGAAACCTGTACTCGACGGGCCCCCTCACCGGCGTCGTCAGGATCACCTCCCCGACCGGCAAGCTCCTCGGCCTGCTCCACCTGCCCAGACCCGGAGACGCCGAGCCCAGGAAGCTGATCTGCGCCTCGGCCCTGGCCTTCGGCGGCGACGATGCCCGGACGCTCTACATCACCGCCTGCGACGACATCTATGCGGTGAAACTGAAGACCCCGGGCCGCCTGGAAGGCCCGTCGCCGCCGGTCCCTTGATCGGCGGCGCTTCCCGTGGCCGGGACACCGCCGCCATTTCGATGCGGACCTGGAGGCTCCCCAAGCCCCTACCGAAAGAGCGCTCGGACCTTGTCGAGGAACGAACCGGAATGGAGATGCTTGACCATCCCCGCCCATCTTTCCTCGGCGGTGAATGACCTCTCGATGGCTTGCTCTTCTGTTTTCATCAATTCCAGCACGCGCGTATCTTCACCATCGCCCAGCCAATAGCCGTGTCCGCGATCGCACAGCTCAATTTCCAGGTCATATAGTCTGTAATTGAACCTCTTGAGCGGGGCGGCGCATTCAGGACACTTGAGTTCCGTCTCCGTCGTGCTGAACACCAACGTTCCTTTGGCGTGTTCGTCGAGATGGAAGGTTTCGTCCTCGAGCGCTTTGAACTTCTGCGGATCAAACCACATGCCTTTGCAGGATGGGCAGCTCTCGACTGCGACCCCGTGCCGGGTCTGGATTTCCAAGGGTGTCTTGCATTCCGGACAGTTCAAGCTGGACTCCAAAGGCTCAGGCGCAGCGGCTCAAGGACGGCGGCGCTCGGGGAAGAGGGGTTCGAGGGACTGTGACTGAGGCGACCGCACCTCGCAAGCCATGGTGGTGTCCAGGCCCGTTGGCGTCCGGCAAACGGACACTCCCAGTGTCCGCCATGGGTGGAAAGGAGACATTCCCTCAAGGTGCTCCGATCGCCGCGAGGCCCGCTTCACAGACGCGGACCTTGGCGCGGAACTCCTCGGCGCGCTCCGGAGAGGGCGAGACACCTAGCCGACGCGAGGCGGTCAGCAGCGCCCCGGTGATGTCTTCTCGCCGCGCCTCGTTCGCGCGAAGGCGGTCCCCCGCCTTGAGCTGATCGTTGGCGACCCCTTCGTCACCCAGCCGCCCGAAACGACCGGCCATTGCTTCCGAGTACAGATCGATCATCTCCCACTGCTGATCTCGTTCGGCGGCGACGAAGCGGAACACCAGGGAGTAGTCGCCTACGCGCTCTGCGGTGAGGTGGTCAGGAACCTGAGCGTTCAGGGCCGCCGTCCAGGTATCCAGCCGCCAGGGATGGGCGTCGATGGGCGCCCCCATCTTGAAGAGCGCGCGGATGATGTCGGGCCTGTTGTCCGCCACGGATTGCTGGAGCCTGTCGATGTATCGGTTCGCGCAGGCGTTCATCGCCCGTTGCTCGGCGGCGTAGCTGAGGTTGGTCGCGAGTTCGGCCTTCATCGCCTCTTCCGCCTGGGCAACCTTGTGCTGCCAATGCAGCGTCTCGACCGCCTGCTCGGCCCCCAGCGCCGTCAGCACCCCGACGACGATGATCAGGTACTCTTTCAGAAACTCGCGGAAGCCGTGCCACGACTTGGGTTTGTGGATGTCCATGCCGCGCCCCGCAGATCACGCTCGTGAGCCTGGGTAACACGGATCGGCTGAAGGTCCGCAATGGGTCGTAGGCGGCCGGGAAGTTCCGCCCAGGAACCGGACGTTGGCGATTTCGCCGGGGCATGCGCCGACAATAGACCCTGGGAATGGCTCCTCAGGGTGGAAACCCGTCATTGCCACTCGCCGGTGATGAGGACCTCAACTGACCTTTCCCTTAGCCGCACGGTTGGCGGTGCGCCCGCGGAGGCGGTCCGTACTGAAGCAAATGCGCGTCTGATTTCAGCCGGCGCAACCGTCGGCGAATGACAACGTTTTCGTCAATGCTAGGCGGCTCATCCGCCTCCCCGGCAGCAGAGCCGCCCCTCAGCTCCAGGAAAGCGGAGTCATGAAACGCGTCGTATCTAGACTGTTCGACAAACAAGTTCAGGCGGAAGCGGCGGTCCGCGAGTTGGAGAGCATGGGTATCCCGCATGACGATCTGAGCATCGTCGCGCGCCACGCCGGTGCTCGCGAAGCTCGCTCCTTCCGCAAGTCCGACGAGGGAAAGAGCGATGCGGCTGAAGCCCTTGATACGGCCGCAGGCGCTGGCGAAGGCCTTGCGACGGGCGGGCTCATTGGCGGCGGCGCCGGGCTCCTGACCGGCCTGGGCATCCTCACGATCCCCGGTCTTGGACCGGTGGCGTCGGTGGGCTGGCTTTTATCTATGGCAATCGGCGCGGCTGCGGGCGGCGTGGCCGGCGGAGCTATGGGTGGGCTGCTCGGTGCTCTGAAGGACAACGGCGTTCCCGAGGGCGACGCCAACGTCTATGCCGAAGGCGTGCGTCGGGGTGGCACACTGGTGAGCGTCCGGGTCGAGGAGACCGACGCTGCTCGGGTCGAAGCGTCGCTTGACCTCAACAACGGCGCTGACGCGACGATCCTGGGTGAGACTTATCGTCAGGAAGGCTGGACCGCTTTCGACGCGAACTCGCCATCCGCACGCCGGAGGTCCGAACGATCTGGGCGCTCGCTAATCTAAGGAATTTTCCCTGTCTTGGTTCGAGGAGGACGTACGCCCGTCCGGTGGTGGGCGCGGCAGCCGTGAGGGCGCGGTAGTCCGTGGGAGCCGCTGAGGGTCCGCCCTCGCTCTGCCCTAGATTGGGACCGCCGGCTTGGTGTTATCGGGGTCACCGGGTTTCCGTCGCCCAGCATGAAGGTCTGCTCAGGGTCGCAACGGGTCATGCAATTCGCGCCGGAAAGCGGACCCGCCCGCCGCCAGTGGTCCCTCCCCTAGGCCGTCAGCGCCCTGGCGAGAAAGGGCAGGCTCTCGTCCATCCGGTAGTCGACCGCCGAGTGGTTGTCGTCGAACTCCTCGTAGCGATGCGCGATTCCCAGTTCTGTCAGTCGCCGTGCAAAGCGACGGGCGCCGTAGACCAGGTTGAACTGATCGGTCACGCCGCAGTCGATGTAGAGCGCCTTCATCCGCCTCAGCCCGTCCGCCTGCGTCCGCAGCTTCACTAGGGGGTCGTGCGCCAGCCAGGCGGTCCATCGGTCCGCAATGAGCTCGCAGGTGTCGGCGGTCACGGGCAGGCGCAGGCCCAGGAACAGCGCCGGATCGGGATCATAGCTGGCGGCCATGGCGAGGATGTTGACCACCTTCATCGCGTTGTCAGAGGGTTTGCGCGCGGCCTCGAACCTGGTCCACCAGGTCTCGATGCTCCCGTCCGCGCCGGCCAGCGCCCGGAGCACATCGGGCATGTCGGGCAGATAGCAGAGCTCGAACGCCATATCGCCCGAATGGCACGCGGCCGCGGACCAGACGTCCGGATGATCCAGCGCATGGACGATGGCGCCATAGCCGCCGGAGCTCTTGCCGAACACCCCGCGCCGGCCGGCGCCGCCACAGCCGAACTGGCCCTCAACGGCCGGCAGCATCTCCTCGATCAGGAAGTCCGACCACCGCCCCATCGCCGCGGAGTTCACATACTGGTTGCCGCCCAATCGGGTGAAGCAGTCGGGGAACGCCACCACGACCGGCGGCATGAGCCCTTCGCCGATCAGCCGATCCAGCCGCTCGGGCACATTTTCCCGGAACGCGGACCAGTTGGTGTGGGCCGGTCCTCCGGCGGTGAAACCCACCAGGTCGGTCAGCAACGGAAGGGCCCCACTGTCGCAGCCGGCCGGGACGTACACATCGACGATGCGTTCAGCGCGGTCGCCGAGCAGGTTGTCTCCAAGCACCTGGCTCGCCACGGTCAACCGCTCAACGCGTCCAGGCGGGTGGGTGGTTTTTCGCATGGGCCGACGGCCTCCCTGGGACGATGAGTGAGCGCGGTCCATTCAAGCGCCGCCAGGGCCAAGCGCACAACCGCCGACGGCGCGCCTCAGGGCGAAGCCCCTACCCCCGCCACGCGATCAGGGCGCTGGACGCCAGCACCTCCTCCATCGGCCCTTCCGCTTCCCACGCCGCGAACCTTTGGCGCAGGTCGGCGAGCATGGCGTCGGCCCTGTCGCCCAGGCGGGCGCGCGAGGTGCTGGAGAGCGACAGCAGGCGGTGGGCCAGGGTTTCGACGTCCAGCGGCAGGCGGCTGTAGACGATGATCCGCTCCAGCCGCCGGAAGGGCGAGGCCAGCAGCACCGAGGTGTCGGGCGCATACTCGCCGCCCGCGCGCAGGGCGTGGCGTTCGTCGTCGGCGGTGTAGGCGCGGAAGAACGCGTCGAAGGCGCGGATGCGGGCGTTCTCCGGGATCTCGGGATGATCGTCGCCGATCAGGACCACGGCTCCGTCCGGGGTGATCAGCCGGTCCAGGTCCGCAAGGGTGCGGGCGCGGTCCATCCAGTGGAAGGCGCGGCCGATCACCACCGCCTTGAAGACGCCCAGCGCCGGGCCGAGGTTTTCGGAGCGGCCCTCCACCACCTCGACGTTGGGAACGCTCGCCGCCGCCGCGCGGGCGATCTGGAGCATCGCCGGCTCGGGGTCCATGGCGACGACGCCAAGGACGCGGGGCGCGAAGGCCAGGGCCAGCTGGGCCGGGCCGCAGCCGAGGTCGAGCACCCGGTCCGCACGGGTCAGGCCGATCAGATCGGCCGTGCGCTCGATCAGGGCCCGCGGATAGGGCGGCCGGCCCGCCAGGTAATGCGCGGCCGCGCTCTGGAATCGGTTGGCTTCGAAGTCGACGGCGGCCATCATGAGGCGAACCCGTGTCTGGGGCTGAACCTACCAACTATCGCCGCCGGTCCGCGGGGCGCGCAATGGCGGAGGCTGTCACAGGCCTGTGTCCCTGCTGAAGCGCCGCCATAGGAACAGGCGCTGACGCCGGCCGTTGGGACTGTACTGGGGTGGGTGTCCCCTTGAGGTTAACCCACATGAGAAGAATTCTGTTCATCGGCGCCGCCCTGGCGCTTGGCCTTGGCAGCGCGGCCCAGGCCCAATCCAACGGAGCGCCAGCCGATGCGGCCGGAGCGCCGAGCGCTGTCAGTCCCCCCGCCGCAGGAGCACCGAGCGCTGTCAGCCCTCCCGCCGCAGGAGCACCGAGCGCCGTTAATCCCCCCGCTCCCGCCGCACCTGGCGACACGGCGGGTTTGAAGGCCGGCATGGTCGTGAAAGACACCACCGGCGCAACCGTCGGCACCATCGCCCAGATCGGCAAGACCGCTGACGGATCCGCCGCCGTGACCGTCAAGGTCGACGGCAAGGAAATCGGCGTGCTGGCGTCAGCCCTGACCCCCTCGGGCAGTCAGGCGATCAGCACCCAGACCAAGGCCCAGTTGCTGGCCTCCAATCCGCCGGCCCGCCAACCCGGCTAATCGGACCTCGACCGGCCGGCCCCCACTCCGGGGGTCGGCCGGCGCCTCTTGGGGCCCGTATTTGGCCCGAGCAGCGGTGGACGGGTTGCAACACCCCATCCCAACCCGTCCTCCGCTTGGCTCCTTGATCCGTCTCAGTGGACCGGGGCGGCCGCACCGACGTTCCTGTCCGGCGGTGGTTCATCCGCCAGGACGAAACGGATCGGAATACGGATCTGGGCCCCGTCCGCCGGCCGACCTTCAGAAGTCCAGGGATTGAGCGCGAAATAGGTGGCCGCGACCGCTGCCGCCGCGCCGAATCCGAACCCGGTCGGGTCTTCACTGGCGGCGGTGCACTTCGTCAGGCTGCCGTCGGCCGCGACGGTGCAATCGGCCACGCCGTGACCCGTCTTGAGACCCGCCTTGATCGCTTCCGCCGGGAAAAGCGATGTCATGGTGTCGGCGCTGAGATAGCGGATCCATTCGGCGCGGGAGACCCTGTCCAGGCCTGCCGCGCCGTCCCTGGGGTTGATGAAGGTGAAAGGCAGGTTGATCCGCGCCTGGGACATAGTCCCCGGATCGGCGCCGAGCACGCTGAATCGCCCGGCCAGGCCGAGCGCGGCGGCGCCGAAGCCGGCGCCCACAGGATCCTCGTTCTCGATGGAACATGGCCCCACCACGCCGTCCGGCTTGAACCGGCACCTCAGCGTTGCGTGGCCCTGGGACAGGGCCGCCGCCGCCTTCGGCCAGGCCGCCGCCATGTCCGCGATGCTGGGCGTGGTTTTCCAGGGCGCATTGGTCAGGCCCGTCAGACTGCCGCCGTATCGATCCACGCCAGCCTGGCGAGGCGCGGGCGGGGGAAAGTTGATCGGAATGTGCACCTCCGACTCCGCCGCCACCCCGCCGGACCGGGCGGGCGTGAGCCCGAGGACCGGGACGAGGTTCAGGGCGGCCGCGCCGAAGCCCTTGCCCCTTGGCGTTTCGCTGGCGACTTTACAGCCGCGAACCTGGCCTCTCGAGGTCAGCGTGCAGGCGAGCATGGCCTGACCGCCTTCGTTTTTCGCCCCGGGCGGCCAGACGGCGTCGAGTTCTGCGGCTGTCGGCTGGTGCGTCCAGGTCGGTGTTGTCTGGCCCGAGAATGAAAACGTGATCGGAATCGTGACCACCCCGCCGTCGACGGGCACGCCGTCGCGGGCCATGGGGCGCATCTTGAAACCAGCGGCCATCTTCAGGGCGGCCGCGCCGAATCCCTGGTCCGGCGGATCTTCGCTGAGCACAATGCAGTCGTGAAGGCGCCCGGCGACCTCTACGCTGCACTTCAATATGGCGCTCCCGGTGCTGGACGCATTTGGCGGGAAATTGCGCCCGAGGTCCTCCGCGGACGGCAGCTGCACCCAGTCTGGATTGGTGATGACCGGGACATGGTCCGCCGCGCCGGCCGAGGTCGCCAACACCGCCAAGACCACTGCCGCCCAGAGTCTCAAAGCCGCCCCCACGTCCTGACCAGGGCGATCCGCCCCCAGCCCCAACCTAGGGTCGCGACCCCGTGACTTGCAAGATGAAGCTTGGCCAAACGGGTCTTCTCCAACACCGTGCAATGACCTAACCCTCGCGGGTCTCAAGCCGGAGAGAACCGCCCATGTCCACCGCCCTGCCCCAGGCCGTGCTCGACGCTGCTGACGTCAGCGCGATCACTCAGCTGGTGCTGGCGGAACGCGAGAGCCGCGACCTCGGCCGCTGGGCGCGGATGGGCGCCTGCTTCTGGCCGGACGCCCAGATCAGGATCAGCTGGTTCCAGGGAGACGCGGCGGGCTTCGTGCGGGGGTCTATCGACATGGCCGCGCGCGGCGTCCGGGCCAAGCATCGGCTGGCGCCTGTCGGCGTGCGGCTGAACGGCGACCGCGCCGTGGCTGGTTTCGCCGCGATCATCGACATCCCGGCGACCGTCGGCGCCGTCGAGGCCGTGCTCTCCAGCCACGCCCGGTTCCTCTACCCGGCCGAGCGGCGCGGCGGCGAGTGGCGCCTGATGGGTTTCGAGGCGGTCTACATCCGCGACGAGTTCACCACCCCCATCCCCGGCCAGGTCCTGCCCATCTCAGCCGAGGACGTCGCCGCATTCCGGCCCTCGTACCGGATGCTGTCCTTCCACCTGACCAGCCAGGGCTACGCCGTCGACCCGGACCTGCCAGGCGACGACCGTCCCGACCTCGCCGACGCCGTCTACGCCCGCCTCTACGACTGGGCGGGGCTGGCGCCGTAGGAGCCACGTTCGCCTTCTCAATGGTGGGCCGCGCAGGATAGCATTGTATTCACAGAGAAATATCACCACAAAGGACACTAAGGCCACCAAGTTCATGGCGATCCAGCAGGCGCCCGCCTGGCTCAGGCGGCGGGGACTCCGCAGGCTCCTTGGTGTCTTTTGTGTCCTTGGTGGTTCCCCTACGCCTTCGCGGTCCCTCGACCCTAAGTGGAAGTCGAGCGGCCCCGACCGGCAACCGGGCTTTCGCTCCGGAGTTTGTTGGGGGGCGAAGCATAGACGTCAATGCTTGGCGCCAGGAGGAACGACATGTTTCGTGGATTCATCGTCGGCGTGATCGCCGTGATCCTGCTTGGGGCTCTCGGGGGATATCTGGTCCTGAATTCAGGCGTGGTTCCCGCAAACGCGGACGCAAAGCCCGGCGGCCTTGAGCTCTGGGCGGCCGATACGTCGCTCAGCGCGACGCTGGCCAGGGCTGCTACGAAGGCTCCCAATCCGGTCCCGTCGACCGACGCCAACCTGGCCCAGGCGGTGACGCTCTACGGCCAGCACTGCGCGATCTGCCATGGGGATTCCCGGGGGGACGCATCGGCCTCACCGGTGGCGAAGGGCGAATATCCCCGACCGCCGCAGTTCGGGACCGATGGGGTCGAGGACGATCCCGAGGGTTACTCCTACTGGAAGATCAAACACGGCATCCGTCTCACCGGCATGCCCTCTTGGGCGTCCACTCTCAGCGACCAGCAGATCTGGAGTCTGGCCCTGTTGCTCAAGCACATGGACAAGCTGCCTCCCGGCGCACAGCAGGCGTGGCGGCGCGTGCGGAACTAGCGCGAACGGAGGCGCGGCGCCTGGATCATCGAACGACCTCAAACACCACCTTCCGGAGCGCGCCGGCGCCGTGCATTGTGCCGGCCACGGACGACAGTGAAGGGACAGCGGCATGGCCGAGACAACGGGGCCGGCGAACGGCGCCTCGGACACCGGCCGCATCTTCCTCTACTTCAGCCACCTGACGCTGCTCGTCTACCTGGTGCTGCCGCACGGCTACCTGCTCGACTTCACCACCTCCTACATGATGAAGAACCAGCTGCACGCGAGCGCCGACCAGGTGTCGATGTTCCGGCTGGTGACGGCGATCCCGCTGTATTTCTCCTTCCTGTTCGGCTTCGCCCGCGACCTCTGGAACCCGTTCGGGATGAGGGATCGGGGCTTCTTCGTCATCTTCGGCCTCGCCACCGCGGCGGTGTTCGTCGGCATGGCGCTCACCAAGCTCAGCTTCACCAGCATGTTCGTCGGCATGCTGCTGCTCATGCTGATCTTCCGGTTCGTGGCCGCCGCCTATCAGGGGCTGATCGCCCTGGTCGGTCAGGAGAAGCTGATGTCGGGGCGGCTCACGGCGATCTGGCAGATCGTCGCCTCGGTCCCCTACATGATTGGCGGCTTCGCGGCCGGCCCCATCGTCGAACGGCTCAAGCCCAGCCAGACCTTCCTGGCGATGGCCGTCCTCGCCCTGCTGATCGCCCTGACCGGGCTGTGGAAACCCAAGTCCGTGTTCGGCCACGCCTACGACCAGCCCCAGGCGCGGACCACGAATTTCGTCGGCGACATCAAGCGGCTGTTGAAGCACCGCGCCATCTATCCGGCGGTGCTGATCATGTTCATGTTCCAGTTCGCGCCGGGCTCGAACACGCCGCTGCAGTTCTACCTGACCAACCAGCTGCACGCCTCGGACGCCATCTACGGCGACTACAACGCCATATTCGCCGGCGCCTTCATCCCCATGTTCCTGATCTACGGCTGGCTCTGCCGGAAAGTCGCCCTGAGCAAGCTGCTCTGGTGGGGGACGATCATCACCGTGCCCCAAATGATCCCGCTGGCCCTCATCCATACCGGGACCGAGGCCCTGTGGCTGGCCGCGCCCATCGGCATGATGGGCGGCATCGCCGCCGGGGCCTATTACGACCTCTGCATGCGGTCATGCCCGCCGGGCCTGCAGGGGACCCTGATGATGCTGGTGGATGGCTTCTACATGCTCTCCTACCGCGCCGGGGACGTCCTGGGTTCGAGGATCTATTCCTCCAGCCCGACCCACGGCTTTCTGTACTGCGCGCTGGCGACCACCGCCGTCTACGCCCTGATCCTGCCGGTGCTGCTGCTGATCCCCAAGGCCCTGATCGCCACCACCGACGGCCAGGCCAATCCGGCGGTCAAGGCCCAGGTCCTGGAGGAAATCGCCGCGGCATAGGCCCCCGGCGCGTCTTCCCCGGACCCGTTCGTTCAGGCTAACCTGACGCCTGGGCCGTTAGGGGACGACATGAGCGCCGACACTTCCATCCTGTTCACGCCCTTCGACCTGGGCGGCCATCGCCTGAAGAACCGTTTCGTCATGCCGGCCATGACCCGCGGCCGAGCGCCCGCGTCGGGTGTCCCGAGCGCCCTCAACGCCCTCTATTACGCCCAGCGCGCCACGGCTGGTCTGGTCATCGGCGAGGGGACCAACCCGACCCCCGGCGGCTGCGGTTTCCCGGGCGTGCCCTGCGTCTATACCCCGGAGCACGGCGAGGGCTGGCGCAAGGTGGCGGACGCCGTGCACGCCGCCGGCGGGACCCTGTTCCTCCAGCTCTGGCATGGCGGGCGGGTGTCCAGCGCCGCCTGGCAGCCGGACGGCCGCGCGCCCCTCGGCGCCTCCGCCGTCAAGGCCGAGGGCGCCCTGATGATGACGCCCGACGGCCAGAGGGGCGAACCCGACGTCCCACGCGAAGCCACCCACGCCGAGATCGCCTGGCTGGTCGAAGGCTTCGCCAAGGCGGCGCGCACCGCCATCGACGCGGGGGTAGACGGCGTCGAGATCCACGGCGCCAATGGCTACCTGGTCCACCAGTTCCTGTCCGACCGGTCGAACGTCCGCACCGACCGCTACGGTGGGGCGCCGGGGAACCGCATCCGCTTCCCCCTCGAAGTGGCCGAGGCCATCGTCGCCGAAATCGGCGCGGCCCGCACGGGCATCCGCATCTCCCCCCTGGCCGCCTACCAGGACGCGCCGGTCAGCGACCCCGAAGCCGTCTACCCCCTGCTCCTGAAGGAGCTGGACCGGCTGAACCTCGTCTATGTCCACTGCGTGGAGGGCGAGCCCGGCGGCATAAACCGGGGATGGGACGCCGAGGCCCGCACCTTCGACTTCAAGGCGGCCCGGCGCATGTTCAAGGGCGCCTGGATCGCCAACAACGGCTATGATCCCGTGCGGGCGGCCGCGGCGATCAACGCGCAAGACACGGATCTCGTCTCCTTCGGCCGGCCCTTCCTCTCCAATCCGGACTACCCCGAACGGGTCCGCCGCGGCGCGCCCCTCAACGACATCGACCCCCCCACCGCCTACGCCGGCAATGGCGAGGCCGGATACACGGACTATCCGGTGCTGGAGATGGCGGAGTAGCACACTCCTCCCCCGTTTACGGGGAAGGGGGAGCCAAAGTGATCCAAACCGTCTCCCCCTGCGTATCAGCAGCGATCAGCTGCGGGGACACCGATGCGGGAGAACGTGAGCTTCGCCAGCGGCGGGATGACCTGCCGGGGCTGGCTCTTTCGGCCGGATGACCCCAGCACCGGGGCGCGGCCGGCGATCGTGATGTCGCATGGCTTTTCGGCGGTGAAGGAACAGCGGCTGGAGCCCTTCGCTGAACGTTTCGCCGCCGAGGGCTTCGTCGTCCTGGTGTTCGACTACCGCTGCCTCGGCGCCAGCGACGGCGCCCCGCGCGGACGGATCATACCCCAGCTCCAGCACGACGACATCCGCGCGGCCCTGGCCTTCCTGGCGGCCCAGCCGGGGGTCGATCCGGAGCGCCTGGGCCTTTGGGGCACGTCATACTCCGGAGGGCACGCCCTGTTCGTCGGGGCGCTCGATCCACGGGTGAAGGTGATCGTGGCCCAGGTTCCCGCCATCGACATCCCCCGCTCTGTCCTGGCCATGAGCGGCGAGGACGGGTTCGCCGGACTTCTGGGCCTGCTGGCCGATGACCATGCCAGGCGCAACGGCGGCGATACGGGCCGGACCATGCCCGTGACCGCCCAGGGTGGCCAGCCGGCGTTCCTGGCCGGGGACGCCGCCCATGCCTGGTTCGCCGAGACGGCGCTGGGGGCTCCGGCCTGGGTCAATTCCGTGACGCTGGAATCGGTGGCGCGGGGGATCGAATACATCCCCGCGGCGCTGATCGACCTGATCGCGCCCCGGCCCCTGCTGATCCAGGCGGCGGCCGGCGACGAGCTGATCCCCTTCGAGCAGGTGCGCGACGCTTTTGCTCGCGCGGGAGAGCCCAAGACGCTCGAGGTCCACAAGGGGGGCCACTTCGACCTCTACCAGGGGCCCGCCCATGCGGTCGCCCTGGCCAGTCAGGCGGCCTGGTTCAAGCGCTGGCTATGAGCGGCTTTCCTCCCCCGTTCACGGGGGAGGAGAAGGTTCAGCCGTAGGCGTCGACGCGGACGCGGCGGCCGGCGGACTTGGCTTCCTTCTTGGCCTTGGCGTCGGCCTTGGCCTGGGCCTTGCGGGCTTTGCGCTCGGCGCGCTGGGCCGCGAGCATGCCCTCTTCGGATTCCAGCTCCACCTGGATCTTGGCCTCCTCGGCCTCGATCTTGGCCAAGCGCGCGGACTCCTTCGCATCGGTGCGAGCCTGGCGCACCGCCTCGAGCTCGGCGGCTTTGCGAGAGGCCCGATCGATGAATTCGGGGTCTGCGACAGTGGGCTTGGCCTTGAACTTGGCCATCAAGGCCTTCTTGGCATCGGCCGACCGGCCGAGCCTTTCGGCCAGGTCCGTCTTCTTATTCGTTTCTTTCATGGGTCCTTCAGGAAGGGTAAGGCGCCGCGCCTAACCCGGACTCGGGCCCTAGGCAACACCGAAGAGCGATCCGGACGCGGTTCGGACCATTCTTACCCTCAAATGGCGACGACGGCGTGTCAGTCAACGGCTGAAGAGGCGATTGGTCGCATTCGCAGCGACGCGGCGTCGCTTTCTGTGGCGTTCAACCGGCCCGAAGCGGGACCAGCATGCGCCGGACGCCCGTGTAGAGCAGCGTCATGCCGCCGACGCTCGCCGCCAGCCGGGTCATGATCGCCTGGCTGCTGTAGCCGAAGGCGTTGATCAGGAACGGCGAGAACAGCGCCCAGGCGGGCGGCGTCAAAAGACCCAGACCCGCCAGGGCCATCAGGCCGCCGATGAGGATTCGCTTCTGCATGTCGCCGCCTCCTTAGGCCAAGCTTCGGACACGGCCGTGGCCGGTCAATGTATTTGCGGCGGCGTTTGATGTCCGGACGCAGAATTGCCCATCCATTAGGCGCCGCTTGAACCGAAGCGAGGGAGATGCGACCTCGATCCCGTCATGGCGGACCTTATCGCACTGCTCCGGGGAATTAATGTCGGCGGCGCAAAGCGGGTTGTCATGGCTGACTTGCGCGCCTTGCTCGGCGACCTCGGCTTTGGCGCCGCGCTGACCCTGCTGCAGTCGGGAAACGTCGTCTTCGACGCCGGCGGCGCCGACCCGGACGCGGTGGAGCGCCAGTTGGAGGCGACCCTCGAAGAGCGGCTCGGCCTCAAGATCGCGGTATTCGTCCGCACCGCTTCGGCGTGGGACGGCGTCATCGCCGCCAATCCGTTCCCCGCCGAGGCTGAAAACGATCCCGGGCGCCTGCTGGTCCTGGCGCTGAAGCGGGCGCCCGCGCCTGAGTCCGTGAAGGCCCTGCACGCCGCGATCCCCGGCCGGGAGACCGTCAAGGCGTGCGACCGTCACGCCTATGCGATGTTCCCGGACGGCATCGGCCCGTCGCGCCTGACCCCGGCGGTGCTGGAACGTCATCTCGGCCCCTGCACGGGCCGCAACTGGAACACCGTGCTGAAGCTCGCGGCCGCGACGCGAAGTCGCGCCAACTAGTCACGGTTTCCTAACCGCGTTCCTGAACGGGGCCTTCACCGCGCCTGGCTTAGCTTCACCGTGACCGCCAGGGAGTCCGCGCTTGACCTTGCACCGCCTGATCTACGCCAGCCGCCTCGCCCGCAGCCCCTGGGAGCGGCTGGACGACCTGACCGGCGGCGAGCCGGAGCCCGACCTGTCGCGGCTGTTGCAGTCCATCGTCCGCGCCTCCATCCCCAACAACCTGCGCGTCGGGGTGGATAGCATGCTGATCGCCCACGACGGCTGGTTCCTGCAGGCATTGGAAGGCCCCGGCGCCAGCGTGCGTTCGGTGTTCGAACGCATCTCGGCGGACGACCGCCACACCCCGCCGGTGGTGCTCCGCGAAGGGCCGATCGGCGAGCGCGCCTTCGGGCGTTGGATCATGTGCGCCCATGGCCTGTCCGGGGCCGACACCGCCATCCTCAGCCGCTTTGGCCTTCTGGCGAAATTCGACCCGGTACGCGAACCCATGTGCCCGGTGCTGCCCCTGCTGGTCGCGGTGGCGCGGGAGCATCGCAAGATGCTGGACTTCCAGCACGAGCACCTGACCACCTCCCTCGCCCGCCGCGCGGCCTAGACCGGGTTCAATCTCACCTCAACCCGGTCCAAAGTCATCCCTTGCGGGGATGGCCCCTGGCGGCCTCTTCGCGCGCCGCCTCCAGTTCCGCGGCTTCCGGCCCGTCCAGCGCCGCCTCGGCCTCGCGCGCCTTCCTGGCGACCTCGTCCGGATGGCTGGCGAAGGCCTGCTGGTCCTTCTGGTACTTGCGCGCCGAGATGTAGTCGCCTTCGCCCTGGACCTTGCCGGCGTCGGGCGTTTCGGTGGGCTTCATGGTGGGCCTCCTTGATGTCCCAGCAAAATCCGCCGGCGCCTCGCAAGTTCCCCCGCCAGGCGCGGTCTGGACCTCGCCCGGGCCAGGGCCTTAAGCAGGACGGCCGACGCTCACGGCCGGGGACCCCGCATGATCTCGCTGAAAGACCGCATCGCCATCGTCACCGGCGCCAGTTCCGGCATCGGCGCGGCCATCGCCCGAGCCCTGGCGGACCAGGGCATGAAGCTGGTCCTGGCGGCCCGGCGGCCGGACAAGCTGCAGGCGGCGGCCGACGAAATCACCGCGGACGGCGGGACCGCCGTGGCGGTGCCCACCGACGTCACCCTTGAGGCCGATGTGGAGGCCCTGTTCAGGGCGGCGGTGGACCGCTTCGGCCGAGTGGACCTGGTGGTCAGCTGCGCGGGCGTTCCCCAGGCCACTCCCATCGAACAGATGAGCCTGGCCGAATGGCGGTCCGTGCTCGACGCCAACCTGACCTCGGCCTTCCTGTGCGGACGCGAGGGCCTGAAGCTGATGAAGCCGCAGCAGCGCGGACGGATCATTTCCATCGGCTCGGTGGCGGCGCGCTCGCCCCGCCCCGACGCGGCGGCCTATGTGGCGGCCAAGGCGGGCCTCGACGGCCTGACCCGGGCCCTGGCGCTGGATGGACGCGACCACGGCGTGGCGGTCTCGGTGCTGCATCCGGGCTTCACGGTCACCGGATTCGGGCCAGGCGCGGACGGCGGCGTGGGCCGCAACGCCATGGATCCCCGCGACGTCGCGCAGATCGTGGTCCTGATGGCCTCCCTGCCCGACGAACAGAACCTGCTGGAAGCCCTCACCCTGCCGCTGGGGATGCCGTTCCTCGGGCGGGGGTGATGAGCGGCCTGCGGGCGGCTCAGGCGGCCGCCGGTTTGCGGCCGATGACGATCCACTTGTCGGAAAGGCCGTCGTTGCCGCCATCGGCGCTGAAGGTCTCCCCGTCGTAGATGAACGTCTTCACCTGCTCGAGGGTGATCGAGGGCTCGTCGTAACCCTCTCCCACCAGCTTGCCCTTGGCCTCGAAGGCCTTGTCCTCGGTGTCGCAGGCCAGGATCTGAAGTCTGTCGGTCATGTCTGGGCGCCTTCAGCAGCTGCTCGGGGTGGCGGGTAGGGGTTTGGAGAGACTGGAGATCGCTGGCGTGTTGTCGCCGATGAGGTCGCTGACGCCCTTCCAGTCGGCGACCGCGTCCAGGCCTTGCGGCGGACGCCATTTCGGCGAGGCGGTCTTGGCCTTCGCGATCAGGTTCGCCCACTTCATGGCGTCGAATGCGCCAGCCGGAGCGACGCAGGCCTGGATGGCCGCAAGCTGGGTGCGGTCGGTCGCCGTATCGACGTTGAGACCTGTGTTGAACGCGGTCTTCTGGCTGGGGGTCAGCGCATCGGCCGCCGCGCCAACCGCGATTGCGTGCATCAGGCTCCGGATATCGTCCGTCTGCGCTAGGGCGTCGGCCGCCAGGCCTGTCGCGAAGAATTGCTGTGTGCGGAGCCCAGCCTGCTGCAAGGAGCCGCTTTGGGTGGTGGAGTCGATGGCGGCGAGGACCGAAGGATAGACGTCGACGTCGCCGGCGGCGGTGTGGTTCGCGCCAAGGGGAATGTAGGAGAATTCCTGGCGCTTGTAGCCGAACGTCATGCTGTCCGGGGCGCCGGTTTCGCCGAACCCGACCTTGAGGCCAAGGGTGGTGCCGGTGCCAAAGAAGGTCATCTTCTTGTTGCCCGAAAGCGGTGCGGGACCGGCGGCGGCGTCATCCGCGTCGGTCGCCAGCAGCGCAGCCGCGCCCGTGGCGTAGACCTGGCGAACCTCTGGCGCGAAAATGTTGCCGCCCGTGCCGAAGGTGGCCACGACCGGCGGGATCGCGCCGTTGCTGTAGGACGGCCCCAAATAGGCTTCGGCGCGATGATAGGCGATGCTGGCGGTGGGCGGCTTGGCGGCGAAGTCGAGCCCCAGCGACGTGTTGGTCACGAAAAGGACGTGGTCCGTCTGGGAGGCGCAACCGCTGAGGCTGAGAGCGGCGAGGATCGTCAACCAACGCATGTTCATGGGGTGCCTCCTTGGGCGCTCAACGACCTGTTCAGGGCAGGAGAGGTCAGGGTCGGCGGGAGTCCGAGGCGGCCCTCGGGCGAACCTGACTTCATGGAAACGGACGTCTTCGCGCGGGCCAGATCCGCGCAGGGTCCCGCGACCGCCACGTCGACGCAGGCGCCTTCCGGCAAGGTGAGGACCGAGCGCCGGTCGGCGCCGAGCGTGAAGCCGCCGCCATCCTTTGCGGACCCCGTGTGCAGGGCGATCCCGATGCTGGCCACGCTGACCAGGGTCGGTATCGACGGATCCGCCTTTTGCGCAGGGACGGTCATGTTCACCAGCCCGATTCCGACCACGTGACGTGCACCGGTTTGATCTGTGTATTGAAGGGGGAGGCAGCCTGTCAGGCCAAGGCTGAGCGCCAGAGCGCTCATCACCCTTCCAACACGCTCATGCACCGGCGAATTTCGCCGCAAGTCCGACGTCTGCCGCACTTCGTCGCCCTTCCTTATGGTCAAGCTAGTGCAGGCGGGGACAGCATACAACCTTGATATTCAGCACAATTGAAATGTGACCTGACCGCGCAAAAGTTAGCCCACTTCCGATCGTGACGCGCCATTTCCGGGCGGATGGAGGCGCGGGCCGCTGTGAAGAGCGGCGGCCGCACAGCGGCATGCGCCGACTCACGTCCCCGGGCGCAGGAACACCATGGTGATGCGCGGGTCGGCGGTCTTGATCGCCTGGCTGAGATCTCGCGCCGCCTGCTGGACCTCGTCGCCCGACAGTCCGGTCCGGAAATGGACGGCGGCGGCGAACAGGATCGCCTTGGGACCAAGATGCAGGCTCAGGACCTCCCGTAGCTCCTGCACCCGGCCGTCACCCAGGATCAGCCCGCGCACCGCCTCGACGATCGAAGGCACGGCCGCCTCGCCGGCGATCAGACTGCGCGTTTCATTGGCGAGGAACACCGCCACGGCGACCAGCAGCACGCCGATCAGGACGGACGCCGCGCCGTCCATCCAGACGATCCCCAGCCAGCTCTCGCCGGCGACGCCGACC
>FTIH01000439.1_pt3 | contig 36921 bp, 37 predicted proteins | sample 1658451 | NCBI WGS metagenome assembly FTIH01 (sample SAMEA3914826, study PRJEB12502) | metagenome | biome: forest; material: soil | place: Canada | collected 2011-07-03 | depth 0.3 m
AGGCGGGCGGGATGTCGGCTTCGGGACAGCGCAGGAAGCCGGTGCCGATCTGCACGGCGCTGGCGCCGAGGGCGAACGCAGCGGCGAGCCCCCGGCCATCGCTGAGGCCGCCGGTGGCGACGACCGGGACGCTGACGGCGTCGACGACAGCGGGCAGCAGAGACATCAGGCCCACGAGCTGGCGCTCCCCGCGTCCGGCGTCGAAGGCGCCGCGATGGCCGCCCGCCTCCATGCCCTGGGCGATCACGACGTCGGCGCCAGCGTCCGCCGCCTGCCGGGCCTCGGCCACGGTGGTGGCGATGGCGAACCAGGAGATCGCCCGCGCTTTCAGCCGTTCCACGAAGGCCGGCGGATAGAGGCCCATGATCGAGGACACGATGGGCGGGCCCGCCTGCAGCAGGGCCTCGCACTGGGCGTCGAAGTCCAGCGGGGCCGCGTCGCCGGCGCCGGGCGCAACCTCGGGGCCCCAGCCGGAGAGGAAGGTCCGGACCTGGGCCTCATGGGCGGCGTCCCGCACCGGCGGCGGGTCCGGAATCCACAGGTTGATCTGGAACGCGCCGTTGCTGGCGCCGCGCACCGTCCGCGCCCAGTCGCCGATCTCATCGGGGGTGAGCGTCAGGGCGCCGCACGCGCCCAGCCCGCCCGCGTTGGCGACGGCGACCGACAGCGACGGCGGACAGGCCCCCGCCATGGGGGCCAGCAGGATGGGGACGCGCAGGCCGAAGCGATCGCAGAAAGCGCGGGTGCGGTCTTGGAAGGACATGGGCGTTCTCACGGCGGTCTTGGAACGGCGTCCGGCGGCCACGGCGGAGCCACCGGCCCATAACAGCCCAGACGGGCCCCGCGTTCAATTCGACGTCCTGACGGCGCGCCCGGCCGGTTCCGTGCCCCGGAATCATTGGCCAGGCGTTGAACCCGCGGGCCGGTTCGGCTTAGGCTTCCGCGTCGTCGGCGCCCCAGGTCGGGGCGCATCAGGAGATGGTGATGGCTGGCAAGATCACGGTTCACGATCCGCGCGGATATCCGCCGAAGGTGGTCGGCAAGCGCCTGGCCAACCGGCTCGAGAGCCTGGACGGCAAGGTGCTCTACCTGGTCGATTGCCTGTTCGACAACGCGGACGTGTTCATGGAGCAGCTTCGGCTGTGGTTCGCCCGGAACATGCCGGGGGTGATCACCCGCACCATCAAGCCGCGGGAAAGCTGGGTCGACGACCCTGGCATGCGCGAGATCATCGCGGCGGACGGCCACGCGGCCATCATCGGCGTCGGTCTCTGAAGCACCTGTTGCCCCACGGTCGTGGGGTTGGCCCTAGCGCTGGAAGAACAAGGGGTTCCGACCATCCCGGTCAGCACCCACGTGTTCGCGCGTCTCGCCGGGGCGACGGCGCTGGCCGCCGGCATGCCGACGGCGCGCAACTGCTTCGTGCCGCAGCCGGTGGTCGGCCTCTCGGCCTCCGAGCTGCGCGGCTACATCGAGAGCACTGACCCTGTCTCCAAACGCCCCTTCATGCAGGGGGTGATCGAGGGCCTGACCCAGCCCCTGACCGACGAAGACCTGAAGGGGGCGACCTTCGAGCGGTCGACGCCGCGCCTGCTGGAGCCGGACACCGAGGACAATCTGCGCCAGCTGTTCATCGAGAACCACTGGACGGACTACCTGCCGATCATCCTGCCGACGGAGGCGCGGGTCGAGCGGATGCTGAAGGGAACGCACGCGGCGCCCGACCGGATCGTCGGGCGGATGCGGCCCACCTCCTTCCGTGAGGCCTGGGCGTTCGACGTGGAGAAGGTGGCGGTGAACGCGGTCATGGCGGGCGCGCGTCCGGAATACCTGCCGGTCGTTCTGGCGATGGCCGCCAGCGGCATTTCCGCCCGGTCCAGCAGCACCACGTCCTGGGCGACGATCTCCCTCGTCAACGGACCGATCCGCAACGAGTTGAACATGAACTCAGGCGTGGGGGCGATGGGGCCCTACAACCAGGCCAATGCCACAATCGGCCGGGCCTACTGCCTGACGAGCCAGAACGTGCAGGGCGGCTCGGTTCCCGGCGACACCTACATGGGCGCGCTCGGCAACAACTTTAACTACACCGCCTGCTTCCCCGAGGCCGAGGAGCGCAGCCCCTGGTCGCCGTTCCATGTGGACCAGGGCTTCAAGCCGACGGACAGCACAGTCAGCGTCTTCTTTGGCGGCTGGTACACTCAGTCGGGCTTCGGGCCGCGCGAGACCTGGAAGGAGAAGTTCATCCGCTGCCTGACCGCCGCGGATCATTTCAGTTCCCCCTTGATCGTGATGGATCCGCTGGTGGCCCGATCGTTCGTCGACCTCGGCTACACCAAGCAGTCGCTGATCGAGTGGTGCGCCGAGAACGCCAGGATGACGGCGCGCAACTACTGGGACGACCAGTGGATCACGACGCTGATCCGCCCGCACGCGGTGGCGGGGGTTGAGCCTTTCGCCAGCCGGCTGAAGGCGGCGCCGGACGAGTTCATCAGCATCTTCAGGCCCGAGGACATCAAGATCGCGGTCGTCGGCGGGGAAACCCAGGGCGCGTTCAAGATGATCAGCGGCCGCTACACCGGGCGGGGCCCGGGCGGCGACCTGAAGGGCGATCCGCCCGGCCTGATCGACGTCTGGCGCTAGAGCAAGATTCAAGAGTTTGAGCGCGTTCTTACCGCAAAACCGGGTTCCACTTTTGCGGAACGCGCTCTGAACCTCGCCGCGAGCGGTGGCGGAGGAGAGTGGGTGTCGAACCCACCAAGGACTGGCTGACAGCCCCACCCGGATTTGAAGTCCGGACGTTCCACCGGGAACGATTCTCCTCCCTGAAACCGCTCCGCCTCCACCTATGGGGCCGGGTGCGTGAACTGCTCGAGACGGCTCGCGTTGATGCGGCGCAGGTCGCCGTGGCGCAAGGTCAGGCCGCGTCTGTCGAAATATTCCAGAATCTGGATCGCGACCTTGCGGCCGTTGTTCAGCCGGTCGCGCAGCTGGGCCGCGGAGAACTGGCCGTCAGCCTGGTCGCTGGCGGTGTCGACGGCGATGCGGGCCATCTCCTCGACGGTCTCGCGCATGAAGAAGTGATCTGGCGCCACCTCCACCACGTCGCGGCGGCGCGCCAGGACCTTGAGCACCCGCCGCACGTCCGGCTCGGGCGCGCTCAGCATGGGAGCGATCTCGCTGGCGCGCGGCGGCCGGAAGCGCGCGTCACCGGCCAGCAGGGGCGCGATGCGGGTCCACAGGCCCTGGTCGCGAGGATCCAGGCCGAAGCGGTGCTCGGGCGTCCTGAGGGCGCCGCCTTCGGACAGGAGCACGCCAGCATCCACGAGGGCCTTGAGGGCGCCCGCCGCAATGGCCGGCGGCAGCCGCGGCTCCAGCAGCGGCGCGAGCCGCGCCGCGGCCAGGCCCGGCGACGCCGGGTGGGCGCGATGGAAGACCTCGAGGCCCGCGAGGGCGGTCTGGGCGAGCCGCGCCCAGGTCGCGGGCGAGACCGCAATGGTCTCCCCGCCGGCCGCAAACGACGCGTGGGCCAGATCGCCGAGGGCGGCCTGGGCCTGGGTGTCGTCCAGGGCGCGGTCACGGGCGAAGGCGGTAAGGGCGACATAGTGCGGCCAGCGGCCCAGAAGCGCGGCGAGGGCGGAGCCGGCGCCTTCGATCGCCAGGGCGTTGAGCTGTTCCAGCCGCGGCGGCGCGCTGCGGCGGCGGTGCGGCGCCCGGAGGTCCAGGAAGCGGCCGCCGCCGATGGTGCGTGATCCGGAGGTGTCACGCAGGATGAAGCGATCGCCGACCGCCGCGGCGATCGGCTGGTCGAGCACCAGCTGGATGCGGCCTTCGCCGCCCGGCGCGATCGGCGCGGGCCCGAGCAGGGCGGCGCGCGCCTGGATTTCGGCCGCGCCATGATGCAGCCGCACGGGCGTCCAGTGGGCCAGCGGCCTTGACTCGCTGGCGAGCAGCCGCAGGGTCGCGTCGATCCGGCCCGTGGGCGCGTGCAGGGCCGGATCGAGCACCACGTTCCCGCGCGAGATCGCGCTCTTGGTCACGCCGTCGCCGGCGAGGTTGAGGGCGCAGCGCTGGCCCGCCAGGCCGCGCTCGGCGGGCTGGTTCTGGGCGTGGATCGACCGCACCCGCGCGCGCAGGCCTCCGGGGCTGACCACCACAGCGTCGCCGACCCTGACCACGCCGGACACCACCGGTCCGGTGACGACGGCGCCGATGCCCGTCAGGTTGAAACAGCGATCGACCGCCAAGCGGAAGCGGCCTTGCGGCGAACGCGCCTCGAAGGTCCGCGCGGCAGACAGCAGGGCGGCGCGAATGTCCTCGACCCCTTCGCCGCTGATCGTCGAGACCGGGAGGATGTCCGCAGCGGCCAGGCCGGTCGTCGCCAGGAGCTCTCGGATGTCGTCCTCGACCGCCCGCACGCGCTCAGGCGACGCGAGATCGATCTTGGTCAGGGCCACAAGGCCATGGCTGACGCCGAGCAGGTCGACGATCGCGAGGTGCTCGCGCGTCTGGGGCATGACGCCGTCGTCGGCGGCGACCACCAGGAGCACGGCGTCGACGCCGGTCGCGCCCGCCAGCATGTTGCGAACGAACTTCTCGTGTCCGGGGACGTCGACAAAGCCCACGGTGGAGCCGTCGCCGGCCGGCAGGTAGGCGAAGCCGAGGTCGATGGAGATCCCGCGCGCCTGCTCCTCCTTGAGACGGTCGGTGTTGACCCCCGTGAGGGCGCGCACCAGCGCGGTCTTGCCGTGATCGACGTGGCCGGCGACGCCGACGATCACGGGCGGCTTTCCGTAGCGGCGGCGACCGGGTCCAGCGACGCCAGGTTGGCGAGGAAGGCCGCCTCGTCCTCGAGGCACCTGAGGTCGAGCAGCAGGGTCTGGTCGCTGATCCGCCCGATCACCGGCATGGGCAGTCGGCGCAAGGCCGCGGCGAGACCGGCCAGGGCCCGTCCGGCGCCGCGCAAGGCCGCGGGCCGCAGGGAAAGGCCGGCGCTGTGCAGGGTGTCGACCGGGACCGCGCCGGAGCCCACCTGGCTGGCGCAGGCGACGACCTCGACCCTGAAGGCGGCGCCTAGGCGCGCGGCGACCGGATCCTTGAGCCTTCTCGCGCAGGCGTCGATGTCTGCGCGGGGCCGCGACAGCGCGCGCAGGGTCGGCAGGCGCGCGCCCAGGCGGTCCGGGTCGCGGTAGAGCCGGAGCGTCGCCTCGATGGCCGCGAGCCGGATCTTGTCGACGCGCAGGGCGCGCTTCATCGGGTTCTTGTTGATCCGGGCGATCAGGTCCTTGCGCCCGACGATGAAGCCGGCCTGGGGCCCGCCCAGCAGCTTGTCGCCCGAGAAGGTCACGAGATCCACGCCGGCGGCGACGGCCTCCGCCACGGTCGGCTCGCGCGGCAGGCCGTAGCGGGACAGATCCACCAGGGTGCCGGAACCGAGGTCGTCCACCAGGGGTATTCCGCGCTCACGGGCGAGGGCGGCCAGGTCCCGCGCGGGGACCTCGGCGGTGAATCCCTCGATCCGGTAATTGGAGGTGTGGACCTTGAGGATCAGGCCGGTGCGGGCGTCGATCGCTTCGGCGTAGTCGCGCAGGTGGGTGCGGTTGGTTGTGCCGACCTCGACCAGTTTCGCGCCGGCGCGGCTCATGATCTGCGGCATGCGGAACGCGCCGCCGATCTCGATCAGCTCGCCGCGCGAGACGATCGCGCCGCGCCCCTTGGCGAGGGTGTTTAGGGTGATCAGCACCGCCGCGGCGTTGTTGTTGACGACGGTGGCGTCCTCGGCCCCCGTCAGTTCGATCAGCAGGGCGCGCAGGACGTCGTCGCGGTCGCCGCGCCGGGAGCCTTCCAGGTCGAACTCCAGGGCCACGGCGTGGCGCATGGCCTTCAGGGCCGCCTCGGCGGCTTCCTCGGCGAGGATCGCGCGTCCGAGATTGGTGTGCAGGACCGTGCCGGTGAGGTTGAAGACCGGCTTCAGGCGTGACGCGTGGGCGGCTTCGAGGCGGCCCTGGGCGATGAGCGCGACCGCATCGGCGGCCCGGCGCCGGCCGCCCCGCTCTCGCGCGGAGTCGATCGCCGCGCGGACGGCCGCGACGGCGGCGGTTCGGCCGAACCGGTCGATGAGCGTCGCCGCGAGCGACGTGCGCAGCACGGAATCCACCGCAGGCAGGTCGCGGGCGCCCGCAGGGCCTGGGCCGTCCGCGTTCAACCGGGATCGCGCCATTGCGCCGTCGCCAGATAGTGGTCGATGGCGATCGCCGCGGCCGCGCCGTCGCCCATCGCCCCCGCGGCGCGGTGGGGGGAGCCCTGGCGTACATTGCCCGCCGCGCAGACGCCGCGCGCCTCGGTCCGCATCGCCGGGTCCACATTGATGCGGCCGCTCGCATCGAGCGCGAGCAGGTCCCTGACGAGGTCGGTGTTCGGGACGAGCCCGGCGCAGGGGAACACCGCGGCGGTTTCCAGCTCGGACTCCGAGCCGCCGGCCAGGTCCCTGACGCGGACATGGGTCACCGCGTCGTCCCCGCCGATCTCGGTGACCACCGTATTGCAGCGGACCTCGATCTTGGGCTCGGCCTCGACCCGCTCGCGATAGGCGGCCTGGCCGGTCAGGCGTTCGCCCCGCTCCAGCATCACGACCTTAGCCACGTGCTCGGCGAGGGTGAGGGCTTCCTGCATGGCGGTGTCGCCGCCGCCGGCCACCACCACGATCCGGTTGCGCAGCAGGGGTGCGTCGCAGCTGGCGCAGTGGCTGACGCCCCGGCCGACCAGGCGCTTTTCTCCGGGAACGTCGAGCCTGGCGAGGGCCGTCCCGGTCGCAATGACCACGGCGCGGGCTGTGACCTCCCCCTCGGCGCTCGCCATCCGCCACAGATCTCCGTCGCGGGCGATGGAGTCGCAGGCGGCCATGAGGAATTCGACTCCGGCCGCGTCGGCCTGTTCCTGGGCCATTGGGCAGAGGTCGTATCCGGGCACGCCGTCCGGGAAGCCCGGCAAACCTTCGATCCTGTCGATGCTCACCAGCTGGCCGCCGATCGCGCCGCCGGTCAGGATCGCGGTGCGGCGGCCCAGGCGGGCGCTCGTCAGCGCCGCTGTCATGCCCGCGAGGCCGGCGCCGACGACCACGACGTCGTATTCACTGCTCATGGGACCGTCTTATCCCCGTTTCAAATACACCGATCCAGGGCGCGCCAGACCCGCCGACGGGGCGTCAGACGATCTCACGCGCCGAGATGGTGTAGTGCAGGCGATCCTGGTCCAGGCAGTTGAGCGGCGCGCCGTCCACCTCGGCCTGGGGATACATGAGGAAGGGGATCGTACCGCCGCTGGCGCCGGTGAGCTGGACGTCCTGGGCATTGTTGTAGGGCAGCCAGTTGGTCTCCCAGGCGCCGAACAGGGTCTTGCGCGCCGCGACGACCTTGTCCGAGGTCATGTCCAGGTGGCCCGGCGGCTCTTCGAGCGCCACCTTGCGGACGTCGGCCGGATCGACCGGGAACCAGCCGAGCCCGGCGATATGGACCTCGGCGCGGCAGTGTTGTGACTTGGTGACGGTCTCGGTGTTGGCGCCGAGGCTCTTGTAGCCGAACCGCGAGGGGGCCACGCGGACGCCGTAGAATTCGCGCGCCGGGACGCCGGCGGCGCGGGCCAGGCCGACGAACAGCCGGTTGATGTCCGCGCACTTGCCGCCCATGGGCCGCGTCTGCAGGAAGGCGACGACGTCGCCCGCGCCGCAGCCCTTTGTGGTCGACTCCCGATAGGTGTTGTCGACGACCCACTCGTAGATGGCGCGCGTCTTGGCGAGGTCGGTGGACGCGCCTCCCACGATGGAGTCGGAGGTCGCCTTCACGATGCCGTCCAGCGGGACGAGCTTGGTCGGCCGCAGCCAGAGGGCGCGCTCGGCGTCGCTGAGGCGCCTGGGCCCGGCCGGGTGCGACGGATCCACCGCCCGGTCGCGGGTGGAGAACCGGCTCACCACTTCGAGGGTCGGACTGCCGCCGGCCCAGGCCGCCTGGACGAACCTGGCGCCCGAACGGTCGTCGCCGCCCAGGGCCACCTTGTCCGCGTCGCCGGAAAAGGTGGTGGCGTGCGCCTTGAACCAGGTCCCGAAATCCTGGGACGGGACCGGAACCCAGACCCGCGTCGGCCCCTTCGGTGCGGCGATCTCGACCCGGGTGACGATCTCGAAGGTGCGCTCAGCGCCAGGCTTGGGAGCGAAGGCGTCAGCCTCGGCGAAGGCCGCACGCGCGAACGGCGAGGCGAGCGTCGCCAGCCCCACGGACTTCAGCAGTGTTCGACGGCCCAGCAGCATGATGCGTCTCCTCTTTGCCGGGCGAATTTCGCACGTCGGAGCCCCGCCGACGAGTCATGTCTGGTGCGGCGGCGGCGGCCGGTTGAACTGCGGGACGTCATGAACCGGACAAGCAAAGGCCCCGCGCAATCGAATGCGCGGGGCCCAGGCCGTCTTCAGTTGAGCGCCGGCGATCAGGCCGCGGCGACCGCGCCCTGCGGACGGCGACGGCGAACCGCCGCGCCAAGGAGGCCAAAGCCAAGTATCGTCATCGCCCAGGTGGCCGGTTCAGGCACGCCGACGCCGCTCAGGGTGAAGTCCACATTGTCGATGCCGACATTGTAGCCGCTGGGGCCCCATTCGATCCCGATGCCGTTGCTGCTGGTGAATCCGATCAGCGTCACGTGGGCATGGTTGGTGCCATCGACGGTGAAGTTTCCGGTCGACCCCAGAACGTTGCCAAATCCATCGACGATGGTGACCTGCGTGGTCCGGGACAGATTGGGCCAGGAGCCAAGGTCAAAGCTGTTGAGCGTCACCGAATGCCCGCCCAACGGCTTCAGGAGGATTTCCGGCGTTCCGCAGCAGTCGCCGTTTCCGCCCCAAGCGACATTCGTCAGGTCGCTGTATGCGCTGTCCCAGAACTGCAGATTGGAGCCTGGAGCGCCGCCGGTAACGTCGTGGTTGTATTGAACGTCGACCACGCCGGCGACGTCGCCGTAGCTCGCGTCGATGAGGCCATAGTCGGCGCAGGCCTGGCCGCCATTGCAGATGTTTCCGTCAAACGTAAGCACGTTTGCCTGCGACGCCCCCGCGACGCCGAATGACAAGGTCGTCGCCACTGCGAACGCCAGTAGTGCGTGAATCCCTCGCATGGTGGGTCCCCTCAAATCTACAGGTCCGCCCCACGTAGTGCTCTACTGAGGCAATAGGTTAATACGACAACATGGATTGTCATGGTTGACAACTGAAAGTGGTTGATGTCGTGAGTGGTGGCTTGGATAAATACTGTATTTGGCGAATAATTCCCTTGTTGGGAGAATAATCGCTGGCGGCCGGGGCAGCCGTCGCGGGCGCGAGCGCCGCCAGAGGGCCGGTCGCGCCACGCTGCGATGTCGTTGAAGTGATGGTGCCGCCGGACAGGATTGAACTGTCGACCTCAGCCTTACCAAGGATGCGCTCTACCACTGAGCTACGGCGGCCCCTGAGGGAAGAGGGCGTATAGACGCCGAACGGCCCGGGGTGAAGCGCAAATCCGCTTGACCGGCAGCGGCATGTTTTCCACTTGGCGCGTCATGGACGACGCGAAGGGCGAACTCAGGCCCGCTGAAGCGGGGCCTCAGGCGGCGCGACCGAAGCCGGCGACCGCGCGCGAGGCGCGGCTGGCCAAGGCGCTGCGCGACAATCTGCGGCGGCGAAAGGCGGGCGAGCGACCCGCCTCGGAACCTTCCGCCGAGGGCTGAATTCCGCCTGCGCCATCGGGACCACTTGCGCTCGGGCGGGTGCAAGCCTCACATGCAACCGTGGCCGCGTCCGGCGGGCCGCACAGGGGACTTAATGGACCGCATCGTCATCACCGGCGCCGAGCGGCTCAACGGCGTGATCCCCATCTCCGGGGCCAAGAACTCGGCCATCAAGCTGATGGCGGCGAGCCTTCTGACCGACGAGCCGCTGCGTCTGACCAACATGCCGCGTCTGGCCGACACGCGCTTCCTGGCCAAGCTGCTGCAGCGCCTGGGCTCGCGGATCGAAGAGCGGGACGATGGCCCCGACGGACCCGAGACGGTGCTGCACACGCCCGAGATCGTCAGCGCCATCGCGCCCTATGACCTGGTGCGCCAGATGCGCGCCTCGTTCAACGTGCTGGGCCCCCTGGTGGCCCGCGCAGGCCACGCCAAGGTCAGCCTTCCCGGCGGCTGCACCATCGGAGCGCGGCCGGTGGACCTGCACCTGAAGGCGTTGGAGGCGCTCGGCGCCGCGATCGACCTGCACGAGGGCTATGTCTACGCCCAGGCGCCGCGGGGCCTGAGGGGCGCGACCATCTCCTTCCCGTTCGTTTCCGTGGGCGCGACCGAGCACTCCATGCTGGCGGCCGTCCTCGCCAACGGAGAGACGGTGCTGGAGAACGCTGCGCGCGAGCCCGAGATCGCCGACCTGGCCAACTGTCTGAACGCCATGGGCGCCAAGGTGGTGGGGGCGGGGACCTCCACCATCGTCATCGAGGGTGTGGCCAGGCTGCATGGGGCGACCCACGCGGTGATCGCCGACCGGATCGAGACGGGCACATACGCCGTGGCGGCGGCCATGGCGGGAGGCGAGGTGCGCCTGACCAACACGCGCTGCGACTTCATCGAGCCCCTGCTGCAGAAGCTGGAAGCGGCCGGGGTGGAGATCGAGCGCGTCAACGACGGCATGATCGTGCGCCGCAACGGCCAGAGGCTGAAGGCCGTGGATGTGGAGACCGATCCCTTCCCGGGGTTCGCGACGGACCTGCAGGCGCAGTTCATGGCCCTGATGACCCTGGCCGAGGGTGAAAGCGTCATCAAGGAGACCATCTTCGAGAACCGCTTCATGCACGCGCCCGAACTGGCGCGACTGGGCGCGGACATCCTGGTGCAGGGCGGCGAGGCGCGCGTTCGCGGCGTCGACCACCTGGACGGGGCGCAGGTGATGGCGACGGATCTTCGGGCCTCGGTCAGCCTGGTGATCGCCGGTCTGGCGGCGCGGGGCGAGACGGTGGTGAACCGGGTCTATCACCTGGACCGCGGATTCGAACGGCTGGAGGAGAAACTCGCCGCGTGCGGCGCGGCGATCCGCCGGGTCAAGGGCGGGGACGGGGAGGACTGACCATGACCGAGGCTCCCGTTCAGCTGCGCCTCCTGGCCGAGGACGAGGAGGACCTGAAGGTCATCTCCGCCGCCCTTCAGGACGCCATCGCCAAGGTGGGCGACATCACCTATGCGCCGCGTGAGCGCACCCTCACCATCGCCCTCAACCGCTTCCGCTGGGAAGGCGGCGGCAAGAGCGGCGCCGGCCAGCGCGTGCGCGCCGCGCTCCAGTTCGGCGGCGTCCTGAACGTCCGCACCCGGCGGCTGAAGCGGGAGCCCCGGGACGCCGTGGTCGAGCTCTTGGCGCTGGATTTCAAGCCGGGAGAGTCGCCCGGCGGCGAGGTCCTCCTGAGCTTCGCCGGCGGCGCGGACCTGAGCGTGGAGGTGGAATGCCTGGACGCGGTGATGGCCGACCTGTCCCGCCCCTGGCCGACGCCGCGGGCGCCGACCCATCCGGAGGGGTGACGGGAAGGGGCTTGAGTTTGACCTCAGAAGCGCGATGTAGGCGCCATGAGACGGTTCGACTCCCGCGCCCCTGATTTCGACGCAAGCTTCAAGGCTTTCCTGGAGGAGCCGCGAGGGGCCACGCCTGACGTGGAGGCGTCTGTCGCCGCGATCATCGAGGAGGTCCGGCGCGAAGGCCTGCCCGCCCTGCTGCGGCTGGCGGCGAAGTTCGACAAGTCGGCGCTGAGCGAGGCCTCGATCGGCGTTTCCGCCGCCGAGATCGAGGCGGGCGCGGCGGAATGCCCGGCCAAGGTGCGCGACGCCCTGGCGTTCGCCGCCGATCGAATCCGCGCCTACCATGAGCGCCAGCGGCCGGCGGACCTGCACTTCATCGATCCGGACGGGGTGGAGCTGGGCTGGCGCTGGACGCCGCTGGACAGCGTGGGCGTCTATGTGCCGGGCGGCCGGGCGGCCTATCCCTCGAGCCTCCTGATGAACGCCGTGCCCGCCCAGGTCGCCGGGGTCGGGCGCATCGCCATGGTGACGCCGCCGGGCCGGCTGGAACCGGCGGTGCTGGCGGCCGCCAAGATCGCGGGGGTCAGCGAGATCTGGCGCGTGGGCGGCGCCCAGGCCGTCGCGGCCCTGGCCTATGGCGCGGGCCCGATCCGGCCGGTGGACAAGGTGGTCGGTCCCGGCAACGCCTATGTCACGGCCGCCAAGCGGCGGGTCTACGGCGTCGTGGGAATCGACGCCCTCGCGGGTCCCTCGGAGATCGTGGTGGTGGCGGATGCCGCCAACGATCCCGACTGGATCGCGGCGGACCTGCTGTCGCAGGCCGAGCACGATCCGGACGCCCAGTCGATCCTGATCACGGACGATGCCGCCTTCGCCGATGCGGTGATGGCCGCCGCGGGCCGCCACATGGAGACCCTCCCGACCGCCGAAACCGCGCGCGCGTCCTGGGGCCGGCACGGGGCGACGGTGATCGCACCGCTGGAGTCGGCGCCGGCCCTGGTCGACCTGATCGCCCCCGAGCACGTCGAGTTCGCCGTGGACGCGCCGGAGCGGCTGTCGGACCGGGTGCGGCACGCCGGCGCGATCTTCCTGGGCCGGCACACGCCCGAAGCGATCGGCGATTATGTGGCCGGCTCCAACCACGTGTTGCCCACCAGCCGCGCGGCGCGGTTCTCGTCCGGACTGTCGATCTACGACTTCATCAAGCGCACATCGATCGTGAAGTGCGACGCCGAAGCCTTCGGCCGGCTGGGCCCGGCGACGGTGGCCCTGGCCGAGGCGGAGGGCCTGCCGGCCCACGCCCTTTCCGCGGCGGTGCGGATCCGTCATGGCTGAGGAACCGGTCCTCCATTTCCTGGGCGGGGTCGTGATCGACGAGGTGTCGCTCGCTCCGGCTTCGCCCGAGCAGGAGCGCGAGCGCCGGGTGGCGGTGTCGGACCTTCTGGAGAAGAACAGCTTCGAGCCCGCCGGCGGGCCGGGCGGGCCTTATGCCCTGCGGATCGGTCTGGTGGAGAACCGGCTGGAGCTGGACATTTCCAGCGAGGGCTACGCTCAGCGCCACCTGCTGTCCCTGGCGCCCTTCCGCCGGATCGTGCGCGACTACATCGATATCTGCGCCAGTTACAATGACGCCCTGCGCAACGCCACGCCGACGCAGATCGAGGCGATCGACATGGGCCGTCGAGGCCTGCACAACGAGGGCGCGGCCCTCCTGCGCGAGCGCCTGGCCGGCAAGGCGGCGACCGACCTCGCCACTGCCAGGAGGCTGTTCACCCTGATCTGCGCGCTGCACTGGCGAGGCTGAGGCCATGGCGCGGCCGCTGCCCGGCTCCATCCTGTTCGCCTGCACGCTGAACCGGACCCGCTCGCCCATGGCGGCCGCGCTGATGCGGCGGCGGTTCGGCCGACTGATCCACGTGGACAGCTGCGGCATCCGCGCTGACGCGGGCTTCGATCCCTTCATGGTCCAGGTGCTCAGCGAAGTCGGCGTCGAGGTCGGCGGCCCCGCGCCGAAGCGGTTCGAGGAACTGGACGACGGCTCGTTCGACCTGGTGATCTCGCTCACGCCGGACGCCCAGCACCGCGCCGCCCAGGTCCTGCGCGGTCGCTCGGTGGAGATCGAGTACTGGCCGACTTACGATCCGACAGATCAGGAAGGGTCCCGGGAGATCGTCCTGCAGGCCTACCGACAACTGCGCGATTACCTGGAACGACGCATCCTGGAGCGTTTCGGGCAGGCATCGACCTGAAGCGGACCAATGGACTATATTCAGCCTGGATCAGCCTGCGGACCGAATCGTCCGGACGTGGGCCGTCTTTATTTTGACGCTGGTCAGAGAGGATGCATGGCGAAGGAAGAGCCGTTGGAGTTTCCAGGCACGGTCAGCGAACTGCTGCCCAACGCCACGTTCAAGGTGAAGCTTGAGTCCGGGGATCACGAGATCATCGCCCACACCGCTGGCAAATTGCGCAAGAACCGCATTCGCGTGCTGGCGGGCGACAAGGTGCTGGTCGAAATGACGCCCTACGACCTCACCAAGGGCCGGATCACCTACAGGTTCAGGTGAGCGGCCTCATGGCCGCCGGCCGCTTCACATGAGCGGATCGGACCAGGGCGGCGCCCGGCCCCCTCTCATCCTCGCCAGCGCCAGCCCGCGACGGCTGGAACTGCTCCGGCAGATCGGCCTTGAGCCGGACGGCGTCGAGCCCGCGGACATCGACGAAACCCCCCTGCCGGACGAAACGCCCGTGCTGCTGGCCCGTCGGCTGGCGCGCGCCAAGGCGCTGGCGGCCGCGCCCGGCGCGCCCGGCGCCTTCGTGATCGGGGCCGACACCGTGGTTGCGGCCGGGCGCCGGGTCCTGGGCAAGGCCGGCAGCGAAGCCGAGGCGCGGCGCTGGCTCGAACTGCTGTCCGGGCGGGCGCACCGGGTTCTCACGGGCGTGGCGGTGGTCGCGCCGGACGGCCGCATCGCCGATCGCGTCGCCCAGGCGCGGGTGCATTTCAAGCGCCTCTCGGACTCCGAGATGGAGGCCTATCTCGCCAGCGGAGAATGGCTCGGCAAGGCCGGCGCCTACGCCATCCAGGGCAGGGCAGGGGCCTTCGTCATGGCGCTGCAGGGCTCCTACACCGCCGTGGTGGGACTGCCGCTCTACGAGACCAAATGCCTGCTTGTCGGGCTCGGCCATCGCGGACCATGAGCGCGCGCCGGCTCTTCCTGGATACATGTCCTGGCGAAGTCCGGGGCGTCGTGACCGTTGGCGGCCGGCCCGAGCGCCTGCTGGTGGAGCGGGACGGCGTGGAGCACGGGCCCCGGCTGGCCGCGCGCTACACCGCGAGGATCACCGAGATCGCCCAGGACCTGCGCCTGGCCTACCTGGATCTCGGCGACGGCGGGCAGGGGGTCATGGCCTTCAAACCGAGCGCCGCCCCGGCGCGGGGCGAAACCCTCTCCGCCGAAGTCGTCGCCGAGCCGCGCGCCGACAAGGCCGCCGTCCTGAGGCGGCTCGGCCCAGCCGCGGGCAAGCCCGGCCCGACGTCGCCGGCGCCGAACCTGGAAGCGCGGCTGCGGGCCGTCGCGCCTGGCGTCGAGATGCTCGCGGGCGCGGATGCGCGGGAGGCGGCGGACGAGGCCGAGGAGGCCGTGCTGGCGACCCTGCACGACCTGGGCGGGGGTCTAAGCCTTTCCATCGAGCCCACACGGGCCCTCACGGCCGTGGACGTGGACCGGGCCGGCGCTGGGCCGGGCTCGGCCAAGGCGCTGCTGGACGCCAATCTCCGGGCGGTGGCCGAGACCGCCCGCCTGATCCGCCTCAAGGGCCTTGGCGGGTCTATCGTGATTGACCTGATCGGTTTTCCAAGGGAGTCGGACGCCCTGCTGGCGGCCGCGCGCGAGGCCTTCGCGCCTGACCAGCCGGGGTTGACGGTGCTTCCCGTGAGCCGCCTGGGCCTGCTGCAAGTGGCGCGTCCGCACCGTGAACGGCCTTTGTCGGAAGTACTGTGCGGTCCCGACGGGAGGCTGTCGGCGCGCAGCGTCGCCCAGCGAATCACTCGCGCCCTGGCCCGCGAAGGCGCGGCGAACCCCGGCTCAAGGCTCACGGCGGCCTGTGCGCCGGAAACCGCGGCGGCGCTGCGGCCACTGGTCGCGGCGCTCGGGCCCCGATACCAGGTCGTCGAGGCCCTTGGCTGGGATCGATGGACGTCCGATATTCGGTTTCAATGAATTCCAGACGCTGCCCCATCTGTGAGCGCGAGACCAACGCCGCTTTCGCGCCGTTCTGTTCGAAGCGCTGCGCCGACGTCGACCTGAACCGCTGGTTGAAGGGGGCCTATGTGATCCCCGGGCGGGACGAGGATATGGACGGCGACGCGGACCCGCCGAGCCCGCCAGGAGCGGCTGGACAGCCCGGAAGGGGTCCCCTATAGACGACGCCCCGGCGGTTACGGGGCTTGGCTTGAAGCCCTCGCGGGCCTGGGTAGCTCAGTTGGTAGAGCAGCGGATTGAAAATCCGCGTGTCGGTGGTTCGAATCCGCCCCCAGGCACCACCGCCCGCCTCACGCCGGCCGGTTCCCCCCGCCGCGGGCCCCAGCGCCCGACACTCAGCGTCCACCCCGGAGCTATTGTGCATTGCAGCATAGAGTTCGTGTTGAGCGCGAAATCGGAACGTCACTTCTTCTTCATCAAATTGTGCAATGCAGCATAGCGACCACGATAGGTAGTCGAAGTCCGCCTGTTTAGGATCATGGCACTTGACGATGCCGGCCCGGGTTGCCAAAGGACGTGACGCCGCACGTCTCAATCGCGGAAGGGATTGCGCTCAATTCTATGGGCTCATGCCGACCGCGCCTTCGAAATGCTCGCCTCTCTTGAGGTGCGCATGACGGGTCGGGTGCAGCGACAGCCGTTCGACGAATGCCGAAGCAATTCGGCGTCCTGTCGGATTTGTTCTAATCTGGGATGACGCTGGACGCGGCGACCCTCGGCCCAAACGTGCTACACCAATCAGGAACTGGCGACAGATGTTCGATACCCACAGAAAGATCCCCTTCATCGCCGTACTCGGCGCCTTGGCGCTGATGGCGAGCGCGCCGGCCTTCGCACAGACGGCCTCAAGCGAGCCTGCCGCCTCTGCGGCTCCCGCTGCTGCACCCGCCTCTTCGGCCGCGAGTGACTCAGCGTCGGCGGACCCCGTGACCATCAAGAACGCCGGCAAGCTGACGCCCGTTCAGATGTTCCTCGACGCCAACAAGGTCGCCCAGACGGTCATGGCGGGCCTGCTGGTCTGCTCGCTGATCACCTGGACGCTGTTCATCACCAAGCTCTTTGAGTTCGGCTCGCTGAACCGCTCTTCCGACCGCTTCCTGGAAGCCTTCCGGGGCGCCCGGTCGATCGCGGACATGGGCCGGCTGGCCTCTTCCGAGGACTTCGAAGGCAACCCGCTGGCCGATATGGCCGCCGCGGCCGCCCAGGAAGTCGAGCTGTCCCGCCAGGCGGGCCTGCATGTCTCCGGCGAACACCGCGACTCCACCATCCTGCGGGCCACCACCGCGGTGAACGCGGTTCAGGCCTCGCTCGCGCGGCGTCTGTCCTCGGGGATGATCTTCTTCTCCACCATCGGCTCGGGCGGTCCGTTCATCGGTCTGTTCGGCACGGTGTACGGGATCATGGACTCCTTCATCGGCATCGCGAACACCAACACGACCAACCTGGCCGTCGTCGCCCCCGGCATCGCCGAAGCGCTTCTCGCCACCGCGCTCGGTCTGTTCGCCGCCATCCCGTCCGTGGTGTTCTACAATATCTTCCAGACCCGCATCACCGCCTACGGCACGCGCGCTGAAGGCTTTGTGGCGGAACTGCTCAACGCCATCTCCCGTCAGCTCGACAGAGGGGCGTAAATTACATGGCGGCGAAGCTTGCGGGGCCGGGGGGAAACTCCCGGTTCCACATAGAGCAGAATAGCGAGATCAATGTGACGCCCTTTGTGGACGTCATGCTGGTGCTGCTGATCATCTTCATGGTCGCCGCGCCTCTCGCTTCGGTTAGCGTCAAGGTGGACCTCCCGCCGGCTGAAACCAAGCCGACGACCACCCCGCCCAAGCCGGTGTACATCTCGATCCAGCAAAACGGCCGCGTCTTCATCGGTGACTACAAGACCACGCTCGAGGATATCGGGCCCGATCTTGGCAAGTTGCTGCAGGGTAAGCGGGATCCGACCAAGGAGCGTATCTACATCCGCGCGGACAAGGACACCCAGTACGGCTCGTTCATGGACGTCATGGTCGCGCTCCAGGACAACGGCTATTACAGCGTCGCTCTGATCGGGATCGATCAGAACAAGGCGCCGGCAGCGGCGAGTTAGCCTCATGGCCGATAATGAGCAGCCCGCCGTCCGCCATTACGATCCGCTGACCGCGAACGGAATTGGTCGGAAAAAGAGACACGCCGGCGTCGCCATCGGCATCGTCGCGGTGTTCCACCTCGCGCTCGGCGTCTACCTTTGGAAGGCGAAGTTCGAGACCAAGTACAAGGAATACTCGGACCAGGCGACCAAGGTTCAGCTGGTGAAGGCGGCTCCCCCGCCTCCGCCGCCGCATGCCGCGGTGATCACCAATCCGGACTGGACCCGGCTGCCCAGCGGCGACGACCTGGCGCGTTACTATCCGCCGCGCGCCATGGATCTCGGCAAGTCCGGCAAGGCGACGATCAAGTGCAGCGTCACCGCCAAGGGCACGGTCGAGAACTGCTCGATCGTGTCGGAAGAACCGGCGGATTTCGGCTTCGGCGAAGCGGCGCTCCGCATGAAGGGCCTGTTCCGTATGAAGCCGCAGACCAAGGACGGCCAGGCCGTCGAAGGCGGCGTCGTGACCATTCCGATCAGGTTCACCCTGGCGGACTAGACGAACGGTCCAAAGCCAAAGACAAAGCCCCGGAGGGATCCCTTCCGGGGCTTTTTCGTGCCTGCGGTCGAGGAAATTCCAGCGGGGCTGGGCGCAGGGGCCGGGTCTGCTATCCTGATTGTGTCATGGATCACCCCGCCGGATTCGCTATCGGCCTGCGCGACAGTCGACCGGCGGCCATTCTGGTCGGGAACTGGACATCCGCGGGCCTGAAAGGCGCCGAGCGAGCGCTCCATATCGCCGCTGCGTCCCATACCGACCTGGCCATCGACATGCACGGCGTCGATCGCTGCGACACCGCGGGGGCCTTCGCCATCCTGGAGGCGGTCAAGGGCGTCACCCTCGATCGCATCAGCGGCACGCCTGAAGTCACCCGCCTCTTCGAGTTGGTGGTCAGGACCAAGCCCAAGCACATCCCGCATGTGCGGCCCGAACAGCCGATGGTGGACATGCTCAGCCGCCTCGGCCAGGGCGTGATCGGCATCGGCTACGACTTCGTCGACACCATGGCGTTCAACGGCCACCTCGTCGCGGCCGCCCTGCGCGCCATCGCCGACCCCCGCAAGATTCGCTGGGCGCCGTTCATGAGTCAGGCGGAGCGGGCCGGACTGGACGCCATTCCGATCGTAGCGGTGACCTCGTTCTTCATAGGCGCGGTGCTGGGCTTCATCGGCGAAAGCATGCTGTCCGACTTCGGCGCCCAGGTGTTCACCGTCGAACTCATCGGCATCGCGGTGCTGCGCGAATTCGGCATCGTCATCACCGCTGTGCTGCTGGCCGGCCGCTCCGCATCGAGCTTCGCCGCCGAGATCGGGGCGATGAAGATGAACGAGGAGATCGACGCGATGCGGGTGATGGGGGTGGACCCCTTTGAGGCCCTGGTGTTGCCCCGGTTCATGGCGCTGCTGTGCACCATACCGCTTCTGACCTTCATCTCCGTGGTGGCGGGCCTCGCCGGTGGCATGATGGTGACCTGGTGGGCGCTGGACCTCAGCCCGGCCTTCTTCATCCAGCGGATCGCCGCCAATGTCGGGGTCAAACACTTCTGGGTCGGCATGAGCAAGGCGCCGGTCCTGGCCATTGTGATCGCCACTATCGGCTGCCGCCAGGGCATGGAGGTGGGCGGTGATGTGGAGTCCCTCGGACGTCGGGTGACCGCCGCCGTCGTCCACGCCATCTTTTCGATCATCCTGCTCGATGCGATGTTCGCCCTGATCTACACGGAGCTGCACATATGAGCGCGGGGGCGCCGCCAGCGGAGGACGCCCCGCCCGTCGAGGTGCTGGGGCTGGTGTCGCGGTTTGGCGACCATCTGGTCCATGACGGTCTGGACCTGGTGGTCCAGCGCGGCGAAGTGGTCGGCGTGGTGGGCGGTTCCGGGGCGGGCAAGTCCGTGCTGCTGCGCACCGTGATCGGCCTGAAAAAACCCGATGGCGGGCAGGTGCGCGTCTTCGGCCAGGATGTGAACACCATCTCCGAGCGGAGCCTGAACGCCATCGAACAGCGCTGGGGGGTGCTGTTCCAGTCGGGGGCGCTGTTCACCAACCTAACCGTCAAGGAGAACGTAGCGGCCCCGATGCGCGAGCAGGGGCGGTTGCCCCATCACCTGATCGACGATCTGGCGGAGCTGAAGATCTCCATGACCGGCCTGCCGCCAGGCGCCGCCGAGCTCAGACCGTCGGAGCTGTCCGGGGGAATGATCAAGCGGGCGAGCCTGGCGCGCGCCCTGGCGCTCGATCCGGAGCTGCTGTTTCTGGACGAGCCGACGTCTGGCCTGGATCCAATCAGCGCCGGCGCGTTCGACGAGCTGATCCTGGACCTGTCGCGCAGCCTCGGGCTTACGGTATTCATGATCACCCACGACCTCGACTCCGTCTACACGATCTGCGACCGGGTCGCGGTGATCGCGGACAAGAAGGTGGTGGCGACAGGGCCGGTCAGGGAACTCGAGACCTCGGATCATCCCTGGATACGAGAGTACTTCATGGGTCCTCGCGGCCGAGCGGCTGCGAAAGACAAGACGGGGCGGGGAGCAGGCTGATGGAGAGGCGGGCCAACTACGCCCTGGTGGGCAGCGTGACGCTCGGACTGTTCGTGGGGCTGTTCGCCTTCGTGGTCTGGCTGGCCGGATTTCAGTTCAACAAGCACTACGACATCTATGATGTGCTGTTCATCGGGCCGGTGCGCGGCATCTCGGAAGGCGGCGAAGTCCACTTCAACGGCATCAAGGTCGGGGAGGTGACGCGGCTCCAGCTCGATCCCGCCGATCCCAACCACGTCGTCGCCCGGATCCGGCTGGTGGCGGGCGTCCCGATCCGAGCCGACTCCCTGGCGATCCTCGAGCCGCAGGGCATCACGGGGGTCAATTACATCCAGATCAACGGCGGCACGCCCGGCAAGCCGCTCCTGAAGGACGTGACGCCCAACGGCCGCATTCCGGTGATCCAGACCCAGAGGAGCACCCTGGCCGACATCCTGGCCGGAGGCGGCGTCGCGGTGCAGAAGGCCGTCGAGGCGCTGGACCGGGCCAATCGGCTGCTCTCCGACGACAACATTTCCGCCATTTCCGCCACGCTGAAGGACGTCCGCTCGGTGGCCGACGAGGCCCGCGAACGCCGCGCCATCCTCGAGGACCTGCAGAAGACCGTGCAGGACGCCGACAAGACCGCCCAGGCGGTGACCGAGCTCAGCCAGTCGGCCAACAAGGTGCTCAATGGGGACGGCAAGCGGGCGATCGCGAACCTCGCCGACACCGCCGTGGAGCTCAAGGAGACCTCGCACGAGGCGCGCGATCTGATCGCCCGGCTGAAAGGCCCGACCGCGGACTTCGCGACCAACGGCCTGCCCCAGCTCTCCTCGACCATCGTCAGCCTGCAGCAGACCGCCCTATCCCTGGACGGCCTGATCAAGGACGTGCGCCAGAGCCCCGGCGGCGTGATCGCCAAGCCGCCGGCCAAGGAAGTGAAGGTGAAGCCGTGAGCCCTCTTCGAGCCCTCGCGCGCGCCGGATGGCTCGCGCTCGCCGGCCTGGCCCTTGCGGGGTGCATCTCCGTGCTGCCCAAGACGCCGCCTGCCCAGCTCTATCGCTTCGGGGCCGCCGAACAGGCCGACCCGGCGGCGCCGGGGGCGGGTATGATCGGCAAAGGCGCGGTCAGCTTCGACAGCGCCGCCCAGACAGACCGGATCCTGACCGTCACGGGCGGGACTGCCGCCTACATCGCCGGCGCACGCTGGGTCTCGCCCGCGCCGGTGCTGTTCGATGAGGCGCTGACGCGAACGTTCGAACGGACGCCTGGCGCGCCGCGTCTCGCCCAGCGGGGGGGCGTATTCAACGCCCCGCTGATCCTGACCGTGGACGTGGAGGCCTTCGAGGCCCGCTATGACCAGGGTGCGGAGGCGGCCCCGACCGTGGTGGTGCAGGTACGCGCCCTGCTGATCCGCACATCCGACCGGACCGTAGCCGCCGAGAAGAACTTCAGCACCTCCCAGAGGGCGTCCGACAATCGCGTCGGCGCGATTGTCGAGGCCTTCGACCAGGCGGTCCAGAAGACCCTGACGGACCTCACGACCTGGAGCGGCGCACAGGCCGGGGCGTAGCGAGGAGCGGCGGCCGCAACCTGCGGACTGGCGCCCTTAGGCCCCAGCCTCCAGGCCGTGGAGACGACGGGCGGCGGTGAGGGTGTTCTGCAGCAGGCAGGCGATGGTCATGGGGCCGACGCCGCCCACCGGCGGAGTGACCCAGCCCGCGACCTGCTTGGCTTCCTCGAACGCCACGTCGCCGACGATGCGGGTCTTGCCCTCGGCGGCCTTGACCGGGTCCTTGGACGGCAGGCGGCTGACGCCCACGTCGATGACCACCGCGCCCGGCTTGATCCAGTCCCCGCGCACCATCTCGGCGCGGCCGACAGCCGCCACCAGGATATCCGCCTCGCGGCACACCGCCGGCAGGTCCTGGGTGCGGGAGTGGGCGATGGTGACGGTGCAATCGGCCTGGACCAGCAGCTGGGCCATGGGCCTGCCCATCAGGTTGGAGCGGCCGATGACCACGGCGCGCTTGCCACGCAGATCACCTTTCAGCACGTCCTGGATCAGCATCAGGCAGCCGGAGGGCGTGCAGGGCACCAGGCCCGGCAGGCCGCTGGCCAGGCGGCCGGCGTTGATCACGTGCAGGCCGTCGACGTCCTTGTCGGGGCTGATGGTCTCGACGATCACCGACTGGCGGTGCGGCGGCGGCACGGGGAACTGCACGAGGATGCCGTGGACGTCGGGGTCGGCGTTCAGCTTGCCGACCAGGGCCAACAGATCGGCCTCCGGAATGTCCGCGGGCAGGTGGTGGCTGATCGAGCGCATGCCGACGCCCAGGGTCTGCTCGCCCTTGCTGCGGACATAGATCTCGCTGGCCGGATCTTCGCCGACGAGCACCACCGCCAGTCCGGGATGCAGGCCGTGCACGTCCTTGAGGCGCTGTACCTCGTCCGCGATCCTGGACCTCAGATTTTGTGCAAACGCCTTGCCGTCGATGACCAGCGCTTCGGCCATGCCCATCCCCTTGAGTTGCTGTTTGGGTGGTCCCTAAAGGGCGGAGCGCAGCTGTTCAAGCCGCCCGGCTCAGCTTCGGGGGAACTCAGCGACCGGTGCGGGGCGCGGGGTCCACCTGCAGCTCATCCACGCAATGGCCGGCGAGGATCAGCAGAGCCGCCTCCAATTGCTCGGTCTGTTCGAGGGTGAGCAGGTCCGTCAGCGATTTATGGAAGGCGTGGCGCGTGGGGATCACCTGCTGGGCCAGGGCGTGGCCCGCTTGGGTGCAGTAGAGCAGTGGGCTGCGACGGTCCTTGGGATTGTCCTGTCGCTCGACATAACCCTGGCGCTCCAGGGACGCGGCCGCCCGGCTCACCTCGGCCCGGTCGACCCAGGCCTGCTCCGCCAGCTGCCGCACGGAGGCGGGGGAGGCGATCACCAGCTGCGCCAGCACCCGCCATTCGGCGACGCTGAGCCCGGATCCCGCCGACAGCAGGCGCGTGGTGCAGCGGTCCAGCAGCTTGGCCAGCAGGGTGACGCGATAAGGGAGGAAGTCGCGACCGCCCACGCGCCAGGCCGTCCCCACCTTGCCCAGACGCTCGATGGCGTCAGCGTCGGCGTCTGTCGCCGCGCGCGGCGGCGTTGTCGTGTCCATCGAATCCCCCGGTTCGTGGCCTAGGGCGCCCTTGCGAAGCACCCGCTTTCACCGTTCAAGATAGCCGACCAGCGGGGAGACGCCATGTTGATCGATCAAGTCGCGGTCGCCGAGAAAGTCCGCGCCCTCGGCCGCGACATTCTGCCGGCCATCCCCGGTTCGGCGGCCCTGTATGCAGCGGAGCACGAGCGCGAGCCGTACCAGGGTGTCGAAGTCACGCGCGACGCCCGCTACGGCTCCCACGAACGCCACCGGCTGGATGTGTTCAGGCGCCCGGACGGCGTGGCCAGGAAGCCGATGTTCGTCTTCGTGCATGGCGGCGGTTTCGTCATGGGCGACAAACGACCTCCCGGGTCGCCGTACAATGACAACGTTGCGCTCTGGGCTGCGCGCCGCGGCATGGTCGGGGTGAACATCACCTATCGCCTGGCGCCTGAGTTCGCCTATCCCGCCGGGTCGGAAGACCTGGCGGCCGCCGTCGTTTGGCTGCGCGTCCATGCCGAGGCGTACGGCGGCGATCCAGACAGGATCTTCGTGATCGGCACGTCGGCCGGGGCCGCGCACGTGGCGGTCTTCCTGGCTCAGCCGATGTTCGAAGAGGCGCGCCGCGGCGTGGCCGGCGGGATCATGTTGTCAGGTGTCTATGTCCTTGCCGGATCCCAGGATCCGCACGCCTACTTCGGGGCCGATCCGGCGATCTTCGCGGAGCGGTCGTCGCTGCATGGCCTGCTCGAGAGCCCGATTCCGCTGCTGTTCGGGCTCGCCGAATTTGAGCCCTTCATCTTCGAACAGCAGGCCGCGCTGGTGATCAACAGCTGGATGGTGCGCCACGGCCGGTGGCCGAACTTCATCCGCATGCTGGGTCACAATCACCTGACGGCGACCATGCACCTGAACTCCAGCGACGACTATCTGGGCCAGCAGCTGCAGGTGTTCATGAGCCGCTGTTGAGCTCGATCGCCTGGGCCCCGTTCAGATCGGAGTCGTCACGGCGTCATAGCCGAACAGCCACGCGTAGCGGCTCTTCACGCGGTCTTCGGCCCATTCGCGCTCGACATAGGCTTCAGCTTCGGCGGGAGTCGCCAGGGCGTTGTCATGATAGCGCCGCATGTTGTCGGCCGACCGCCGCATCGCCTGGCCGGTGCGTTCGATCCGCGCCCGCTCGAAGGCTTCGAACCCGCGCATGTGGTCGGGCAGATGGGCCTCGAGACACCGCGCCAGCACAAGTCCGTCCTCGATGGCCATCACCGCCCCCTGGGCCAGGAACGGCAGCATGGGATGGCAGGCGTCGCCGAGCAGGGTCGCCCGCCCGCGGCTCCAGCTGGTCATGGGCTCGCGTCCGAACAGCGCCCACTTGTAAGGCCGCTCCATGGCGCGGATGAGGTCCAGCACATCGGGATGCCAGCCATCGTAGTCGGCCAGGCATTCCTCGACCGTTCCCTCCACCGACCAGGATTCCACCCGCCAGTCGTTCCGCTCCACCACGGAGACAAAGTTCATCAGCTCACCCCGGCGAAGGGGATAGTGGACGACATGGCCCCCCGGACCGATCCAGGTCACCGACTGGGAGGCCATCAGACGGGGGTGAAGGCGCTCCGCGCGGATCACGCCCCGCCAGGCGACGACACCGGTGAAGCGAGGCTCGTCCTGGACGAACAAGGCGTCGCGGACCGCGGAGTGCACGCCGTCCGCCCCGACCGCCAGGTCGGCCCGCGCCATCCGCCCGTCCTCGAAGCGCAGGGTCACGCCCCCGTCGTCCTGGTCCAGGCCGGTGCAACGGGCGCCCAGGCGGATCGCATCCGGCGCCATGGCGCGTACGGCGGCGACGAGGGCGCTGTGCAGGTCATGCCGGTGCAGGGTGATATAGGGTGACCCGTAGAGTTCCACCGATCGTGGGCCGGTGTCGAAGGCGGTCCAGCTCTGGCCGGTGTTCCATAGGCGGATTCGTTTCTCGCTCGGGGTGAAGGCCGAGGCCATGATCCGGGCCTCCAGGCCCAGATGGAAGAGCGCGCGGGTCCCGTTGGCGCTGAGCTGCACGCCGGCCCCGACCTCGCCCAGGCGCCCGGCCTGCTCGAACACCTCGACCTCAAAGCCCCGGCGCAGGAGCGCCAGCGCCAGGGTCAGGCCGCCGACTCCCGCGCCGACGACGGCGATGCGCGCGCCGCCGGCCATCAGGCCGCAGCGGCCGGGCGCGGCCAAGGCTCGCGGGAAGGACGTTGGAGCAGGAGAGGCGGGCTGGGCATGGTGCTTGAGTCGGCTGGTTCGTCACAGCCATAGCCGAGGCCGCCGCATGAGGGTATGACTGGGTCCGCGATGTGGGCACGGGGTCGCGCTTGCCCCGCCCGGCGGTCCCTGTTACATCCGCGGCTCGCGGCGATCAGCCGAACGCGCCGGCGGGCGGCAGCCTTCCGGCGCTTTGTCTGTTCGCCATAGGAGTGTAGCTCAGCTGGTAGAGCATCGGTCTCCAAAACCGAGGGCCGGGGGTTCGAGTCCCTCCACTCCTGCCACCATCTGAGAGTCGACGCAGGGTCTGTCCTGCAGCGTTGAGGAGTCATCAGTCCGCCATGGCCAAGGATCAGGCCCTTCCGCCGGCTACGCGCGCCCGCACACCGGCGCCGCGGCAATCCGCCGCCGTTTCGGCGCGGGCGGAGGAGCATGCGCCCAAGAAGGCGTTCAACCCGGTGCAGTTCTTCCGCGAGGTCCGCGCCGAGGGGCGCAAGATCACGTGGCCGACGCGCCGGGAAACCTGGATCACCACCGCCATGGTGATGATCATGGTGGTGATCACGGCGGTGTTCTTCTTCCTGGTGGACCTGGGCCTGAGCGTCTCGATCACTCAGATTCTCAAGCTCGGCGGTTGAGGAAGCAAGGAACATGAGCGAAGCGCACGTCATCCCGACCGGCAATCCCCACCACAAGTGGTACATCGTCCACGCCTACTCGAACTTCGAGAAGAAGGTGGCTGAATCCATCCGCGAGCAGGCCAAGGCCCAGGGCCTGGAGGACGCCTTTTCCGACATCCTGGTGCCCACCGAGGACGTCGTGGAGATCCGCCGCGGCCGCAAGATCAATTCCGAGCGGAAGTTCTTCCCCGGCTATGTGCTGGTGAAAATGGACATGTCCGACCAGGCCTATCACCTGGTGAAGAACACCCCGAAGGTCACGGGCTTCCTGGGCTCTGGCCTGAAGCCGATGCCGGTCTCCGAAAAGGAAGTCGCGCGCATCATCGGGGCGATCGAGGAGGGCGTGGAGCACACCAAGCCCACGATCATGTTCGAGATCGGCGAGAAGGTGAAGGTGATCGACGGTCCCTTCGCCAGCTTCGACGGTTCGGTGGAAAGCGTCGACGAGGACCGCGCGCGCCTGCGCGTGTCGGTCTCCATCTTCGGCCGCGCCACCCCGGTGGACCTGGAATACGCCCAGGTGGAAAAGACCTCCTGATCCATTCCCCGCGTTAGCGGGGCGGGCCCTAAAGATTACCGCTGAGATCGCGGAGAAGACGCGGAGGACGCAGAAGGCGGGCGACTTTCCGCGACCTCCGCGTCTTCTCCGCGTACTCCGCGGTTTCGACTACAGCCCTTCGGGCCAGTCGCCGGGCTTGAGGCGTCGCCCCTTGTCTGATATCAGCGCCGGCTTCGTCCTCGCCCGTCATGGGCGGGGCGCGGGCTCATGCCCGAAACCCGTGGGAGGCCAGCCAGGGCCGCACCACGGCTCAACCGGCCGGGACATCCGGCCAAAGAGGAGACCATGGCCAAGAAGATACTCGGCTACATCAAGCTCGAGGTGAAAGCGGGCTCCGCCACGCCTTCCCCTCCCATCGGGCCGGCCCTCGGCCAGCGCGGCGTCAACATCATGGGCTTCTGCAAGGAGTTCAACGCGCGCACCGGGGACATGGAAAAGGGCACGCCCCTGCCGACGGTGATCACCGTCTACCAGGACAAGTCGTTCACCTTCGTCACCAAGACCCCGCCCGCCGCCTTCATGCTGAAGCAGGCCGCCGCGGTGCAGAAGGGCTCCGGGACCACCGGCCGTACGACGGTCGGCCAGGTCACCCGCGCCCAGCTGCGCGATATCGCCCAGAAGAAGATGAAGGACCTGAACGCCAACGACCTCGACGCCGCGGCCCGGATCATCGAAGGCTCGGCCAAGGCCATGGGCCTCACCGTGGTGGAGGCCTAAGCCATGACCAAGCAAGCAAAGCGCATCAAGGCCTGGACCGGCGACCGCGCCAAGACCGTGGCCCTCGTGGACGCCGTCAAGCTCGTGAAAGAGAACGCCAAGGCCAAGTTCGACGAGACGGTGGAGATCGCCATCAATCTCGGCGTCGACCCGCGCCACGCCGACCAGCAGGTCCGCGGCGTGGTCAACCTGCCGTCCGGCACCGGCCGTGACGTGCGCGTCGCCGTCTTCGCCCGCGGTCCCAACGCTGATGCGGCCACGGCCGCCGGCGCGGATGTCGTCGGCGCCGAAGACCTGGTGGAGCGCATCCAAGGCGGCTTCATGGACTTCGACCGCGTCATCGCGTCGCCGGACATGATGGCCCTGGTGGGCCGTCTCGGTAAGGTGCTGGGCCCGCGCGGCCTGATGCCCAACCCGAAGGTCGGCACCGTCACCCCGAACGTCGCCCAGGCGGTCAAGGACGCCAAGGGCGGGGCGATCGAGTTCCGCGTCGAGAAGGCGGGCATCGTCCACGCCGGCGTCGGCAAGGCCTCCTTCACCGAGGACGCCCTGCTGGCCAACGTCAGGGCCCTGGTAGAGGCGCTGAACCGCGCCAAGCCGGCCGGCGCCAAGGGCACCTATGTCCAGCGGATCTCGCTCAGCTCCACCATGGGCCCGGGCGTGAAGGTCGATACCGCGAGCATCAGCGCCTAGCGCCTGGTCGCCCATACTGAACTGAGCCGCCGCCCCGGGTGAGGAACCCTGGGCGGCGGTTTCGATTCCAGGCCCGAGCGCCCCTCCAGACGCTTGCCAAGTCAACCATCGTCCGCGTACCGTCGCGCCCTGCCGCCGCATCGTTCGGCGCTGGGAGGGATGGATGATGAAGACGCTCGTGATCGCGGGACTCGCCGCCGCTGCGCTGACCGGATCCGCCTTCGCCCAGCCCGGACCGCCGCCGCCTCCGGCCAGGGGCCCCGCCCCCGCGCTCGCGCTCGAAGCGGCGCAAACAGCCATCGCGACATGCGCGGCCAATGGCTACAAGGTCAGTGTCGTGGTGGTGAATTCCGCTGGCGCGCCGCGACTCGTGCTGATGTCCGACGGCGCCCCGGACATGACGAACCAGATCGCCACCCGCAAGGCCTTCACCGCCCTGACCCTGAAAGAGCCGACGGCCGCGGTGTCCGAGCAGGTCAAGACCGACACCGCCCTCGCCGATCGCATCAAGAACGATCCCAAGATGATCACCTGGGCCGGCGGCCAGCCCCTCATGGCGGGCGCCGACCTGATCGGCGCCATCGCGGTCTCGGGCGCGCCCGGCGGCGACAAGGATGACGCCTGCACCAGCGCAGGCATCGCCAAGGTCAAGGATCGCCTGAAGTAGGCGCAGTAAAGGGCCGCCGCTGAGCGGTCCTCGGAGGAAACGACCCGATGAGAACACCGCCGGGCGTCAGCCCCAGCGACTTCGCCGACGCGATCACGCAGTTCCAGGCCGCCGTCGGCAAGGATTGGGTGTTCACCTCGGACGAGGACCTCGACCTCTACAAGGACGCCTATTCCCCCTTCTGGGGTGAGCCGGAGGAGAAGATCGCCTCGGCCGCCGTGGCGCCCCAGTCGGTGGAAGAGGTGCAGGCGGTCGTCAAGATCGCCAACGCCCACAAGATTCCCATCTATCCGATCTCCACGGGACGCAATCTCGGTTACGGCGGCTCCGCGCCCGTGCTGTCCGGCAGCGTGGTGATTGACCTGAAGCGGATGAACCGCGTGCTCGAGGTCAACGAGAAGAACGCCTTCGCGCTGGTGGAGCCCGGGGTCAGCTATTTCGACCTCTATCGCCATATCCAGGACAAGGGCCTGAAAGTCTGGATCGACTGCCCCGATCCGGGTTGGGGCAGCCTGATCGGCAACGCGCTGGACCGGGGCGGCGGCTACACGGCCGCCATGTTCCGCAACCACTTCGACGCCCACTGCGGGATGGAGGTGGTGCTGGCGAACGGCGAGGTGATGCGCACCGGCATGGGCGCGATGCCAGGCGCCAAGACCTGGCAGCAGTACAAGGTCGGCTACGGGCCCTGGATCGACGGCATGTTCAGCCAGTCGAATTTCGGCATCGTCACCAAGATGGGCTTCTGGCTGATGCCGGAGCCGGAGGCGTACCTGTCGGGCGAGGTCTCGGTCTACAAGCACGACGACCTGATCCCGTTCGTGGACACGCTGAATTACCTGGAGAATTCGGGCGTCTATACGGGCATGCCGTTCCTGGGCAGCCCGATCTTCTCGGGCCTGGATCCCGGCGACAGCATCCGCGCCCAGCCGACGCCGGAGCTCGGGGCCCTGCTGGCTACGCCCGGCGGCCCGTCGCCCGCGGCGCTGGACGCCTACGCCGCCAAGGCCGGCAAGGGCCTGTGGGCGGCGAAGCTGCAGTTCTACGGCCCGCCCGACGTGATCAAGGCCCAGTGGGCGTACTGCAAGAAGAAGTTCGCCGAGATTCCGGGCGCGACCTTCGAAGACGGGGAGCTGCTGCATCTGCCCATGTCGGCGGCGGACCTGGAGAAGGCCCACAAGGTGAGCTTCGGCATCCCGAACCTGTCGATCTTCTTCATCGGGGCGCGCAGCGAAACGAGCCCGCCCGGCGACGGCCACATCTGGTTCTCGCCGATCATCCCGCGCACTGGCGAGGCGGTCTTCGAAGCCCAGAAGGTGTTCGCCAAGGCGGCGGCGGACCTCGGCCTGCCGCTGAGCCCGATCGCGTTGCCGTCGACCTACTGGCAGCGCGCCTTCATCTTCATCTTCGGCTTTCCGATCACCCACGACATCGCGGCCAATCAGAAGAACCGCGAGGCGTTCAAGACCCTGGTCAAGATCGCCGCCGACCATGGCTGGGGGGAATACCGCACGGCGCCGGCCTATCAGGACGCCATCCTGGACACCTATTCCTTCAACGACCACATCCTGCGGCGCTTCCATGAGACGGTGAAGGACGCGGTCGACCCGAACGGCATCATCTCGGCCGGCCGTTATGGCATATGGCCCAAGCACCTGAGGGGGACGCGCGCATGAAGCTGATCGCAATCGCCGCGGCTGCGGCGGCCGTCGCCGTGCTCGCCGGCCCCGCCATCGCCGCGCCCAAGCCGGACCCGGCCATGCTGCAGCAGGGCCACGACGTGTTCCAGAAGTGGTGCGCCCCCTGCCATGGCGCGGGTCCCGGCCACCCGGGCACCGACGCCCTGCAGGCCAAGTACAAGGGCGCCAAGCCGGGTCTGCTGGAGGAGCGCCGCGACCTGACGCCCGACCAGGTGCGCTTCTATGTGCGCCACGGGGTCTCGATCATGCCCTTCTTCCGCAAGACCGAGGTCAGCGACGCAGACCTGGACGCGATCGGGGCCTATATCGCGCGGACCAAGCGGTAAGGGCGTCTGGTCAGGCGTCCATCCGCAGGCCGTCTTCGATGACCGCGCTGGCGACGACCTCCAGCGGACGGATATTGTCAGCGTCTGACGCCCATTGAGTTCCCGTGCGTCCTGGTGTAAACGCCCCGGCTTCCGCTGCGGGGTCCGCCCTGCGGCGATCCTGTCCGAGAACCGCGGGCCCTTTCGGGCTTAATCCTCAGGCCGCGGGGAGATGGGGCGCAGCGATGACCGGTCATCCATTGGATGGCCTTGCGCTCATGTTTCCCAAGGACAGACGCACGACGCGACGAGGGGTCCGCCCCGAGGCGCATGACCCTATGTCCGCCGGATGGTCCGGCGGGCTCACGAATGTACGGAGGCCGTCATGGACCGCGCACAGAAGGCCGACAACATCGAGACCCTCAGGGGCGTCTTCGCCGGCGCCGGCGCCGTGGTCGTCACCCACTACATGGGCCTGACCGTCGCCGAGCTGACCGACCTTCGCGCGCGTCTGCGCAAGGAGAACGCCAAGATCACGGTGGTGAAGAACACCTTGGCCCAGAAGGCCCTGGCGGGTTCGCCCGGTGAAGCCGGCATTTCCCTGTTCACCGGCCCGGTGGCCATCGCCTACGGTCCCGACCCGGTGTCGGCCGCCAAGGTGGTGACCCAGTACGCCAAGGACAACGAGAAGTTCACCGTCGTCGGCGGACTGATGGGCGACGTCGTCCTCGACCTGGCCGCCGTCAAGTCGCTGGCGACCCTGCCGTCCCTCGATCAGATCCGCGCCCAGCTTATCGGTCTGCTGCAGGCCCCGGCCACCAAGGTCGCCGGCGTGCTCCAGGCCCCGGCCGCCCAGCTCGCGCGCGTTTTCAGCGCCTACGCCACCAAGGACGCGGCCTGATCGCCGCGCCCCTGACCCTCATTCGCCATCCAACCCCGTCGCAAGGAACCTGACCCATGGCCAATCTCGATAAACTGGTGGACGACCTCTCCGCCCTGACCGTCCTGGAAGCCGCCGAGCTGTCCAAGAAGCTGGAAGAAAAGTGGGGCGTCTCCGCCGCCGCGCCGGTGGCCGTCGCCGGCCCCGCCGCCGCCGCCGCCGCTCCGGCCGAAGCCGTCGAAGAGCAGACCGAATTCACCGTCGTGCTGACCGCCGGCGGGGAAAAGAAGATCAACGTGATCAAGGAAGTCCGCTCCGTCCGCCCCGACCTCGGCCTGAAGGAAGCCAAGGACCTGGTGGAAGGCGCCCCGCAGAACGTGAAGGAGAACGTCTCCAAGAGCGAAGCGGAAGAAGTGAAGAAGAAGCTCGAAGAAGCCGGCGCGAGCGTCACGATCAAGTAGCCTTGAGGGCGCGCACGCGCCTGCGAGGCGATCCCGGACGGCGTGCGACGCCGCTTCGGCATCAACACAAGACGCCCGCCCTTTCCTGGCGACAGGGGAGGGCGGTCGCGTCTCCGGCGGGCCCATCACGTGATGGGCCTTGATCCGGACGCATTCACGAACTAATTACACTTCACATCGACGCCAGACCTGATTATCTCGCCTCCCCCGCGAAGCCGATTCGCGTGGGGTGCGATTTTTTTTCTGTGTCAACGTAGATAGCCCCGAGGCGCGGTCCGCCGCCCTCCGACCAGCGCGAAGGGGCGCCCCATCGATCGAAGATGGGGATTTCCAGCGTCCGTCAGGACGGCCAGGCCGCATACCGGCCCGCCGCCTGAGCGAGGGTGGACGCAGGAACATCACACGCGGAGACCGTCCGCGTGCAGCAATCATCGGCGCGGGTCCGTCCCGCGCAGGGAGCAATGATGGCGCAGTCCTTCACCGGCAAGAAGCGTATCCGCAAGTCCTTTGGCCGCATTCCTGAAGCGGTCCAGATGCCGAACCTGATCGAGGTTCAAAGGTCATCCTACGAGCAGTTCCTCCAGCGCGAAGTCCGGCCGGGCCAGCGCAAGGACGAGGGCATCGAGGCGGTCTTCAAGTCCGTCTTCCCGATCAAGGACTTCAACGAGCGCGCCGTGCTCGAGTACGTCTCCTATGAGTTTGAGGAGCCGAAGTACGACGTCGAGGAATGCATCCAGCGCGACATGACCTACGCGGCGCCGCTGAAGGTCAAGCTGCGCCTGATCGTGTTCGAGTCGGACGAAGAAACCGGCGCCCGCTCGGTCAAGGACATCAAGGAGCAGGACGTCTACATGGGCGACATTCCGCTCATGACCGACAAGGGCACCTTCGTCGTCAACGGCACCGAGCGGGTGATCGTCTCCCAGATGCACCGTTCGCCGGGCGTCTTCTTCGACCACGACAAGGGCAAGACGCACGCCTCGGGCAAGCTGCTGTTCGCCGCGCGGGTGATCCCCTACCGCGGCTCCTGGCTCGACTTCGAGTTCGACGCCAAGGACATCGTCTATGTACGCATCGACCGGCGCCGCAAGCTGCCGGCCTCGACCTTCCTCTATGGCCTCGGCATGGATGGGGAAGAGATCCTCACCACCTTCTATGAAGTCGTGCCCTACGAGCGTCGCGCGGGCGGCTGGGCCACCCCCTACAAGCCCGAGCGCTGGCGCGGCGTGAAGCCGGACTTCCCCCTGGTCGACGCCGACACGGGCGAGGAGATCGCGCCCGCCGGCCATAAGATCTCGGCCCGCGCCGCCAAGAAGTTCGCCGACAGCGGCGCCAAGACCCTGCTGTTGCCGCCGGACGCCCTGATCGGGCGCTATCTGGCGCGAGATGAAGTCAACGCCGCGACCGGCGAGATCTACGCCGAAGCCGGCGACGAGCTTGACGCCGCCACCATCCAGGCCCTGGCCGACCAGGGCTTCGAGACCATCGACGTGCTGGACATCGACCACGTCACGGTGGGCGCCTACATGCGCAACACGGTGCGGGTGGACAAGAACAACAGCCGCGACGACGCCCTGTTCGACATCTACCGCGTCATGCGTCCCGGCGAGCCGCCTACGGTGGAAGCCGCGGAAGCGATGTTCGCGGGCCTGTTCTTCGACTCCGAGCGCTACGACCTGTCCTCCGTGGGCCGCGTCAAGATGAACATGCGCCTGGAGCAGGATTGCCCGGACGACATCCGCGTCCTGCGCAAGGACGACGTGATAGCGGTCCTGAAGACCCTGGTGGGCCTGCGCGACGGCCGCGGCGAAATCGACGACATCGACAACCTCGGCAACCGCCGGGTCCGTTCGGTCGGTGAGCTCCTCGAAAACCAGTACCGTGTCGGCCTGCTGCGCATGGAGCGGGCGATCAAGGAACGCATGTCCTCGGTCGACATCGACACGGTCATGCCGCACGACCTGATCAACGCCAAGCCGGCGGCGGCGGCGGTGCGCGAGTTCTTCGGCTCGTCCCAGCTTTCGCAGTTCATGGACCAGACCAATCCGCTGTCGGAGATCACCCACAAGCGCCGCCTTTCGGCGCTCGGCCCCGGCGGTCTGACCCGCGAGCGCGCGGGCTTCGAAGTCCGCGACGTGCACCCGACCCACTACGGCCGGATCTGCCCGATCGAAACCCCGGAAGGCCCGAACATCGGCCTGATCAACTCGCTCGCCACCCACGCGCGGGTGAACAAGTACGGCTTCATCGAGAGCCCGTACCGGCGCGTGAAGAACGGCAAGATCACCGAAGACGTGGTCTACATGTCGGCGATGGAAGAGGCCAAGCACACCATCGCCCAGGCCAACATCGTGCTGAAGGACGGCGAGGTGGTCGAAGACCTCGTCACCGTGCGGATCAACGGCGAAGTGACCCTGGCCGGCAAGGACCAGGTCGACTTCATGGATGTGTCGCCCAAGCAGGTGGTGTCGGTGGCCGCGGCCCTGATCCCCTTCCTGGAAAACGATGACGCCAATCGCGCCCTGATGGGCTCGAACATGCAGCGCCAGGCCGTGCCGCTGATCCAGTCGGACGCCCCTCTCGTGGGCACCGGCATGGAAGACGTGGTGGCCCGCGACTCCGGCGCCACCGTGGTGGCCCGCCGCACCGGCGTGGTCGAGCAGATCGACGGCACCCGCATCGTCATCCGCGCGACGGAAGAAAGCGACCCGACCAAGCCCGGCGTCGACATCTACCGCCTGTCCAAGTTCCAGCGCTCCAACCAGAACACCTGCATCAACCAGCGCCCGCTGGTGCGTGTGGGAGACCAGATCCACACCGGCGACGTGATCGCCGACGGTCCGTCCACGGAGCTGGGCGAGCTGGCCCTGGGCCGCAACGTGCTCGTCGCGTTCATGCCCTGGAACGGCTACAACTTCGAAGACTCGATCCTGATCTCCGAGCGCATCGTGCGCGATGACGTGTTCACCTCGATCCACATCGAGGAGTTCGAGGTCATGGCCCGCGACACCAAGCTGGGCCCGGAAGAAATCACCCGCGACATCCCCAACGTCGGCGAGGAGGCCCTGCGCAACCTCGACGAGGCTGGCATCGTGGCGATCGGCGCCGAGGTCCTGCCGGGCGACATCCTGGTGGGCAAGGTCACGCCCAAGGGCGAGAGCCCGATGACCCCGGAAGAGAAGCTGCTGCGGGCCATCTTCGGTGAAAAGGCGTCCGACGTTCGCGACACCTCCCTTCGCCTGCCGCCCGGCGTGTCCGGCACGGTGGTCGAGGTGCGGGTGTTCAACCGCCACGGCGTCGACAAGGACGAGCGCGCGCTCGCCATCGAACGCGCCGAAGTGGACCGCCTGGGCAAGGACCGCGACGACGAGTTCGCGATCCTGAACCGCAACATCGCCGCGCGCCTGCGCGAACTCCTGATCGGCAAGTCCGCCGTCTCCGGGCCCAAGGGTCTTGGCCGGGGCGAGATCACCGTGGCCAAGCTCGACGAGATCGCGCCGGGCCTATGGTGGCAGATCGCGCTGGACGACGAGAAGGCCATGGGCGAGCTAGAAGCCCTGCGCCGTCAGTTCGACGACGCCCGCCGCCGGCTCGACCGCCGCTTCGAAGACAAGGTGGACAAGCTGCGCCGCGGCGACGAATTGCCCCCCGGCGTGATGAAGATGGTCAAGGTGTTCGTCGCGGTGAAGCGCAAGCTGCAGCCCGGCGACAAGATGGCCGGCCGCCACGGCAACAAGGGCGTCATTTCCAAGATCCTGCCGATCGAGGACATGCCGCACCTGGAAGACGGCATCAACGTCGACATCGTGCTCAATCCCCTGGGCGTGCCCTCGCGGATGAACGTCGGCCAGATCTTTGAAACCCACCTGGGCTGGGCCTGCGCGGGCCTGGGCAAGCAGATCAGCAATCTCTTGCACGCCTGGCAGAACGGCGGCCAGAAGCAGGCGCTGATCGACCGGCTGAGGGCCATCTATGGACCCGACCAGGAGCTGCCCGAAGACGAGGGCGACCTGCTCGAACTGGCCCGCAACCTGGAAAAGGGCGTGCCGATCGCCACCCCGGTGTTCGACGGCGCCCACATCCCGGACATCGAGCGCATGCTCGAGGAAGCGGGCCTGGACAAGAGCGGCCAAGTGCAGCTCTACGACGGCCAGACCGGCGAGCCCTTCAAGCGCAAGGTCACGGTCGGCTACATCTACATGCTGAAGCTGCACCACCTGGTGGACGACAAGATCCACGCCCGCTCGATCGGACCCTACAGCCTGGTCACCCAGCAACCGCTGGGCGGCAAGGCCCAGTTCGGCGGCCAGCGCTTCGGGGAAATGGAAGTGTGGGCGCTGGAAGCCTACGGCGCCGCCTACACCTTGCAGGAGATGCTGACGGTCAAGTCCGACGACGTCG